>Ga0302320_10005502_pt1 | contig 28361 bp, 22 predicted proteins | sample Bog_T0_3_FD_202130 | JGI IMG/M metagenome (GOLD analysis project Ga0302320, IMG submission 202130) | Peat permafrost microbial communities from Stordalen Mire near Abisko, Sweden - Bog_T0_3 | ecosystem: Environmental > Terrestrial > Soil > Wetlands > Peat | place: Sweden: Abisko, Stordalen Mire...
ACGCGCGATAGGCCGCGGCCAACAGGATCGCCGCGCCGGCATCGCTGTGGTCGTGAATGACACGCACCAGCGAAATCACATCCGCTCCGTCCGGAAGCGTGTCCTTGAGAAAGTCGCCGCCGATCGCACGCGCGCGCGGATCGAGACCCTGCGCCGTGAAGCGCTGCGCTGCGCGCGCCGCAACCGGTGGCAAATCGAACAGTATCAAGTCGAGGTGTTCGCAACGGGCCGCGGCTGCGGTTAGAAAACTGCCGTCGCCTCCGCCCACGTCGAGTAGACAGCGATGCTTGTGGAGCGGATAGGCGTCGAGTATTTCATCGGCGACCAGAGGCAGGGAGTTGCCCATCAACGAGGTGTAGTCCTCGACTTGGGCCGTGGGCAGTCCCGCAGGTTTGTCGGAACCTGCGTACGCCCAATATCGCGCGAGCGCCGTCTGACTCTGTTCGCCGCGCAGCAGCCGTACCGGATCATGTAAATCGGCGTACAGCAAACTATGATGTTCGACCATGGCGCCGACCGCCGGATTTCCAACCATGGCGGCACCCAGTGCGCCGAGCCCGAATCGCCCGGCGGTTCGCTTTTCGACCAAACGCAGCGACACCGCCGCTTCCAGCAAACGATCGGTCGAATCCGGCGGCAATTTCAAAGTCGCCGCGATGCTCGCCGCGGTAAGCGGTCCGCTCGCCAATAGATCGAACAATTTGAGCCGCACGCAGGCGAACAGTATTTGCGAATAGACAAAACCAGCGCACACATCGAACAGCGCCCGGGCCCGCTTGCGCGCCGTCGGTCGCGTCAATGGAAATGCCGCCGCCCAGCGCTGAAATCGCGGACTGGACAGCCAGCGATCTCGTACATTGAGATAGCGGTCAGTCCACGGCACGGCGCAGTTCGTCAAGCGGCCGGTCGTGCGAGTTCGCGCGGCAACAGCCGGCTTGCCTCCGCCAGTATGTGGGTGCGCAAATCGCTCGCGCCCGGGCACTCGGGGATGGTGTCGAGCGCAGCGCCGACCAACTCCTCCAAGCGCTGCACCGCTTCGCCAATGCCGAGTTTGTGGACCGCGTTGGGACGGCCGAGCGCCTGATCGCGGCCGGTGGGTTTGCCCAACTCATGCTCGTTCGACATGACGTCGCGAATGTCATCGGCGATTTGGTAGGCCTCGCCAATGCGCTCGCCTAGCAAGTGCCAGGCATCGGCCTGGTAGCCCGCCGCGCATGCACCCGCGGCGGTCGCCGCCGCGAACAGCGCGCCGGTCTTGGCGCGCTGGTAATGCGCCAGCGAAATCTGCGATTCGCATTCCCAAGCCTGCCCCGCGATGATGCCGTTTGGCGCGCCGATCGCGCGGGCGAGAATTCCGATCAATGCACCGAGCCTCGCCGGAGCGCCTTGCGCACTGCTTGCAAGGGCCTGGAATGCGAGCACGATCAGCGCATCGCCCGTCAACACCGCAATCCGTTCGCCGTACGCCTTGTGGACGGACGCGCGGCCGCGCCGAATCGCCGCGTCATCGAAGCAAGGCAAGTCATCGTGAACCAGAGAGGCGCAATGCATCAATTCAACCGACGCCGCCATGCCCGCTGCGATATCCGGCTTATCATCGCCGCATGCACGCGCCACCGCGAGACATAGGCGCGGACGAATGCGCGCGCCGCCCGGGAAGACTGCGTAGCGCATCGCCGCACTCAACAAAGGGGGACACCCTGAGCCTTTTGCCAATCCCAGTGCTTGACCCAAAGATCGCTCGATTCGCGTCATGGCGTCCATAGCCCCCCCGACGACTGTAAATTCCACTTGTCACGTCAAACTGTCAGTTAATATAGACATTGTGGATAGGGTGGTCAACGACTAATTGGCGGAAAACTAATGCACAGCCCCCGAATCGCGGTGATCGGCGCCGGCGTCGCTGGGTTGGTGGCGGCGGCTGACCTCGCCCGCGCCGGATTTACGGTCCTGTTGTTCGAGCGCGCGGCGACGCCGGGCGGCAAGATGCGCCAAGTTTCAATCGACGGCCGCGCGATGGACGCAGGTCCCACGGTGTTCACCCTACGCCGCGTATTCGACGAATTATTCGACGACGCCGGCGACAGTTTCGAGCGGCGCGTGAAACTCACCTCGGCGAGTCTGTTAGCGCGGCATGCGTGGAACTCGGATCAGAGTCTTGATCTGTTTGCCGACGTCGAGCAATCGGCGCACGCGATCGGCGAATTTGCGGGGCAGCGCGACGCGCAGGGCTTCCGCCGATTTGTAGCCCAGGCGCGGCGCGTCTATGAAACCTTGGACCGCCCCTTTATGCGCGCCGCGCGGCCGACGCCCTTCACGCTCATGCGTCGCGTCGGACTCGCGCGTGCCGGCGACCTTTTGAATATTCAACCCTTCGTCAGCCTATGGCGCACGATGGGCGGTTTTTTCAAAGATCCGCGCCTGCGGCAATTGTTTGCCCGCTATGCAACCTATTGCGGATCCTCGCCGTTTGCTTCGCCCGCCACCTTGATGCTGGTGGCGCATGTCGAGCAAGCCGGTGTTTGTTATCTCGAGGGCGGAATGCACGAGCTCGCCGTGCAACTGGCTGCGCTGGCGACGCGCCAGGGTGCCACACTGCGCTACGCATGCGAGATCGCCCGTTTACAGCTGCACCGCGGGCGCGTCGCCGCGGTACAAACACAGCACGGAGAACGAATCCCGGTCGATGCCGTGATATGCAACGCGGACAACAATGCGCTCGCCGCGGGATTGTTCGGCGCCGAAGTTCGCGGCGCAGTGCGCTCGACTGCGCCGCCGGCGCGTTCGTTGTCTGCGATCACGTGGAATTTGCTGGCGCGCACCGAAGGATTCGAACTCGCACATCATTCGGTATTTTTCAGTGCCGACTACCGGGCGGAATTTGTCGACATTTTCCACCGCCGCCGATTGCCGTCTGCGCCGACGATTTATATCTGCGCGCAAGATCGATGCGACGCCGGGACCGCAACCGCGCAACCGAACGAACGACTGCTGTGTTTGGTCAACGCCCCGCCGATCGGCGATACCCACTTTTTCGACACCGCGGAGATTGATACATGCAAAGCCCGTGTCCTGAGAACCTTGCTGAATTGCGGGCTGAAACTGCACCCCCAAGGGGGCGAAGTGACGACCACTCCGACGGACTTCAACCGGATGTTTCCGGGGACCGGCGGGGCACTGTACGGCCCTGCGTCTCACGGCTGGATGGCATCGTTCAAGCGCGCGGGCTCGCGCAGTGCGATTCCGGGCTTGTATCTGGCAGGAGGCAGCACTCATCCGGGTCCGGGTGTACCGATGGCCGCGACCTCGGGGCGCCTGGCAGCGGCGTGCGTCGGGACGGACTTTGCTTCGATCTTAGGATTCCATCCGGTGGCTATCTCTGGTGGTATGTCGACGCGTTGAGCGACGACGGCCAGCATGGTTTGACATTGATCGCCTTCGTCGGCAGCGTGTTCTCTCCCTATTACGCCTGGGCACGCCGTCACGGCGGCGCCGACCCCGCCAATCATTGCGCCTTCAACGTGGCGCTGTATGGGAAGCGCGCGAATCGTTGGACCATGACCGAACGCGGCAGTGCGCAGTTACGAACTGAGACGTCGCAGCTATCGATCGGCCCGAGCGACATGCGATGGAGCGGAGACGCGTTGGAGATCAGCGTGAACGAGGTTTGCGCGCCGCTGCCGCGCCGCGTGCGCGGCACCATCCGCTTGCTTCCGAGCGCGCTGTGCGAGAAGTCTTATTTTCTCGATCCAGCAGGGCGACATCAATGGACGCCGTTTGCCCCGCGAGCCCGAATCGAAGTGGCGCTGTCGCAACCCGCGCTATCGTGGTCTGGAGACGGCTATTTCGATTCAAACCGCGGTATCGAACCGCTGGAGAACGCGTTCAGCGACTGGACTTGGTCTCGGGCGAGCGCGTCGCGACGCACCGTCGTGCTTTACGATGTCAACACCCGAGGTGCGGCAGCAGGATCAGCCGAGCCACGCTCACTGGCACTCAGATTCTCGGAGAATGGTGAATGCGAAAGCATCGAACTGCCGCCTGCGGCGGCCTTGCCTCGAACCGGCTGGCGTGTAGCCCGTCAGACACGAGCGGATGCCGGCCATGCGGTGCGGGTGATCAAGACGCTGGAAGACGCACCATTTTACAGCCGCACTTTGTTGGACACGCAACTGCTCGGGCTGAGGGGACCGGCCATCCACGAAAGCCTTGATCTGAACCGCTTTCGTGCGGGCTGGGTGCAATGCTTGCTGCCGTTTCGCATGCCGCGACGCGTCTCGCGTGCTTCTAGGTAGGAGACTGTCCCAATCGTTCGCGGCGCTCGAGCCGTTCGAACAATTCCACCAGCCAAATGACGCGGTCCTCGATTCGCGGCCAGCGCGCCCGCTCGCGCGTCGACTCGATGAACACGGGCGCAGCGAGAACCGCGGCTGGCAACGGCGCAAGCAGGAATAGCGCCTCTGGCAGAGCGCCCATGTTCGAAACGGATGAAGGCCGGGCGGTCGCAGCGATCAAGGCATCCGCCAGGATGCGGGCCTTGCGCCGCCACGGCACGATTGCGCGCCCGCCGACCGAATCGTAGTGGTTGCGCGCCACTTCGTGACCGATCTCGGCGTAAAGCAGGCGCGCGGCGTGCATGCCCGGGCGGCAGGCTGCGGGCAGATGCGCAAGACCGGCTTCGCTGCGAGAATAAAGCTGCTCGGCGCTTTGCAGCAGGCGCTCGACCACCGCGCCGAGCGCGGCACTGAACTTGGGGTTCGCCAACCAAGCGGCCGGCTCGATGCCGGCCTCCTGCAGCCACTCGATGGGCAGATACAGCCGACCGCAGCGCGCGTCTTCCCCGACGTCTCGGGCGATGTTGGTCAACTGCATCGCGACGCCCAAATCACAGGCTCGAGCGAGCGTGAGACTGTCGCGAACGCCCATGGTCATGGCCATCATGACCCCAACCGTGCCCGCCACCCGCACAGCGTAGTCGGTCAGTTGCGAGAATGTCTGGTAGCGCCGCATGTCGGCATCCCATGCAAACCCTTCCAGCAGCGCGAGTGGAAATGTCTTCGGAATTGCGTGGCGCGACACGCAATCGCCGAACGCTCGGTCGGCGGCGATGTCCCACGGTGTCCCCGCATAAATCGCCTCGAGTCGGGCATGCAGATCGCGCAACGCCGCGCGGCGATCGACTCCCTGGTCGATCGCATCATCCGCCATGCGACAAAATGCATATAGGCCGGTGGCGGGCTGGCGTACCGCGAGCGGCAACACCAGCGACGCGGCGAAGAATGTCCGCGAACCGCCGCGCAGCATCGCGCGACAGGCCGCCACATCGGCAACGGAGGCCAATCCCCTAGCGTAGGAAGACTTCTGCATCGGGCACTACTGTATCAAGAACCCGCGCGGAAGAAAGCACCCCGGGTACGCCGGCACCCGGATGCGTTCCGGCACCGACCAAGAAGAGATTTTCGACGTCTTCACTGCGATTATGCGGACGGAACCAAGCACTTTGCGTCAGCACGGGCGCCAAACCGAACGCCGCACCGTGATAGGAGGACAGCCGGTCGCGAAAATCGAGCGGCGTCATGATTCTCGAGCTCACCACGTGACGCTCGAAGTCCGGCAGCACCGTGCGGCCGAGAAATACCGCGATCGCGCGACGATAACTTTCGGCGGCAGCGCGCCAATCGGTGTTACTTTGCAGATTCGGAACGGGCGACAGCACGTAGAACGCGTCGCTGCCGGCAGGCGCGAGCGAGGGGTCGGAGGCCGTCGGCCGGTGCAGGTACAGACTGAAATCCTCGGCCAACACCTTGCGCTCAAATATGTCATGCAGCAATTCACGGTAGCGCGGTCCGACCAAAATCGTGTGGTGCGGTACATCCGGATACTGTGTCGAGGTGCCAAAATACCAGACGAAAAGACTCATCGAGTAATTTGCCCGATCAAGTTTACGGTTGCTCCAGCGGCGCCGCAGTGCGCCCGGCACGAGATCCCGATAGGTGCTGGCGGAATCGGCATTGGAGACCACGATGTCGGACTGAAGCAGCTGGCCGTCCTCGCACACGACACCGACCGCGCGGCGCCCTTGCAGTGCGATGGACGCGACCCGCACACCGTAGCGTATTTGGTTACCCTGCCCCTCGATCAGCTTTATCAGCCCCGCGATGATACTGCCCGTGCCGCCCGCGGCGAAATGCACGCCCCAGCGGCGCTCGAGGAAGGCGATCAATCCATAGATGGCGGTGGTCGAGAACGGATTACCGCCGACGAACAGCGGATGGAAGCTCAACGCGAACCGAAGTTTCGGACTCTTGACGAACGACGCCGCCATCGCGTAAATGCTGCGCAGGCTCCGCAGCCGCACCAGGTCCGGCGTCAGGCGTAACATGTCTCGAGCGGAATCAAAGGGCCGGTGCGCGAGGCGTGTAAAGGCAACATCATAGATGGCTTCACTCGCCTTGAGGAACTGCTGATAACCGGCGAATTCCCCCGGAGCGATGCGCTCGATCTGCTCGCGCATGCGCGCAGCATCGTCCGAGCAGTCGAGCACGTCGCCGTCATGAAAACGGATACGGTAAAACGGCTGCAATGCACGCAACTCCACATCGTCGGCGAAGCGGCGGTTGCACAAACTCCACAGCTCCTCGAGCAGAAACGGCGCGGTGATGATGGTCGGGCCGGCATCGAAAGTGAAACCGTCCTGGCGAAAGACATAGGCACGCCCTCCCGGCGCGTCTAATTGCTCGAGCACGGTTACCCGATAGCCCCGAGCACCCAAACGAATGGCGGCCGCGAGACCGCCGAAGCCGCTGCCGATGACGATCGCGTGCGGACGCTTGGCGTTCAAGGCGTCCCGCCACGCGCGCGACAAATGCTCAAAATCTTTTCCGTCACAAAACCGGGCTGCTCTTCATGTGCCAGATGACCGAGGCCGGGCAAGGTGCAGACGCTGGCATTCGCGAGTCGTTGCTTGATTTCGAACGCCTGATGCGGCGGCACCGTACGATCGTTTTCCGCCGCCAACAGCACCAATGGGGTGGTTAATCGCGGCAGATCTCGCGCGAAAGAGCGTAGATCCCAATTGCCCATCATGCCGAGCGCACCCTCGAGATGCTTGGGGTTGCGCACCAGCCGCGTATAAAGATCGAGGCCTTTGGCGTCGACTCTCGACCCCGTGCTGTCGAGCACCCGGGCCACGCTCGCCGGATTGCCCGCGCGACGTGCCAGCAGCCGTGGCAACAGCGAGCTTCTCGCGAGCAGCTTGGCTAACGGTGAAAATACAATTCCGGCGGTGCCGCCGAGCGGTACGAATGCACCGTTCAAGCTGATGATCACCCGCGGTTTAATCTGCCGATCAAGCGCCATGCGACACAGAATGACGGCGCCGGCGGAATGCCCGACGCAGTACAGCGGATCGAATTGCAGGGCGGCGAGCAACCCAGCCATCGACTCACTCATGCCATCGATGGAACTGCGCGAGCCGCCTGCGGCCGCGGTGAAGCCATGGCCCGGCAGATCCGCTGCCAGCACCGTGTAGTGCGCGCCGAGCAGAGGCAGGACATCGCGCCAGGAATGCGTCGAGGCGCCGGTGCCGTGCACCAGCAAGAGTGGCGGCCCGCGGCCGCCCTGCTGCACGTGCCAACGGATGCCCGCGGCCTCGACGAAGCGACTCAACTCGTGGTTCGGCCACGTCGCCTTCTCACGCTCCCACAATTCACGTCCTCACTGCTTTAACTATGTCTGACAGGGCGCGGGAACTCGCGAATGGCAGCGGGACGTATTGGGCGCTCATCGCGTTCGCGACATCGCGGGCGAGTGTGCTCGGGCGCGGCGCGGTGTCAATGAATATGGCTGCGATCCTCGACTGCCGCACAGCCGAGGCGGCGCTGAGCGCATCGGTATGTGCCGCTTCGCGCCCTGCGGCACCACCGCGCGCAATATTGGCGCGGCCATCCGTGAGCATGACCACCGTCGGCGTTTCGCCGCGGCGCTGCGCTTGCCGAGCGAGCGTAACAGCGGCGTCAATGGCCGCGGCCAGCGGCGTGGCGCCGCCGCCCGGCAGACCTGCAAGGCTGCGCTTGGCGCGAGGCAGAGATCGGGTCGGCGGCAACAACAGCTCAGCCGAACGGCCGCGAAAAGCGATGACCGCGACTTGATCTCGCCTGATATAGCAATCCGCCAATAACAACTCAACCGCCCCTTTTGCTTCGGCCAGGCGATGCAACGCCGCCGATCCCGACGCGTCAACGGCAAATATGGTGAGAGTGCGTGATCTTTGCTGATAGCGCGTGACCCGGCAATCGGCTGCCTCAATCCGCAGCCGCCCCCCGTCATGCATCCTGCGACCGCGCAATGCCTGCCAAGGCGCCGCGGCGCGCAACGTCTCGATCACGTTGAGCCGCGCCCCTCTCTGAGGCAGACCGGCGCGCACGCCGGCCGGGCGTCCGCGCGCGCCGGCGTTGCGTAGGTTGCCCGCGCGTCCGCTGCCGCTCGGCCGGTGCCGCGAGAGCGCCGCGCCGATTTCGAGTTGCTTCAGCAGACCGGGCGGAATCGCAGCTTGCGCCGCCGCCAGCACGCGACTCTGCAACTCTCCGACCTGCTGCTCGGCGGGCGACTCTGCGCGCGCCGCATCCGCGGAACTCGGCGGGTCCGCTTCGGTTCGCGGCGGGTCGGAATTTTCCTCACGCGGCGCCGGCAACTGGGTGGCCCGCGGCGCAAGCACCAGCCTCGCCGCCAAGATTGCATGATCTTCGGCAATCTCGGTGCAGCCTTGCAAGGCGGCTGCGATCCGCGCCGCTCGATACGCGTACAAGGCAGCCCGCAGAGATTCGACGCCGAGCGCCAGCGCCGTTGCGCACAGCGACTCAATGATATCCGGCGCCTGGCGGACGCTCGGCAGCAATTGCCGGGCGGCGAGAATCTCCCGCCGCTCATGCAATGCAACGATCGGCGCCCGCAGGCTGAAGCCGTTCAAATCCAAAGAAAATGCCAGACGATCGGCCAAGGATTGGGGAATCACTTCGTCTGCGGCCAGTCCCTCATCGAAGGCAACGATCCCAACACGCGCCGGATGACTCACGCAGACTCCCTCGCGCGCCGCCAGCGCTTCGCCCGCATCAAGTACTGCGGCAACACAGGCCGCGGTATGTGGCGACAATCGTTCCGCCATGGCTATGGCCACCACGCCGCCATCGCTTGCCGCCAGCACGCCGCGCTCTGCGACCGGCCGATTCGCCTTGAGCGTCGCCGCCAAATCCAAACCGCCGAGCAAGCGGCCGTCGCTGATATTAAACGGAATTCGGTGCACGCCGCCGGCAGGCAATAACTCGCGCAGCAGCTGCAGCCACTGATCCCGCGCTGGCTGCACCTGAGAGCGCACCAGAACTCCCGCCAATCCCACGGGATCGACGGCAAACAGCGCGGCGACCCAGGATGCGTCGCTCGCCGCGCTCATGCGTCGAAGGTTTCTTGAAGGGCTTTTTCGATCCGCGTCGCCGATCCGGATTCATCCAGAGGGTCGCGTCGTAGGCGGTGACGCAGTGCCGAGGGTGCCACCCGACGCAGATGCGACACCGTCACCGCGCCCGCGTTCTCGAAGCTCGCGAACGCACGGGCGGCGCGGATCAATGTCAATTCCGCACGTAACCCGTCAGTGCCCAACAACATGCAGAGTCGCGCGGCGCTCTCCAATGTAGCGTCCGACACTTCGATGTTTTCCAGTCGTTTTCGCGCGGCGACGATACGCCTGCGTAGTCCGTCATCCTGCTTCTTCCATTCGGCAACGAACGCACTTCGATCGCGTTCGAATTCGTCGCGGCGCCTCACCACCGCGACGCGCAGACTGAGCTCGGTGGGGGTTTTTACCTCCACCGACAGGCCGAATCGATCCAGCAACTGCGGACGCAGTTCTCCCTCCTCGGGATTTCCGCTGCCGATCAACACGAACCGCGACGGGTGGCGCACGCTCAATCCCTCGCGCTCCACCAAATTCTCGCCGGATGCCGCGACGTCGATCAGCAGGTCGACCAAGTGATCCTCCAGCAGGTTGACCTCGTCGATGTACAGAAATCCGCGATTTGCACGTGCCAGCAGGCCTGGCTCGAAGGCTTTTACGCCTTGCGATAGCGCCCGCTCGAGATCGAGGGCTCCGACCACACGATCCTCGGTGACGCCCAGCGGCATATCAACTACCGGCACCGGTATCAGGTGCTTTTTCAGCGACCCGTGACGCAAGCGCTCACGGCATTCGTCACATAGGGAGTCGCCGTCCGTGGGATCACAGCGATACCGGCAGCCGACGACGGCGGACATCGGCGGCAGTAGCGCGGCTAGGGCTCGCACCGCCGTTGACTTGCCCGTGCCTCGATCGCCGAACACCAGCACGCCGCCGATCGTCGGATCGACCGCGGAACTGATCAACGCCAGTTTCATCTCGTCCTGCGCGACGATTGCGGAAAATGGAAATGCGGGACGGGTTCCTGTTTGCATAGCTGCGTGCACATTGGCACAAACTGGCAGCGCGCGCCAAGCGCTGTGCACGTATGTTCGGGTCATCGTCTGACACCCGCATAAGCAATCCGCCGACTTTCCAGGTCACCTCAGCACCGTGAAACTGCTTCGAGGAGAACTAAAGTGCTGCGCAACCGAGATCGAATGTCGAGGATTTTGCTGGGTCTGGCGGTATTTGGCGGGGCCTCTAGCCTGAGCGATGCGGCAACACCCGCCACCGCGGCTGCAGTTTCTGGCCAGTACGTGGCCTATGCCGCAGACTGCGCGTCATGCCACACGGCCCCTGGCGGCAAACCCTTTGCGGGGGGTAATGCGCTCCAGTCCGCGTTCGGGACAATTTATGGACCGAACATCACCGCCGATACCGAGACGGGAATCGGCGCGTGGAGCAAGGCGGATTTTGAACGCGCACTGCGGCGCGGCGTACGCAAGGATGGGGCCTATCTCTATCCAGCGATGCCCTATGGCAGCTATACCAAGATGAGCGGCCCCGACATGGACGCGCTATGGACTTACATCCACGGTCTTGCCCCGGTAAAAAATGTGGTGCCTAAAAACACGCTGCCGTTTCCTCTGACCATCCGCAGCGGCATGGCCGTATGGCAGAGCTTGTATTTCAAGCCCGGTCCGTTTCAGCCGTCCGCGGCCCACGATCAGACTTGGAATCGCGGTGCCTATCTGGTCGAGGCACTGGGTCATTGCGAGGACTGTCATACGCCGCGAAATGCGGCCCAGGGATTGGAAGACCAACGGAGTCTCACCGGTGCCGAGATCGAAGGCTGGTACGCACCGGACATCAGCAATGACCCATTGTCCAAGCTATCGACCTGGAAAACGGCGGATCTCGCCCATTATCTACAGACTGGATCGACGCCGGACAACGCCAAGGCGTTTGGACCGATGCAAGAGGTGGTGCACGACAGCTTGCAGCATTTGAGCAATGCGGATCTGCTCGCGATGGCAGTCTATCTCAAGGACCAGGACACTGGCGCGGCCGCAAAGACACCGAGCAAACCGAAACTGTCGAGCGACCGGCTCGCCGCCGGGCGGCGAATCTACGAAGACAATTGCAGCAGCTGCCATCAAGCCAATGGCAAAGGTGTCGCCGGTTCCGCTCCGGCGTTAGCGGGCAACGACGCCGTCACCGCCGCCGAGCCCTACAATGTCATCATGGCGCTACTCGAAGGCTTTTCGCCGCAGGGTTCATGGGGCGCGATGGGTTCATTCGCGAACGCGCTGAGCGATGATCAAATCGCGGACGTGACTAACTACGTGCGCACAGCCTGGAATAATCAAGGATTGCCGAACGCCACCCCCTGGTCGGTCGCCAATTGGCGCAAGAATGCGCAACCTTCGAACGACGAAGCCAACGCCCTGCTCTGCCCGAGTCTGCCGCAAGAACTCATGCAACCGGCGCTCAGCGCCGGCGCCGACGGCTTATCGCAAGCTGCCAGCGATCGCAGCAAAATGAATAAGTTGGTCGCAAATTATCTGGCGGCAAGGCCGAAGACATCGACGGCGCAGGTGATCGAAGCGTTGAGTACCGCCTACTGCCGATCACTCGCCGGCGATCATTTATCGCAGGCGCGGATGAGCGCGCAAATCGCGGATTTTGCACAACACGTAGCAGTCGCGGCCGGCGGCCGGAAAGCGAAGTTAAATTCGGCGACTTGATGCGTAGCGCGCGCCGCCCAGCCTCCGAGCATCGCGGTCAAGATCTGCCAGTGAAGTTGCTGCTGCGGGTGATCTCTGTTTTGCACGGACTGATGGCGGCGCTGTTCGCCTGCGGCTCGGTCGCGCTCATTGCCGTCGCCTTTAGAATGGGCTTGCTCACCATGATCAGCAAGGGTTTAGGCGAGGGCGCGGCGCAGGGAGTCATCGAAGCCATCGGACTGCTTGCGGCGGCCGTGGTGGCATTGCAAATTGCACAAACCATCGCCGAGGAAGAAGTGATCCGAGCGGCCCATGTGAGCGGCCCAACTCGCGTGCGCCGCTTTTTGTCGCGATTCATGGTGGTGCTGGTGGTTGCACTCGCAATCGAAGGGCTGGTCGCCACGTTTCGCGCCGTGCATGAGAATCCGGCGCAGTTGCCGGCAGCCGCCAGCATCCTAGTCGGTACGGCCGCCCTGCTCGCCGGTTGGGGCGTGTTTATTCGCCTGAATCGTTATGCCGAAGAGCTCGAACCGGAAGCGATGGCAGAAGCCAAGCGCGAAGACCAAAAATTAAAGTGAGATACGGGGACATCGAGGGCTACAGCGGGTTGTAACGCTTCTCTGGCGAAAAATTGATGTAATTGAGCGCGATTCCCTGCCGCCAACCGACCCCGAAACGGACCGGCGCCAAGGCGACGCGACCCCGCTGCAGATAGTTCACGCCGAAGCCGCCGACAAAATACAGGCTGCCTTCGACCCCGGGGAAGCGCTTATAAAGCGCAGCTGGATTTGGCAAGTCGTATACCAAAATGAAGGTCTTGACCGCATTGGCGCCCAAGTCGAAACCGATCGACGGACCCTGCCAGTACACCTTGTGCGCGGCGCTACCCTTGTAAACGAGTTCGCCGTGACCGTAACGCAGCCCGACACCGATCGCACCGCCGCCCTCTTCACCGCGAATAATCGCCACGGGATGGCCCTTGTCTTTGAGAACCTTGGCCAGAACATCCGATAAATCCTTGGCGCCTGTGCTGAAGAAGTCCGACGCCGCCTTGGCGACCTCGTCGTCGCTATAGGTGTCGTGAGCCGGCTTATCCGCCGCGGGTACCGCGACGCCAAAGAACAGAACGCCGGCCAATAGGCTCGCGAACTGCCAAAACTTCGATTTCATGGATGGGATTGTGGTTGCGGGTTTGGCTTCACGCAAGTATTTCGCGCGCTGCAACGCTCCAGTAATATTCGCAAGACAATGGCGCTCACCGCATTTGATCGAGGCAAGCTGAAAATCGCCGCTCATGTGCGCGAAGAACTCGAGCGCGCCGGTATCGGCTTTGAGTCGATTCAATGCAAATCGGGTGGTACCGAAACTCACCCCGATATCGCGAGACTCACGGTGACCGTGTCCGGCAGCGCGTCCTACGTCGATCTGTCGGCCTACGAAGTCGAAGAGTGCGAAATGTTGGTGTTCGGCGAGGCGTGGTACAAGATCGGCGCGTTTATCGAGCGATTGCGCTAACAGCAGCGCGCGCGCGCCGGTATCGGCTGCGCCAGCCTCGGTCGAATCGGCTCAGGCTGCGATGCCCTGATCGAGCAGCGCTTGCAACACCTGTCCATGTTCCTCGAGGACTCGCTCCACCAGCATACTGGCGAAATCAAGCTTGCCGCCCTCAGCCGCCTGTTCGACTTCTTTACATAATTCAGCTAGGACCACGGCGCCGACATGAGCACTCGAGGATTTGAGCGCGTGCGCCGCGTGCATCATGGCGGTGGAATCGCCGCAGGCCGCCGCGGCACGCAATGCCTCGATCAAATCGCGCGAACTGGAGGTATATAGCCGCACCACCCGTGCCAGCAAATCCGGGCTGCCGGACTCGTGCATGGCCCTGATCGATCCCAAGGTCCGCTGGTCGAGAACTGCATTCTCGGGGCGCGCGGCAACCGGCGCGGCGGCGTCCGCGGAGATACACGAATCAAGTACTTCGTACAGTTGGTCGATGGTGAACGGCTTGCCCAAATAGAAGTCCATGCCGGCCGCGAAGCACTTGTCATCGTCGCCGGTGAGCGCATTGGCGGTGAGTGCCACCACCGGCGTTCGGCTGCGCTGATTTTCCCGCTCCCACTCGCGAAAACGGCTGGTGGCCGCATAGCCGTCGAGTTTCGGCATTTGGCAATCCATGAGGACCACCTCGTAACGATCGGCACGCAGCTTCTCAAGCGCCTCCTCGCCGTTCCAGGCGCGGACCGCGCTGACGCCGAGCTCTTGCAACATCGCGAGCGCCACTTCCTGGTTGACCGGGTTGTCTTCGACGAGCAATACCCGCTGTACGCGCGACCTTCTCGGACCGACCACCTCCGGTGCGACGGGTGCTTGCTTTGCGGAATCCGTCCGCCCGGTCTCGGATTGGCCCGTGAGGAGCGCCGCTAGGCAATCGTGCAGTTGCGAGCGCCGCAGCGGCTTGTTCAACCACGTGGTCGCGGCGTCGCGGAGGTCCGTGAGAGTCGGTGCCGCTGCGAGGCTCGAGTTCATGATCACGATCGGCACGCGGGTAAGTTCCGGGAACGCTCGAACCGCCGCCACGATCTCGGCCGCGCCCATGTCGGGCAACTGACCGTCCACGATCAGGGCGTCGAATTCTGCGCTGAGCGATCTGCTGAGAATATCCAGCGCTTCCCTGGCCGAGACCGCTTCGCTCGGCATCACCCCCCAATTCATCAGGTGACGGCGCAGAACACCGCGTGCACTGGCGTTGTCGTCGACGATCAACATGCGCGTGGAATTGAGCACAATCGCATGCTTTTCGCGCTCGTCGGTGTGCTCGGTTTCCAGAGTGACCGAGAAGTAGAAAGTCGAGCCCTTACCGGGCTTGCTCGACACCCGGATGCGCCCGCCCATCAATTCCACCAATTGCTTGCAGATTGCAAGCCCGAGTCCCGTGCCGCCGTACTGGCGCGTCGTCGACACGTCTTCCTGAGCGAACGACTCGAAAATAGTGGCGCAGTTCTCCGGTTTGATGCCGATGCCCGTGTCCGAGACCTCGAAATCGAACGCAGAATTGTGCAGACCCGAATCCACGCTGTTCACGCGGATACTGACTTCCCCATGCTCGGTAAATTTGACGGCATTGCTGATCAAGTTAATGAGTACCTGGCGCAGGCGCAGCGCATCGCCGGTCGCCTTGGTCTCGATTCGCTCCGGAATGTCGCAAATCAGCTCGAGACCCTTGGCATGCGCCCGCTCCGCCAAAATCTCCACGGCATCCTCGACGACCTCGCGCACGCAGAATGGCGCAACGTCGATCTGCATCTTTCCGGCCTCGATTTTCGAGAAGTCCAAGATGTCGTTAATGATCTGCAGCAGCGCGGTACCAGACTCATGGATCGTGATGGCGTAACGGCGCTGCCGTTCATCGAGCGTCGTCGAGTGGCGCAGCAGTTCCGCCATGCCGAGGACCCCGTTCATGGGCGTGCGGATTTCGTGGCTCATGCGCGCCAAGAAATCGCTCTTCGCACGGCTCGCGCCTTCGGCGCGCTTCGCGGCCTCTTGCGCTTCGGCCACTTCGATATCGAGCTGCACCGTGCGCTCGCGCACCAGCCGCTCGAGTTCATTTTGATAGGCACGAAGATTTCGGTCTCGTCTCTCGAGTTCGGCCAACATTTCATTGAAGCCGTCGATCAGCGTGCCGAAGTCGCCGCTTCGAACCCGGTCCGCGCGCAGCGAGAAGTCTTTGCTCTTCAGGACCTCGCGTGTCACCTGCATCAAGTTGCCGACTGGCATCGAGATGACCCGGCGCAAACTGCTCGACAGCAGATACGCAATGACCCCGGCAAGCGCAAATCCGCCGAACATGAATCTGACGGAACTCTTAAACAGCGGATAGAAATCTGCGCTGAAGTCCGCTTCGAGGCGGATCTTGCCTACCGGTTTGCCGTCCAGAGTCACCGGAACTTGAATGTGGGCGAAGCTCAATCCATCGAAATGCACCGCTCGATTTTCCTTGAGAGGACCGTCCGTGAGCAGCTTCGAATCCGGCGCGGCAAAGTTCAAAACGATGCGGCCGTCGGCGTCATATAAGGAAACCGCGCGCATGCTCGCATCCGCATGCAACGGCTCGAGCGCGTTACGCGCCAAATTACGGTTGCCAAGCGCGAGCGGGGCAGCCACGTTTTGACTGACCGAGGTCGCCAGAATCAGCAACTGGTCGGCGAGGTTGCGGCGCACTGCCAATGCTTCGACCGACGCATACAACGCGCATGCGAGCACCAGCACCACGGCGACTGCCGACACAATCATGACGCGAAGCTTCGCCGCGAGCGACAGCTTGTCGATCCATCGCATCATGGAAAAGCGGGCTTGCAGCGAGCCAGACACCCTACCGCCCCGCTGTTTTGGCGCTGTAGGCAAAGTCGACGGACATGTCGTCGACCAACAGAGGTTTTTGCAGCAAAATCTGCAGTTCGGCCGCCGGTATCGGCCGGCTGATCAAATATCCCTGCGCTTGATCGCAGCGGTGCCGGCGCAAGAATTTGAGCTGCTCGGCGTTCTCGACGCCCTCGGCAATCACTTTCAACTTGAGTTCGCGCGCCATCGCGATGATTGCGGCGCATATTGCCGCATCGTCTTCGCTTCTATGCAGATCCTTGACGAAGGATCGGTCGATCTTCAACGAGTCCACCGGGAATTGGCGCAGGTAGCCGAGCGAGGAATAGCCAGTGCCGAAGTCATCGATCGACAGCGCCACGCCGGCCGTGCGGAAGCGCCGCATGCACGCGGTGGTATCGTCCACATTGCGCATCAACAGGCTCTCGGTGATTTCAAGTTCGAGCTGCTGCGGCTTGACTCCGAATTCCTTGAGCGCTCCGAGCACCGTGTCGACAAAATCTTCCCTGGCAAATTGCTGCACCGACACGTTGACCGCCAAAGTCAAATGCCCAAGGCCTTGTTTGGACCAAGCCGTGAGCTGCGCGCAGGCTTCGCGGATGACCCAGTCGCCGAGCGCAATGATCAGACCCGTCTCTTCAGCCACTGGGATGAACGTATCCGGCGTGATCCAGCCGCGCTGCGGGTGCAGCCAGCGCAACAACGCCTCGGCACCGATGATTGCGCCGCTCGCGAGGTCCAGTTTCGGCTGGTAGTAAATCTGGAATTCGCCGCTATCGAATGCGCGCCGTAGGTCATTTTCGAGTTCGAGGCGACCGAGCGATCGCACCGCCATCGATTGGCCGAAGAAGGCGTGGCCGTTTCTACCCTGATCCTTGGCTTGATACATCGCCATGTCGGCCTTGACCAACAGGTCATCGACTTCGGTCGCATCTTGCGGGAACATCGCGATGCCAATGCTCGGCGTCACCACAAACCGGTGCCCGCTGCATTCAAACGGCTCGCCGAGCGACTGTTGAATGCGCTCGGCGATCTTGACGGTCTGTATTTCGTTGGTGATGTCGGTCAGAAGCACCACAAACTCATCGCCCCCGAGGCGCGCCACGCGCGGCGGTTCCGGTTTTGCCGGCTCGCCCGCGCTGTCGCCCGGCCTGCCATCGGCCTGTCTGACGCTTTGCTCGAGACGGCGCGCAACATTTTGCAGCAGGGCGTCACCGACCGCGTGACCCAAGTTGTCGTTGATTCGCTTGAATCGATCCAGATCGAGGTACAGCAGCGCCAACATGCGTCCAGTCTTTCTTGCTTCCGCCACGGCGCGCGCCGCTTCGCGCACGAACAGTTGCCGATTGGGCAATCTCGTGAGTACATCGTAGTACGCAAGGTATTCGATGCGGGCCTTGGCTTTGCGCCGTTCCGTCGCATCGCGAACCACGATCAGCAGCTTGCCGTCCGCTTGTGGGCGCAGGCGCGCCTCATACCAACGAGGATCCGTTTCCCGGCCGACTCCGAACTCGTGGATGGTCAACGGGCCGTTGGCGCCGCTTTCCAGACTGAGCCGCGCCGCTTGTGCCAAGTCCGCCGGAAAAACTTCTTCCACCATTTTGCCGACCAACCATTCGTCGCTCTTGCGCTCGCTGCCGGTGATGTGCTCCAACAGTACGCCGAGCGAGCTGACGATGAACAAGGTGTCAGGCAGTGCTTGCAGTAGCGCGCGATTCTTTTGCTCGCTGAGCTTGAGCGCCCGCATGTTATCGAGCGCGCGCAAAGTGAAGCCGACGCGATGCGGCAGCGTCGGCCAGAGCACGGGCTTGTGAATGAAATCGGTGGCTCCAGCCTCATAGGCCCGGGCGATCGACTTGGTGTCGTCGTGGCCGGTCACCATGACGATGGGCACGTCGGCGTCGACGCTCAATTCGCGCAGCGCCGCGCAGACCTCGAAACCATTGCCCCCCGGCAGGTCGACGTCGAGCAGCACCAAATCGGGCCTTTCCCTCTCGAACGCCTCGAAGGCCTCGGCCGCATTGGAGGCGATTTTGGCGTCGAATCCCGCCCGCTCGAGCGTTTCCCGCGCCAACAGTGCGAAAATCGCGTCATCGTCGACGATCAGCACGCACCGCCGCGGGCTCAAGTGCAAATGCGCGATTTGTTCGGTAGTGGCGGGCGTGCTCATAGATTCATCTGATCAGGGCCAACGCCGCGGTAAGCTGCAGTTCTGAACCAGACTATTGGGCTGCGGGGCATAGGGCGACCGTCTAATATCGAATTACGTCGACCCGACCTTAGCTCGACTGACTAGACAAATGTCGGCAGCAATTCCAAATTCGTTAAGGAAAGCCCCGAGGAAGGGTTTTTTGGGGACAAAATCGAGAACTGGTTCACGCCTTGAGTCAAAAGGGGATACCGCTGGTGGATGAGGTCGAACGCGCGCTAATCGCCCTGGCCGTCGAGAGTTGGCGCTTTTCACGAGCCTTTGCGAGGCTTACCCGCAAGCTCGAACTTACCGACGCGGCCCGCTACGTGAGCCAGTTCGACTACTTCCAAAATGCCATCGGAGAGAGCCTGCAAGCGGCGGCGATGGCGCTGGTCAACCTCGAGGGTCAGGAATTCGATCCCGGCATGGCCGTCACGGCGGTTAACTTGGGCGATTTCACAGCCGCTGACCGCTTGCTCGTCGAGCAGATGATCGAGCCCATCGTCATGGGGCGCGAGGGACTGCTGCGGCAAGGACTCGTGATGCTAAAGAAGTGGCCGTCGTGAATTACGTCGGCATCGATCTCGGCACGACCAACAGCGTGATTTGCTCCTACGATGGGGAGCACTTGCGTCTTTACAAAAGTCCGGAGCAGCAGGACGTAACGCCGTCGGCCATCTTCGTTGACAAACGCGGCAATAAATACTTAGGTGTTCGCGCCTACAACAATGCCGCCCGCAATCCCGACAATGCAGCGCTCAATTTTAAGCGCCTCATGGGGACGAGCACGCCGATCTCACTCGCCGCCGTCAACCTGACCTTGTCGCCGGAGGAGTGCTCGGCGGACATTCTCAAATTGCTTTTCGGTTACCTCCCGGCTGCGATTCGCGAGGACGAAGCCACGGGGACTGTCATCACGGTTCCGGCGGCCTTCAATCAGATGCAAAAAGACGCAACCATGGCCGCGGCGCAAGCAGCCGGCCTTGGCCGCGTCGCTCTGATGCAAGAGCCTGTCGCGGCCGTGATGAGCGTCATGCGCGCGCGGCCGCGCGACGGTGTTTTCATGGTCTATGACCTCGGCGGCGGGACCCTCGACATCGCCTTGGCGGAAAGCACCAGCGGCCGCGTGAGCCCGCTCGCTCACGGCGGAATCGCCATGTGCGGCGGCCGGGACTTCGATCGCTCGCTCTTCGAGCAGATCGTCAAGCCGTGGCTGCTGTCTCGATTCAAGCTGCCAGGCGAATTGGCGACCGATCCTCAATACAAGTCGCTGGTGCGAATGGCTATCTGGGCGGCCGAAAACGCCAAGATCGCCCTCTCGCAGCGCGATCAGGTGTTAATTAGCTTATCCGAGGCCGATCTCGGCATGCGTGACCGCGCCGGCGAAGAGATTTACATCGAGATTGCCATTGATCGCCCGACCCTGGATCGCCTGATCGCGCCGCAGGTCGATGAGTCGATCGCGGCAGCTCGAGAAACCCTGTTAAGTTCGGGTTTGATTGCCTCGACTATCGAGCGCATCGTGTTTGTCGGCGGCCCGACGCAATATCCGCCACTGCGCGACAAGGTGGCCGCAGCGCTCGGCATAGCCATTTCAACCGACGTCAATCCGATGACCGCGGTTGCAGAAGGGGCCGCGGTGTTCGCGGAATCCATCGACTGGAGTACGGCGAGCCACGGCCGCAAAAGTTCGCGAGGAATGATTGGCACCGGCGGCGCGCTCGCCATCAGTTTCAATTTCATCGCGCGCACGCCGGACGCCAAAGCGCGCATTGTGGCGAATGTGGGGGGCGAAGCGCTACCGGGATTTGCCTTTCAAGTCGACAGCCTCGATTCCGGCTGGACTTCCGGCCGCATCCCTCTTCACGACGGCGCCAGCACCGATCTTGTGTTGGCAAAGCCGGCTCTGAACTCTTTCAAGATGTTTGTTTTTGATTCGAATGGCGCTCCGCTCAGCCTACCGGAGGACAGAATCAGCATCTCGCGTACCGCCGCGAACATCGACGCCATCCCTGCGTCGCATTCGATCGGAATCGAGGTACTCGACCGGCCCAACGGCAAGCCGGTGCTGGACTACCTCGTTCGCTCCGGCGACCGGCTGCCCGCCAAGGGCAGGCGCGAATACCGGGCGGCTGAATCTCTGCGATCCGGCGCCGCCGGCTGCATCCGGATCCGCTTGTGGGAGGGCGACATTGCCGATCCGGTCCAAGACAACCTGCCGATCGGCACGCTGAAAATCAATGGCTCAGATATCGAGGAGGGCGTGATCGGTGCGGGTGAGAAGTTGGTGCTCGAGTACGAGGTGTTCGATTCTGGCACGATCGATCTGCAAGTCTCGGTCCCCGCGATCGGCGCGCTATTTCGCAGCGGCCGCAATTTCTATTCGCGGCAAGATGCGCAAATCGACTTCACCAAGGCGGCACAATTGCTTGACGACCTGCGCGCACTGACGCGCGCTCGTCTCGGCCAAATGCTGTCGAAAATCAACGATGCGCGGCTCGACCAGGCGCGCGACAAGCTCGACTCGATGCCGGACGGCGTGCGGCAACTCGATCCCGAGACGGCGAAGAAAGCCATGGACGATATGCACGCGGTGAGACGGCTGTTAGGGCAAGTGCGCCAAGACCATCTGCCGGCGATGCGCACTGTCGATTTAAACCTGGTAGTCGATTATTTCGCAAACGCCGCGCGCAAGCTCGCCCGCAGCTCCGAGGTAACCTCGTTCGATAACCTGACCAAGACAGCGCAGCGCGCCATCGAGCGCAAGAGCGGCGATTTCGAGTCGCACTTGGATGACTTGCGCGCCAGAATCAGTGAAATCTTATGGCGTCAGGATTGGTATGTGGTTGATCGGCTGAAGTGGCTGGTTAAGTCAAGTTATCTGTTCCCGGATGCGCAGGAGCATGCAAGACTAACCGCATCGGGGAACGATGCGTTGAATGCCAACGATTTCGACAAACTGCGAAACATCGTCGCGCAACTCGATTCGAAGCGGATCGGATTGCCGAGCGATGAAGATCTGGCCGGCACGGTCAATCTCTTGCGAGGGTGAACAATTGACCGGCGATTCCTGGTTTCCGATTGGCTTCGACTTGCCGAGCGGCGGCCGCTGCGGACGCTGTCTATGGCACGGCCGTGGTTGGCAAATTCTTGAGATCTTAAGCGGCGGCAGAGCGCTCGTGGTCAGCGAGGAGTTGGCACTCAAGTGGATCGATAGCGCGCTCATCGATCGTAACCTTCTAGAAGTCATCGACTTCGGGCCGCGACGCTACTACGGCCTGGTTTGCGGCGAGAACCACACGCTATCGCCCGTCTCGGACAGTCCCTCGCCCAACACCAAGGCCGAAGCGCAGGCATTTGCCGTTGCATTGCGGGCAACCCGTGCGATTGACCGGCAAACGCCGCTGGCGGACGCGATCTACGTCGAAAAAATCAGCCGCTTGCTGCCAACCTACGGCGCGAGTGGTAGCGCTGACGATGTGGTGTTAGGCCGCTGGCTCACGGGCGGGGTCAATATCTCGGTTCAGTCGTTTCAGCGTCTGCATCAGATTGTCAGCTGGCTCCCGGATGAAACCCTGACGAGCGTGATCGAGACAGCCGGTCTTGAAGTAATCCCGGGCGGCACGCAATCAAGCAGAGGCGCGGCCGCAGGCTCGACGCTGTTCGAACTTCCCGGCAGACCTCGGCTGGCGGCGTTTTTCAACGAACACGTCGTCGATGTCGTGCAAAACCGAGAACGATACACAGCCCTAGGGATCGGATTTCCGCGCGCGTTCGTGCTGTGCGGGCCACCCGGCTGCGGTAAGACCTTCGCCGTCGAAAAGCTCGGCGAATTTCTCGGCTGGCCGAGCTTTTCCATCGACGCGAGCAGTGTCGCCAGCCCCTACATCCACGAAACGAGCAAAAAAGTAGCCGCCGTATTCGACGACGCCAAGAAAAACGCGCCATCGCTGCTCATCATCGATGAGATGGAAGCTTTCCTGGCGGATCGCGAGTCCGGGCCGGGCCACCACCGGGTCGAAGAAGTTGCCGAATTCTTGCGCCGTATCCCGGAGGCGGCGAAGAACGAAGTCCTGGTGATCGCCATGACCAATCGCATCGAACTCATCGATGCTGCCATTTTGCGGCGTGGCCGTTTCGACCACATCATCGAGGTGGGCTACCCAAGCGAAGAAGAGATCCTGCCGCTTCTCGTCAATCTTCTGTCGTCGCTGCCGAAGGAAGAAGACGTCGATCCGGCGCCCCTCGCCGCCGCACTCTCCGGACGAGCGCTGTCCGACGTGGCGTTTGTCGTGCGCGAAGGCGCGCGCCGGGCGGCCCGCTCCGGCCGCAGCCGCGTCAGCCAAGCCGACCTCGCCGCCGCCTTGCAGAGCGCGCCGAGCCTCGATCCCGAGCCAGGCAAGCGCAAGATTGGCTTCACATGAGTGAAGATCGCGGATTCGCCGGATTGTCTGCGCTCGGCACGCGAGTCGATTTCGCGGCACTCGAGATTGAAAGCCGCGCCAAGGAAGCACCCGCGGGCGACCCGCAGGTTCGCGCATTACGCTTCGCGAGCTTCGAAAAGCCGCTGTTCACGGGTTGGTCCAAGACGCTGCGCGCGGTTGTCATCATGTTGCTTGTGCCACCGGCAGGGGGGATATGCGCCTGGATCCTGGCCTCGTTGTTCTATGGCGACAGCCCCAACCGCAACGAGAGTGCGGCGCCCGCGCCGGTGGCTTGCGCAAACGCGGGACGCGACGCCTCGGCAGTGGACCAAACTCCTTGCAACGAATCTCGCGGGCACCCAGGAAAATAGCGAGCGCGAAAACAGCGGTGGCGGCCGACTCACATTTTCAGCGGAACCCGTTTTTCATTCTCGGGGCAACGACCCACGACGACCGGCGCAAACTCGTCGCGCTCGCCGAGGCCCGAAGCTTGAGTGTCGAAAACGGAATAGGCGATCAAGCTCGAGCCGACCTCACCCACTTGCGCAAGCGGCTCGTCGCAGAAATCGCTTGGCTTCCGGGGGTGCCGCCGAGTTCGGGCGCCGGTCTCCTCGAACGGCTGCAATCCGACGCCGACTCCATTCGCAGGAAATCCGATCTGCCTGCGTTAGCCCGTCTGAACCTTCTTGCGGCGCTATGGCAGGATTTACCGTCGACCACGCCGGCGCCGAGCATCGAGCAATTCGCGATCGAGACGGGCGTCGTCGCCGATGAGATTTCGGCGGCAACAGTGATGCAGGATATCAATCTGGATCGGGCAATCTCAGGGTTTGCAGCCGTTCAATCTATCGAAGACGTGGAATCCGAACTTGCCGAGCGCCGGCGCCTTGTCTGTTCGCTGATCCGCGCCGCGCTCGATGTGCTGCCCTCCGAATCGGTTGTCGAATCGATGCGACGGATCGTAACCGCCTCGACGGACGACGGTCACCGGCACGCGAGCGCGCTGATCGATCAGTTGGTCGATGACTACGACATCGATGCGCGCCGCGTCATGGAGCAGGAGGCGGCGACGGTCACGAGCTTGATCGCATCGGTACGCGACAAGATGGTACGAGGTTCCGCGGCGATAAAACCCTACCTGCGGGAACTCGAAACAGTGGTCCTCAACTGGGACCGTATCGCGCAACCGATACAGCTTAGCTATCTTGCTCGCGGCCTTCACCACAAGCCGAGCTTGAGTGTCGGCTACGCCATCAGAAACTTGGCAATCGACCTGTGGAATCACTATCGCATCATGGAAGAATCGACGAGTTTGATTCTACTGTCCGAAAAATTATTCGCCGAAATTCCGCCGCTGGTCGATTTATTAAAAGAGGATCGTACGGCCTTGGCAAGCATCGCCGAAAGCCTCACGTATCGCGCCGAGGTGGGACGTCTCTTTCGGGATACGTTGAGCATTTCCGCCGACAGCGTGCAATGGAAGCGCCGCCACTATCGCCTTGAATCGATCACGAGAATTCGCTGGGGCTCGGAAATACGCACCCTTGTTGGGGGCGTCAAGCGCACAACCCATACGGTCGCGTTCGGCGATTCCGAGCATGAATCCCGCATTGATACGAGTAACAAGGAGATTTACTCCAATTTTATTGGCAAGCTCTGGAGTACGGCGGGCATCCGCCTGCTGTCGGAGTTCATGGAGATTCTCAAGGCCGGAGGCGTCGTTCGCTTCGGGCGCGCGCAGTTCCGGGATCACGGTGTCGATCTCATCCAGATACAGCTATTCGGCCGCAAGCAGGTCGTGAGCTGCGCATGGGACCAGATACTCGTCAAGAATTTCAACGGCTCGCTCATGGTGAGCGCCAAGCACAATCCGCGCGCCTGCGCGAACCTGTCTTTTCGAGATACCGCGAACGTCTGCGTATTGGCGAAGGCGCTCGAATTGGTTTTGCAGCCGCCGTACAAGGAGAGAATGAGCGCCTTGCTGACTAGCGCCGTAGAGCAATAACTATTCGAGAATAATCTTATAACTATATGATATATTGAATAATATATGTATAATTAACGGGCGCCGAATTCGCTATTCTAAGCGCTTGCGCCCGCAGGCGATTCAGGGCGCCGGATCCTTTGCTCTCGGTGACTTCGCGGCGCAGTAGCGCCGCTCACCCGTACGTGGGTCAAACAGTACTTCAACAGGCTCGCCGCTCGACGGATCAATGAATTGCTCGCCAGTTCGCTGCCAATCGCCCTTGGGCGCCTGCTCGATGCGGCGGTACCGCCAGCGCTCGCACAGCGTGCCGATGAGGACGATCACGCCGATGATCAGCGCCTGCCACCCAGGCGCGTAAACTCCGGACGCTATCAGGCCGATTCCGACGCACGTAAGGATCGCTGCCACCAGAATCACGACCGTCCGCAACACAGGTCAAGCCGCCGATTCCAGCACCACTGCCGTTCCGTATGCGACGATCTCGCTCATCGTCTGACCGATCTCGGCCGAATCGAATCGCATCATGACAATGGCATTGGCGTGCATGAGACTCGCGTTGCGGACCATCCGGTCGACAGCGTGACGCCGCGCCTCCTCGAGCAATTGCGTGTACTCGGTAATTTCGCCGCCGACGAGTGAGCGCAGCCCCGCCATGATGTTCCCGCCCAGCCCCCGGCTTCTGACTACCACGCCGAAGACCTGACCCTTCACCTCGCGTACGCGATGTCCCGGCACGTTCTCTGTTGTTACGACCAGCACAGCACCTCCGCAAGCGTTGCCATCGGTCCGGGGAGGCTATCCGAGCCGGCCCCCTGTGGCGACCGTCGAGTTCACGAATTCGTCGCGCAGGCCGCACTCATGCGGCGTCGCGCGGGGACGGCCGATGGCGATTGCGCCGCGGTCTCGAGATACGTCCGCGCATCGCGCGTACAGGAGCCGCCTAGCCGCCTGGATCTATTGAAGGCCCCATGTGGCTACTCCACCTGAATTTCCGGACTCCCACGGGTCATACAGCCGATCATCGAGGCTTGGGTAAATCCAGAGCGGGCAAAGATCGCTTGCACGCCGGGCAGCTCTCGGGGGTCGCAGGCAACCAGCAAGCCGCCCGATGTCTGCGGATCGGTCAGGATCGACTGCAGGGAGGCGCTCATGGGCTCGAGCGCCCGTACATTGCTGCCGTAGGATCGCCAATTTCGGCCAGATGCGCCGGTCGCGATTCCGGATTCGGCAAGCGCAGATACCCCAGGTAGCAATGGCACTCTGTCCGCCTCAATCCGCGCGCCGAGACCGCTGCCACGGCACATTTCCAGCAGATGGCCCAGCAATCCAAAGCCCGTCACATCCGTCATGGCGTGCACCCCCGGAAGATTCGCGAATTCCATTCCCGGTAGATTGAGTTGTGTTGTCGTTTCGATCATGAGGCGATAGGCGGCCTCATCGAGCAGGTCTTTCTTGAACGCCGCCGAGAATATGCCGATGCCGAGTGGCTTCCCCAGGATCAATACATCGCCCTCTTGGGCACAGCTATTGCGTTTGACTTTCTTTGGGTCGACCACGCCGGAAACGGCCAGTCCATAAATGGGCTCCACGGAATCGATGCTGTGTCCGCCCGCGATCGGAATGCCGGCCCGCGCGCATACCGATTCGCCGCCGCGCAGGATGTCCCGAATGGTATCGTGGGACAGCGTATTGATCGGCATGCCGACTATCGCCAATGCCAGTAGTGGCCGGCCGCCCATGGCGTAGATATCGGACAAGGCGTTGGTCGCAGCAATGCGCCCGAAATCGAATGCATCATCAACGATGGGCATGAAAAAATCGGTGGTCGACACGATCGCCTGCTGGTCGTTCAATCGATATACGGCGGCGTCGTCCGAGGTATCCGTGCCCACGAGCAGATCCGCGTGCCGCGCGCCCGGCAACGCCCCCTTGAGGAGATCAGCCAGAATCGACGGCGAAATCTTGCAGCCGCAACCGCCGCCATGGGAAAGCGCCGTCAGTCGCGGCGCGGGTAATGAGGAAGACCGTGCGTTCATCAACGAACCTCCCTTTGATGATGGCGGAAGGTAGCAGGAGTCGAACCTACCGGGAAACGCTTGACGTCCCCCACCGGGTTTGAAGCCCGGCCGCACCACCGGGTGCGCGTGCCTTCCGAGCGATCACTAGCCCGTCCCGCCAATTAGACCTTCGGCTTCGTGCCAACTGCTATCGGCGCGCAATACCCGTCCCCGGGGGGTGCGGCGAGTATAGCCAACCCGGTCGAAGAACTCCAAAACCTGAATGGTGCGCTTTCGGCCCAATCCAATTGAATCGCGATAGTCAGCCGCCCCGACGATACCGGCTCGCTCGTACAGGCCGCGCAGTTTCCGAGCCAATGCGAAAATGCTCTCTCGGTGGTAAAAGAGATCGCGGACCACTTGGTATACTTCGCGCTGCACGGTGCACTTGCGCAGCACCCGCCGCACCTCGTCGTCGTCGGCCCGCATCGCAACGGCCAGATCGCGCACCCACGGCGGATCAAAACCTCCCGCGGCCAGGGCGGACTGCAGCTTTTGCGCCAAGTCGCTCTCGCGCTCGTTCAGCGTGACTGCATGTTCCGGTGCGTGTAGCCAATGTTCGCTTTGCTGCAACAGCTGTGTTTGCACGAGTTCATCGATCAGCGTGCGCCACACCGCGTCTGCAACGGTCGGTGCGATCATGCGGCGCAGCCGCCCCCGATCGATCCCCGGCTCGTCAGGATGCTGAAGATGGAACGCACGCACCGCATCGAGCGCGCGTTGGCACAGCCGCTGCCAGTGCGACTCTAGAATGACGACGCTCTGGCCGGCCGAATTAACGATCCGCGCCTGCGGCGGCAATTGAACGCGCTCGGGCGCGAGACCTCTCAGTCGAACGAGTTGTCGCATCTCGATGCCGGTCGGGGAATGCTCCAGCAATGGCGCCATTTCCTCATCGAGAAGCATGCGCTGAATCGCCGCGAGGTAAGCCAACCGTTCGGGGCTGCGGCGGCGACGCGATGGCGCAGCGGGGTCGATGATCACTCCCCCACCGACAGTAGTGCGCGCCTGCGCATCGCGCACGATGAACACATCCCCTGCGGCCGCACAGACCGGGGTATCGAAAATGAGTTGCGCGCGCGTGTGGGCGCCTGCAGTCAATTCGTCCGCCTCGAGCAAAGCAACGCGAGCGATGCGATGTGCAGTGCCGAGATGCACGTGCAGCCGCG
>Ga0302320_10005503_pt1 | contig 28358 bp, 26 predicted proteins | sample Bog_T0_3_FD_202130 | JGI IMG/M metagenome (GOLD analysis project Ga0302320, IMG submission 202130) | Peat permafrost microbial communities from Stordalen Mire near Abisko, Sweden - Bog_T0_3 | ecosystem: Environmental > Terrestrial > Soil > Wetlands > Peat | place: Sweden: Abisko, Stordalen Mire...
CTGCGCGACGGCGCGCGGCAGCACTCTATGGTGCTTCTGTTCATTCTTGCGGCCAACTTCGGCTGGGGCTTCGTTCTGGACCACTACGAGCTGGTGTATTCGACGCTCGGCGTAGTGCATGGAGCCGGCTATGCGGCGGCGCACGTGACGAAAGCCGCGCTCTGGACGATGACCGGCGCCTCGGCGCTGGCGTGTGTGCTGCTGGCCATTGGGTTCTTCCGCCCGCGCACACGGCACATTGTCGCCGGCATCGTAGCTTACGCGGCACTTTACATCGTTGCCGTGCTGGCGCTGCCCAGCCTTTTTGAGACCTTCATGGTGAAGCCCAACGAGCTGAGCCTGGAAACGCCCTTTCTGAATCATTACATCGAGTTCACGCGCGAGGCTTATAAGCTGGACGGCATTCAGGAGACTGCTTACCCAGCGCTCTCGGATCTAACCCCCGACGTGATCGCGAGAAACCAGGATACGATCCAGAACATCCGTCTATGGGACTCGCGGCCGCTGCTTCAGACCTATCAGCAGACACAGGCGATCCGTCTTTACTACCAGTTCTATAACGTGGATGTGGATCGGTACCGTCTGCCGGACGGCTACCACCAGGTGATGCTTGCGTCCAGGGAACTGGCGTCGCAACTTCCCGCGGAGGCACAGACCTGGGTGAACGAAACTCTTCAGTTCACGCATGGCGAGGGGCTGGTGATGAACTCTGTCTCGAACACCACGGGCGGAGGACTTCCGCAATACCTTGTTGACAATGTTCCGGCGGAATCGCAATACGGCCTGAATATAACTCAGCCCGCCATCTACTTTGGGGAGGTCGCGCCAGGATACAAGATTGTATCAACGGGGATCAAAGAGTTCGACTATCCCAAGGGCAATCAAAACGTCTATGCGAGCTACGAAGGGAAGGGTGGAATCCCGCTCAACAGCATTTGGAAGAGAATCCTATTTGCGTGGACACAGAAGGACATCAATATTCTGCTGACCTCGTATCTGATGCCGCAAAGCAAGATTCAGATATGGAGAGGCGTTCAAGAGCGCGTCTCTCAAGTTGCGCCATTCCTGCTTTTGGATCATGACCCGTATGCGGTGTTGAGCGAGGGGAAGCTTTATTGGATTCAGGACGCGTACACGGTCTCGGATCGATTCCCTTATTCGAGCCCGCAGGCAACCGGTTCGGCCGAGGGAATGAACTATATTCGCAACTCCGTGAAGGCCGTTGTGGATATGTACGACGGGACGGTTTCTCTTTACGCGATGGATTCGAAGGACCCTGTTCTTGCAATGTACGAGCGGGCATTCCCCGGAGTCTTCAAAGACCTGACCGATCTCCCCGCGGACCTGAAGGCACATCTGCGCTATCCCGAAGACCTGTTCGGAATCCAATCGACACAGTACGAAACCTTCCATATGACCGATCCGCAGGTCTTCTATAACCGGGAAGATCTCTGGGTTCCTCCGCAGGAGAAGTACGAAGGGGCGGTGAACCCCATGGATCCTTACTACATGCTGATGAAGCTTCCGGGAAGCAGGCAGCTTGAGTACCTGATCATGACTCCTTTCACGCCGCAAAAGAGGGACAACATGATTGCGTGGCTGGCCGCGCGGTGCGACTTCCCCGACTACGGGAAGATGCTGTTCTACGAGCTTCCGAAGGACAAGCTGATCTTTGGACCGAACCAGATCAGCGCGATGATCGACCAGAGCACGACCATTTCGCAGCAGCTTACTCTCTGGGATCAGAAGGGATCGGGAGTCATTCGCGGCAAGCTGATCGTCATTCCGATCGAGAACTCATTTCTCTACGTCGTTCCTCTATATCTGAAGGCTGAAGGGACGAACTTCCCTCAACTGAAACGGGTGATTGTCGCGACGGGCGATAAGGTCGTGATGGAACCGACACTGGACGAAGCGCTCGGCTCGTTGTTTGAGACAGCGCAGGGACAGCCGGGTCCTTTGGCCGGGAAACAAGCGGGGGCGCAGGCGCCGCTGTCGAAGGCGACGCGCGATCGAGCGGAGGCCCAACTTGCAGAGGCGCAGAAAGCAATCAACGCGCTCAAGCAGTTGCTGGCAAATCCGCCGCAATAGCTTTACAAGCTGAAATGCCGCTGGAGCGGACAAACTCGGCTATCTGGAACAAGAAATGAGCAGGCTCAAATGAATTTGCAATTGCTGAAGGACACTGCGAAGTTGCTCTTTGCCGATGACAAGGGCCTGCTTGCGATGGATGAGAGCACCGGGACCTGCAAAAAGCGCTTCGAGAAGCTGGGAATTCCGCAGACCGTGGAAGCTCGAAGAGCTTATCGAGAATTGATTGTGACCACTCCAGGGCTGGGCGAGTCGATAGGCGGCGCAATCCTCTACGACGAGACCATCCGCCAGCAGAAGAGCGACGGCACGCCTTTTATCAAAGTCTTTATTGACGCGGGAATCATTCCTGGAATCAAAGTGGACACAGGCGCCAAGGCACTGGCCGGCCATCCGGGTGAAAAGGTGACAGAAGGCCTGGACGGATTGCGCGATCGCCTTCAGGAATATTTTCAAATGGGCGCGCGCTTTGCCAAGTGGCGCGCTGTGATTGCCATCGGCCGTGGGCTTCCGAGTTGGGGCTGCATTGACGCCAATGCCCATGCACTGGCTCGCTATGCGGCGCTGTGCCAGGAGGAAGGCCTCGTCCCTGTAGTCGAGCCTGAGGTCGTCATGGATGGCGAACATACGCTGGACGAGTGTTGCGAGGCCACCGACGAAGCGCTGCGCACTGTGTTCAGCGAGTTGTTCGCGCAGAGGGTGGTGCTGGAAGGCATGGTTCTGAAGCCCAACATGGTGCTTCCCGGATTGTCCTCGAGCAGCCAGCCGGCATTGGAAGAGGTAGCCGACGCCACTGTGAACTGCTTCCTGCGCTCCGTGCCCGCTGCTGTGCCGGCGATTGCGTTCCTGTCGGGCGGTCAACCCGCGGAATTGGCCACGGCCCGTTTGAACGCGATGAATGTGAGATTCAAGTCGCGGCTGCCATGGGCATTGGCATTTTCATTTGCCCGCGCCATCCAGCAGCCGGCCCTGGAGATTTGGAATGGCCGCCAGGCAAACGTCGAGGCGGCGCAACACGCCTTGTATCATCGAGCCCGCTGCAATAAAGCGGCGCGGCGCGGCGAATATTCCCAGGAGATGGAGACCAAATGACCGGAAGCAAGCACAACTTTGAAGGAAATAGTAGCGACAGTGGTGAGCCCGACCCAGGACCTTACTGGAGAAGGATGCATCGTGACTGGCGCTTTTGGGTCGGCGCGCTTTTTATGGCGGCGGCGATCGCGGTTTACATCTTCACTGAAAACCTGGCGTGGGTACCGCACGGCCACCAGTTTCCCTGAGCCGCCGATCCGTCGCCGACGACCCGCTCACACCGGCAACCATAGCGGCCGCCACTGGCAAGCATCGACTTCCAACTGCAAAGCATGAGAGCTGGGTGGTTCGTAATGAGCGAAGTGGATTTGTACCCTTTGCGGTTCGACCCAATCTATCAGTACCGGTTGTGGGGCGGCCGGCGATTTTCTGACTTGCTGTCTGCGCCGCTTCCGGGCGATAGGCCTGTCGGTGAAGCGTGGGTGCTGAGCGACCGCACCGATTACCAAAGCCTGGTTGCGAATGGACCGCTGAAGGGCCAGACGCTTGGGCAAACGATGGAGCAGTACCGGGAACAGCTGATGGGGAAGTTGTCTTCGCGCTTCCACCGTTTTCCATTGTTGCTCAAGTTTCTGGACGCGCGGGAGATGCTTTCTGTTCAGGTGCATCCCAGCGACGCGCACCCGGAGCTGATTCCAGCGGGCGATACGGCAAAGACCGAAGCATGGGTTGTGATTGAAGCGGAGCAGGGAAGCCACATTTATGCCGGCCTGAGGCCGGGCACAACTGCCGGCAATCTGCGGCAATCTCTCGACGATGGAACTATTGCGGACCACCTTGTGAGCATTGAGCCGAAGCCGGGCGATGCCGTATTCATCCCCGCGGGAACGGTTCACACGCTGGGCAACGATGTGGTGGTCTTCGAGGTTCAGCAAAATAGCGATGTGACCTTTCGACTCTACGATTGGGGCCATATCGACCCGGCGACCAAGGAGCCGCGGCCGCTCCAGGTGGAGCAGGCTTTTGCCTGCATAGGCTTCGGAGCGAGCGATAGTGGCCTGGTCGCGCCCCGTGTGGAGACTGCCACGCCTGTTGAGCGCGAGAGACTCTTCGACTGTCCTGCGTTCCTGTTGTGGCGGCTGCTTGGGCAAGACCCGTTCCCTGTTGGAGCGACGGCAGAGCCGCGCGTGTTAGTTGGCATTGAGGGATCGGGCCAGATCATGCACAAGGGCACTCCCTACGCGGTAAGCAAGGGAGATGTGTGGCTGTTGCCGGCGGAGGCCGGAGAGTGCGCGTTTCAACCCAGCGGAGAAGTGACCCTGCTGGAGATCGCGATCCCTTGATGGAGCAAACGATCGGTGGCGCGAAAGGGCATCCTTGCCAGCCTGGGTGACAGGTGAGGCTGGCAGATGGAGCAAGCAGGCGAGGAGATTCGATGGGCGGCTTCAAGTTGCAACGTCTGGGCATGATCATGGAGCCGGAGTCAGGCAATCCGCATGAAGTGGACGGGGTTCTCAATCCGGGAGCCGCTCGAGGGCCGGATGGCGAACTGTATCTCTTCCCGCGGTTGGTCGCGAAGGACAATTATTCGCGGATAGGGATAGCGCGCGTGCGGTTCAATGAAGCCGGCGATCCGGCGGGGGTGGAGAGGCTTGGCATCGCACTGGAGCCGGAGGCCGACTATGAACTGCGGCCCGACGGCAGGGGCGGCTGCGAGGATCCTCGTGTCACGTTCGTGGCTCCTCTTGAACGATATCTGATGACTTACACGGCATGGTCGTCCCATGGGCCGCGGATTGCCCTGGCGGTATCGGAAGATATCTTCCACTGGAGACGCCTGGGGCTCACAACTTTTGCCTCGGCAGACGGGATCGAATTCGGCAACGTAGACGACAAAGATGCCAGCCTCTTTCCTGCCGTGATTCCCGATCCATCCGGGCAGCCGGAGCTGGCCTTGCTCCACCGGCCGCTCTTTCCTGGCACGCGTCCCGAGGAAACCGCCTGCAGCCCGTCGACTCGTGAAGTGGATATCGATCGAGAGAGCATCTGGATTTCATACTGCCAAATGACACTTGACCGCAAGCCCTTTCACGCCGGCAAGTTTACCTTTCATCATCGCCTGGCGTCTCCAGTCTCGCCCTGGGAACGGCTGAAGATAGGCGGTGGCACACCCCCCATCCTGACTCGGCATGGCTGGCTGATCGTTTATCACGGTGTCAGCGAAATCGAGGAGCCTGGATCGGACCGGCACATGTTGCGCTATTCGGCGGGGGTCATGATCTTTTCCAAAGAGCATCCGCTCGTAATCAGCTACCGTTCGCCCGAGCCTGTGTTAACGCCGACGCTTCCGCAGGAACGCGATGGGACCGTTGACAATGTTGTTTTTCCCACGGGCATCGACCGGCGCGACGATCTTGGCACTCCAGACCGTTTCGACGTCTACTACGGGATGGCGGACAACCGGATTGGCGTGGCGCGCCTTGACATGCCGGAACAGCTACCGGCGGGGGCAGTGGCCGACGCGCCGGAGGCAACGGTGTAAATCGCTAGCGTTGCCAGATGATCTGGCCTGCTTCGAGCGGGACGAGAGCATTGGGATGGTGGGGGACGATTCGCGCGGTGTAGTCGCTCGCGGGTCGCGTTGCGGAGACCTGCGTTGAATAGGAGTATGAACCCGGTGTGTCTGAAGCGGGTCCGGATGGGATCATGATTTTGAAGCCAGCGGACTCGCCTTGAGCGGGATCGGCGTAGATCTCGACTCTCAGGTGATCCGGCGTGAGGGAACCAGAAGCAACATCGGCTTGAAAGAAGTGCTGCCCATCGCGGGTGTCGATTCGAATGCCGGCGAAACGCACCGTGCTCCAATGCCGATCGAGGTCCTGCTTCCATTCGAGCAGACTCGACCCGACGGCGCCATCGTTTGCGGCGCGATCGCGATAGCGCGCCGCCGCGGGCAGATAATGACTCTCGGTGTATTCGCGGATGGCGCGCGTTGCAGAAAACTCCGGCGTGAGCCGCGCCATGCTCTCGCGGATGCGTCCCAGCCACTTGCCGGGCATGCCGGATGTATCGCGCTCGTAGAACTCCGGAATCACTTCAGCTTCCAGCAGGCCATACAGAGTTTCTGCCTCCTGGGCATCCCATCCCGGGTCGTCGCCATGTTCCTGGCCGTCCCCGATGGCCCAACCAACCTCGGGCGAATAGGCCTCTGCCCACCAGCCGTCCAATTCTGAAACATTGAGCCCGCCATTGACGAGGACCTTCATGCCACTGGTTCCGCAGGCTTCCCAGGGGCGGCGAGGCGTGTTGATCCAAAGATCGATCCCCTGGACCAGCTCCTGGGCCAGCATCATGTCGTAGTCGTTGAGGAAGACCACGCGCCCCTGGACTTCTGGACGCTTGATGAAATCTTTCCACTGCTTGATAAGCTCCTGTCCGGGAAGATCCTGAGGATGAGCTTTTCCAGCAAGGATCAGCTGAACCGGACAGCGTGGATTGGAGAGCAGCCGCACCAGCCTCTCGGTGTCGTGCAAGAGAAGATTGGGGCGCTTGTATGTAGCGAAGCGGCGCGCAAATCCAAGGGTCAGCACTCTTTCATCGAAAATGTCCGCGGCATTCGACGGATCGGCGCCTTCGGCGGCGAGTTGGCACTGGTACCGTAGCCGCATCCGCTCGATCAGGCCTTTTCGCCCTGCTGCTCGCAATTGCCAAAGTTCCCGATTCGCGATCTGGCGAATGTCATCTTCCACCAGGCGATCTCCGCGCCAACGCTTCTTGCCGCAGGCGGAGGTCCACAACGCATCGGCTTGGGCAGAATCCCAGGTGGGCACATGAATGCCGTTGGTTACGGAACCTATCGGGACTTCCTCCTTTGGCCAGCGGGGGAACAAGGTGCGGAAAATCTCTCTGCTCACTTTCCCATGGAGCTTGCTCACGCCATTGATCTGCCCGCTGCCGCGGACCGCGAGATACGCCATGTTGAAGGGCTCTGAAGTGTCTTCCGGATTCTGCCTTCCCATGGCCAGCAGATCATCCACGGAGACAGCGAGTTCATCCACTGCATAGTGGCTCAGATAGGTGCGAATGAGCGCGGGATCGAATCGGTCGAAGCCGGCGCTCACCGCGGTATGCGTGGTGAATATATTTCCGGCTCGCGTGATATTCATGGCAAGATCGAACGGCTTCTTTCGATCCTCCATGTAAGAGCGGGCGCGTTCCAGCACGGCAAATGCCGCATGTCCTTCGTTGAGGTGACAGACGTCAGGGGTGAGACCCAATGCTCGCAACAGACGCCATCCGCCGATGCCGAGGACGATCTCCTGTTTCAGACGCATTTCCGCGTCCCCACCGTATAGCTCACTTGTGATTCCGCGATGAGCCGCGGTATTGGCAAAGTCGTTGGTGTCGAGCAGATACAACTTTGCTCTTCCCACCGACACCTCCCAACAGCGAAGCCAGATCTTTGCGCCGGGAAGTTGAATGTGCAACCGCAGCCACTCGCCATTTGGCTGTCGCAGCGGCCGGATGGGCAACTGCCCCGGATCGTTGACCGGATAGAGCGCCTGTTGCCGGCCATCCGAATCGAAGTCCTGGCGGAAATATCCCTGGCCGTAAAGCAAGCCGACTCCGACCACCGGAACACCCAGCTCGCTGGCCGCCTTCATCTGGTCGCCGGCTACGTTGCCAAGTCCGCCTGAATAGATAGGCAAGGCCTCGCTCAGCATGAACTCCATGCTGAAGTAGGCAACCGTTGCGAGTGCGGCCCCGGGATGCTTATGCTGGAACCATGCGTCGGCCCGATAGGAGTCGCGATTCTGCCGAAGCAGGCTGTCGAGCTTCCGGCGGAACTCCGGCGCGCTTAATGCAGCCCGGATCTTTTCGTGAGAGACCGTTCGCAGGATGACCCATGGGTTTTGCGTGGTTACCCAGAGGTCCTTGTCGAGAGCTTCCCACAGCTCGTCCGCGGCATGGTTCCAAGACCAGTGAAGATTGAGCGCCAGCTCAACGAGCGCATCAACTCCATCCACCTTGAACCAATCGGATGGCGCCTTCGGATCGTTCAATATCCCCCCTGCTTGCTGAGTCCAGGAAGCGGAGGCCGCGATCGCAATGCTTATGCGGCGGCGGTCTCTGCTTTGATTCTAGCCGGATGGTGCCTAACTGTCGGTGAACATGGCTTTCTGCGGATGCCCTTTGGCAAGCGGAGCCGGTGCGGCGGCGTCACTGAAGTCCTTTGTCCACTGCCAGTTTCTTATCTCCGGCATATCCTCCAGGTGTTCGCGGATATAGACGTAGTGGCGTTGCAATTCCCGGTTGAAGAAGTTGATCGCATTCTCCGCTTGCAGACGAAGGCGGGGTATGTGCTTCAGCGCATCCAATGCGAGATGGAAGCGGCTCATTTCGTTGAGAACCACCATGTCAAAGGGCGTGGTGGTTGTTCCATGATCCATATAGCCGTGGACATGGAAGCGGCTTTCATTGGAGCGTCCGTGAACAAGCGTGTGAATGAGCCAGCGATTGTTATGGAAGGCGAAGATCACGGGCGCCGTCTCGGTAATCAGCGCGTTGAACGACATTTCGTCCATCCCGTGCGAATGCTTGTCAGGAAACATCAGAGTCATTAAATCCACAACATTGACGACGCGGACCTTGATGCCGGGGACATGTTTCTGCAGCAGCCACGAGGCCGCGCAGGTCTCGATGGTTGGCACGTCGCCGGCGCAGGCCAGCACCACATCCGGCTCCCCGCCTTCATCGTTGGTGGCAAACTTCCATGTGGATGCGCCGCGCGAGCAATGCTCGAGTGCCTCGTCCATGTTCAACCACTGGAGCTGCGGTTGCTTGCCGCAGGTGACGACATTCACGTAATTGCGGCTGCGCAGGCAATGGTCGAAGACACTGAGCAGGCAGTTGGAGTCCGGTGGATAATACACGCGGATCACTTCGCTTCTGCGCTCCAATGCATTGACTACGTATCCGGTAGCCTGGTGGCTGAAGCCATTGTGATCGTTGCGCCAGGCATGACTTGTGAGCAGAACATTGAGAGACGCAAGCGGCCTTCGCCAGAGATAATCGCGGCATTGCTCCAGCCACTTGGCATGTTGCGTGGTCATGGAATCAACCACCTGCGCGAAGGCCTCGTAGGAGGACCACATGCCATGACGGCCAGTGAGCAGATAGCCTTCAAGCCATCCCTGGCAGAGATGTTCGCTGAGTACTTCCATCACGCGGCCATCCGGGCCCAGTTTTTCGTCGATGGATACAATTTCGGCCATCGAGCAACGATCTGTCGCCTCAAAAATTGAGTTCAGGCGATTGGAGTCCGACTCATCGGGACAGAACATGCGGAAGTTCGTGGGATTCATTCTGTAGATGTCGCGGAAGAAATCCCCAAGTTTGCGAGGCGCCTCGGCAAGAACCTGGCCGGGACCGGGGATCTCAAGCGCGTAATCCGTGAAGTCGGGCAGCGCGAGGGTGATCAACTCGCGACCTCCATTCACATGAGGATTGCCGCCCATGCGTCGATTGCCCACAGGGGCGAGAGCTGCCAGTTCGTCGATGAATTTGCCTTTCTCGTCGAAAAGCTCCTCAGGCTTGTAACTCTTCATCCAGGCTTCAAGGATATTGAGATGTTCGGGGTTGTCTTTGACCGATGCGAGCGGAACCTGATGCGCGCGGAAAGTGCCTTCAATCGGAGTTCCATCCACTTCCTTCATGCAGGTCCATCCCTTGGGCGTGCGAAAGACGATCATGGGCCAGACGGGCTGCTTTTTGAATCCGTTCTTGCGCGCCTCCTGCTGAATCGCGCGAATCTCGGCATAGCAATCCTCAAGCGTTTGCGCGAGGAGTTGATGAACGACCTGGGGATCGTCGCCCTCGACAAAGTAGGGCTTGTAACCACGGCCTACGTAAAGAGCCTTCAAGTCGGCATCGCTGGTTCGTCCCTGGGCGGTAGGTCCGGAGATTTTGTACCCATTGAGATGAAGGATCGGCAGGACCGCGCCGTCACGCACCGGATTGACAAAGTTGACTGACTTCCAGCTTCCTTCGAGCGGACATGTCTCGGACTCGCCATCTCCGATCACGCAGGCCACGATCAGGTCGGGATTATCGAAGGCCGCGCCGAAGGCATGGACCATTGAATAGCCAAGCTCCCCGCCTTCGTGCATGGAGTTTGGGACGTGCGGCCCGCAGTGGCTGGGCACGCCGCCCGGCGTGGAGAACTTGCGGAACAAGAGCCGAAGGCCGTCTTCATCGTGCGTGATCTCCGGGTGAACCTCGGTGTAAGAACCTTCGAGATAGGAGCAGGCATTCAGCGAGGGCCCTCCGTGTCCCGGTCCGGAAATGTAGATGATGTCGGCATCGTGTTCTTTGATCAGCCGGTTCAGATGAATGTAGATGAAGTTCTGCCCGGGCGAGGTTCCCCAGTGGCCGAGCAGCCTGGGCTTGATCTGATCGGCCTTGAGGGGCGTGCGAAGCAGAGGGTTCTCAAAGAGGTAGATCTGGCCGATGCAAAGATAGTTCGCAGCGCGCCAGTAGCGATTCATCTTGTCGAGTATCTCCGGCGAGAGCGGTCCCTTGGGCTTTGGCGCTCTCTCTTCGCTCTTGCCGTTGGCCGCAACCGCGGTCGATAGGTTTACGTCAAAGATGAACCCGGAGGAATTGCCAAACTGATCGAAGTTCTTGCTGAAGGGTTGAGGCGTGCCGTTCTTTTCAACTTTGATGGGGATTTCGGTGGTGGCCATCGTAGCGTATCCTTTCTCGTTCTCCGCAACTGCTCACGTCCCGGCAGCGGCTTTCAGACTTCAGATGGTTTCGCTTCGACCTTGATTAGGAGCGGCTTCACTTCGCAAGCATCTTACGGATCGATTTCAATTCGGCCCGGTGCTTCTGAGTTGTGGCGGGATAGGACGGTTTCAGTGCTCTCAGCGCGTCAAGAACGATCTGAGAGACGATCAGTCGTGCGTCGTCCTTATCGTCCGCGGGGACAACATACCAGGGAGCCTGATGAGTGCTGGTGGCGCCGAGGCACTCTTCGTAAGCCTTTACGTAGTCTTTCCAGAACTTTCTTTCGTGAAGGTCTGCGAGGCTCAACTTCCAGTTTTTGGCCGGATCGTCGATGCGCTCCAGAAATCGCTTCCGCTGCTCATCCTTCGAGAGGTGCAGGAAGATCTTGACGACGCGCGTGCTGTTCCGGTCAAGGTGCTTCTCGAAGTCCACAATGGAGCGATACCGATCGTCCCATTTCGACTTATCGTCCTGTAGCTGTTGGGAGAGCCCTTCGTTGCGAAGATCCACAGGATGAACGCGGACGACGAGTACTTCTTCGTAGTAAGAACGATTGAAGATGCCGATACGGCCGCGCTCGGGCAGACGGCAGGCAGCGCGCCAGAGGAAATCATGTTCCAGTTCTTCGGCGCTGGGTTGCTTGAAGCTGAAGACTTCGCATCCCTGCGGATTGATCCCGGACATGACGTGCCGAATGGCGCCATCTTTGCCGGCGGCGTCGATGCCCTGGAAGATGAGTAGAAGCGCATGGCGGTTGGCCGCGTAGTGAAGCTGCTGCAATGCGCTGAGATCCCTCACGTGCTCTTCAAGCAGCTTTTGATAGTGCTTCTTCGATTTGGTCAGCGCCGGCACGGCCGTGGGCCATTCGCTCAGGTCGAGCTTCTTGCCTGGCGGGACGTGGTAGGCCTTCGAATCGATCGTCATGGTGTTCACCTACCCCTGCAATTCCGGTTGGCTAAAGACAATTCAACCCGGGGCCTGGCGGCGAGGCAAAGAGACGCCCCTGTGGTTGAAACTCTCCGCATCAGTATCGACTAGGATCGATCCGTAATCTGAGCAGTTGTGCTCAAGAAAGGCTGAAGGAAAGGCCTTGATGAAGCTGTTCAAGAGAGCTTATGGGGTGTCATCCGGGAAGCGCGAGCGGAGCCGCATCGGCCCTGCATCAGCGTGGCCGGCGCACAGCGGTCAGGGCCTCGAAACCCGATATGACATCAAAGAGTTCCTCGTCAATCGACTCCTGACGAATGCGATGCAGCTTGAGGTTCAAGTCTTCCAGGATTCCGTCAATGTTCTTCTCCGCCCGCTGCATCGCGGCCAGGCGGCTGGCGTTTTCGCTGGCAAGCGATTCGGCGCACGCTTGAAACAGCAGGACGAACAGGTATTCGCGTATGAATGCGCGCAACGGCGACTTGGCTCCCTGGATGACTTCCGGAGGCAGTTTGGTTGGCCACGGAGCAGCGGCAAGCTGCTTCTGCCAGGCGAGATCCAAAGGCAGCAATCGCTTGCCGACGGGCTCGTAGACCGATCCCGATTTGGGGTGGTTGTGGAATAGAACCACCTCCACCACGTCGCCGCGCTCCTGCGCTGCTTCGACCTCGATCAGAATTTTTCCGACGAGCCCGGAAATGGCATTGACCGATCCCGGCACAGGCAAGATCCCGGCGGTCGGCATTCCAGTGTCGGCCAGAAGAGCGTGGATGCGCTCTCCGAGGGGCCATATCTTCGTGACTGTGCCGGGCAGAGCTTTGAGCGTATTGACGGCATATTCCACGACCGTCTCATTGAACCTTCCCACGAGACCCTGGTCCGAACCAAAGACAATTGCTCCGATGCCGTGCTTCTTCTGTGAGCCTGTTTCCGCCGTGTCGTAGCCTGGCCCGGCTTGACGAAGGCACGCGGTCAAGGCGAGTTCCACGGTGGCTGCATAATCATCGAGCGAGTGGACGGCTTTTTGATACTGCCCAATGCTCGATGCGGCAAGCGCCTTCATGGAACGAACGACGGCCTCAAGATCGCCCGCTCCGGAGATCTTGCGCGTCAGGCTTTCGATGGTTCCGCTCATGGCGCAGGCTTCGCAGCGGGTTTGGCCGCTGGGACTGGCTGGAGCGGAGCCAAAGCATGTTGAGCGATGTCGAGGATCGCCTTGCGATCGTCCTCGCTGAACTTATCAGCCGAGGTTAGCCGCCCCGCCACATCCGCTGGAATATCGGTTACGGCTTTCTGAAGCGCCCGCTCGGCGTCATTCACTTTGTCGACCGGCAGGGGATCGAGCAGTCCCGCGGTCAAAGCCAACAGCACGATGATCTGCTCGATCATGGAAACGGGGTTGGATTCAGGTTGCTTGAGGCAAGCGCGAATGCGCTGTCCATGGTCAATCGTCTTTTGCGTTGCGTCGTCGAGGTGAGTTCCAAATTTTGCGAAAGCCTCCAACTCCTCGAACTGCGCGTATGCGAGCTTGAGGCTGCCGGCAACTGCGCGATATGCAGGCCTCTGCGCCGCTCCGCCGACGCGCGAAACCGACTTGCCCACGTCGACTGCCGGGAGGATTCCCAGTTGAAATAGGGTGGGTGAAAGGTAGACCTGGCCGTCGGTGATGGAGATCAGGTTCGTCGGGATGTAAGCGGATATGTCCTGCGCTTCGGTTTCGATGATAGGCAGCGCGGTGAGCGATCCGCCTCCGCGTTCTTTGCTGAGATGGGTCGAGCGCTCCAGCATGCGCGAATGAATATAGAAGATGTCGCCGGGGAAGGCTTCACGTCCCGGAGGACGGCGGAGCAGAAGTGAGAGTTCGCGATAGGCGCGGGCATGGTGAGTGAGATCGTCGTAGACAATCAGGACATCGCGTCCCTTTTCCATGAAGTATTCCGCGATGCTGGTTGCCGCATACGGCGTGATGTAGACGAGGCCGGGCGCGTTATTGTCTTCCACGACGACCACAACGGTGTAGTCCATGGCGCCCTGCTTGTCGAGGTTAGCCACCACTTTCGCCACAGCGGCCGCGCGTTGGCCAATCGCACAGTAGACGCACACCACATTCTGTCCGCGCTGGTTGAGGATGGTGTCGATGGCGATGGCGGTCTTGCCGGTCTGGCGATCGCCGAGAATCAATTCGCGCTGTCCGCGGCCGATGGGGACGAGTGCGTCGACCGCCTTCAGGCCGGTCTGCAAAGGCACGCTCACCGCCGCGCGATCCATGATGGGCGCGGCGGGACGTTCAACGGGGAGACGTTTCTCCGCGGTTAGCGAGCCCTTGCCATCCAGCGGATTGCCCAATGGGTCGATCACGCGTCCCAGCAGACCTTCGCCCACGGGCACGTCCATCACGCGGCCGGTCCGCCGCACCTCGTCGCCCGCGTGCAGGTTCTGGTAGTCCCCGAGCAGGATGACACCGACCTCTTCTTCGTCGAGGTTGAATGCAATGCCAAGCAGACCGCCGGGGAAGGTGACGATCTCCTCATAACCAACGCTGGGAAGACCTGTGAATGTCGCGATCCCGGTAGAGACATTTGTGACGATGCCCACTTCATGCGGAGCCAGCTTTGCCTTGAAGTCTTCGCGACCCTGATGCAGCCTCGCGAAGGCGCGCTCGATTGCGGGTTGCAGGATTCCGGCGGACGCTGTCATTTGGCTCCAACGGGAGCGGCAGGTTCGGTCTCGGGAGCTTTCGCAGCTTCTGGCTCGGGGGCTTTGGCTGTTTCGGGCTCGGGCGCTTTCGCAGTTTTCGGTTCAGGGGCTTTCGCGGGTTCTGGCTCAGGGGTTTTCGCGGGTTCTGGCTCGGGGGCTTTGCCAGTGTCCGGCTTCGGCGAGGCTTTGGCAGTTTCCGGCTCGGGCGCTTTGGCAGTGTCCGGCTTCGGCGAGGCTTTGGTTGCCGGAGTGGATTGTGTCTCCGTGAGGTCACTGACTTTCTTGCTCAACCCGTCGAGATAGCTGGAGATGCTCCACGCAACCTTCTGGCCATTGGCGGTTAATTCGATGCCACAGATTGCGTCCTGCGCATCTTCGAATTTGATCCGGACTACAGTTGAGAATGTCTCGTTGAGCGCGTTTTGAATTGCAGCCTTCTGTTCGGGGGGCAGATCGAATGCACTGCGAAGCAGAGCCGGTTGCGATGAGCTTTTGAGAGCGGCGCCTAGTAGCTCTTTTGCTTTCGGATCCAATTCCCGAAGGCGGCGCGTGAACACCTCCCCAATCCGCTCTTCAAGGCTGACGGTAGCGAGGTCCGTGAGTGCCTTTCGCGCAATGGCAAAGACCTCTTTTTCGGCCAGAAGGGTGATTTCACTACCCAGTCGAATTTGATCTCCGCGCAGCGCATCCGCCTGGGTAGCCCGCAAGCTTTCCGTATCCTTTTTGGCTTGATCGATGAGGCGCTCGCGCTCGGCTTTCGCTTCGTCCGCGACTTTGCCGAGCAGGGCGCTCCGCTGTCGATCGAATGCTTTGTTTTTATCTTCAAAATCGGTACGCTCCTTTTCAGCCTCGGCCTTCTTCGCATCGGCGTCCGCGAGTTCAGCGGCGATTCGCTTCTCCCGCGCATCGATGGCATCGAGGATGGGTTTGTAGAGAAAGTGCTTCAACAACCACACCAGGATGAGGAAGTTGACAATCTGAGCTCCGACAGTGAACCAGTCGATGAGCATCGCTCACTTCCCTCCGGCTTGCGAGAGAAAGTGATTCCAGAACGGATTGGCGAAGATGAGAATCATGGAGACGACAAAGGTGTAGATTGCCGTGGACTCGATCATGGCGAGTCCTACAAACAGTGTGCGGGTGATGGTGGGCGCGGCGTCCGGCTGTTGCGCCAGGGAGGTCATGGCGGAGGCCACGGAGCGGCCTTCTCCAAGCGCCGGCCCCATGCAGCCGAAGCCCGTGGTGATGCCGGCGGTGGCGATGGAAACTACTGCGACGAGGGTGGCGCTATCCATTGGAGATCCTTCTTGTCGTTGGAGACCTTACGCATGACTGGGCTCCGGCTGGGCCTCGGCAGCAGGCTTGGGTTTTGTTGCACGTGTGGCGGCGGCAATGTAGACCGCGGCGAGAATGCTGAAGATGTAGGCCTGCACCGAGCCGGTGAGCAGACCGAGGAGCGTCATGACGATGGGGAAGATAAAGGGCGTGATGGTAAGAAGAATCCCGACGATCATGACTCCGCTCATCATGTTGCCGAAGAGACGGATGGCCAGCGCCAGTGTGCGCGAGAGCTCACTGATGATATTGAATGGCAGCATGATCACGGTCGGCTTGATGTAGGTCTTGAGATAGCCGGCAATCCCTTGCTCCCGGATGCCGAACAGAGGAACCGCAATGAACACGCACAGCGCGAGGGCTGCCGTGGTTGACAGTGAACCTGTCGGCGGCGTGAAACCTGGAATGACAATGCACACGCTACAGGTTCCGATGAACAAAAAGAGAGTGCCCAGGAATGGGAGATACTTTCTTGGCTCGTTGAGGCCAACCTCTTTGATCTGTCCCTCAATGCCGGTCACAATCATTTCAAGCGCGCTTTGCCAGCGCGAGATGGTGCGTTCGGTGGCAAGCTTTCGGGTAATCAGCATGGAGCCCAATGTCATCGCGATCATCATGCCCCAGGTGGTCACGATGGTTTCGTTGAGCTTGACAAAGCCATGCTGCCAGAAGATCTGCTGGTCAGACGTGATATGCACAATGGGAATGATCATTGCGCACCTTCCTGCGGGATGCGGTTGCTCTTCGCGTGCGGGAGATGTATGAGACGCGTTACGGCAATGCGCGCAAGGATGAAGCCGGTCAGGCAGGCCACCAGCTTCCGCCAGTCGCCATGAGAGACGAGGTAGAACCCGGTGACGGCGACGGCCATTCGGACGAGAAGACTCCCGGCGAACAAGAGACCGGACCATTGCGATGGAGAACGCGATCGAATCGTCCACCAAAGCCCGCCAAAGAAGAATGCTCCAAGGAGAACACCGGCGAGCAGACTCCCGGCCAGAATCAGCGGTTCATTCATGCTTGTCCTCCTGCCCGTCTCGGATTGCTTTGTTCTCCTGGCTTACCCAATGCCAGGCATTTGCGCAACCAATGCAAAGGCCAATGGTCAGCAGCATGAGTGTCCATGAATGGGCTCCGGGATGATGGTTGTCCCACCACAGGCCTATCATGGCGCCTACGACGGTTGGCACGGCTACCGACCAACCGATCAGTCCAGACATGCCAAGGCCGAACCAGACGGTCTGTGCTCCATCCTTCTGGGCGCGGAGTTTGCGGGCAGCTTTTGCGGTAACTTGCCGGACAAAGTCTTTGTCTTCAGGAAGGGATTGGTTCGCACTCTCATCGGTCATTTTCAAACTCCGCCAGACGTCCCATCAAGCCACTCTCCATCTTCGCGACCGCGGTGCGAACGTTGCGCTCCTGTTCGTCCAGTTTCAGGAAGTCGCGCTCGACTGCGTCTTTGAGTTGTCCCAGATCCGATCCGCCAATGGCGCGACGCACCGATACGGTCACCTGAGCGCCCGCCTTCACCAGCACACCTTGATCAATCCCGACATAGACCGTGCCGCTATCTTTTGCTTCGTACGTGAGAATCCCAGGGACAAGGGCGGCAACGCAATCGAGCCGGTGGGGCAGCAGACCGCAAGATCCATCGGTCGTTTCCGCGACGACGCGCGCCACATCGGATTTTTCGGTGAAGACGCCAAAGGGGAGCAGGATTCTAAGATTCATGGGTACTCGCAGTCGCGGCCTTTGGTTGTGGGTCGGTCTTCTGGTCTTCCGGCTTGTCCTCGCCCGGCTTCTTCGCCTCTGGCTGCTTCGCCTCCGGTTTTGTCGCTTCAGGCTTTTTTGTTTCCGGCGGCTTCGCTTCAGGCTTCTTTGGTTCCGGCTTCTTGGCCTGTGGCTGATTTGCCTCCGGTTTCCTGGCCTCCCCGATCGCGCCAATCATGTAGAGAGCGCTTTCCGGGTAGTCCTTGAACTCGTCATGGAGAATGCGGTCGCAGCCATCCAGCGAGTCTTTCAGGCTTACGAGCTTGCCTTTCATTCCGCTGAATTGCTCGGTAGTGAAGAAGGGTTGCGTCAGGAAGCGCTCCAGCCTTCGAGCTCGTGCAACGGCGTTGCGATCTTCCAGGGAGAGCTGTTCCATGCCAAGCATGGCCACAATGTCCTTGAGGGCTTCGTACTGCGCCAGAGTGCGGCGTATCTCCTGAGCGAGGTTGTAATGCCGGTCGCCAACGATGCCAGGCGTAGCCATTTTCGAGCTGGACTGGAGCAGATCGATCGCGGGATAGAGCCCTTCGCTCGCCCTTTTGCGCGACAGGACAATGGATGCGGAAAGGTGAGAGAAGACATGCACCGCGGCGGGGTCGGTAAGATCGTCCGCCGGCACGTAGACAGCCTGAATCGAGGTGATAGCTCCGGCATGCGTATTGGCGATGCGCTCCTCGAGGCCCGATAGATCGGTTCCCATTGTGGATTGGTAGCCAAGTCTTGAAGGCATTTCGCCCAGAAGGCCGGAGACTTCCATGCCGGCCTGAATAAAGCGGAAGATATTGTCAATCAATAGCAGAACGTCGCGATGCTCATCGTCGCGAAAATACTCGCACATCGTCAGGGCCGCGGCGCCGACACGAAGCCGGCTGCCAGGCGGCTCGTTCATCTGGCCGTAGACCATTACCATGTCTTTCAGGACTCCGGCGTCTTTCATGCCGCGGTAGAGTTCTTCGCCTTCACGGCAACGCTCGCCGATTCCGCAGAAAATACTCATACCCTGCCGATGGCCGATCATGTTGTGGATCATCTCGGTGAGAAGCACCGTCTTGCCCACACCCGCGCCACCGAACAATCCAGCCTTGCCTCCGCGCTCCAGGGGCACGAGCACGTCGATCGCCTTGATACCTGTCTCGAAGATATCGGACTTCGTCGATCGCTCCGAAAGCGGCGGAGGCTTCCGGTGGATGGTGCGCCATTGGACATTGCGCGGCGCAGGTTTGCGGTCGATGGCGGAGCCGAATACGTCGAACATCCGCGACATGATCTCCTTGCCGACCGGAACCTGGAGCGGCTTGCCTGAATCTTCAACCTGCATTCCTCTGGCGAGGCCCTCCGTCGGGGTTAACGCGATGCCCCGGACCCTGGTGGCATCAAGCTGGGCCATGACTTCAACGACGATCTTGCCTTGGGCTCCAGCGTGCAGAACGGAGAAGATGGGAGGCAGGCGGCGATCAAATCTCACATCCACAACGCCGCCGCGTACGGAGACGATCGATCCGAGATTCGGAGAATCCGCTTTATTCTGAAGTCCGACTGCCACGTTAGCCTCAATTCACGACATTCAACTCCAATAAGGAGGCATTTAATCGGTAACAAAAGCATCTGTCAGGGAAGCAAGGGAGAACATCGATGATCCATTGCTCGATCGGATTGAAGGCATCAGGCGGCCACTGCCTCCGAATCCTGACACTGACATAACTTCGCGGGGCAACATTTGCTATGAATCCGCACTGCGCGAACTGCGAAGACGATGTTCGTTGCACTCATCGGAGGCCATCTGAATCGCTGCCTGAATTACCACCATTCCATAGAGCGATTGGATGGCGTCTTCGCGCCGGGTTCTGGCTTGGCTGAGTGAAGCAGCAAGAGTGGACACTGCGCGAGCTTAATGACCTTCTCGGCAATCGATCCAAACACCAGCGGATGCCAGCCGGATAACCCGTGCGTGGAGATCACCACGAAGTCGATATGCTCGCGTTGCACCACCTCCATGATGCTCCCCGCAATGTCATTCGCGACTTCGACGCTGGAACCTGCCTTCACTCCCCTGGAAGTCAGAATCGCGAGCGCCTTCGCCAGATGCTTCTCAGCACGCGTCTTCTCCTTCTGTTGAAACTGCACCTGGGGAGTAGCATATTCGGACGTGAACGTCGAGAACAACGGAATGACATTCACAAGGAAGAGCTCGGCATGGAAGTGCAATGCGAGGTCGGCCGCCGTTTCTAACGCTGCTTGGGACGACGGGCTGAAGTCGATAGGCAAGAGGATCTTTGTTGGGATGGACTTCAAGGCATGGCGCTCAGGCATGACGGACTCCTCGCCGGACCATAGTCGCGGCAAGTGCCCATTGTTCTCTTTAATGACGGCACAGGCTGTGCTCTCTTGCACAGTTCCGGCACAATGCCTCGGGGTGCTTCTCTTTGGATTGCATCACGAATCCACGCACCGAGATAGCAGACCTCTCTCGTGAGCAATTGTGACCTGCATTACTGCGCCAGGCTGTTCGATACTTGCGACGCTGTGCGAGAGATTTGTCCTCGGCCTGAAGAGACGTCACGCCGACAGCAAATCCCGCATGAGGCACTGCAAGCGCCACGCGCCAGCGCATGGCCGTACGGCACATTACAGGTGAAGGAAGAGGGGTCATGAGAATCCTGATGGCGGTTGACGATTCGGCGTTGGCTGAAGATGTGCTTCGCACTGTTGTAAGCGGGATTGGTCATGAGAGCACTGAGGTTCTTGTCCTGCATGTGCTACAGCCCGTTGAGCCCGTGCCCCCGCCTGAAATGGCCCAGGGTTATGCTCCTGAGTTGGAAGACGAGAAGCAGCCCGCTCGCAGATTGGTTGAACGGATTGCGGGCGAACTGCGCAGGGCTGGATTTGCGGTACAAGCCGAGGTCCTGATTGGAGACGTAACCGGGACGATTCTCGACAGAGCAGCCGGATGGCGTGCCGATCTCATAGCACTCGGTTCGCACGGGCACCGAAACATCCAGAACTTCCTACTGGGTAGCGTGGCGGAGTCGGTCGCTCGTCGTGCCGGGTGCTCCGTGACTATCGTTCGCGCAGCCGTCAGCAAAGAGTGAATGCGCGGGCGCCGGCACGAGAGATGCGTGAGCAATTCGGGCCAGATATGCATTTGCGCAGATGAAATGCTGGTCTCGCAAAGCGCTTGGAACGTCAGCTTAGCTTGAACGTTCCGAGCCCGCTGCTGCGACTGCTCGGACCGAGCATGGCCTGGAGATTTCAAACCACCTCACGTATGCAAGCAACGACTGTACCGCCGCATTGCCCGGGATGAGAATGCGGATCGTGTTTTGAATAACAGAGCCTTCAATGGATCGAAGGCATGTTCGGTTAAGAGGAGTGTTTATGACCACCACGAAGAAATGCGAGCATCCAGGCTGTAACTGTCAGGCCGCCGTCGGCAAGAAGCATTGCAGCACGACATGTGCGGACGCAAAAAAGAGTCCAGAGACACCGTGCCAGTGCAAGCACCCGGAATGCAGCCACACAGGCCTCAAGATGTAGCCTGGCTTGAACCTGACTCAGATGTGTCGAGAAGCCATGTCCGATAGTCAGCCGATTTCAACAGGGAAAGGCAAAACGCGCCATGGCACCTTCTGCAACATTTTCAACAATAGCTACTCCACCGGCATTGGATGAGCTGTGCATCAACACGCTCCGTTTTCTGGCAGTGGACATGGTGCAGAAGGCTAACTCGGGCCATCCTGGGCTGCCGATGGGGTCGGCGGCCATGGCGTATGCACTTTGGGACAGATTGCTCCGGTACAATCCTCGGGACCCTCACTGGCCGGACCGCGACCGCTTCATCTTGTCGGCCGGCCACGGGTGCGCCTTGCTCTATGCTCTTCTTCACGTTACCGGGTTCGACCTGCCGCTTGAAGAACTGAAAAGGTTTCGCCAGTGGGGCAGCCGCACGCCGGGGCATCCGGAGTATGGCAAAACTCCGGGCGTCGAGGCTACCACAGGGCCTTTGGGCCAGGGCCTCGCGAACGGCGTGGGCATGGCCATTGCCGAGGTGGCGCTGGCGGCGCGTTTCAATAGTCCACGCCACACGATCGTGGACCACTTCACTTACGTTCTTGTCAGCGATGGCGATCTTGAGGAAGGAATCTCATCGGAGGCTGGATCGGTTGCAGGCCACCAGCATCTGGGAAAGCTGATCGTGCTTTATGCTGACAACCACATCACGATCGAGGGAAGCACAGAGCTGACGTTCACAGAAGATCGCATGGCGCGCTTCGCTGCATTCGGCTGGCACGTGCAGAGAGTTGAACAGAGCAACGACGTTGAAGCTGTGGCCAACGCGCTGACAAATGCCCGCGAAGAGACAGGGCGGCCATCGCTGATTGCAGTGCGCACGCACATTGGCTTTGGCAGCCCGCATAAACAGGACACTGCCGCGGCCCACGGCGAACCGCTTGGCGTGGAGGAGGTGCGGCTTACCAAGGAGGCAATGGACTGGCCTGTTTCGCCTTCCTTTCATATCCCCGAGGAGGCGCTGGAGCATTTCCGGAGAGCAGTCGCCCGCGGAAGCGCCGCGCAGGTGGAGTGGGAGTCGCGATTCCAAACCTTCGCGCATGAACATGCAGACCTTGCCGCTGAGTTCCTGAGAGTCATCGATAGACAGCTACCGAAAGAGTGGGACGCCGGACTGCCTACCTTTGCGCCGGCCGATGGACCGATGGCCACCCGCGTCGCTTCAGGAAAAACGATTGAGATTCTCGGGCTCCGTCTGCCGGAGATGATGGGCGGCTCGGCGGACCTTGCTCCAAGCACTCATACGAATGTTGACGGGGCCGGCAGCTTCGAACCTGAGAACTGGGCCGGGCGCAATATGCACTTCGGCATTCGAGAGAATGCGATGGGGGCCATCCTGAATGGAATGGCCTTGCACAGCGGCTTGATTCCCTATGGCGGCACGTTCCTGGTCTTCAGCGATTACATGCGGCCTCCCATGCGCCTTGCGGCCATGAACGCGCTGCCGGTGATCTATGTCTTCACACACGACAGCATCGGCATGGGCGAAGACGGTCCCACTCATCAACCCGTAGAACAGCTTGTCGGATTGCGATCGATTCCCGGCATGGTTGTCCTTCGCCCCGCAGATGCGAATGAGACTGTAGCCGCCTGGCGCGTTGCGATCGGCAGAAAGCAAGGGCCTGTCGCATTGGTGCTGACGCGACAAGGCCTTCCAGTGCTTGACCTCAATCTTTATCCCGCCATTTCCACTGGAGTTCCGCTAGGCGGCTATATCCTGGCCGATTCTTCGACAACGGGGCGGCCGGACATCGTTCTCATCGCAACTGGGTCAGAAGTTCATCTGGCGCTGGAAGGCCGCGAACGGCTCGCGGCAGGCGGTGTTCACGCGCGAGTGGTGAGCATGCCGAGCACAAACCTGTTCGCGGCGCAGTCGGACGATTACCGGGAAAAGATTCTGCCGGCGGATGTGCCAATTCTCGTCATTGAGGCAGGTTCCCCGGTAGGATGGCAATCCTTTGCCGGCCCCCGGATCGCCGTCATTGGGATAGACACTTTCGGCTCGTCGGCGCCCGGACCAGAGGTCATGGAGCACTACGGCTTCACCGCGGAGAACGTCTGCAAACAGGCTCATCACCTGCTCGATCAGCGAAAGGAGAAGGCATCATGCGCGTTGGAATCGCCTCAGACCATGGAGGGTTCGTTCTGAAGGAACAGATCGCGAATTTGCTGTGGAGTGCGGCTCATGAGGTTGTCGACTTCGGCGCGCTTCATCCGAGCCCCGGAGACGATTACCCCGATTACGTGATTCCACTGGCCAGAGCGGTTGCCGCCGGCAAAGTGGATCGCGGAATTGCGCTCTGCGGCAGCGGAGTGGGGGCATCCATCTGCGCCAACAAAGTTGCCGGCGTGCGCGCCGGTCTGATTCACGATGTGTTCTCCGCCCACCAGGGCGTTGAAGACGACGACATGAACGTCTTTTCGCTGGGCGGCCAGGTGATCGGGCCGGCGCTGGCCTGGGAATTGATTGAGACGTTCTTGAAGGCTCGCTTCAGCGGCGCGATTCGCCACCAGCGCAGAGTCGACAAAGTGAGCGCGCTCGAAATCCAACTAGTAGTGGAGTGACCTGATTCCCAGGAGGAATGAAATGAATCGAACGACCGAGAGATTGCATGAGATTGGTCAGAGCATCTGGCTCGATAACATCACGCATCGCTTGCTCGCCAGTGGTACGCTGCTGAGCTATATTCGAGAACTCTCGGTTACGGGTCTCACTTCGAACCCAACCATCTTCGATCACGCCATCAAGAACAGCAACGACTACGACGATGTGATTCGCCGCGAGTTGGATGAAGGCAAGTCAGGCGAGGCGCTGTTCTTCGAGTTGGCTCTCGATGATCTGAGGCAGGCGGCCGATCTCTTCCGTCCGATATACGATCGAACCGACGGCGTGGATGGCTGGGTCTCCCTTGAGGTGTCGCCCCTGCTGGCGCATGACACGACAGATACTCTCGCCGCAGCCAAAGCGCTCCACAACCGCGCGGCGCGGCCCAATCTCTTCATCAAGATTCCCGGCACCCGCGAGGGGCTCACGGCCATCGAGGAGGCAATCTTCGCGGGCATCCCCGTGAATGTAACTCTGCTGTTCTCGGGCGAGCAATACGTCGCCGCGGCCGAAGCTTACATGCGAGCTATTGAAAGGCGAATTGCCGCCGGGCTGAATCCCGATGTCGGCTCCGTGGCCTCGCTCTTCGTCAGCCGTTGGGATGTGGCAGTCGCAGAGCGGGCGCCACAGTCATTGCGCAACCAACTCGGCATCGCCATCGCCAGGGATGCTTATAAGAAGTACCGCACGCTCCTTGATTCTTCGCGGTGGCAGCGCATCCTGAACGCTGGAGCCCGGTCCCAGCGGCTTCTGTGGGCCAGCACTGGAACCAAGGACCCTCATGCTTCCAACATCCTGTACGTCGAGGCGCTCGCGTTGCCCTTCACCATCAACACGATGCCCGAGGCTACGCTGAAGGCCCTGGCGGCACATGCGGAGTTCGGCGAGGCTCTGCCTGAGGATACCGACAGGATTCTCGCGGAGTTTGCCAAGGCAGGCATTTACACGGACATTGTGGCCGCTCAGTTGTTAGGGGAAGGCGTCGAATCGTTCGCCAAGTCATGGAACGATCTTCTCGATTGCATAGCATCGAAAAGCGTGGCACTCAAAGCAGTGGTTGCCTGAGCTCCGAACTGCCCCCGCTGATAACTCATGCACGCGATTGATTCGGTTTGCAACCGTGGCAACGCGAGCACTTACCGGTGACGGATTCACGGCTTGGCTGCGGGCGGTCATGCGCGCATTTGAGAGCGTGTGCGGTCTGCCTCAAGCAGGGTCTTCGCGGCCGCACACGCGCTTCGGAATCTATCGCACCGGAGAGCAACCTCAAATATCTATGTCAACCATGGATAGGGAGACCGACACTCTGTAGCGGCAAGCGGTTGTACGTCCTGCCTGTTTGATGCCGGGGCGCTAAGCCAGTCGAGCTGACCATTGGCCTCTTGTACCATCGATCTCGCTACCACCATTCTATTGAGCGGTTTGATGGGCTCTTTGCATGCGTCTCAGGATTGGCTGAGTGGAGAAGCAAAAGTGGGCATTGCACGAGCTTCACGACCTTCTCGGCAATCGAGCCAAAGAGGAGGGGGTGCCAACCGGAGATGCCGTGGGTGGAGATCACGACCATGTCGGCATGTTCACGTTCCGCAACATCGACAATGGCTCCGGCAACGTCATTGCCGTATTCGACGCTAAATCGTGAGGTGACGCTTCTTGCCGTAAGTGCTGACTGACACTTGGCCAGATGGCGCTCAGCGTCCGCCCCCATCTTCCGCCGGAGAGCATCGTCGGGCATGGCATACGTAAGAGCGAAAGTTGAAAAGCAGGGTACGACGTTGACCAGGACAAGACTGGCGTGAAAATGTTCAGCAAGATCGCTGGCTGTGTCCAAAGCCGTTTGAGAGGACGGACTAAAGTCGATGGGCACAAGAATGTTTGTCGGGATGGAAGGAAAACGAGTAACTTCCGGCATGGTGCTCCTTGATGAATCATTACAACGGCCTAAGGTCAAACTTCCTGCCCTGTCGCAGGACGGCATTTGCCTCAAGAGGTTCCTAAACCAACGGCGCAGCCATGTCGTGCGTGCGCACGAACTTCTTGTTTACAAACGCCTGAATGCCCATATTGCCGAGCAATGAGCGCGTCTCAGCAAGCCCAGAACAATTGTGGGCTGAAGAAAAGCGGGAAACTGAGCAAACTTGCACTGGGTCTATGCAGCCACCCAGTTACGGAACAATCACCGCAGACCCATTCTCGGTTTCCTCCTTGACGGCCAAGAGAGCGTCGTTGGCCGCATGGAGCGAGAAGACTGTAACCCGAGGCTGGATCTTGAGGTCCCGCGCCAGCGCGAGGAAGTCCCGCGCGTCCGCTCGAGTCATATTCGCGACACTCCGGATCTGCCGTTCCCCCCAGAGCAGTTTGTCGTAATCGAACGCCGGCATTTGGTCAAGATGGATTGCGTTAATGGCTACCACGCCGCCTTTCCGCAGACTCGCAAGCGCATCCACCACCACTTTGCCCGCCGGCGCGAACGTGACCGCGCGATCCAACTCTACGGGTGGCCTGGCATCTTCCTTCCCAACCCACGTCGCACCAAGTCGATTCGCCGTTGCGCGATGCGCTTCTCCGCGCGTCACAACATGTACCTCACATCCCCAATGTTGCAGGATGGGAATTGCAAGCGTTGCGGAGCTTCCAAAACCAAACAGCCCAACCCGGTCGCCCGGCTGGACGCCGGCGACACGCAAGCTGCGAAATCCAATGATCCCCGCGCAGAGCAGCGGCGCCACATGCGTTGCATCGAGTTCATCCGGGAGTGGATAAACAAAGTCCGCCCGCGCCAGCACATACTCCGCGTAGCCGCCATCCAGAGAGTACCCGGTGAAGGTTGGCCGATCGCAGAGGTTCTCCATCCCGTGCTTGCAGTAAAAGCATGTGCCGTCGGTGCCGCCCATCCACGAAACGCCGACCCGCAGTCCAACGGGCAGGAGGCCGGTAGCTCCTTCGACGATCTCTCCGACAATCTGGTGACCAGGTATCAATCGCCGCCGAAGCGGAGGCAGGTCTCCTTCAACGATATGCAAGTCTGTCCGGCATACGCCACAGGCGAGCACGCGCAACAGTACATAACCTGGCGTGGCCCGCGGCCGCGGAACCTCCTCGATGCTGAGATACCTTCCCGGCGCTATCGCCTTTCCGTCGAATATGGCAGCTTGCATCTTGATTCTCCCGGGGTGTGCTCATTGGGGGGATGGGTTCAGAGCAGGGGTGAGTGTTCCGTAGGTTGAGGGCAATCTTCCCATTCCGAGAGGCGGGGCATCTGTTCAATCGGATACAGTGAATACCGCATTCGAGGCGGACAATCGCATTGCGCTGTTGTGGCAGCCGAGTACGGCGTGCCTTGGCGGGAAGCGCGGCAACATTGACTGAGCAAAGAGAGGGAAGCAATTGACAAATCGACTCATGAAGGCTGTTCTGCTGCACGGTTATGGGGACGTTAACCAGCTTTCCTACGAAGATGCACCGATGCCTGTGGCGGCAGCCGGCGAAGTGCTCGTAAAAACGATCTCGGTGAGCATCAACCCAATTGACTGGAAACTGCGTCGCGGTGACCTCAAGGACATGATGCCGCTTGAATTTCCGGCGATTCTCGGCCGCGACCTTTCAGGCGAGGTTGTTGCATTGGGAGATGGAGTCATCGGCCTGACGCTGGGCGAGCGCGTCTTCGGCCTGGTGAATCGCTCTTATGCCGAATACGTGGTGTGCAAGCCCGAGGACGTGGCCAAAATTCCGGAAACGCTTGACCCAATCGATGCAGCTGCATTGCCTCTGGTGTTGTTGACCGGCGCCCAGGTCATTGAACTTGGCATTCGACCGAGGTCCAGAGAAGTGGTTCTTGTTACCGGCGCAATCGGCGGTGTTGGCCGAACTGCCGTCCATGTTGCCAAACAGCACGGCGCCTACGTGATTGCAGGCGTGCGCTCCGGCCAGAGGATCGAGGCAGAGAACCTTGGCGCCGATCGCGTGATTGCTCTGGACGATGCGAAAGAGATTGCCGCCCTGCCGGAACTCGATGCAATCGCGGATATGGTGGGTCATGAGACCATTGACCGCCTTCTGCCGCACATCCGGAAGAACGGTGTACTGGCAACAGTGCTTGGCGCGCCGCCTGCCGCGGCAGGGCGCGATCTGCGCGTTGTGCCCATCTGGGCTCAACCTGATTCGGCGAGATTGGAAGAGCTTGGAAAGGAAGTGGCGCGAGGATTGTTTTCCATTCCGATCGACAAGAGGCTCAAGCTTTCCGAGATTCGTGAAGCACAGCAGCTTGCGGAAAATGGGGGCATCGGGAAAGTGGTTCTTACTCCCTAAGATCAGATCCAGCATTGGACCCATCCGATAAACTGCCAGTCAAGAGGACTTACTCCATGATTTCCTTGTTAGACCCCATCCAGATCGGCGAGCTCCACCTGCCGAATCGGATCAGATGGGTATTTATCTGACTAAGGTTACCCCAACATCTTGTGGTTTCACAACTTCTGGGGCGACCTGGGATTTGACCAAAGACTTGTAGGGAGCCGGCCCGACAGCGACGGATTGTTCGAGTAGC
>Ga0302320_10005504_pt1 | contig 28357 bp, 33 predicted proteins | sample Bog_T0_3_FD_202130 | JGI IMG/M metagenome (GOLD analysis project Ga0302320, IMG submission 202130) | Peat permafrost microbial communities from Stordalen Mire near Abisko, Sweden - Bog_T0_3 | ecosystem: Environmental > Terrestrial > Soil > Wetlands > Peat | place: Sweden: Abisko, Stordalen Mire...
AGCCATATCGAGGCCGAGCACCGCCGGTAGTGGTTGCCGGGCGAGCGCCGCTTTGCCTGCACGAATCTTCGTATCGAGCGGATTCACTCCGCTGGCAGCAATCCGAACGAGGACCTGATTGATTTCAGGTTTTGGAAGCGGAGATTCCGCCGCCCGAAACTCGCCACCTGGTCTGTCAACCATCCAAACCTTGTGGCCCATGGCGCTCTCCACCTGGGCTCCCGCTGCGTCATTGAATCAAACAAAAAACGCATTTACCATTTCGACGTCCGACAGGTACGTATTGATTTCACAAATTTTTCCATCCCGCAGGTGCAAACTGTGACCAAATGCCCGTCGAGCGTCTGGGTTCCCCTGCTCGCGGTGTTATGCAGTGCCAAAGCGATACCAGACTGACCAATCAGAATGTAGTTCAGATTGAATGTGAGGCCATAGCTCACGATGCGCTGGGCGCGAACGATCACCTCATCCACGCCGTTCGCCTTGCCTGAAATCAGGCTTGTTCCAGGCAAAGTCCACACAATGTCGCCCGTCATGATGGATCGAAGCAGGTTCCAATCGCGGCTTCGCAATGCTTCGAGAAATTGCTGCGCTATCGTTTTCTTTAGTTCGTCAGTGGCCATGAGATCTACTGTTTATTTAGGGAGCGTGGGACGCGGCCTCTTCGATAAGCGCTGCGACTTCTTTTGGACGCGACACGTAGACCGCATGGCTGGCGCCCGCGACCTCAACCATGTGGCTGTTAGCCCGCTTGGCATACCATCGTTCAAGCTCGGGATTGATGGTTCTGTCCGCGGCCGCCACCAACATCCAACTGGGCTTGCTTCTCCATGCAGCGGTCGTGATGACTGCCTTGAAGTTCTCGGCAAAGTTGGGCACTTGAGATCGCGCCATGAAAGCGGCCTGTTCCACGGACAGATCTGCCGCAAAGTACTCGTGGAATAGCGCCGGGTCGAGATACGTAAACCCGTCTGCGGTTTTCTTTATTCCCGCGGACTTGCTGAGGTCGCTGGGGAAACGCTTCCCGTCTTCAGCTTCACTCTCGCCAGCATCGGGCATGTGGGCTGCAATGTAAACCAAGCCAACAACTGATGCGTCCGTTCCTGCCTCGGTAATCACAGCCCCGCCATAGCTGTGAGCGACCAGAATGCACGGCCCGTCTTGTTGCGCAAGCACGCGCCTCGTGGTGGCAACGTCTTCTTTGAAGGACGTTTCCGGCTCTTGCACGATGCTGACGTTGTAACCCTCTTTCACAAGAATGTCGTAAACGCCTTTCCAGCCCGAACCATCCGCCCAGGCGCCGTGTACCAGAACAATATTTCGAACCCGATGTTGCTCGTTCTGGGCTGACAACGTGGAGCAGGTAAGCAGCAGCAGAACGATGCAGAGGGCTTGAGTCCTTCGCATTTCTATTCGAGTAGTCATGATTGACACTCCTGTTTCGTTCATTTTGATTCTTCGGTCGGCGCGGGAACCGATTCCATGTAAGGTCCCCGCGATCACCGGATCCGTAGCTCAATCGAGAGCGCGATCGTATTGATATGTGGGGGCGTTCCGACCTGGTTGTCTTCGCGCTCGTAGTAAAGATCGGAGGCGAAGCGTTCCCCAACATCTTATGCGCACCGGCCGCCACTCGGTTCCTTGTCCAACCTTTATATTTGGACAAGTAGTAGACTTCGTCACACGCAAACATTGACGTCGCCCAGTGCGAAGGACCGATGTGGTAATCGACGAGAGGACGATTCCGATAAAACCATGATGGTCCCGCAATGGAGTCAAACCGTCCTCCGAAACGGTTCCGGTCGGACACGGTCCACCTTCCTCGCGAGAATATGGGCGTGAGCGATAGCATGGGAACGTGTCGATGCCCGACAGCTCCCGACGGCGTGCGATACGTGCCGTAGTAGTAGGACGGCGCAAGCACCAGGTCCTTTGCGGCGCTAAAATTCCAAACGTTCCAAAGACATAGTGCGCGGGATTCGGCAGGTTCGTGCTGAGCCTGACTCGAGCAATCCAGGTAACGTCCAGGTGAGAAGTGAGTCGCGTCATGGCATCCAGCTCATCCCAGGTCTGAAAGTCCGTGCCCTTGAAAGACGACGCCGGAACGGTCTGCGATGCAAGCGAAGCGGGCAATGACGGACTAATGGCCAGGAACATCGCACAAATCCGAAGCTCCACCAGAAAGCACCGCCAGAGCCGGTTCGCGAACTGTGCCAGCGATTTCATAGCCTGTTCGAATCACTCGCCAGCCTTTGCCGCCAGTGTTTCTACAACCGAGATGTTCTTTAGCAGATCCTCCGGCAGACCGTTTACACAGAAAGCCGAGCGCCACGTTCCTTTGGCAGATAGATTGATGGCTGCTACGGTTCTGTTTTCTCAGTGCGGTGACCCACTTTTGGCTGGGCACATAACTTGAGTCTTTTTCCGCCTATTTACTGGGGAAAAGTGAGGTGATGGCGGAGAGAGTGGGATTGCATTCCGCCCGATTTCAGAATTCACAGCAACAATGGAAAAATCGTTCTATCCCTTTGTAATCGCAGATACTTTTAGGATTGCTGCGATGAAGTTCGACGGTGGTTGACGAAGCCCACAGCAGCCAAAACTGGACGGATTATACGCGAAAAAAGTAACAAAATAGTAACCAGAACTGGAAAACCTCAATCACTCACGACACGTCTTCAGGCTCACGGGCTAGACCATTCCCCGACCTTGGTAACGCGCACGCTTCCGTCCGGCAGCCCGCGCACCGACACCCTGTCCAACCGCGCAGCGGCGTACAATCCTGACCGGAATCGGTTGCGGCTCCTCTCGTCAGTACCCACGCCTCGAACGTCGAAGTGCTGCCCAGTTCGCAGCTTGTGAACGCGGTCGGCGATCTTGCGGTATTTGCCCGGCTGCTCGACGCGAGGACGGAGGTACGCATGCTTCGGGGTGATGCACTGCTTGTTGCCGCACGAGGCATCGACAACTTGCCCGGCAGGCACGGAAGCGTGCGCGTCGATCCAGTTGCGACGACGACGACCAAACGCGGTGGACGGGTTGGCGATCTCCTCGCAGTCGCCGTGTTGTCTTGTTGGTGAGAACTCTGCCATTGTGCGGGCCGCAGAAGCCAATCTAACGGCGATTTGGCTGCGGGGGAGGGGTTGGGTCGGCTGGCGTGTTTCTGAGGCGCGGGCAGCCTTTGTAACCAGCTTGGCAGGCAGACATGGATCACCACCGCGTCAGTCAGGATCAGTTGCTCTGTTCGTGGTCGTACTTCTGCAATTGCGCCTGTGAAAAGTCTTCGCACAGTTCAGCCGAGCGCCTCCCCATCCCGATTTCGCCCTTTGTTTGACGATCCGTCCAATATTCTCCATCAAGTTGACGAACAGGGGTTCCACGGACATGAAGCAGCATCCCGCCGTGCCCAATAGGACTGCGCTCACGAAGTAGTGCTCGTGGCGTGTTCCGATATACGACTGCTACCGTGTTGATACCCTCACTATCGGAGAGGATGCTCGCGGAAAGAGTCTCTGAACTGGATTCATGGGTCAGCAATCGCGCATCTATTTTCGAAAAGGTCTGGCGAATTACCAAATACGCTTCTATTTGACCGCGTCCCTTTCCAGTCTCCGGATCAACCCAGTTGCTGACTAACTCCCCCTTCCATGTGCCACGGAGGTCTGGTCGGCTGGTCAGCCAAGGTCGGAAGAGTCTCCACGACCAGAGCCAGCGCTCCCAGAAGAACAGAGCGAAGGAAACCCCGGTGACCGAATAAGAAAACGCCTTGAGATAGTCAATGGGAACCGGATGCCCTTGAATCAGCAATGCCGCTGCCCAAACCACAACAACCAATCCGATGAGCACCTTGATCTGACGATCTGTCATCTAGTTGTTCTCCACATAGCTCCACGCGGCAAGAACGAAGTCATAAGCCTGCTGTCTCGTCCAAGGCTGACTTGGGTGGAACAGGAACTTGATACCGTTGACCTCCATCCATTTCGAGCAGTTTTCGTCAGTCTGCGTCGCAGAGAAGCAGGTGAGCAGCGCGTTCTGCATGTTCGCTTTGTAGGAGTCCCCGCCGAATGTCGTATCGGGAACGTTATACATCAGGCATTCGATCAGATAGGAAGGAATCGGCTTAGCGGCACCAATATTCTTGTCGATGAGGTAAAACTTCAACCTCTTCAATGCTCGCACTATGAACTTGAATCTGCCGCCAGCGTTCTTGTTCTTGTCTGCTCCTCTGGTGTAGTGCTGCTCCGGCCAGTTGGTGATGATGCTGCCGCTGTCCGCGACGAACCGTGTGCCGGGCGGTTCGACGTATGGGGTTAGGTATCTTCCGAGAATGAAGTTGAATTCCTTTTTTGTGTATAAGCGATACGCCATTGCCGCGACCACGTCCGCATCGACACGATAAGTATTTGCATGAACATCGAACGCCTTGCCGCCTCTCGTCACACCTTTCTTACCAAACTTCGCTTCCAAAGCTGATTGCACATCGTTCTTGAATTGTGAATACGAATATGTGGCATCGGAATTCCCAGCTTCCGAATCGTTATAGTCGGCGAAGGCGTAATCAACAAAGAACGGGTTCATGCAGCAGACACAAATGTCAACGTCACTCTCCTGACGTACGTTTGTGTTGTTGCGGTACGAGCCTTGGGAGATGATTTTCACGTCGCGGCACTTTAGAGAATCGTAAGCGCGAATGGCATCGCCGATCATCCGCTCGGCGTTTTCTTGCTTCTCGCATTCATCGTCACTTGAAGGTTTGCTCCAGTTTCGGAATGTCTGTTCCCAGTCAGTTGCCAAGGCACACTACTCCTCTCGTACGAGCCATCGCACGGCTGGGATGCGAAAGTCCAGTGTACTTTACCTGTTAGGCGAATACAAGGCGAAAGTGCTAGACTGCGGACGTGGATGAGGGTAGGAAAAGGGTGCTTCTGATCGCTGCCTCGATTTTGGCGGCCCGCAAGCTGGCGCAGTATGACAACGGAGCGCGGGTTCCTGCAACCGTAGCTGCCATAACGGATGGAGCCCGCTGGGCAGAGCGGATCATGGAGGAGATCGACCGACGGCACCCGTCGAAAACAGAGCAACGGACAACCAGTTAGCCAGTGCAGCGGAGGTATACTTCCCGGATGCCAAACGCACCACCAGCCGCACGATTTGTCATCGACGATGCTTTCATCAGGGAGTGGCATCCCAAGTACGATGTGACGGAGAACGATGAGAGGGAATACCAAACGCTGGTCACTGAAGTAGCTGGGGACTTGAACTCTCTAGGAACCATTTCGCAGGGTACTTTCCTCGCCGTCTGGAATTGGAAGGGTGCCATGCGGGTCATCCGTCATGTGAATCTCGATGAATACAACAGCGTCTACGCAACGGCGTTCCGCCGTGCTGCTTCCGAACCGCCTGAACGGAAACTTGCTGCCCTTCTTGCACCCGGTGTTAAGCTGCCGGGCGTAGAAGCTCCTACTGGTTCCACCCTCCTCCATTTCATGCATCCACACGTAATGCCGATCATCGACGTGCGTACTGTCGAGGTCTTGCACGCCGTTGGTCTTCTCTCGACTGATCGTCGCGATCTCGCGCACTACGAAGAATATCGGCAAGCCATTGAAGGCATCAGGCACCGCTGTCCCCGCTGGAGCTTGCGTGAAATCGACCGTGCTCTTTTCGCTTACCACAAGCAATTCCTTGAGAAAGCCGCAGCACACCGAGCACAAAGTGCATGCAGCCAACGAAGAACCGATCCTGTCGATGCGCGGAGGAACTCTTCGGCGGCGGCGAGGAACATGCTCGGCACAAACCACGGTCGCTTCGCGTCAGTCTTCAAGAACCGGATGGGGCGTACCTTCTCGACAGCGGAGATCATGAAACTTATGCTGGCGGAATCGGACATTCAGCCCGGAAGCGTTCTTCCCAATGACCACGGAAAAGGCAACAAGGGTGAATGTCCTTGCGTCGGGACTGATAAACAGATTTTTGACAGGCTGGGGCGGGGGACGTATCGGGTAAGAAACCTCCGCAGTTAGCTCAGATGACCTTAGAGAAATTCCAGCAATCACTCATCGCAGCGGAACCGCCAGCCGGACTCACGCTCGCCGTCGCCGGATTGTGGTGGGACGCCAAGGGCGATTGGGCGCGAGCACACGAATCCGCTCAACAGGACGAAGGCAGGGATGGTTCGTGGGTTCACGCTTACCTGCATCGAAAGGAAGGCAATCAGGGCAACGCAGCCTATTGGTACAGTCGCGCTGGCAAGCCCGTTTGCCGGGAGCCGCTCAATGCGGAATGGCTCACCATCGCTGCACAGTTGTTGATCGACTAAACCGTCACGGTCGTAACAGCAACGACATCTGTGAGATGCTTTAAGGTGGATTACGCAGGATGAGCGCTCTTGGGACGAAAGGTCGCGCAGTTGTAGGAATTCTGACGATTATTGATGAGGAATTCACTGCCGTGCGTCGCCTCTTCAACACCGTTATAAACATTCCCGGAACCCAGTATTTCGTCGCGGCGCTCCTCATTCCGGCAGACGGAAGCTTGCCTACCTACGAGGTCGTCGTTTGTCAGGCTACAGGGCAGAGCAATTTGACCGCCTCGGACATTGTTCGAGACTTCATCGAAGACTTCCGTCCTGAGTACATTCTCTTGATTGGAATTGCCGGGGGACACAGTAAACGTGAGGTGAATCTAGGGGACGTTGCTGTCGCAGATTTCGTTGAGGATTCCGAGTTTTTTAAACTGAGCAGCGGTAAATCTCATCAACGCAAGAGACCATACGACCACCCGTCCTACAAACTGCGAAAGGTCTATGCGAAGCCGCTATGCTGGTCTGACGAGTGGCACAAGCATATCGACGTGAAGCGTCCTAACAAGAAAAAGCCTAGGGCGACTATTGCCAACCTTGCGTCTGGCGAAAAGCTTCTTGGGGACCGAAAAAATGCCTATCAGCGGATGTTAATGAAGCAGTTCGATAAGGCCGCCGTGTTCGAAATGGAAGGTTTCGGATTGGCGACACAGGTGTTCAAGCAACGGGGGTCGGTGGACTACAACCCTCAGTACTTGATCATCCGGGGAATATCCGATCTCGTCAATGAAGCGTCAAATCAGGACACTCGGGATAAATGGAGAGTATACGCCGCTGTAGCGGCTGCGGCATTCGGCAAGGCTCTAGTGGAGAAGATTCTTTCAACAAGGACGGCAGCCGAATCCTAAGATTGGGGTCATCGTGAAATTACTCGAATCACTGAGAGACAAGGCAGTTGTAAAACTACCCGAACCACCCAATCCTCCGTTCAACTTCCGGGTCGGATGGGCGTCGTCTTACGACGCCCTGTTTGAGAATCAGGTCGAGGTTTCCACTGAAGACTCGCTGCTCAGTGCGACAGTTGCTCAGGGCCGTGTTCTTCTCTGCGGACGTGGCGGGTCGGCTAAAACAGTTCTAATGAATCGACTTGTCTCCAGTGCGGCCAAGAGGGGATTCTTGCCGATTAAGGTAGACCTAAAGCTCTGGTCTGGCAGGGATGTGGAACGGTGGAGCAGTCCCGAAGCCGATCACACTTCACGTTTCGCTCAGTTGCTTGAAAGTTCTTCAATGGATCTGACGTTGCCGTTATTTGCAACTCTCCCAGCGAATGAAATAAAGGTTTTTTTCGTTGATGGATTGAACGAACTTCAATCTGGCATTGGTGAGCAAATCATTCAAGTCTTGGACTCAGCGGTAACCGATCAGCTTGGTACGAGAGTCTTGGTTTCGGATCGTCTCGTAAGGCGGGATTTGAGAGCCCCACACAGATGGAAACTAGCAACCGTTCTCCCTCTGACGGAAGATGAAGTAAGGCAGCAGATTTCGGCACACGGTGATTTGATCCAATTGTACGATGCAGCTACTCCTGAGCAGCGTGAACTGTGGTCGTCGCCCTTTTTCTTAAACGCCTTTCTGAAAAGTGGGGAGACAGGTGAGAATAAGAGTTCGACATTTGTGTCTTTTTTGTCGAAAGTGCCTCTTTCTCCAGAAGAACAGGCACGGTTGAGCGAAGCTGCATTCGAGTTATATCGAAAGTACGGGAGCAGAACCTTCCCCAGCCAAGATTTGATCGATGCGATTACGGCCGAGGTTTTCCACCGACTAACTCACGCAGGGGTCCTCGCGGAGGAAGACAATAAGGCCTACTTTTCACATCATCTTACGCATGACTACCTAGCTGCTTTTTTCTTTCGAACCCGCCCTGAAAGATGGAACCAGAGCAATTTCGACGTGATCAGTTTTTCTGCAAGTTCGTTTGACTCGCTTGCCATGGTTCTGGAGCAAATCGACTCGGTAGACTCGGCAGAAACGTTCATCAGAGAGCTTTTCGACTGGAACCCGTATGCCGCAGCGTATTGCATAGCCGAACAAAAGACTGACAGGTTGCTCAGTCAAGAAATGCGTGCTGTCGTTCTTTCAATGATGGCCGAGCGAAAGTTCGATCTCATTGATGCAACAGCTCGCCGTGCTTCGGACGCACTTTATCTTTCGTCCGGTGAATTTGGGGCAAAGTTCAGAGCGGCTAGTACGCTTGAGGGTGTTTTTAAACTCGTGCGGCGAATCCCTTCCCAGCAAGAGTGGTTTAATGAATGGCGGACAGTATTCACCACGCCTCGCAGTAGCACGGTAGAGAGGGCGACAGTGCGGCAACTACAATCGAAGGATTCTGTAATCGGATGGACTGTCTCCAACGTCCTCAAGCGGATTGCGGTTCCGAGGGAACAACTCGACTACGTGAAGTCGCTCATTACATATCGCACTCCGGTTGTGCGCTGGAGAGCCGTTCACGTACTCGGTGCCTTTCCATCATCCAAACACTCACGACTCTTGTGCGGAGTCCTAGACCGGGATAGCAACCACTGGGTTCGATTCGGCGCAGTGAGGTCTCTTGTCGAGATGGCCGCTACTGGGAACAGCAGCTTGCGCAAGAGCGTATTTTCAGCCGTCCGTGCCCGTCTCGGAAAAATAGCTTCGGATCAACGCAGTCGTCGGGAACTTGAATCAGTGTTGCTCGTCTCCCGTGTTAAGCGCCGTGGGGAGTGGATTCAGTTTGTCTCTGACCTGCTCCGAGAGCTGTACGACCAAGACTCACGTTCGGGAGCCACCGAACGATTCGAACGGATCGTCAAAAAATTCAATGAAACCTACGCCTGAAGACCTCAAGGTGCTCCTAGAGAAGTTGTCCGCCCCGGCTTGGAAAGCGAGGGAGCACGCCCTTGTGCATGGAAAAACACGAGTCGGGTGTGCAATTCTTGCTCAAAGTGGGGAAATTTATTGCGGTTGCAATGTGGAACATCGGTTCCGTTGCCATGACGTACACGCCGAGGTTAATGCACTCACGTCAATGGTCACCGCTGGTGAGCGTGCTAAAGCGATTCTCATCGTAGCTGAGCGGGATCGCTTTACACCGTGCGGGGGATGTATGGATTGGATTATGGAATTGGCCGGGCAGGAGGCAATCGTTGCATTCCAAAGTAGCCCGGATGGTCCATTTCTCGTTCACACCGCAAAAGAACTGATGCCCTACTATCCAGAGTGACGAGTTCCTGTCGAAGGCACTCCGCACTGCACTGAGGTTACGGCGAGTGCGTGGCCCCCCTTTCCGTTGGCTGGTTCTGGTGCTGCGTCCGCGACTCTGGGGACGAGTGGCTGGCTAGGCCTCTCATCTTCATATCTCAAGGTGGTTTCGGTGATCCTCACCAACTTGGATTCGCCAATCGTTGCAACGCCTGGATCGAAAAAGACCACATTTGTGCCGTCCGGGTGCAATGCGCTCGGATAGCGAATACCGTCATACCGCGCTTCTCGAATGTAGTTCGCTAACCGTTGGCACGGGCGATAGTGAGCAGGATTGTCGTCTCGCTCCAGTGGCAGGCTCATTTCTTTGGCGAATGCGTTGAGCAGGCTTTCAATCTCAACATCCCATCGCAACGTTTCAGTGATGAATGGATTGATTTCTGGCGACCTTTGAGCCAGATCGAGGATTCGCACTTCGCGATTTAGCGTCACGGAAGTCACAGATACGTAGAAGCCGCGCGGTGGGCGGACTTCGGCGATTGCGGTAGCCTCCTCGTCTGCGCAATACAGGACGCGCTGACGGTCAAGGTTGACACGGCCCGCTTTTGCCTTTTCTGTCGGCGGCGCCCCAATCTCGTCTCCTTGGTACGGTTGGCGTTCACCGTACTCACCGGAATTGAATCCGGGTCTTGCGCGGTACAGACGGGTGCCGACTGGCAACGTCGCCGAGAGTTGCGCAAAGTCCTCAGCAAGGAATTCCTCGAACGGTAACGCTTCATCGGGATTGTCGCGAACGTCTGAGCAGAACTGTTCCCACCTGTCTCGGTGGGTAGTGTGGAATTCCCCGCCGAGCGGCTGATATAACTCGTGTGCATCGATTGGGTCTTCGCCATCATCATCGTCCCAATCGGCGTTGGCGATGTCCTCCAATAACTCAGCCTGCCGATCTTCATCTAAAACATCCTCGTTAAATACCTGCCAATGCCCTTGGATCAGAGAAATGAGGAATTCGCCCGACTCGAAGCTATCAGCCACCACATACATTGAAAACAGATTATGGAAGTAACCGCCAAGCTCCGACGCCTCGACGAGCGGCACGTTCTCTGCTTCGCACAGGGGGCATTCCCCGGTTTCGGCGCTTAACTCTGCGATCCTCTGCTTGATAAATTTATGGTCGAAACAATTGGGGCAGCAGGTCATTGGCGTGCCTCAGTTCGGGCGGCTGAAATCCGAGGCTTTCCTGTGCTCTTTGATACGGCTGTAACTGATGGCCAGTTCGGAGCCGAGCTTCACCTTGCCCCCATAGTCGTTCAACGGCTCATTGTCCAGCGTCCCGAAGACAAGCTGCTTCTGCTCGTCGCAGCGATCCACGCGAACCCATAACCATTCGCCGATCCTGGTGGTTTCGTCGGGGAATTCCACCTTGATGTAGTCGCCGTGCTAGTAGTTAGTCACGAAATGATTTTACCTCAACCGTACACGACCGACCCATAATTTCGGATTTCAGAACGCGATGCAGATTTTCATACCCCACCGTTCGACTTCGTAATACAATCACCTGTCTTCCCCAAAGACCCATAAATTGAATGCTTTGCGTGCAGGAGCATGGTATCGTGCGTTTAGCCGCGTTTCGGGCAACGGCTCTGCTTCGCACAATTAGGTGATGACGATCAAAGACCGCTCACACTATAAGGTGGGGTGTCTCTTCGCGGCGATAGGCGGGTTTGCTCTGGCTTTTGAACAAGTCGGAGCGACAGTTGCATGGGCAAGCGAAAAAGACAAGTTCGCCACTAAAACGTTCAAGCTGAACTTCCCCAAAGTCCGTTGCATCGAGAAAGACGTGCTGGACCTCTCGGTGCATGGCGACAAGTTGGAACCCGTTGACATTTTAACCGCAGGATTTCCATGTCAGCCGTTCTCGGTTGCCGGGGACAAGCTCGGATTCCAAGACGACCGTGGTCTGCTGTTCCTGCACATCATCAGGCTGATTCGCGAGTTCGGCCGTCAGAAGCCAAGGATGCTGTTGCTTGAGAACGTGAAGAACCTGAAACATCACGACAAAGGCAGAACGTTCAAGCGCATTCAGGCGGAAGTTCAGAAGGCGGGCTACTGGTTTACGGAGAAGGACGCTTGCATCATGCACACCGCCTTCCATACCGACATTCCGCAGAACAGAGAACGCATCTTCATGGTCGCCTTGAGTTGCGATCATTTCGCGACTAACTCGTTCGAGTTTCCGAAGCCGTTCCCGGAACCACGACTGCGCACGGTGTTCGACTATCTTGACCTCGATCACAAAGCGGAAAGCTGGTATTACTTCAAGCCGACGAATCGTTACTATCCGCTCTTCAAGGAAGCGATGGACGCGGGCGGTAAGGAGGCCATCTACCAACTTCGGCGTAACTACGTCCGCCGTAACATGTCCGGCATGTGTTTCACGCTTATGGCCAACATGGGCGATGGCGGACACAACCAACCTGTGATAAAGGATCGGTGGGGGATTAGGAAGCTGACCGAACGGGAATGTGCTCGGCTCCAAGGTTACAAGGATTCGTGGCTGAAATTCCCGAAGGACTTGTCGAAGAATCAGGCATACAAGCAGGTGGGGAATTCGATCACGGTGCCGCTCGTAGTCAAACTGGCGGACGGGATGCTGTCTGAACTGGAGCAGCAGAAATCGAAAGCGAAAGCGAACGTCGCTTAAGGTACGAAAACAATGAAATGGATTTTCGCCAAGAACGACGGCGGACGCGAAGGCGGCTTCCACGACGCCGGAGTTGAGACCTTCAAAGGAAACTTTGACCGCTATCTCGCAAGAGAACTAATCCAGAACAGTCTGGATGCACGCCTTGATCCCAACAAACCAGTCCACATGAAGTTCCAGATCGAGGACTTGAAGCCGAGTGACCTACCAGACGCCAAAGGACTGAAGTTAACGTTTGACCGCTGCGCGGAATATTGGACCCATCAAAAGAAGACGAGTTTGTTTTTCGAGAACGCGGCGGAACTGGTCAGCGCGAAAACTATTCCTGTGCTCCGAGTGGGAGACTACAACACGACGGGCGTACAAGGAAGCGATGACGACCGTGAGAAGAACTGGTACAACCTCATCAAGTCAGCGGGATCGTCTTCTAAGACTGGCAGCGAAGGCGGATCATTCGGTATCGGAAAGAACGCGCCGTTCGCGGCGAGTAAGATGCGCACCGTCCTCTACTCGACCTACAACAAAGACAAAGAGCACGTCTTTCAGGGCGTCGCGATGCTTGTCTCGCACGAACTGCCGGACGGCACAAAGCTCCAGCCGACGGGCTATTTGGGCGGCAAAGGCGGCGCTTCAATACGGGATAAGGAAGAAATCCCCGAAGCCTTGCTCCGCAACAAGATGGGCACGGACATCGTCGTTGTCGGTTTCCCGAAGGAAAAGAGCTGGCAGAACGATCTTGTGTATTCAGTGCTTGAAAACTTTTGGCCCGCCATTGACCTTGGCGATCTGGAAGTCACTGTGGGAGCCGAGCAAATAACCAGCAAGAATCTCGGAGAGCTTCTGATTCGGTTCAGCGGACAAGAGGATTTCACGGCGCACTTGTACTACAAAGCATTCAAAGAATCGTCGTATGCGTTTCAGGAAAAACTCCCCAATCTCAGGGACGTGAGTCTCTATCTGGCCACAGGCGACAGCGAGCTTCCGAATAAAGTGGCGATGGTCAGAGGAACTGGAATGGTCGTCTTCATGAAGCCATTCCGTTCTAACGTGCGCTTCTGCGGTGTGTTCATTTGCGGCAACGAGACAGGAAACAAACTCTTGCGCGAGATGGAGCCGCCGAAGCACGACACTTGGGACCCCGATCATCCCGACAAAGGCGAGAACAAGAAGATCGAATCAGAGTATCGCTACTTCATACGCGACTCGATCAAGACCCTGTCGCCGTCAGACGATTCCAAAGTCATCTCTGTACCCGACCTGAGCCGCTTCCTGCCGGATGACGACGACTCCCCGGAAGAGGAATTTGAGGGTGAAGGCGATAAGCAAACTCGCGAGAGTGCAGATCGAAGGAAGCTGCCAGAAAAGATCGAAGGGAAGAAAGTCGATCACCGCAAGAGTTCTTCGCAGCCGGATCACATTGAGCCGGGTGAAGGCGACGAAGACACGGAAGGCGGTGGTTCGACATTTGAAGGTTCTGGCGGCGGTGGTGGAGGCAATGGAGCGGGATCGAACGGTTCTGGGAATAAAGGCAAAGGCGGCCCAAAGGGAGAAGAGTCCAAGCCGAGCATTCCGATCAGATACCGCACTTTCGCTACGAACTTAGGCGCTGGTTTGTACGCCGTCACGGTTCAATCGGAACAGAAGAGCGCGAAGAACGCTACTCTCGCCATCTGGACTGTTGGTGACGACCGCAAGGCTCCTGCGGAAATCGTCTCAGCGAGACTCAGGGACGGAAAAGCCGTGCCGATCAAGAATACTGGCGTGCTCGGACCACTCGCGCTGCCCGGAAGCAAGGGCGTCCTTCACTTGGAAGTACGCTTCAGAGAGCCGATGCTACTGGCAATGGAGGTAGCCGCACATGAGGCTGAGTAGCAGGTCTTATCCCTACCCGGTCGTAGGCAATCGGGACGACGTGCCGGGAGCGGCGTTTCAAGCCGCTCTTGAGATGAGCACGGACAGGCAAGCTGTTTACCTTGACGCGCAGATCAAGTGCAGCAGCAAAACGATCAATGATCTGGTCAAGAAAGGCGACGCCTGCTTCGTTCTTCACGTCGAGTGCAGCAACACGTTGTACCGACGAGCCTTCGAGTTCACCGAAGAAGATTACCGACTCCAAATTCCGTCTGACAATTTGAACGACGCAGTCGAAGTCAACGTCTTTACCCGCACCAACAAGAACTTGTCTGGCTACCGCGTGGACAAGGCTCACAGCGACTACGGGAACGTGTCGTTCACTCTGGAGAAAGGCGACATTCTTGCGGTCGGTGAGAGCCATGTGTTTTATGTCGAAGCACCTTTTGATGCTCTCAGTCCCATCAGTTCCATCATGCAGATCACGCAGACGCACAAGGATGGGGATCAACCGATGCAGGTGCAGTACGGCGGGCAGAAAATTCTGATTGAGCTTTCCAAGAAGGACTTCGACGATTACAAGCGCCTGAAGACGACGGATGGAGTCTCTACCGCTTTGACGATGAGCATCGTGCTTCCGGTTCTGGTCGATGCAATCTACATCTTGCAGAAGGCGGAAGAGGACGATGATCTTCGATGGGTGCGCAGCTTGAAACGACGGATTGACTCCGTGGAAATGAAGCTGGAAGATGATCCGCTGGAAGTCGCACAACGCATTCTTGAGCTTCCCCTGAAACGCACCTTCGCTTCCGCTCGGAAGCTTGCGGAGGCTGACTCGTAGATGCCCTTTCTAACGATTTTCCGCCAAAACTTCGCGGACGCGCTGAAGAACAGCGTTCCGACCAATCTCCCGAACTATAGTCGTGAAGACCGATGGGTCAACCAGTTGGGAACGCGCTCGTCAAGGGAGATTGAAACTCGCGTGGAGATGAAGTCCGCGTTGAACCTCGACGAACCTGACGATGACAATCTCAAAGACCTTGAGAATGCCATCCGTGTGCATAAATCTCTCCAGCAACTCACCCCGTTGCAGGCGCGAGACCCGCGAGTCTGGACTCGATTGGCGCACTCTGATTGCTGGAAGTACATGCGTGCTCGTTGGCCTGTTGAACGTTGGGAGAAAGATGGCGCGGATAAAGCCGCACGCAACGTGGTCGAACGATACTTCGTAGCTCGCAGCGACAGCCGCGCCTTGCTGAGGAATGGCATCGCTCGACTTTGGTGGACGGCGCAACTGACATACGATTCGACCCGTGACAATCCTTATGAGTTAACGGGAGTGCTGCTTTCCACGCTGGACATCACCCAGCAAATCTTGGAACGCAACATGGGGAGAGGGCCGGAGATTCTCACTGGGTTCCTCGAATTCCTTCTACAGAACCGATCCGAGTTACTCATTGGCGGCGATAAGAATCGGGAACGCATTCGGAGTCTGGCGAAGGCTCTCAACATGTATGGCGGCGTTTGCCTGCTTGACTGTCTTAGCCAAACCGACATCATCAGGGTGCTCAGTGCGGAACTCGGAAGAATTCTTGCGAAGGAAACGAAGACACCGCAGACGAACAAGAAACCTTCTAAAGTCTTAGCATGACGGATTGCTTCACACCCGAACAGCGTTCGCGGAACATGTCGCGAATCCGCAGCCAAGGAAACTACACCACAGAAGTGCGCTTTCTTCGTCTGATGAGGCGCTACAAGATCGCCGGATGGCGGCGACGCACGAAGCTGCCGGGGCGCCCTGACTTTGTGTTTACCAAGCACAGGGTTGCTGTCTTCATCGACGGCGACTTTTGGCACGGCAATCCACGCAGATTCAGGCTCCCAAAATCTAATTGTGATTACTGGCAGGAAAAGATCATGGGGAATCGCAAACGTGATCGCCAGATCAACAAGGAACTCAAGACTCTGGGATGGCGCGTGATCCGCTTTTGGGAGTCATCGCTTGGTGATGAGGAAGCGATTATCGCCAAGTTGAAACTGCTGCTCTAAGCGCGACTGGACTGGTGTTCCCTGAGGTTCTCGTAGCTCACCCGCGAACTCCAATCCGAGCTTCATTTCCCCGTCGTAATCGTTGAGCGGCTCGCTGTCTAACGTCCGATAGACGAATCTGCCAATTGTCCGATCATGTCGGTCAAAGCATTTTCAAAATCACGAGAAACATCGTCATACCCGGTTTTCGCATGCGCAATCTCGTGCAGGAGCGTGCCTGCGAACTCCCGCAATCCCCTGAGTTGTGTTCTCAGAACTATTATGGTGTTGGAAGACTCCTGCCAAAGCCCCTGAGGTGTATATCCAGTAAGGAAGTCGGGTCTCATCGTCTCAGAGACTCTGATTTTCTTCACCTTCTTCGGAATTCCACCGACCAATGCCGCAATCCGCTCTCGCTGCCCGAACAGTTTCTGTTCCGACTTGTTCAGCTTCTCAGGGCTTACAAACTTAAACTCGAAGCTTTGCGACCATTCCGACTGGAATACGCCCAGGTCTCGGACCAGATTCCCTTTTAGGTCGGTGACACCCCGCAGAGACTTTTTGATGTTCTCTGGGACGGTGACGATCTTCAGCCCATCATTTTCTGCGTGATCTATTGCGCTCCTAAATATGTTGAGATCGCTCGCAGTGACAAACACGACCTTCTGCGATGCATTGAGAATCTGGCAGGCGTGAACAGCGACATCAGCCCATTTCACTTCGTCCCGATTCGTACCCTGCTCCATCTTTTGCAGGTCTTTCGCAAGAGTCTCTGCCACTATGCCCGCCTTAGATGCCAGCAGCATTTGCTTCACGCGGTCGGTGTACAGACCCCGGCCGACATTTGTACGCTCCCGGTTCAGGGCCTTCCGCATTTTCTCGGTAAGGGATGTAATGTTGTAAGAGAAGGCAAACCCTTCCTCCTCTGCAACCAACATCCCGGTGACGTAAATGCGGGATTTTCGTCCTACTTTGGTCTGCAAGATTTGCCCATAATTCGTTCCGTCCAGCACGACCTCATTTGAGAACTTCAGGAAGAAGTTCTTGGCTGCCGCAATATCAGCGTCCGAAACTCCGTTCAGTGTGACATCTGTACCCACAACGTGGGGATCAGAAGGGGGAGCGACGACGGCGTGCAACGTGAGCAAGTCGGGAAAGCCATGTTTGGGCACTTGGGCCAATGAGATGTCATTGTGCCTTGACCGGATGAAAACCTCTATTTTGCGGCGGCTCAGGGTAGCGAACGCATCTTTTAGGCCAACTCCGAACTTGCCGATAACCCGTGACGCATTCTTCAGCTTTTCAGCGTCCTCATTCTGTGTCAGATGCTCGTACTTCAGGCCGCGCCCAAAATCACGAACGTGCCAAACCGACTTTCGATCTTTTGAGATTTCAACGTTCTTTGTGTTCGTGAGAATTTGCTCGTCCAGCGCATTTGTAATAATTTCCCGGACGGCATGGCAAGTTTCCCAAGCCTCCAGAATCCTCTTGATGTTCAAATCGAATCTTCGTTCATTTAAATTCGGCATTTACGCGCTCCGTGGCTCTATCAGTCATTCTCCCGAACTGTCCCGTCTTCGCCAACCGAGATCGTTACCCATTCATAATGTTGCTTATTAACAACGCTTTCGATACTGCGCTGAAGCGCCTTCCTGTCCGCCTTCGCCGCATTGTGATCGAGGAAGAGCAGGTTCTTAAGAGAGTCTGCCCTCATCCCGTTGAACACGATGTAATCCACCGGATGGAACAGCACTTTGGCGTCGTGGGGATTAAGCTTGCGAGGAGTGAACACGGGATCAATCGATTTGACTAGCATCGCCGCCTGCTGGCGGCCCTTTTTTCGGGCTGCTTCCCTTAATTTTTCCTCACGCTCGTCCAGCTTATCCTCAATTCCCTGAAGTCGGTCGGATTCATGGTCAAGATTGTCCTTCCAATCACGCCTCGGTTTCGACTTCAGGAAAACCTTGCTGTCGCTCAGGCGAAAGATATTGCCGGACTTGGGGCAGATGCCAAAGATGTTCCGTTGTACCCGATAGAACCCAACTAGCTCTTGCTTCATCGCTTCGCCTCGTAGGTGTCGAACTCGACCTTCTTGCTGTTGACGAGGTCACGAATCTCTCGTTGTCTGCGTGACAGAGAGCCACTGCCAGTTTTGATGTCAGCGAAAATGATCCTCGACACGATACCCCTCTGACACAGCCCTTCAAAAATGACGTAATCAATGGGATCGAACAAAGAGCGGCAGTCACTACACTCATACCGAAACGTGCTCAAGGAAGGCGCAAGCCTTTCGAGGATGAGCCCGATATTTGTTGCGAACGCTCCAACTTCGGAGGACTGGGAGATATGTGTACGTCGCTCACAAAGTTCGTTTTTTCGCTGCCCGAGTTCAGACCGATACTGTTCGTAAATCTCCTGTCCCTTCTCACTGAAGTCGTCAAGGTAAAACAGGTCGCAATCGCTCAAAAGGACGGGCTCTTCGCAACATGGGCACTCAGCGTAGAAACCCTCATCTTCCAAAGTACGAATAATTTCCTTCGCTAATCGAGCATCGTTCATTTCAGTTTGCCTTTCAGACAGAGAATACCGTTTACCCACTCGCTCTGCGAAGACTCTCAACTAGCCTCACCAGCGCCAGTGTGTCCTGCCCGCAGTACGCCAGCAGCGCCTTCTCGATCCTTTCCCGCTCGGCTTGATCTAGGCTCCCCCGGACGAGCGATTCCCAAGCCAGTCCGGCTTCCGTGCCATCCGCCACCTCCATGCCTTCGTAGGTCATCCCCGGCACGAGTGCGGGAAAGACCGATTTGATCGAGTACGATCCTGCGTATGCCGCATGATAAGTGTGCTCCCGCACAACGGGCAACAGATCGAAGAGGCGGGCTTGGATCGCGTTGATGCGCTCTGCGTATTCCGGCAACCATGCGGCAAGATCGGAAAGCCTCTGTGACTCGAACGAGGAATAGACGACGATGCTTCCGCTTTCTCCCAGCGCATGGCAAAGGGAGCTAATGAACTCGCGCCGGGGATCGCTGGCATCTCTTGCAAGAAAATCGTGGTGTTCCAGTGTCGCGACGGGTTCCTTCTGTGAGTGGACAGAAAACTGGAACGGCAGTTGGTCGTAAGGCCGCATGCCCGCACAGCGTGGAATCGCCGGGTTCACAGTCTCAAAATCCATAAAGCACACAGGATACTTCAGCCCACTCAAAACCTCGCCGAGTTCGTCGCCGAACCACGGTTCTCCCGTTTGCACGCTGGTGCAGGCACGTCGCTGAATCTCGGTTAACTCGAAGTCGTCGGGTACGTCGCGTATGGACTCGATGCCCATCTCCCCAAGCTCCTCCATCGCGCTGGCGTGTATTCGTGGAATGAACCCGATGTGGTCGTCTCGGCGCTGGGTATTGCATCGGTCGTAGAACTCGCAGGTGATGGGCACGACACAATGACGACCCGGAGCGATGTCAGGTTCCTTGGGCATGGACAGAACTGTGAATGCCGCCCGAAGTTGGAATGTCAGTTTCGGTTGGAGCCTCGCTACCTGCCGCGTGACGTTCCGAATCCGAAAAAAACGCCAAGAATCGACGCTGCCGCCCCGGAAAACATAAGAGCGGTTGACATGCGCCAGACAGCAGGAACCAATGTCCAGCCCACAGCGAGATAGCACACGATATTGAATCGCCACGTCATCGAGGTGCTCGTCCTTCTTGGAGGCTGATGACTTCACTTCAATCAACCTCCAGCGCCCGTCAGCCCGGCGATGAAGTACATCTACCCGCACCAGCACGCCGTCATGCTCGAACACTCCCTCGAAAATTGCCGGAACGCCTCGGTTGGCGACCAACTCCCTCGTTGCGCGGATCGCCTGATCGAGACTGCGCTCGCAGACCTCCACTCCTCCGGGGAAGAGCCTGCGGGCGAGCAGGCCGACATCGTGTCCTTGCTGCATGATCGACTCTGTCGCACCGTCCGGCTCTGCGGCAAGTTCCGGCTTGTGTACCTGCCAGTACAGGCGCTTGAGGCACTGACAGCCTGCCACGAACTTAGATTTACTGATTCTCACGCTCACCTCAGCGCCTCACGCTGCATCTCTTCGACCATGCTGCGAAATTCTCGCATCGCGATCACAAGCGCCGTCGTGGCAGCATCCTCCTGCCAGTTCGTGTCGGTCTGGAATCTCTCGTAGTCATTTGCGACGCCATCGCTCCGATGAAGCTCGGCTTCATGCAGGTTGAATGTTACGCCGACGTTCTCGGCGGTGACGTTGCCATGTTCCTCGATGACCAGCCGGGTCAGAATATAAACATCAAAGAAATCCATAATCGCCTCCAGACGCTACCGACAGGCGTTCGGCTTGAACGCTCGGTAAAGCAGGTAGATGAGCAAGGGACTCGCTGACGCTCCGGTCGCCAGCACGAACAGCGCCGCTGGCGGTGCGGTTTCCCTGTAGGGAAGAACATAGAATTGCCACAGCAGTGAAACGGTGAAGCCAAAGAACGCGCACCACCGCGTAGCGACGTTGGACAAAGTTTCCTTGTCGATGCAGGCGTAGATTACACGGACAAGCAGCATCCAAGCGCTGTTAATCAAAGCTAAGAACGTAATGCCAAACAGCGGCAGCCATCTCCAGATGGCGTCGAATATCTCCGCGACCGCCTGCACCGCTCCCACCACAGCCTGCACCGCAACTATCGCGAACCCGCCCAACAAAACGAAGGGGTACAGAGCGTCGGGTATGTGGTGGGTGCTCATGAAGTGGCAATACGCCCATACGAGATTGACGCTGCCGATCATGTAATGCAGCGAAAGCAACGCGCAAAGAAGCGGGAAAGAAAGGATGAAGAGGGTCACTAACAGGGCGTGCCAGATGAACCTCAGCGGCGCTGTCAGAAAATGCACATCGCTCGCGATTCGGTTCAGGTTTGCTTCCGTTCGCCTATCCAAGATTTCCTCCTGTTGCTGAAGTTAAGGGAAACGCTTGTCACGCGCCGACTATCTTGGGAACATCGCTTTCCAGTTCTGGCTTCGGAGCGATCCTCGCGCTCGCAGCGGTGTCGCAGAGATCGCGAAGCCGATCCCGGTAGCGCACAACCAGTGCCGACACTGACTGGATCGCCTTTGCCGCCTTGCTTAGTTCCTTCTCGATCCGGTCGATTTCTGGGAACGTGCGACGCAGTTCCTCGGCAAGAACCGCGTTTTTCTCCAGCAGGTCGAAGCCTTGGACTCGCATCCTCTCGAAGATCGGCTTTAGGAGGTCGAGATCGCGGACAATCCACTGCCGGGTGGTTCGGAGCAGCCAGACACCGTCCTTGCGGCTCCATCGCGAATCCCGGTCAACCTGTCGAAGCTGCGACTCCTCGCGGACGACCAGTGCGGCGACTCCGATGGAGCGTTCGCGTGCATCCCGAACAATCTTGTCGATGTCGCCTTCGGCGATTGCTGATTTGTCCTTGTTGTCGATTAGGATTTTCGGCTCAGTGGGGTCGCCGTTCGGAGCGCGGTAGGAGAGGATGAAGTCGCCGTTGCGCGGCAACTTGTCGCTGATCCAGACCCCAGCCCATGTCCGGGCCTCCTCCGCGAAGTCCATCTCCTCGCGCTTGCCCACGCGGGCGACCTTTGACATCTCGCCTTCCAATAGCTGGTTCTTCTCCCGAAGCTGTCCGATCTCGCGCAATGAATCTTCGACTCGACGGGTAAGGCTGTCCTTTTCCGAGAGCGCTAGGCGTAGTTCGCCGCCGAGGCTTTCTCTTATCGCGGCTGTGCGCTTCGCGAGTTCTGTTTCGAATCGAGACCAAGCGCTTTGGTGCTCTCGGTCATGCCTGTTCTGGAGCAGGCGGAATGCCTCCTCAGCGGAAAGCTGGGCGACGCGGGCGAAGTCCTTTACCCCAAGGCGGTCGAGAACCTCAGTCCGTTTCAAAGTGCCTTCGCCCAAGCACAAAGGGCATTCGATGGCTTCGTCCGGCATTGGTAATCCGCTCACGTATCCTCCAGAGAATGTGTAAATGAGAATGAAGCTGGGGGAGGTGGTGGTACAACTACTTCTCGACCCCGATCATGAGATCGGCTGGCAAGCCGCCGTCGCGTGCTCAGAGGCGGCTCGCCGAGTGAATAGCTGGTCGCAGATCAGACACCTGCGCACGTCCTGACCGACGACGATGAACACTTTGCCGATCCCGTCGGTATGAATGGAGCCTGCGTCTCGCTGAGTTGTTTCGTCAGGAGTCATGTCGATCAATGAGTCACGAAGGTATAGATTTCTCACCACCGTGCCTCGGATGAACTCAACTGCATAACGCCAACAGAATCAGCAATGCTAGGCGACGGCAGCACGGAGCCTTCGTCACCAGCCCTCGATCTCTTTACCAGTTTGCAAACAAGGCTGCGGGATATGCCCCACTTCTTAGACACCCCAGTCAACGTCATTCCGCCGACTCGGTCGCGCACTATGGCTGCCCGATCTAGGTTCATGGGAGCGCGTCCGATTCGCACGCCATCCAGCTTCGCCCTTCGCATTCCGGCGAGGACACGTTCGCGGATCAAGTCAGATTCAAGTTCAGCGATTGAACCAATTAGGGTCAGAAACAGTCGCCCCATCGGCCCGCTGGTGTCGATGTTCTCCCGACGGGAGATGAAAACGACGCCCAAGCTGTCGAACTCATCCATGACTTGCAGGAAGTGTTTGACGCTCCTCGCGACTCGGTCGAACGCGGCAACGAGTACCACGGAGAATCTCTTGCGCCGTGCGTCCGCGATGAGTGCGTCGAGACCGGGGCGTCTCGCTCTCTTCCCTGAGACTCCGCAGTCGCTATACTCCTGCACGACCTCATAGCCCCGTTGCGTCGCAAGCTCGCGCAGATCGTAAAGCTGGCTTTCGACATGCTGGTCGGCGGTACTGACTCTGACGTAGATCGCTGCTGTCTTCATTCCCTCGGAGTCCTCTCTTGTTCGTGTAGCCCTTGGGGATTCTGTCTGTCTTGGTACAGTTGGATAGATCTCATCGTCTGACCGTCAATCAGCAATAGGGGAGAGCGGGAAGTCTTCCGAAAGCCCGCGTCCAGCAAACAGACTCTTGCTCCCACAACGTCCGAGACCATGAACGTGCTGCTCGCGAACCTGTCGCGCCGGAACGGAAGAAGCAGAAACGGGATGCCAGCGCGGTACAGAGTTGCCTCGGCGTGGAAAATGTGCTCTCCATCGAGTGTTGAAGAACTGGATCGGTGCTTGCCTCCTGCCAGCAACGGCGTTCGCCGCAGTCGCTCGGCAGCCTCAGCGCAGACGGTCAATTCAGGAGCGAGCAAGTTCAGGTTCGAGCACACCTCATGCTCCAGCAGTTCACCAAGGCGGAAGCTGCTGACAGTGCGCAGGCGCTTTGCCAGTTCTGCCGGGAGCAGCAAAGCAGCGGCGAACCTCTCCGCTGGATTGCCGGAGCGAACCCGCCTTCGCTGTTCTTCCATGATTTCCCGAATAGTCATCGCTTTCCGCACTCACGGTATACACCGGAGTTGTCACAATCGTCTGGAAAATGGGGGCGAGTTACCAAAGATTCTTGGCGGGCTGCGTGCTTCGGCGAGTCGAGGCGAGCGGAGTTCGACAAGCGGCAAAAACGCAATGGAATAGAATTGACGTTTGATGCACAACAACACAGTCCAACAATCGGGGATGAACGCAGCCGAAGCCTTCATGTAATGGATGGAAAAGAGTTAGGTGTTCAGGGGCAGAACGAAAGTAGTGAGATCAAGGCAGAATTTTGAAAGGACGACAGGGAACAAAAGCCGCTGATTTCACTGACCTAGCGATGTGTCGCGAGTGTTTCTCTAGAATCCTCTGTACAAGAGCCTGACCCTCTGATATTTGTATCTTCGACTTTTCTCACCGTCTCGCTCTTGGAGCGTTAATGAACAGCAGGCGTTCATTCTTAGCCCTCACTGCTCGCACTCTTCTTGGTGCGGCAATTCTTGGTTTCTCTCCAATCGTTCCGCGAGCCTCCGCCAACCCGCTCGCAGCGCTAGCAGTTGTGAATACAGCTCTTAGCGTTGCCGGTCTATTCTCTCGTGGAGGAGGTGATATCGAGGCACTCTTGCACATGCAAGTGGAGATGCTCACCCAAATCGAGAAAGAGCTAAAGACGATCGAAGACGGCATTCAAGAGATACTCAATCGCTTGAACGAGTTGAAGGAAATCATCGGGGATATGCCAGAGCAGGTAGTGAAGACTTGGAATGAGGCGATCATTCAAGGCTCGGTGAAAAGGTATAGCGATATCAGGGAAACCTATCTCGCTGAAGGCAGTTTAAGTCCACAGAACAAAAAAGACTTAGAAGACGGGCTAATATACCCACTGAAGCAAGCCCGCTACACCCTAATGGCTCTTCCGCAGCCGCAGTTTGGTCTCGTCCCTATCATTTGTACTGCTTGCTTCATCGAATCCCTGGCCATGGCGATGGATGTCGAGGGAACCTCGCGCAAGCAACGGCAAGTTGCCATCAAGGATTATCGCGATTGGCTGGTGCAGGCGACTCGTGGGAAATCGGAGATAACCCTAGAGGGAAAGATTGCAGCACTCCGTGAAAAGCAAGTCCAAAACACAAAGGCTGCTTATGCGACGCCCACTCCAGTTCGCTGCTACACGGGTGAATTTACCGAGGATACCAAGAGAGGTGGAGGATTCTACAGATGTTTCGACTATCCAAGAAAGATAGCGGTCACGCCGACTCAGGGGACATCTCAGACCGTCGATCAGATGGTCAAACTCGGACTAATGCGTGAGGACGAACGACCACTTGACATTAGCTATCCACCGGACACCACGAATCCCCCAACTTCCGAACTAACACCTTGGCCGAATGGTTACGTTGGGCGATTTTGGTGGCCTGATGCACACGCATCAATAGAAGACCCTAATCCTTGTGCGGGGACTGGGCATACGCTCCGTTGTGTCGAGCTTGAAAATGCGGACCGCGCGAAGGTACAAAAGCTTTCGTCGCTAACATCCGACGGCTTACAATTGATTTCCTTACGTGCCCTGAGACATGCCGCCGTAACCACAATCAGGTTTACCCATGACGTTGACAGCGCGATGAACAAATGAATAGCAGACGCAAATTTTTGGCTCAGTCTAGTCGTGCTCTTCTGGGAGCCGCTGCCTTCGGAATGTCGCCGTTTATTCCCCAAGCCAACGCCATAGCTCCCCTTGTTGCAGTCGCGATCGTACAAACCGCTATCAGCGTCGCAAGTCTATTCTCGCACGGGGGTGATGGGATGGAATCATTGCTCCGCCTCCAAGTCGAAATGCTCAAGCATATCGAATCTGAGTTGAGCATCATTGAGAAAGGCATTCAGGAAATACTTACTCGTTTAGATGAATTGAAAGAAATAGTCGGAGAACTCCCGAGGCAAGTCGTTCTCGAAGAGAATCGCATCGCCATCGAGGGTTTAAGCGCACGATATGCAGAAGTACGGGACACATATATTGAGGAGGGCAGGCAGCTGACGCCTCAACTTGACACCGAATTGCAGCGTGATCTGATAAGCCCTCTGCGTTCTGCGCGAGACAAACTAATGAGCTACCCTCAGCCCCAATTCGTTCTCGTACCCACTATCTGCACAGCTTGCTTCGTAGAGTCGTTGGCGATGGCAATGGCGACCACTTCACCGGAACGCACCAAGCAGGCACTTCTTAGATATCGTAAATGGTTCGTACAAGTTTCACGTGGCAAATCGGAATCGAGTTTGGAGGGGAAGGTCAGGATGCTGCAAACGGCACAGTTTGCCGATGCAAAGACTGCCCATGACGCAGCAGCTAGTCCCACGACTACTATGTGCTTCACAGACGGTCATGAACAGAGATTCAACTCAGGGCTCGTGTCGTGGTGGAAAAAGTGTTTCAACGACCAAATCTCTACGACTGTTACGCCGCTTCGCGACGCGACGATTTCGGAGAGCGCCAAGGACATGCTTAGAAGACACCTGTTGCGACCGGACGAGCAGCCCCTTGAAGTCAGCATTTCGACACAACTTCTTGGGGGATGGGAGGCACGGTATACGGGCAACCCAATACATTCGATTGGAAACGATGCATGTCCCGGAACAGGACATACTCTCGCGTGTACGACCAATGACAGTTCAGCGCGGGCTAACGCCACTGCGCTTTCGGATAGGCTGACCTCAAATGGACTGCAGTTAATGTCGCTTCAAGCTCTTAGAGATGCGGCGGAGCGTGCAATCGCATTCATAGACAGGCTTGAACCATCTTTGAAGAAGGCGGGGGCTGCCTGATGTACTTTAAACAGGCGGTCGCACGTGTTTTTTTGATTTCTCGAACATTGCTAGTCTTTCTACTGACACTCTGTTGGTTACAAACTGCTGCTTCTCAAGAGCCAAAGGATTTGTTTGATCCCGCCGACACATCAAGTGCAATTGATCTCGCGAAAATCCCGTTGGGGCTTGACCTGTTTAACCGTCTGGGACTGTTTGTTCAGGATAAAGGGGTGGAGAAACAATTCAGCGATGAATTCCAGACCCTTCAGTCAGCGATTGGGGAGAGCCTTTCAGATGAAACTCTCGGCTGTTTGTTAAAAATTAGAATATACGTCAATCCAGACGGTGCCGTTGCAATACCCGGCGGGCAGCTCCTCGCCTTAGCAGGTACCGGGAAGACTCCGATTGATGCGTTGGCGAATAATGGAATGACAAAAACCATTGTCGCGACAGAATCGTACGACCCGCCGTTAAAAAATCAGAGTTACTACTTATGGATCAAAAAGGAAAGAGGAAGATTGAAGGCCGGAATTATAGGTGCGGAATGGCGCGAGGCTTTTGAGAAGTATGCGAGGACAGAAGTCGATCGCCGCTCGAACATAGCTAAAGTATACGGGGCTATGGAATCGGCAGGAGTGGGAACGCTTACGAGAGACAAATATTGGAGTGCTGTGGCTCAGAAGAAGCTTGCCACACTTCACGATGACGCGGAACGACGAAGGGCACAACATCTTGTGCAGGAGTTTGCGACTGCTCAACGCGCATTTAATGAGGCTTATGAGCAGTTCTTGCAGAAGGAGCAGGAGTTGCGCGAACAGCAGCAACGTCTTCAAACGTTGCAAACGATTTCGCGCATTGGTGGACTCGTTTCAAGCGCAATTCGGTTGGGAGAATTTGCGTCTTCCAATAATGGCAATGCCAGTGTCAGCGCCCCACCAAACACTGGGCAGGATGCGACGAGCATCATGATTGAGTACCATGGGAGGCAAATTGATTCACTGACGGGTGATATTTATGAGTGGGGAGGAAGAATGGAATTGCGAGGTAACAGTCTTCAGGAACTCGATAATCAACTCAGGAACACGTTTAACGTCTCAGACCCCGACCACGAACTCGTCCTTCCGCGCAAGCCCTAAGTCTCACACACCTGCCGTTCCAGAAACCCTTTCTCCAAGATCAAGTGTTTGGCGAGAAAGCCTTGGCTCCATTGCGGGCAACCCAGTCACGGTCTTCTGGAGATGCCGTCCCGTTTGACCGTTGCAGTGCTTATGTTGGATATTGAGACGGATGGACGCTGAACGCATCATTGACGAGATCGAGCAGCTACAGGAGATGTTCGAAGCGCCGGACATTAGACCACTCAGCGCAAGCGACATCTCTGCTGCAAATCGAAGGCACGACGAAAGGCTCGCACACAGCCCGTGGTTTCAGCTTTGGCAACGCTACGGCGTCTGTTGCCGAACGGAGTCTCCAATGCTCCGACTAGGGGAATCGGAGAACTAGACCTCCGCACGAATTCATTCACCTTTCCTCAGTACCAAATGCTCACTGCCAAGCCCTTCTCGTCGCGCTCGGCTGTGCAGACGGGTAGGGCTTTTCCATTATGCAACCTCAACGCAGTCCAAGCGGCTGCCCCCGCATCTAGCAGATCGTCGGCTCCGACACGCGGAGGTCGGCTCGCGAGGTGTTTGTCAATTTCTGGAAAGGCTTCGCGCAGAAAAGCGATCCTCTCTGCAATGCCCTCTTTCGTCTTCTTATTATGTTTCATAGCTCGTCGTTGGTTGAGCGCCCAGAAACAGACCTCCGGGTGAACCTCGAACGCCCAGTTCTGACACTCTGGTGTGATTGCATCGTCCACCCCTCAGCGATCACCCAAAAGCGGCCACTGATTATCACCTGAAAACCGGCCAACGAGAGTAGCGTCCGGGACATTGAATCCGGCGGAGGCTTGTAGGCTCCGTGGGCATGGCCAATGTCTTGAACGA
>Ga0302320_10005505_pt1 | contig 28355 bp, 26 predicted proteins | sample Bog_T0_3_FD_202130 | JGI IMG/M metagenome (GOLD analysis project Ga0302320, IMG submission 202130) | Peat permafrost microbial communities from Stordalen Mire near Abisko, Sweden - Bog_T0_3 | ecosystem: Environmental > Terrestrial > Soil > Wetlands > Peat | place: Sweden: Abisko, Stordalen Mire...
TCAAGGTCGCTGTCCAACCAGGAGCCGGCACGCCAACAGCGATAAGACAATCAACAGATACGCCATCGGCTGAAGAATCCCGGCCTTGACCATCCAGACATAATGCAGCGCCGCCAGCGGCGCGGCAAGGTAGACCGCCCGATGCAAACGGCGCCAGGCCGGTCCGCCCAGCCGCTTGATCATGGCGTTGGTCGAGGTGGCGGCGAGCGGAGTCAGCAATATCAGAGCCGCCATGCCGACAGTGATGAATTTATGCTTGAGGATATCGTGACCGATAGCGCCCCAATCGAAGAACTGATCCAATATGACGTAGAATGCGACATGCAGCACGACATAAGCGAATGCCCACAGACCGAGCATGCGGCGATAGCGCACCGGTGCCGACCAGCCGAACACCAGCCGGATCGGCGTTACTGCCAGAGCCACGATCAGGAGTCGGAGCGCCCAGTCACCGAGAAAGCGAATCGCCGCCTCGACCGGATTGGCCCCCAGCAAATCCAGCGCCGCCCGCGTCCCCAGCCACAACAAAGGCAAAGCGCAGATTAGATGAATGAGCGGACGGGCCCCGAGCGGCTTTTGCGCCGCAAGGGCGTTGGCCGTCATCAGAAGTTCCTGACCAGATCCATGCCGGCATAAAGGCCGGCGACCTGCTCTTGATAGCCGTTGAACATCAGGGTCGGGCGACGGCCGAAATCGCCGATGCGATGTTCCTTCGCCTGACTCCAGCGCGGATGGTCGACGGTCGGATTGACGTTGGCATAAAAGCCGTACTCGTCCGGCGCCGTCACGTTCCACAGTGTGCGCGGCTGCTGCTCGACGAAGCTGATGGCGACGATCGATTTGATGCTCTTGAAGCCGTATTTCCAGGGAACCACTAAACGAATCGGCGCCCCGTTCTGCGGCAGCAGGGTCTCCCCATAGAGCCCAACCGCGAGCAATGTCAGCGGATGCATCGCTTCGTCGATGCGCAATCCCTCGCGATAGGGCCATTTGAAGCTGGTAAGCCCTCGCTGTCCGGGCATTTGCGACGGATCGAGGAGAGTCTTGAAAGCGACGAACTTGGCGTTGGAGGTAGGTTCGAAGCGCTTGATCAGGCCGGCCAGCGGCACACCCACCCAGGGTATCACCATCGACCAGGCTTCGACGCAGCGATGCCGGTAAATGCGTTCTTCGAGATGCGACTCGCGCAATAATGCATCGATGTCCAAAGTACCGGGCTTGGCGCATTCGCCATCGACGGTGACGGTCCAGGGGCGTGTCTTCAAGTGCCCCGGCGCATTGGCGGCGGGATCCGTCTTGTCCAGGCCATATTCGTAGAAATTATTGTAATGGGTAATGTCCTTTTGCGAGGTCGGCGGATCGTCGACCCGATAGTCGCTCTTGCTGACCCCCGTCAGGGTCTCGGCCGACGCCAGACTCGGCAGCAGGCCGAGCGCGGCGGCGCCAGCCATCACCTGGCGGCGGTTGAGATAGAGACTCTTGGCGGTGATCTCCGAAGATTTGGGAGATGAACATGAATGGATCAACATGACGTTCTCGACTCCGGTCGGGGCAGGTCTTAGAGAATTATAAAGGGTTCCAGTCTATGGTAATCAACCCATCAATTTGAATGCTAATGTCTATCGTGGCGACCGGTGCGGTCCCCCGTCAGGCTCGTCTTAAAAAATAAATTTTTTACATAAAAAACAAGTGTCGATTGACTGTGGAGTTTCGCCATGTCGACAGGCAACCCTATTTCGGAACGCTTAGCCTATCTTGCCTTCGACGGCCCTGCGCGCGCCGCCATCGCCGAATTCGCGCCGCTGATGGACGAGGTCATGGCGTCGGCGATCGGCAAATTCTACGATCATTTACGCGATTGGCCGGAACTGATGAAAATGTTCCGCACCCCGCAAATGCTGGAGCACGCCAGATCCGCCCAGCTGAAACACTGGAAAAGTCTGTTCAGCTGCCGGTTCGATGAAGAGTATCTGACGCAAGCGCGCATCATCGCCCGCACCCATGTGCGGATCGGCCTTGATCTGCACTGGTATCATGGCGCCTATGTGCTGGTACAAAATCAGCTCTATGCCACTGCCGCGCGTACCTATGTCAGCCGTTTCAATCCGGCCCAGGCGCAAGCCAAGACGGCGGCGCTGTTGCGGGCGATCAATCTGATCACGGCGCTCGACATGGAAATCAACACCGCCGTGTTCATCGAGGCGTCCCAGGACGAACATGAAAAGCAGATGAGTTCGCTGGCCGGCAGCTTCGAGGCCTCGGTCTCGGAGATGGTTTCGCGCGTGTCCACCGCCGCCGGACAAACCCGCAGCAACGCGCAAGTCCTGACCACAAGCTCCGAAAATACCACACGCCAGGCCGTCATCGTCGCCGAGGCGGTGCAAGGCGTTTCCGGCAGCATGGAAAGCGTTGCCAGCGCGACCGAGGAATTATCCTCGTCGATCTCCGAAATCGCGCGTCAGGTGACTGAATCCTCGACCATTTCGCATGAAGCGGTGAACGAGGCACAAAATGCCGACGGCATCGTCCAAGGCCTGGCGGCGGCCGCACAAAAGATCGGTGAAGTGGTCTCCTTGATCAACGACATCGCCAGCCAGACCAATCTGCTGGCGCTTAACGCCACCATCGAGGCGGCCCGCGCCGGGGAAGCCGGCAAGGGCTTCGCCGTGGTGGCCGGCGAGGTCAAACATCTTGCCTCCCAGACCGCCAAGGCCACCGATGAGATCAGCAGCCAGATCAGCGGCATGCAATCGGCCACCAGTCAAACGGTCAGCGCCATTGGCAACATCAACAGCACGATCCGTCGCATGAGCGAAATTTCCGGTTCGATCGCCGCGGCGGTCGAGCAGCAAAGCGCTGCAACCGGCGAAATCGCCCGCAATGTGCAGGAAGCCTCGGGCGGTGTCGGCAATATCTCGGAGGCCATCACGTCAGTGAAAAACGCCACCAGCGAAGCCGGGCAATTGGCCGAGGGACTGTTGACCGAAGCGGCCGGCCTGGCGACCGACGCCGAGAAACTGTCAGGCGCGGTGCATGTTTTTCTGGATCAATTGCGCTCCGCCACGAAACACTGAGTTAAAGACCGAGCGCCAACTGCGTGCCCTGGGCGATGGCGCGTTCGGCGTCGAGTTCGCCGGCGTCATCGGCGCCGCCGATCAGGCTGACGGCAACCCCCGCTTGCAGCAGCTCCGCCTGGAGATCCCGGCGCGGTTCCTGTCCGGCACAAATGACGATGCTGTCCACCGCCAACAGGCGGGATTCGTCGCCCACCGCAAAATGCAGCCCGTCATCATCGATCCGCCGGTAGCTGACTCCGGCGATCATGGCAACACCGCGGCTCGCCAGCAGTGCGCGCTTGGCCCAGCCGGTGGTCCTGCCGAGCGTCTCGCCGAATTTGCCAGGTTTGCGTTGCAGCAGCGTTACGCTGCGCTGCTGCGGCGATGGCTCCGGCGGGATCAGTCCGCCACGTCGGCGATAGTCGACGTCGATGCCCCACACCCGCAAATAATCGTCAGAAGGAGAATGTGTCAGAAATTCCGCGACATCGAAGCCGATGCCGCCGGCGCCGATGATGGCAATTTGCCGGCCGGCGGTGACCCGACCTGAGATCACGTCTGCATAGAACGCCACTTTGGCATGGTCGATTCCAGGAATTGCGGGGAGTCGGGGCCTGACGCCGGTGGCGAGCACGACATGGTCGAAGGCGGCCAAACAGGCAGCGCCGGCTTCCTGACCCAGACGCAGCGTGACGCCGGCGACGGCCAGCCTTGCGGCATAATAGCGCAATGTCTCGGCAAACACTTCCTTACCCGGAATGCGGCGCGCCAGATTGAACTGGCCGCCGATCTCGGGGCTCTGCTCGAACAAGGTAACAAGATGGCCGCGCTCGGCCAAGATCGAGGCGCAGGCCAGCCCGGCCGGGCCAGCGCCGACCACGGCGATCGTCTTGGCGGGGACGGCCGGCATGATGATCCAGTCGGTTTCGCGGCAGGCGAACGGATTGACCAGGCAGGATGCGGTCTTGCCGGCGAAGACGTGATCGAGGCAAGCCTGATTGCAGGCGATACAGCTGTTGATCTCAGCGGTCTGGCCCTGCCTGGCCTTGTTGACCAGAGCGGCGTCGGCAAGAAGCGGACGCGCCATCGATACCATGTCGGCACCCCCGCCCGCCAGGATCGCCTCGGCCTGGGCCGGATCATAGAGTCGATTGGTAGCGATCAGCGGCAGGTTCACCTCGCCTTTGAGGCGCGCCGTCACCCAGGTGAAAGCCCCCACCGGCACCAGCGTGGAAATCGTCGGAATGCGCGCTTCATGCCAGCCAATGCCGGTGTTGATCAGCGTCGCGCCGGCCTGTTCGACCGCCCGCGCCAGCGCCACCACCTCCGGCCAGTCGCTGCCATCCTCGACCAAATCCAGCATCGACAAGCGATAGATGACGATGAAATCCGCCCCGACCCGGCGGCGGATGGCGCGCAGAATTTCCAGCGGGAAACGGCTTCGCGCCGCGAAATCGCCTCCCCATCCGTCGCTGCGCCGGTTGGTGCGGGGCACGATGAACTGATTGATCAGATAGCCTTCCGAGCCCATCACCTCGACCCCGTCATAGCCGGCGTCGCGCGCCAGCTCGGCGCAGCGCGCGAAATCGTCGATGGTGGCGAGAATTTCGCGTTCCTCCAGCGCGCGGGGCGTGATCGGCGATATCGGCGGCCGCAGCGCCGACGGCGCCACCGCGTCGGCATGGGCCGAATAGCGGCCTCCGTGCAAGATCTGCAAGGCGATCTTGCCACCCACCTGGTGCACCGCATCGGTGACAAGCCGATGATCGTCGAGCCGGCTTGCATCATCTAGCCGGGCCGATCCCTTCATCAGGCAACCTTGCCGGTTGGGCGAAATGCCGCCGGTGACGATCAGGCCTGCTCCTCCTTCGGCGCGGGCGCGATAGAAGGCGGCCAGTTTGGGCGCGCCGCCCGGCGCTTCCTCAAGGCCGGTATGCATCGAGCCCATCAATACCCGATTGTCGAGCCGGGTGAAGCCTAGATCGAGCGGTGCAAGCAGTTGCGGGAATCTGTTCATTCGACTACCGACAGGCGCTTGATCAGGCGGTAGGTGAATTCGACGTCCTGGTAGAAGCCGTCGATCGGGATGCGTTCGTCGCGGCCATGCGCGCGATTGTCGTTGATGTCGGTGAACAGCCCGGAGATCCCGAAGGAGGGCAGACCGGCGCCACGCGTGAATTTACTGTCGCTGGCGCCGGCATCCATGTCCGGCACCAATTGCACGCCCGGCCACATCTGCGCCACCACGCCGCCGATCCGCGCCATGATCTGTGGCGTCGGCAGCGACTCCGGGCCGGGTGCGGCCGCTGTAATGACGGAAATCGCGATGGCCGGATCGGCCAGCGCCTTGGCCAACGTAGTCCGCACCGACTCCTGGCTGTCGTCCGGCAGCATGCGGCATTGAATGGTGGCGCGCGCCCGCTGCGGCAGCGCATTTTCGGCATGCCCCCCCTCGATCATGGTAGCGACACAGGTGGTATGCAGCATGGCATTGTAGAAAATATGCCGCTGCAACCGCGCCAGCGCCGCTTTGTCGAGGCTCTGTTTGCCCATCGCCAGCAGATCCTGGCGCAGTTGGCCTTGCTGCAGGGTCGCCATGGCGGCGAAATAGGCCCGTGTGGTGACATTGAGTCTGACCGGGAATTCAAGCCGGCTCAAGCGGTCGAGCCCGGCGGCCAAACGATAGATGGCATTGTCGGGTTCCGGCAAAGAGGAGTGACCACCCTTATTGGTCACTTCGAGGCCGAAAGTGACGAACACCTTCTCGCTGGTCTCGATGCCCATATAGAGTCGGCGGTCGCCATCGGAAACACCGCCGCCGGCGTCCGGATTGATCACCAGCCCGGCATCGATCAAGGGGCGGTGAGCAGCCAGCAGCCAGTCCACGCCATTGGCGTCGCCTTCCGCCTCCTCGTCGGCAGTGAAGGCGACGATGATGTCGCGCTCGGGAACGAATCCCTCGCCTTTCAGGCGGATCAGGCTGGTGGCCAGCGCCGCGTCGTCGCCTTTCATATCGAGTGTGCCGCGACCGTAAAAATAGCCGTCCTTCTCGGTCAGTTGAAACGGATCGACACTCCAATCGGCGCGCTTGGCATCCACCACATCGAGATGACCGATGAATAAAACCGGGGGCGCCTTGCCGCTGCCCCGCAGGCGGACCACCAGATTGCCTTTGCTGGGATGGCCTTCCGGTGCCAACAGGACGACATCGTCGGCGGCGTATCCCGCCTCAATCAGCCGCGCCGCCAGCGCGGTCGCTGACGAAGTGGACCCATTGGCGTGAATGCTGGGATCAGTGATCAGCTGCTCGAGGAGTGCCCGCGCCAAGGCCTTGACCGGACCTGGCGGCTCCGGTGCCGGGGGAAGCGCGGCATGCACTGCCACGCAGGGCAGCAAGGCGATCAGGCAATGGAACAACAGGCGCTTCATCTTCATCTTCCAGCGTCGGACTCGGGGAGCGTATCCTGCGGCGCCACCCTTGCCGGTTCAAGGCTAATTCGCCGACGCTGCGGCACCGCTTGCACCAGCACGACGCTCAGCAGAATCAGGGTGCAGCCGGCGAAGCCGCTGAACCGCAAATGATCGCCCAGGACGACCGCGCCGGCCAGCGCCGCGAACACGCTTTCCAGCGACATGATGAGCGCCGCCTCGGCGGGCGGTGTGTGGCGCTGGGCAACGATCTGCAGGGTAAAGGCGACGCCGCCGGACAGCAGCCCGGCATAGAGAATGGCGGGCAGGGCGGCGCTCAGTGCAGCCGGCGCCACCGGCTCACGCCACAGGCCAAACGCCAGCCCGAGCGTCGCCGTCAGGGCATATTGCGTGACGCACAACAGATAGGGACGATTGTTGCGGCGGAGAAATATTCCAACCAGTACAATCTGCAGCGCGGAGAACAGATCCGACAGCATAATCCAAAGATCGCCGGGATTCCACCCGCGCGCCGTGCCATTGCGTTCCAGCAGCCAGGCGCCCGCCAGCGACAGGGCGCAGGCCACTGCCACCGTCAGGCGCGGCTTGGCGCCGATGACCAGCCAGGCCACAAGCGGCACGATCGCCACATAGATGGCGGTCAGGAAGCCGGCATTGGTGGCGGTGGTGGTTTCCATGCCGATCTGCTGCAGCGCCATGGTGGCGAACAGGCAGAGCCCGATGAAGACATTGAGCCGGCGATCGCCGGGGGCCAGGCGCGGCACAGGACGGCGTGCCTCGTTCCAGGCCAGCGGCGCCAGCAACAGCGCCGACAGCAAGAAGCGGCAGCCGACGAACAGCAGCGGTCCGACGTGGGCGGCGGCAGTTTTCTGAGCGACGAATGCAGTGCCCCAGATGGCCGCCGCCGCCAACAGGGAAAAATCGGCCTTGAGCCGGGCCGGGCCCCTCACGTTACCGGCGAGCGGCGCTTCCAGCCATACGCCAGATTGACGACATAAAGTGCCGCGCCGATGATCATCCAACCCACCAGCTGTACCCAGGAACGCACCGGCATGGTGGTCATCAGCCCGAGGCAAACCAGCACCCCCAGACCGGGCACGAACGGCGACCACAGCACACGAAACGGGCGCTCGCGGTCGGGCTGCTGGTGGCGGAAAACCAGCACCGAGGCGCACACCGATGCGAAGGCCAGCAGCGTACCCATCGACACCAGCTCGGTCAGGACATCGATTGGCAAAAGGAAGGCCAGGCCGGCGCAGATCAGGCCGGTCACCCAGGTGGCGACGATCGGCGTGCGGAACTGCGGGTGAACACGGGCAAAACTGCGCGGCATCTGGCCATCCATCGCCATGATGTAAAATATCCGGATTTGCCCATAGAGCGTCACCATCAGGGTCGAACTGATGCCGATCAGAGTACCGATCGACACCACGGTCACCAACCAGGACAGTTGCGGCCCGATGCTGTTGAGCGCCACCAGGATGGGGTCGGCCACATCGAGTTCGCGCGACGGCACCAGCCCGGTCATCACCAGGCTGACCGCGAGATAGAGCACGGTACAGATGGCCATGGTGGCCAGCATGCCGATGGCGAGGTCGCGCTTGGGATTTTTGGCTTCCTGGGCGCAGGTCGAAATCGTCTCGAATCCGGTATAGACCCATACCGCCAAGGCCGTGCCCCGCATCACCCCGGACAGGCCGAAATGACCCCAATGGCCCTGATTGTCGGGAATGAAGGGATGCCAATTGGCGGGGTTGACATAAAAAGCGCCGACGGCGATCACCAGAATGATCACGCCGATCTTTAGCATGGCGATCATGTTGTTGACGCGGCAGGATTCCTTGACACCGATCGACAGCAGCGCGGTCAGGCCCAGCGTGAACAGGGCGGCCGGGAAATTGCCATAGCCGCCGGTCAGCCCGACATGCAGATTGTCCGACAGCGAGACCGGCACCTGGGTGAAACGCTCCGGGATGATGATGCCGGCATTGGCGAGCATACCGGTCAGATAGCCCGACCAGCCGACGGCGATGGTGGCGGCGGTGACCAGATATTCCAGCACCATCGCCCAAGCCACCAGCCAGGCGGGAAAACGCCCGAGCGATTCGCGCACATAGCTATAGGAACTGCCGGCCACCGGCATCATCGCCGCCAGTTCGCAATAGCATAGCGCCACCAGCAGCACTCCGAACGAGGCGATCAGGAAGGACAGGGTGATCGCCGGTCCGGTATCCTCTGCCGCGGTGACGCCGGACACCACGAAGATGCCGACGCCGATCACCGAGCTGACGCCGATCATGGTGAGCGCGAAGGGCCCCAAGGCACGCCGCAGGGTGACAGGGTGGTGACCGTCCGAGTCGAAGGAGTCGACGCTATCGACCGTGGTTTCGCTGATCAGGTTCACGCTGTCCCATCCCCCGCAGTGCCGCTTATCCCGCCGGCACCCACCGGCACCCGCGAGCCAAAGCGGAGTGTGGCACAGATTTTAGGCAATCGCCAAGATTGCGCGTTCTTTGCCTTATTGCAGTGCAGCATTCCGCGCTGCCACGATCGCGACGGCGCCTTGGCGCAGCAGACTCTGATCCGAGCCACAGAGGAAAATCGAAAAGCCGAGCTGGCGGAATTTGACGATCTCAGCGGGAGTCGGCAGAAAAATCGCCAGGGCGACGCCCCGCGGGCGCGCCGCTGCTGCGATGCGCGCCACCGCCGCTTCGACCGGAGGATCGACCAGACTGGCGGCGCCCAGCGACACCATCAGATCGGTGCGACCGACCAGCAGACAATCGACGCCGGGCACCGCGCAAATGGCGTCGACCTGATCGAGGCCGGCGCGATCTTCGATCTGACAACAGACGATCGTGCGGTGATCCGACCAGGCGAGGAACTGCGCCACGGTCATGCCGCCATAATTGGCGGCCCGTCCCGAAGGCGACACGCCGCGAAGGCCGGCGGTGAACCGCGCCGCCGCCACGACTTGCGCCGCCTCGGCAGCGCTTTGCACATGCGGAACCACAATGCCGATGGCGCCTGCGTCCAGACAGGCACTGATCAGCGGGCTATCGCTGCCCGGTACCCGCACCAGCGCCGGCAGGCCGGTTGCCGCCGCACCCACCAGAGCGCGATCGAGGGTCTCGATGCCGAATGGCGCATGTTCGGCATCGAGCATGACCAGATCGAGGCCGGCATGGCCCAGCACCTCGACCACCTGATGCGAGCCAGTTTTGACGAGGCAGCCGGCCAGCAAATTGCCCGCCAGCAGCCGCTGGCGCAACCCGTCCGGAGGTTCAGTCATAGTCCGGCCGCCGCGGCGTGAAGACGTCAAGATTGAGCACCGGCTGGTCACCGACCACTTCGCCCCAATGCTGGACATTGCCGGGGATCGCGATCACCCCGCCGGGTCCCACCAGATGCTGCTCGCCGCCGATATGAAAGCGCAAGGTGCCGGCCAGGATATAGGCGATCTGTTCATGCGGGTGGCTGTGCGGACGTGGTTCATGGCCGGGCATCAGACGATGCAGCGCCAGGGTGGCGCCTTGGCCCGAGAAGCTCTTGCGCTCCACACCCGGGCGAACCAGCCTCCAGGGCTGCTGCTCCCAATCGACCCTGCTGAGATCCATGCCGTGCTCCTTTCTAGGGCTGGCCATACCCGCCGCCGCCGGGGGTTTCCAGCAAAACCTCGTCGTTCGGCTGCATACTGAGCTTCTTCGCGTCGCTGACCGGCCGGCCATTGACCAGGAAGCGGCCGGCTTGCCCGGCGCCGCCACCGCCGATGCCGTCGGGTCCTTGCTGCAATCGGCTCGGCACTGCGTTCAGCAGCCAGGGATCGCGGGTCCGCAAATGAAAGGCGATGGTCTGCCCATCGCCACCCCGCTGCCGCCCCTCCCCCCCCGAACCGCGCCGCAATTCCTTGCGGTCGAACACGATCGGCATCGCCGCTTCCAGGATCTCGATCGGCACAGCGGCGACGCCGGTCGGATAGCAGGTCGCGCTCGGGCCGGTCTTGTTGGCGCGCGCCCCCATGCCGCCGGAATAATTGAACATCGATGAGGTAAAGGCCTGCCCGTCATCCCGCTTGCCTTGTACCTGCATGGTCCATACCGCGCCCGACCCTTCGGCCAGCACACGCTCCGGCATCACCTGATAGAGCGCCTTCAAGATCGGCATCGGCACATACATGCCCACCACGTGACGGGCATTGACCGGCGCCGGATAGCGGCAATTGACGATCGACCCCTCGGGCGCGCGCACCTCGATCGGCGTCAGGCTGCCGGTGTTGTTGGGCAATTCGGGATTGAGACAGCTGCGAATGGCAAAGGTAGCGTAGGCGTGCGTGTAATTCAGAACGACATTGATGCCGGCCGCGCTTTGCGGCGAGCTGCCGGCGAAATCGATGACGATGTGACCGCGTTCGGCGTCGATGCTGAGTGCCGTCTGCAGGGTGATGATCTCACCGCCCGGAACGTCGAACTGCGATCGGCCATGGGTGGTACCGCCCGGCAATTTAACAATGGCTGCCCGGGTGGCACGTTCCGAGCGGTCGATGATCTCGTCCGACAACGCCTCGATATCGCTGAGGCCATGGCGCCGCATCAAGGCGATCAGATGCCCTGCCGCCGACCGGCCACTCGACAGCTGGGCCGCCAAATCGCCGAACACGGCATCCGGCGTCCTCACATTGCGGCCGATGATGGCATGCAATACGGGGTTGGGTTGGCCGCGCTCATAGAGTTTCAGCGGCGGAATCCAAAGCCCTTCTTCATGGACGTCGCGCGCCCCGGCGCCGATGCCGTAGCCGCCGATATCGGTGTGATGAATGGTGGATCCGATATAGGCGATCAGCTTATCGCCATCAAAAATCGGCGTCAGCAAGGTTATATCGAAGAAATGTCCGGCCGACAGCCAGGGATCGTTGGTGATCAGTATGTCGCCCGGTTCGCAGTTTCCGGCAAACAGGCGCACCAGATGGTCGCCGGCGAAGGCCAGTGAATTGATATGGCCAGGCGTGCCGGTGTTGGCCTGGGCGACCATGCGGCCCCTCTGGTCGAACAGGGCGCAGGCCAAGTCACCGGCCTCGCGTACGATCGGGCTGAAAGCGATGCGTTGCAGCGCGCGGGCCCGCTCGGTAACGATGCCGATCAGATTGGACCAGAGAATTTCCAACGCGACGCCGTCCATCACGCAGCCGCCTTTTTGGCGATGATACAGCCGAATTGGTCGATCGTCGCCATCCAACCGGGGGGCAGCACGGTGGTGGTGTCACGCTCCTCGATGATGGCCGGACCGACAATGCTTTGGCCGGGCCCGAGCGCCGCGCGCGCATGGACGGCGACCCTCTGGTCGTCCTGCCAGGCATGTACAGGACGAAAGCCTCCCGGCCGCCCGGATCCCGCTGGTGGCGCCGCCGGTGGTGGCAGAGTGATCGCCGGCCCTCGCACCGTGACGCGCCAGGTGACGATTTCAATCGGCACATGCGACGGATTGACACCGTAAAGTCCCTGATAGGCGGCGGCGAACGCCCGGGCGATAGCGTCACCGTCCCGCGTCCGGCGCGGGTCACTTGCGAAATTCACCGTCACCTCGTTTTGCTGGCCGACATAGCGCAAATCGGCGCCCACCAGGACCGTGATTTCCGGGTCGCGGCAGCCGGCTTGCCGCAGCACGACGCGCCCGTCGGCTTCGAGATCGTCCAACAGGCCCTGCACGCGCTGCCAATCGATGGCTGCCAGCGGGACCAGGTCGCTTTTCACCAGATCGAGTTGTACCGGCGAGACCAGAGTGCCGAATGCCGACAGCACCGAACAGTGCGGTGGCACGATCACGGCGGCACTCTGCAGCAGATCCGCCACGGCACAGGCATGCAGCGGCCCGGCACCGCCGAAGGCGAACAGCGGCAGGCCACGGAAATCGACGCCGCGGTCGGTGGCGTGCGCCCGCGCCGCCGCGGCCATCGCCTCGCTGACCACTCGATAGATGCCGCGCGCCGCCTGCAACGGGCCGAGCGACAGCGCCTCCGCCAGCGCCGCCACCGCCGTCTGCGCTGCCGCCAAATCCAATCTGATATCGCCGCCCAGAAAATTGTCGGCGTCGATCAGGCCCAAGATCAGATCGGCGTCGGTCACGGTGGCGCGCGTGCCGCCGCGGCCATAGCAGGCCGGCCCGGGATCGGAGCCGGCGCTTTCAGGCCCGACCTTGAGCAGACCCAAATCATTGACCTGGGCAATGCTGCCGCCGCCGGCGCCAATTTCGATCAAATCGATCGACGGCACGGTGATGGGCAAGCCGCTACCCTCCTTGAAGCGGTAGCGCCGGTCGACCTCGAACAGGCCGGTAATCAAGGGACGGTGGTTTTCGATCAGACAGGCTTTCGCGGTGGTGCCGCCCATGTCGAACGACATCAAACGCGGCAGATCCAGCAATTCGGCATAGTGGCAGGCGGCCAGCGCACCGGCGGCCGGCCCGCTTTCGATCATCCGCACCGGATTGCGTCCGGCCGTTTCAGCCCCCACCACCCCGCCGGAACTCAGCATGATCAAAGGCGTGTTGGTGAAGCCCTGCTGGCGCAGGCGCGCGCTCATGCGGCGCAGATAAGGCTGCGAGATCGGCATGCTGTAGGCGTTGACGACGGTGGTCGATGCCCGCGGATATTCGCGGATCTGCGGCGCCACCTCGGCGGAATGGCACAGGAACAGGGATGGCAGCCGTTCCGCCAGCGCGCGCGCCACCGCCCTTTCATTGTCTTCATTGGCGAAACTGTTGAGAAAACAGATCGCCACCGCGCACGCACCGCTGCGCTGCAGCTGGATCGCCAGCGCATCGAGGCTGTCGGCGTTCGGCGCCAACGTCACGCTGCCGTCGGACAAGGTTCGTTCCGGAAAGCCGAAGATCAACGCGTCCTCGACCAGCGGCTCGGGAAATTCGATCTGCGGATCGTACATATCGTAGCGATGTTCGTTGCGAATGGTCAGGACATCCTTGAACCCTTGGGTGACCACCAGCGCGGTGGGCAGGCCTTTGCGCTCGATCAGGGCATTGGTCACCAGCGTGGTGGCATGCACGACGACGCCGTCGACGCCGGTTGCGGCGAGTCCAGCCTGCTCCAGCACCCGGCGCACGCCGGTGAAGAAGCCGTCGAGCAGATCGTCATGGGTGGTCAGCGTCTTGTCGACGAACAGCGGCCCCCGACTATCCCTCAGCACGATGTCGGTGAAGGTGCCGCCGATATCCACCGCCAGGGAATAGGTCACCCGGAAATCCAAGCCAGCAGGAGGATCAGTCCGGATAGGCCGGCGGTGGCATGCGCCGCCAGTAAGACCTTTGCGGTTTGCGACCGTCGTCGGCGCAGCAGCGATGCGGCAACCGCAGCAAGCAGTGCCAGCGCCACCAGTCCGGCAGACGTGAGGACGAGCTTGCCGCCAAGCGGCGCGGCACTGTTCGGGGTCCCGTGCAGCAGCACCGCGAAACCTTCGAGGCTGCTGGCCGCCAGCAGAAAATGAATGCCGATCAGCACCGGCTTGCGCCGGTCCTGCAGATAGAGCCGTCCGTTGACCAGACCCATCGCCACTGCCGCGGCGAGGAGCAGGATAACCGGGATTGCCACGACGCTTAGCTCCCTTCAGCCGAGATGGGAGTGTCAGCTTGGCATAGGCACCGGCACCCGACCATCCCCTTTTCCTGGGATGTCCATCCTGCCCTGCCAGGTCGGACAATAAAACCCTTTAAAAGCAGGGCTTATTCGCCAGGGAAGGCCAATTTCTGACGATTCTTCATGCTTTTGCCTGAGGTTGAGCTTGCAGGAATGTACTATTTTTTTTACAGTATTGGGTGTAAGAAAAATTTTACAACTGGGGCAATGACAGGTGGACAAGGTTTGTCCACAAAAAAACATGACAACACTCCCCGGCGATGCCGTTTCGTCCGGCCTTGGACCAAGTCCATGGTCTGGCGGTGGGGCTTTGGTGAAAAGTGGCGAAGGGCGTAATTCACGTTATAGCCCCGCGCAACATAGGTTACAGCGCTGAGTACCCGCGTGCGGGTGTAGCACGATGTTAGTCTAAAGTCCTTAGAGGAGGTTAATTTATGAGCGACGATCCCAATAGAGTCTGGCCAACCGGCCTGACGATTGCGGAATCCGAAGAACTACACAAGCACCTGATCGACGGTACGCGCGTGTTCTTTGTGATTGCGCTGGTGGCGCATATTCTGTCCTATATCTATTTTCCATGGCTGCATTAGGGAGGGATGGAATATGAACCAAGGTAGAATCTGGTGCGTGGTGAGCCCAACTGTGGGCTTGCCGCTCTTCCTCGGCAGTATCGCCGTGACGGCGTTGATCGTTCACTACGCGGTGCTGTCGCACACGAGTTGGTACCCCGCTTATTGGGGCGGCTCGAAGGCCAAAGTGGCGGTCGAAAGCAGTGCGGCGAAGACCGACGCAGCGTTTTCGATTACCGTTGCGCCGACTTCGGCCGGCGCTGCCAACAGCCAGGCGTTCGTCATCACCGTGTCACCCAATGCCGTCACCGCGGCAAGTGCCGGTGCGGCAACGGAGGGCACAACCGTCGCGGCAATACCCGTCCACGCGGCGAGCACAAACTGAATGGGCTGACCGCTTGTACAGGTGATCAGCGGGCCGGGGTCCTAGGATTCCGGTCCCTGATTTCCTGAGGCGCGGTTCGGTTGACGAAGTGCCCCGCTCACGCCCCGTGCGGTCCCTTTTATGTTTGCGTTTGAAGCAGTAGTGCGATGAATCGAGTCAGCCAAGCGGCGATGCGGGCGTGGATCGGGATGGGGACGCGGTTCTTGCCGTTCGCCGACGCCGCCACCCCCGACCTGCCATTGCCCCGGCTGCTGCGTCTGTCGCTGTTCCAGGTCTCGGTCGGCATGGCGCTGGTACTGCTGGTCGGCACGCTGAACCGGGTGATGATCGTCGAGCTTTCGGTGCCGGCCTCGCTGGTTGGCGTGATGATTTCCTTGCCGCTGATATTCGCGCCTTTTCGCGCCCTGATCGGCTTCCGGTCCGACACGCACCGCTCGCATCTCGGCTGGAAGCGCGCGCCTTTCATCTTCCGCGGTTCGATGGTGCAATTCGGCGGACTTGCCATCATGCCCTTCGCCCTTCTGGTGCTGGCGCGCCTCGGCAATGCCAGCCAGGCGCCGGCCTGGATCGGCTATGCCGGGGCCGGATTGGCCTTCCTGCTGGTCGGCGCCGGTTTGCACACCGTCCAGACTGTCGGGCTGGCCCTCGCCACCGATCTGGCGCCGACCGAATCGCAGCCCAATGTGGTGGGGCTGATGTATGTCATGCTGCTGTTCGGCATGATCGCCAGCGCGCTGCTGTTCGGCGCTTTCCTGGCCGATTTCACGCCGGGCCGGCTGGTGCAGGTGATTCAGGCCTCGGCGGTCTTGACCATCCTGCTCAACACCGTGGCGCTATGGAAGCAGGAAACCCGCAATTCGGGCCGAAATCGGGAGGCCCGCCAGTTTCCCAGCTTTCGCGACTCATGGGAACGCTTCATCCATGGCGGGCGGGCGCTGAGGCGCCTGATTGTGGTCGGATTCGGCACCATGGCGTTCAGCATGGAAGATGTGCTGCTCGAACCCTATGGCGGCCAGGTCCTCGGCCTGAGCGTCGGCGACACCACCAAATTGACTGCGACGCTGGCGGTCGGCGGGCTGCTCGGCTTCGGCCTTGCGTCCCGCGTGCTCAGTCGCGGTGCCGATCCGTTTCGCCTGGCCGGCTATGGTGCCCTGGTCGGCATTCCCGCTTTCGCCGCGGTGATGCTGGCCGCGCCGTTGGCCTCAGCGGCGCTGTTCGGCACCGGCACCTTGCTGATCGGCTTCGGGGCCGGACTGTTTGGTCACGGCACCTTGACCGCCACCATGAATTTGGCGCCCCGGCATCAGACCGGACTGGCGCTCGGTGCCTGGGGCGCGGTGCAGGCCTCTGCGGCCGGCATCGCCATCGCGCTCGGCGGGATCATTCGCGACGTGGTCACTTCCCTGGCGCCGCAGTCGCGATTCGGGGCCGCCACCGGCTATGATTTCGTCTACGCCATCGAAGTGGCTTTGCTGTTCATAACGCTATTTACCATGATGCCGCTGCTGCGTCGGGTCGGCGGAATAACGCGGCCGGGCGGTTTCGGTGACGTCGATTCTGCAGAACTGGTCTGCAAGACCGGGAAGGACGTGTAATGCCGTTCTCGCGCGTTTTTTTACCCCCGAGCATGTGTTGAGCGCAGTCGGCGCACTGGCGTAGGAAGGCTTCGGCGCAGTCGGCATCCTGAATCACATAGCGCACGCCATCGCCGCGACCTCCTCCCAGGTGGTGGCCTTCATGCTCGGACGGGCATTCATCCGCTTGAGCCACGCCACCAACCGGGGGTTGGCTGCCGTCAGAGCGGCCCACTCCGGAGCTTGAGCAAAAAAATCGAGTTGCGGCGCAATCAGCAGATCGGCCAGCGAAAGCTGCGCTCCGGCGAGAAAAGGCTGCTCGCCCAACAGGCGCGACAATTCGTCGAATGCCGCCTGCGCCTTCGGCATCGCCGCCATGATCGCCGCCTCGTCGGCGACCAGCCCCATCAATCGGGGGCCGACAACCCTTTGAAAAGCAATGACATTGCCGGCGCCCTGAAACAGATACCAGTCATTGATATTCATCAGCTGGTCCATCCGGGCGGCGGATTTGGCGTCGGCCGGCGTCAAGGGCGGCTCCGGCAAAACACGGTCGATATAGCGCAGGATCGCCTGGGTCTCGTACAAGCTGAAATCGCCATGTTCCAGCACCGGCATGCGGCCGAAAGGATGGCGGGAAAGGTGCGGCTGCTGCTTGAGCGTGCCGGGCGCCAGCGGCGCAATCTGCCAGTCGGCACCTTTTTCCATGAGCGCCATCATGACGCTGCGGGCAAATGGACTGCCGGGTATGGTATGAATGATGAAATCGGCCATGGTTTTTTCCTCCCTCAGTTTGACGTTTCAGCGACTTGGACAATTTGATCAAGAATGGTCGGCGCGATCGTCATGGCGTGTCGTCGGGATCCGAATCGAGAGCGGAGCTTCGGTCGGCAAAGACTGCAAAGGAATCGAGCGCGCTGCTCCAATGGGCGTCAAGCCAGTCGCGCATGGCGGCAATGCCGCGCGGATCGATGCGATAGATGCGCCTTGTTCCGTCCGCCTGATCGGTCACCAGGCCGGCTTCTCGCAGCACGCGCAAATGCTGCGAGACGGCGGGGCGACTGACCGGCAAACCGCGTGCCAAATCACCGACGGCAGACGGCCGCGTGGCGACACGCTCGAAAATGGTCCGGCGGGTAGGGTCCGCCAAGGCAGCGATACTCAGCAAGGCACGTGTTCTATTAGTCATGGCTTACCGTAAGCTGTAGCTTACTTTAAAGTCAATGGATTTTTAAGAATTGGCCCGCACAATCGTTTGACGGATTCAGGATATCGCCCGATGAACGACCAGCCGCCGGCAGCCGAACCCGAAAACCCAGGCGCTTCGGCTGCCGCACCACTTCCGGCAAAATCACCCCGCAGACGCCTGCTGGTCCTGATCGGTCTGACACTATTCGCCCTGATCCTGGTGGCGTCGGCGATGGCCACGATCCAGATCGGGACCGCCAAACCCGGCGGAAAGTTCAACCTGATCGCCAGCGACGGTCGGACCGTCACGGACCGCACCTACCGCGGCAAATGGGAGCTGATCTATTTCGGCTATAGCTTCTGTCCGGATGCCTGCCCATTGAGCCTGAATTCGATCACCGAGGCCCTGTCGGTGCTCGGTCCCGAGGCGGACCGCCTGCAGCCAATTTTCATCACCATCGACCCGGAGCGGGACACGCCTGCCATACTCGCCCAATTCGTCGCAAATTTTTCGCCCAGCATCGTCGCGCTGACCGGATCGGCGGCAGACATCGGCGCTGCCGAGAAAGCCTTCGGGGTCTATGCGGCACGCGTGAACGCGGAGGATGGTTCGAAGAATTATTTCATGGATCACAGTTCATTCTTTTACCTGATGGATCCCGGCGGGCGGTACGTCGCCACCCTGCCGGTACCGGCTGACGGCACGGTTCTCGCATTGCGCCTCAAGCCCTATCTCGCGGAAAATCCTTGATGGAGGAAATCATGCGGTACGCTCCCATTCTCGTTTTACTGTTCGGCCTCGGTGTGAATTCTGTTGCCGCGCAAGAGGCGGTGCTGACGATCGAGCATGCCTGGGCACGACCGACCGCGGCGGCCAACGCAGCCGCCTATTTGACCATCGGCAATGCCGGTACAGGCGACGACATCCTGACAGCGGTGAATTGCGCGCCGATCGCCCCCTGCATGGTGCATGAGACGGTCGATGATAATGGCCGCATGTCGATGCATCGGCTGGACAGCGTGACGATCGCGGCAGGCGCGCATGTCGAGTTCCGCCCGGGTGCCCGTCATATCATGCTGATGAATCTGAAAAGTCCGTTGGTGGCCGGGACCAGTTTCCCGATCACGTTGCATTTCGAGCGGGCTGGAGACGTGACAGTGACCGTCGCCGTCGAGCAGGATCGACACTGAGCGCGAAGAGCGACGGCCGGGCCGCCGCCGCCTTGGCTGCCGACAGACCGAGAGCGTCGGCGGCGAGTCTTATCCATGGAAAACACCTCATCCCGTCACCGGCTTTCATGCAATCCTGCTCCGCAAGCTGTCCGCCAGCGCCGAAAGTACATTGGCGAATTGTTTTGCTGTTTCCGGTGCCGGCAGCGGCAATTTGAGACTTTGCCCGCCAGTGACTTGGTCGCGCTCAATCCAGGGATGCGCCGGAGCATTGGGATCGTTGGCAGCCGCCAGCGCAGCAACAAACTGCGCACCGACCTGAGCCAAGGCTTGCCAAGAATCGGGAGCTGAATCGCGCGGGGGTGCTGCCACTCCATCAATTGGAGAGCTCGTTCTCCCGTCCGCGCCAAAGCTGACATCCGCATCGCTATTTTCCGCTAAACCAGCTTCAGCCACGGCGATGGGATTCACCACTTCCTCGGCCGGAGTCACGGCCTGGCTCTCACCCATGCTCCCCGTGACTTCTGCGACGTCCTTCATGAACCGGTTGAGACGCGAACCGCCGAGGGAAATCTCGCCACTGCCGCCGTCGAGAATTCCTGCGGAAAGTGAGCGTTTGAACGCCAGCACCGAAAGCATGCCCTCCTCGATGGTGCCCTTTGCTACGAAATTGATGATTTGAACCGGCCGGGTCTGACCCAATCGGTGGATGCGCGCAATGCGCTGTTCAAGGACGGCCGGATTCCAAGGCAAGTCCATGTTCACCAAGGTCGACGCATGCTGCAGATTGAGGCCCGTGCTACCGGCATCGGTGGACAGAAACACCCGGCAGGTGGGATCGTCGCGAAAGCGCTCAACCAGCGCCGGCCTTTTGTCCGACGACACGCCGCCGTGAAAGCTGACATAGCCCAGCCCAAGGGCTTCGAGGCGGCGGATGACAATATCGTGGGTTCGCGTCCATTGCGAGAACACCACCGCCTTGGCATCGGCGACAGTAAATAATTCCTCGAACAGCGCCGCCAGTTCGTCAGCCTTGACCCCATGGTCGGTTTCCTGGTCCAGCAGATAGGTGCTGTTGCAGGACATACGCATGTTTTGCAGAGCACAAGTCAGCCGCCGCTGATCCACATCCGACAGAAACTTGGTTTTGCGCCAGCGTTGGACGATTTTCGCCACCACATCGGCATTTTCCTGGTGATACCGCTTTTGCATTTCGGTCATCGGCACCAGCAGATTCTGGTCGGTACGGCTGGGCAGTTGCCGCAGCACCTCGGATTTGCGCCGGCGGATCATGACCGGCGCCAGAGTTTGTCCGATCTTTTCCAGCCCGGTATAGCCGATGACGCGCCCGCCCTCATCCTTGACCTGATGCTCGTGCAACAGCTTCCAGGTTGGCCCCAGCCTATGCTGATCGACAAACTGGACGATGGAAATCAGTTCCTCCAGTTTGTTCTCCAAGGGCGTCCCGGTCAGCACGATGGCGTAAGGGCTATCGACGCGTTTCAAGGCGCGCGCCGCGATCGTGTTCCAGTTTTTTACCCTTTGCGCTTCATCCACGATCACAAGTTCGGGTGCCCAGGCGGTGATCAGGTCCAGATCGGGCTTGAGTTTCTCGTAATTCGTGACCTTGCAGAAATCATCCAGGGCGTAGTCCTTTTGCCGCTGCGCCCGACCGCCATTGATGACACGTGCAGCGTTTTCAGCTTTTCGGCCGGTGAACCGCTTGATCTCGCTTTGCCACTGATATTTGAGCGAGGTCGGGCAGATCACCAGCACTTTCGAGACGCCAAAATGCCGCGCCAGTATCTCCGTCGCGGCGATCGCCTGGATGGTCTTGCCGAGCCCCATATCGTCGCCAATCAGTGACCGTCCCGCCCGCACCGCGAACAGCGTGCCTTCAGCTTGATAGGGATAGAGCGGTATCTTCAATAGCGCCAGCAGGTCAGGATCGGCTGCGTCGCGTGGAAACAGCTGCTTGAGTATTGCGGCACGCCGGTCTGCATCCCGCCTCCTCGCAACGAAATCGAGCGCATCGTCATAGGCGCGCAACAGGTGACCATTGCTCGACACCATAGCCATGAAGGAGTCCAACTCGCCAAAGCGCCCGTCGGGCAACATCCCCTTGTGGTCGGCGTTGAACAATTTGGCCGCAGCCTCGCGCACCACCGGCGGACAATCCGTTCCAGCGCGAAAATAGACGCGGCGTCTACCGTCAGTGCGCAAATACAACTCGGAGAAAGCGGGCCGGTATCCGCGCGCAAACGCCGCTTTGGCGCCCCGCTTTTTCTCCAACTGGGCAAGCGTGAATTCGATGTGCTTGCAAGTCCCCAACTCGCTGGTGGCGTAATCGGGACATGAACAGAAATTGCCACCCGGTCCCTTGCCTCGAATCGCCACGCGATAGCTGGATTTCGAAACAGGATTGCTGACCCGAAACTCGGAGAAGAACGGTTCGCCGCCGAGATTTTCGAGCCCGAAGGCCTGCTCGCGGCCGAACTGGCGGCGCAAAGCCCGTTGCCAGTCCACCGGCGACAGATCGGCGGGCGCGTGGGTACGCGAGAGCTTGAGTTCCTTATTCGGCTTGGGCGCGGAATTCAGTTTTTGAGGGGCGATTTTCATTGAAATTGAATCCGTTCAAGCAAATTTTTTCTGGCCACAGGGCGTTAACGAAGGGCATTTTATTCAAATAGTTTCACGATATCAGCCATGAATCGACACAGCCGCAATTTTTGATCCCGGCTGCGGTTGCGCGACCTCCTCCCGCAGAATTGGCACCGGACGTCGCAACCTTATCCATCGAAGAGCCTCGCCAGGTCTTCCATCGGCCGGACGAACCTCATCGGTTGATCCGAAGGGGTAGAAAGCTCTCAAACAAATAGAATTGACGGGTTGCCTCATCCTTGGCGTCGACGATTACGGCAAACGAGGCGATCTCGCTCCGAACCGCGCGATGCAGCGCGTCCGCCAGCAGAAATCGGCCGCAACCTTGTCATTGTCGTCGTCCATCAACAGCGATGCGTCCGATCAGCGTGGCGAGGACAAGGGGATAACGGGGTAGCCTGCCGGCCGCCTGGTCCGGAAGCTCCGCGAGCCTCAAGACGGTCGATGAAAGCGTTTAGTAGCCGCCGATCGGTCCATCCGAAAGCAGGAGGACGAAAGACGCCGCCAGGTTCTTTCGCGCATCCTGACCGGCCTGCATTCGCAAATACCGGTCGAGCGGCGTTCCTGTGACCTAACTGGTCGATGTCAACCTGCTGACGACTTCAGTCTCGTCGGGTCTGATTTCATCGATGTCGACCAGGTCAGCACACCCGCTCCTGCACCCTTGCAGACATTTCAAAAGTGCCGACGAAACGCGAAATTATTATTATTGGATGATCAGGTGACCAGTACGGGCGCTTGACGCGTGTAAGTGCGATCCTCGATTTGTCCAACAAGGAATTGGGCGACGTCTGATCGCGAGATGATACCGTTGCGCCACTGTGAGGACTCGGAAAGAATCTTGTAGTGTCCCGTCCGCGGCCCATCGGTCAAGACCCCGGGCCGGGCGATGGTCCAATCGAGGCCGCTTTCCTTGATTAAACGCTCCTGCACGCTCTTGTCCGCATAGGCACGGCCAAGGACGATCTGGAATGGCACGCGCTGCAGGCAGCCGATTTGCGCGCGGCTATCGCCTGCTCCGAAACCAGTCACCGAGATCAGACGTTCGACGCCCTTGGCCCGCATCGCTGCGATCAGCACCCGGGTCGCATCCGAGAAGAGGCGTACCGGTCGGAACAACTCGCCCACTCCCACGCCAAGGGTTTGTATCACGACGTCCACGCCGATCAGGGCGGCCTCCACGTCCCCGGATTTCAACGCATCGCCGCGAACCTTCTCGAGATTTGCATTTAAGAGGGCCATTCCGGTGGCGGATCGCGCCAGCGCGCGCACGGTGTAACCGGCCTCAAGGGCCTGGCGCGTGGTCTCCAGCCCGATCCCCTTGCTGGCGCCGATGATCAGTACCCGTGTCATGAAAACCTTCCTGCAGCGTGGCGAGGAACATTCGGCCCTATGCCGCCGATAGCCGTATCCTATACGCTCTCTCAGGCGGTTTGGATGGGCCAACTCCAGATCCTACCGACTTCAGATAACCTCGCCGACTTGTGCGCCAAGCGACACCAAGGCTCTCCAAGCTTGCGGCCTTGTTGCGTCCTGTCGGCTGTCATAAAATCCGGCTGCATTCCAAATTGCGATGAGGCATTGGCTGAGCCGATGAGAAATCTGTGACGGACGATGACAGGGCGGCGTCAAGCCCGGCTTTCGTGCCTAACGCTGCCTCGGCGGCGAGGCCGGGCACGACCGATCCCCAGGCGCGCCAGCGCGTCTGCGTTCTGGGAGCCACCGGAACGATCGGCCGCGCGACCGTCGGCGCGCTGCTGCGCCGCGGATATGAGGTGGTCTGTTTCGTCCGGCCGCGCGCGGCGGTCAGCGGTTCGCGCAAGCCGGCCGATATCGCCCGGCTGTTTGACGGCGCGACAGTCAAGGTGGTGGATCCCGCCGACCCGGCGTCGCTGGCCAGCGACGGTTTTGCCGGTGAGCGATTCGACGCCGTGGTGTCCTGCATGGCCTCTCGCACCGGCGCGCCCAAAGACGCCTGGGCCATCGACCATCGCGCCCACCTGAACGTCCTGGACGCCGCGCAGCGGACCGGCGTCAGCCACTTCGTGCTGCTCTCCGCGATTTGCGTGCAGAAGCCGCTGCTGGCCTTTCAACATGCCAAACTGGCCTTCGAAGCGGCACTCATCGAATCCGGCCTGCGTTTTTCGATCGTGCGGCCCACCGCCTTCTTCAAGTCGCTATCGGGTCAGATTGAACGCGTGCGGCGCGGCCGGGCCTTCCTGCTGTTCGGCGACGGTACCCTGACCGCCTGCAAGCCGATCAGCGACGACGATCTGGCTGATTACATCGCCGGCTGCCTCGAGGAAGAGGGCCGATGGAACCGCATTCTTCCGATCGGCGGGCCGGGTGAGGCGATCACGCCGCGTCAGCAGGGCGAGACCCTATTCGCGCTGCTGGGCCGCCCACCCAAATTTCAGTCGGCGCCCTTGGCCCTGCTCGATGTCATTATCGTCGGGCTTGGAGCCCTTGCCCGCTTGGCACCGTCGCTGGCCGACAAGGTCGAACTGGCCCGGATCGGCCGCTATTATGCCACCGAATCCATGCTGATGCTGAACCCGCAGACAGGCCGATACGATCCGGCCGCCACGCCCTCGACCGGAACCCAGACCTTATTTGATTTCTACCGCTCGGTACTTGCCGGCACAGACGCGCCAGAACGCGGCGATCACGCCGTCTTCTGAGACCGCACCAGCCTATGGCCGTGATGGGAATCGTCACCCTGTCGCTCTGGCTCTGCGCCCCCGACAAGCGCCGCGCTGGAGGCGGCTTACCCTCAAGAGTATCTCAGCGCCTCTAGCCTGTGTTCCAGCCAGCGGCGTTCGGCCAAGTTCGGCTCGAGCCTCAGCGCTTCACGGTAGGCGACGCGCGCCGCGTCAAATTGCCCGGTGCGGACCAGCAGATCGGCACGAACCGCATGAAAGGGAAGAAAATCCATCAGCGAAGGTGCCGCGAGCGCTTCTACGTCGCAGAGTGCGGTTGCGGCGCCTGCGATCTCGGCCACGGCCACGGCGCGGTTCAGCCTTACGATCGGATCGTCGCGCCGTTCCAGGAGCTGGTCATACAGTGAGACGATCGTCGGCCAGGGAGCCGGTTCATTCAGACTCCGCCGCCGGCACCAAACGCGCTGCAATTGCGCCTGCAAACTTCGGGAAGCCGACGGCGCCAGCCCCATCGCTTCGATCAGGAGGGCGTCGCCCTCCGCTATCAGGTCGCGGCGCCAAAGTCCGGGATCCTGCTTGGCCAAAGGAATCATGACGCCGTCGCTGTCCACCCGGGCCGGCCGGCGCGCTTCGGCGTAGCGGATCAAAGCGGCCAGCGCGAAGGCTTCCCCCGCTTCGGGCATGAGATCGGTGAGAAGTTTGGTGAGATGCAGCAGCTCGGCCGCGAAACCCGCATGCGAACCGGCGCCGCTCGCGTCTTCATGCGCCTTCGAATATGCGATTTCGAGCGTGGCCAGAACGGCCTCCAATCGTTGCGGCCAAGAGGACCGTGATGGAAGCTCGAAGGGTACGCCGGCCTCCGCAATCTTATGTTTGGCGCGAACCAGCCGCTGCGCAAGTGTCGCTTCCTGAACGAGGAAAGCGCGGGCAATTTCGGTCACCGTGAGCCCGCAGACGAGGCGCAAGGTCAGCGCCGCCCGCGCCTCGGCAGCTACCGCCGGGTGACAGCAGATAAAGATCAGGCGCAACCGTTCGTCTGGGATGAGATAAGAGTCTTCCAGCATAGCCTGTTCGGCGGTCGGTTCGGCCGCAGGAATCTCCGGCGGATTTTGCTCGCGCAGGCGCTTGCGCCGCAGCGAATCGAGCGCGATGCGTTCAGCCACGCGAAACAGCCAAGCCGCCGGATCATCGGGAACACCGCGCTCCGGCCAGGTCCGAACCGCCCTTAGGCAACTTTCCGAGAATGCGTCTTCGGCCAGCCCAAGGTCGCGAAATCGAACGGCAAGCGCCGCGATGATGCGGCCGCTTGCCTCCCGAAACACCCGATCGAGCGCTGCTCCGTTCACTCGCCCAGCAGCGGGCGAATTTCGATCGCGCCGTCCTGCAAAACCGGCACCCTCCGGGCGATCTCGATAGCCTCGGTCAGGTTTTCGGCCTCGATCAGGTAAAAACCGCCGAGTTGCTCCCTGGCTTCGGCAAAGGGGCCGTCATGGACTGTCTTCTTGCCGGCTGTCGTCCGGATGGTGGTCGCGGTCGCCGTACCCTTGAGACCCGATCCACCGATGCGCTTCGTCCCCAACTCTTGGTTGAACGCCATATGCCGACTTACGATCTCCTGGATCTTCGGCCCGACTTTGTCCGGCCCATAAAGTGATTCATTTTCATAAATCAAAAGGGCGTACTTCATGTCTGTCTCCCGCTGGATCAAAGCACGGCTCCATGCCGCACTTCAACACACAGACGCGCCATCGATCCCGGAGTCGACAGGGGCCTCAAAAAAATCTTACCCCGAGCATCTGTCGCCCTGGCCCGGACGGATCAAAGCACCTGGTCGAGCTGGGCGATGAGCCGATCGACCTCTTCGATCGTATTGTAATGAACCATCGACACCCGTAGCACCCCGGAATGCGCAGAGGCGCCAATCGTTTCAACGAGCCCCTTCGAGTGGAAATCGCCGAACCGGATGCCGATGCCGGCCGCGTCGACGGCCGTCGTGATTTCAGCGGAATCGCGGCCATCGACCTTGAACGAGATTGTCGGCACGCGGCTCTGGCGCGGGCTGTCGCGCCGGCCGATGATGCGGACATCGTTGCGATCGCGCAGGTAAGACAGCAGCCGCTCGCCGATGATGACTTCATGCGTTGCAATTTCATCGAAGGCGCGAGCGAGCGCGGCACGGTCGCCGGTTCCACCGCCGAGCCGATCGAAATAGTCGACGATCCCGGCCGCGCCCCAGGCGAGCTCATAATTGGGGTTGCCGGGCTCGAGCTTTTGCGGCAACTGCCCCTTGCCGTAGAAATAATGGTAGAGCCCGTCGAGCTCGAGCAGCTTCTCGTATTTTCCGTACATCATGGCGAGATGCGGGCCATAGGTCTTGTAGAAGCTGAAGATGTAATAATCGACATCGAGCGCGACGACATCAACCAGACGGTGCGGCGCATAGGCGACGGCATCGACGACGATTTCGGCGCCATGGGCATGGACGCGCTCGGCGATGTTCGCGATTGGATTGATCGCGCCCAGAATATTGGACGTGTGGGTGACGGCCACGAGCCGGGTCCGCGGCGTCATGAGCACGTCCAGAGCTTCGAGATCGATTTCAAGGCTGTTACGATCGATGCCCCAGACCTTGAGGTTGATGCCGAACTGCTCCAGCCAGCGCCAAGGCCCGATGTTGGACTCATGGTCGAAAGCGGTAACGATGATTTCGTCGCCGGGTTGCAAACGGCCTTTCATGGCGCGGGCGAGGTTGTGGCAGAGGACCGTCGTTGATGGGCCGATGATGATCTCTTCAGGCCGGCCTGCTCCGACCAGGTGCGCGAAGCGGCGACGCGCCTCGGCCAGCCGGCTCGTCGCTCGCTGCGAATGGACATAACTGGCGCCAGTCTGAACGCTGGTCGTCGTCAGATGATCATGGACCCGGTCGGCAACCGTTTTCAGAACGGCGGAACCACCGGCATTGTCGAAATAGACGAAGCCGTCGGCGAGCGCGGGGAACTGGCTGCGGACAAAATCGAGGTCGAGGGTCATGGGAACTCCAATCAATCAGGAACCGTCGGATCAGCCATGCAAATGGCGCTCAGGCCGGTAGAATCGACTTCTGGAAGGTCTGCAGGCGCGGGTCCTGCGGCGCATCGAAGATGGAGTTGGGCGGCCCGACTTCGACGATCCGGCCTGCGTCCATGAAAACGACGCGGTTGGCGACGCGACGGGCAAACCCCATCTCGTGGGTGACGACGACCAGTGTCACACCGGTTCGGGCGAGCTTCTGGATGACGTCGAGCACCTCGCCGACCATTTCCGGGTCGAGCGCCGAGGTCGGCTCATCGAACAGCAAGACCTTCGGTTCCATCGCCAAGGCGCGTGCGATGCCGAGACAATCAATCGAACTCAACCGGCGGTGTAGCAGCACTTCGCCAGCAAAGACGAGATTCTCGCTGCAGTGGTTGTGGAGGGCTTTGTCGCCCTCGTCCTGAGCTTGAAGCGCGCCGCAAAAGGGGAGAGAGCGTCGCTTACTGCGATCGCTAGCGCCTACGTTCGTTTTGGACTGGAACGGCCCAAACTTTACGAGGTCATGTTCGTGGCGCCGCCTGTGATTGATTTCGCGGTATCCGATACGCCGATTCCGGCTCAATTCGCTCTTCAAATCTTTGCAACTGCGGTCGTAGAATCCGGCCGTGATCCGACCCAAGTCGGCACGGTGACCGAAGTAGTGTGGGCGGCTCTCCACGGATTGGTTATGTTATCGATCACAAATCGCTTGCGGCCGGGTCGAGCTTTGCACCGCGCCCGCCTTGAACAACTTACAGCGGCGATCGTCGCGATGACAGAGCTAACGTAGGCCTAAGTGACAACCGAGGTGTGCAAAATGATCACTCTACATTCAGGTTCAAAGGAGCAATCCAAAATGATGCGTGTTCTATTCGTTGGCCAGATCCCGGAGACCGTGGACTATAGCGATCCGGCTTTACCGCCGGGCTTGAACGCGGAGAAAATTTATGCCGGCATCGACGTCGCGGCA
>Ga0302320_10005507_pt1 | contig 28349 bp, 21 predicted proteins | sample Bog_T0_3_FD_202130 | JGI IMG/M metagenome (GOLD analysis project Ga0302320, IMG submission 202130) | Peat permafrost microbial communities from Stordalen Mire near Abisko, Sweden - Bog_T0_3 | ecosystem: Environmental > Terrestrial > Soil > Wetlands > Peat | place: Sweden: Abisko, Stordalen Mire...
GCTGCTGAAGGAGACCATCGACAACTCGGTCGACGAGTTCACGATGGGCTGCGGGAAGAAGATCGAGATCGAGATCACCCCGACGGGGGCCCGTGTCCGGGACTACGGCCGTGGAATCCCCCTTGGCAAACTCCTCGACTGCGTCTCCATCATCAACACGGGCGCAAAGTACGACAGCGAGACCTTCAAGAAGGCGGTGGGGCTGAACGGCGTCGGCCAGAAGGCCGTGAACGCCCTGTCCTCGTCCTACCGGGCCCAGGCGGTGAGGGAGGGCCAGACCAAGGTCGTGGAGTTCTCCCGCGGGCGCCTGAGGAAGGACCACAAGGTGGCCAGGACCTCGGAGCGAAACGGCACCCTCATCGAGTTCGCCCCGGATGAGGAACTCTTTGGCGCCGGCTGCCGGATCCGCCCGGAGTTCGTCGAGGACATGCTCTGGAACTATGCCTTCCTCAACCGGGGCCTGACGCTCACCCTCAACGGCAAGCCCTTCAAGTCCGAGAACGGCCTCCTGGACCTGCTGGAGAAGAACCTGAGCGGGGAGCCGCTCTACCCGATCATCCACCTGGAGGGGGACGACATCGAGATCGCTCTGACCCATGGGTCCCACTACGGCGAGGAGTACCATTCCTTCGTCAACGGGCAGCACACCACCATGGGCGGCACCCACCAGGCGGCCTTCCGGGAGGCCTTTGTCGACACGCTGCGCAACTTCTACAAGAGGAACTTCGAGGCCGCCGACCTCCGGCAGTCGATCGTGGCGGCCGTGTCGCTCCGCGTGATCGAGCCCGTCTTCGAGTCGCAGACCAAGACCAAGCTCGGGTCGAACGACATGGGGCCGGAGGGGCCTTCGATCCGGGAATTCATGGGCAAGTTTGTCCAGCAGAGCCTCGATACCTACCTGCACAAGCACCGCGAGACGGCCGACGCCCTCCTGGCGCGGATCCAGGAGAGCGAGCGCGAGCGCAAGGAGCTCGCCGGCATCCGCAGCCTTGCCCGGGAGCGCGGCAAGAAAGCCTCCCTGCACAACCGGAAGCTGCGCGACTGCCGCCTGCACCTGGGGGACAGGGACGAGCGCTCCGAGGAGAGCACGCTCTTCATCGTCGAGGGCGACTCGGCCGCGGGGTCGCTCACCGCGTGCCGGGATGTGAAGACCCAGGCCGTGTTCGCCCTCAAGGGGAAGCCGCTCAACACCTTTGGGCTGTCGAAGAAGGTGATCTACGAGAACGAGGAGTTCCACCTGCTCCAATCCGCGCTCGACATCGAGGAGGGGCTTGACGGGCTGCGCTACCGGCGGATCGTGATCGCGACCGATGCGGACGTCGACGGGATGCACATCCGGCTGCTGCTGATCTCGTTTTTCCTCCAGTTCTTCCCGGAGCTCCTCTCCCGCGGCCACCTCCACATCCTGGAGACGCCGCTCTTCCGGGTCCGCAACAAGCGGGAGACCCGCTATTGCTACTCCGAGGCCGAGAAGAGGGCCGCCGTGGAAGCGATCGGGACGGGTTCCGAGATCACCCGCTTCAAGGGCCTGGGCGAGATCTCGGCGGGGGAGTTCAAGGACTTCATCGGGGAAAAGATCCGGCTTGAGCCCGTTTCGCTCAACCACCTCCACGACACCGACGCCCTGCTGTCCTTCTTCATGGGCAAGAACACCCCCGAGCGGCAGGACTTCATCCTCGGCAACCTCAAGGTGGAAAAGGATCTGGTCGAGGCATGAGCAGGAGGCGGAAGCAGGAGGCCGGACCCGAGGCGCCGCTTGCGGCGAGCTACCGCTCGTGGTTCCTCGAGTACGCGAGCTACGTCATCCTCGACCGCGCCGTGCCGCACCTCGACGACGGGCTCAAGCCCGTCCAGCGCCGAATCCTGCACACGCTTTGGGAGATGGACGACGGCCGGTTCCACAAGGTGGCCAACGTCGTCGGCGCCTGCATGCGCTACCACCCGCACGGCGACGCCTCGATCGGCGCCGCGCTCGTGGGGATGGGCCAGCGGGGCTTCCTCGTCGAGCCGCAGGGAAACTACGGGAACCTGCTCACGGGCGACGATCCGGCCGCGCCCCGCTACATCGAGGCCCAGCTCACCGCATTCGCGCGCGAGGTCCTCTTCAACCCCAAGACGACGGCCTGGCAGCTGAGCTACGACGGGCGCAACCGCGAGCCCGTGACGCTGCCTGCCAAGTTCCCGGTGGGGCTCCTCGAGGGGGCCGAGGGAATCGCCGTGGGCCTTTCGACCCGGATCCTCCCGCACAACTTCAACGACCTGTGCAGGGCCTGCGTGAACCACCTCCAGGGAAAGCGGTTCCGGCTCTATCCGGACTTTCCCACGGGCGGCATCGCAGACTTTTCCGAGTACAACGACGGCGAGCGCGGCGGCCGGGTCAAGGTGCGTGCCAGGATCGAGGCGCGGGGCAAGTACCTGCTGGCCGTGACGGAGCTGCCGCACGGGGTGACGACGGTGTCGCTGATCGAGTCGATCCTGGCTGCGAACGCCAAGGGCAGGATCCGGGTGAAGCGGGTGGACGACAACACCTCCGACCGCGTCGAGATCCTCGTCCACCTCCCGCCGGGCGGAGACCCGGAGCAGGTGATCCAGCAGCTGTACGTCTTCACGGACTGCCAGGTGGCGATCTCGCCGGCAGCCTGCGTGATCGCCGACGACAAGCCCGTGTTCCTCGGCGTCTCGGAAATCGTCCGGCGCAGCGCGGCCCGGACGGTGCAGCTCCTCAGGAGGGAGCTCGAGGTCCGCCTTGGCGAGCTGGAGCAGCAATGGCACAACGATTCGCTCGAGAGGATCTTCATCGAGGAGCGGATCTACCGCCGAATCGAGAAATCCCAGACCTGGGACAGCGTGCTGCGCGAGATCCGCGAGGGCCTGAAGCCTTTCGCAAAGTCGCTGCGCCGCGCCGTTTCCGACGAGGACATTGTCCGGCTCACCGAGATCCGAATCAAGCGGATCTCCGCCTACAACCGCTTCCAGGCCGACGAGGCGATGAAGAAGACCGAGGGGGAGATCAAGGAGGTGAGGCATCACCTGAAGCACCTCACCGCCTACGCCATCGCCTGGTTCGAGCGGCTCGCCGAAAAGTACGGGAAGAACCACAAGCGCCGCACGCAGTACGAGGACATCGAGCAGGTCAGCGCCGCCGAGGTGGTCTCGGCAAACCAGCGCCTCTACGTGAACCGGCCGGAGGGCTTCTTGGGCCTGAACTGGCGCCAGCACGAGTTCGTGCAGGAGTGCACGATCCTCGACGACGCCGTGTGCTTCATGGCCGACGGAACGATGAAGGTCGCCAAGGTGGCGGACAAGGTCTTCATGGGCCGCGACATCCTCCACTGCGCCGTCCTCCCCAAGGAAGGGGACACGAGGTACTACACGATGGTGTACCAGGACAAGGAGAGCGGGAAGGCGTTTGCCAAGCGCTTCCAGATCGGCGGAGTCACCCGCGACAAGCTCTACCCGCTCGTGAAGTCCGAGGGATCGAGGGTGGTATACTTCGAGGCAAGCCCCGCGGAGGCGGCGATGCCCAGGGTGCTGCGCATTTCGCTCGACGGGCGCAGCCGCGCCCGGGTGCGCGAGTTTGACTTCGACCTTGCGCGGGTGCCGGTGAGCCACCGGGGCGCCAAGGGCCTCACGGTGACGAAGTGGCCGGTGAAAGCCGCAGTCCGGGTCTAGCGGTACGGCGGTTCAGGCCTCGCCGAGCCGCTTGTCGGGGACCAGGTAGTTCCGGACGTAGTCACCCACCGCGTCGGCGAGGGGGGTGACCGGCTTCCGGTATCCGGAGGCCCGCAGCTTGGAGATGTCTGCCCGGGTGTAGTATTGGTACTTGCCCCGGAGTCCCGCCGGCAGGTCGATAAACTCGATCTCCTGCGCCCGGCCGAGCGCCGCGAAGATCGCGCCCGTCAGGGAGAGCCAGGTGTTGGCCTCCCCCGAGCCCACGTTGAAGAGACCGGCCGCGGACGGGGCCGACTCGGCAAAGTGGATCGTCATCTCGACGGCATCCTTCACGTACAGGAAGTCGCGCTTCTGCTCGCCGTCCCTGTACTCCGGATTGAGGCTCCTGAAGAGCCGGACCCTGCCCGTGTCGAGGATCTGCCGGTACGCCTTGTTCACGAGGGAGCGCATGTCGCCCTTGTGGTCCTCGTTCGGGCCGAAGACGTTGAAATACTTCAGGCCGACGATGCGCCCGAACCAGCCCTCGCTGCGCGCGTGCAGGTCGAAGCGCTGCTTCGACGAGCCGTAGGGATTGAGGGGCTCAAGGCCGCCGATGTCGTCCTCGCCGTCGCCCATGCCCCGGGAGCCGTCGCCATAGGTGGCCGCGGAAGAGGCGTAGATGAAGCGGGTGCCCCGGGAAAGCGCCCACTGCGCAAGCTCGCGGGTGCAGGCCGTGTTGTTGTCCTCCAGGTAGGCTACGTTGGTCTCCGTTGTCGAGGAGCAGGCACCCAGGTGGAACACCGTCGAAAAATCGCCGAGGGAGGCGGCGGAGGAGGCGATCCTGGCGCGAAGGACGTCGGCCTCAAGATACTCCGAAAACCTCAGGGGCGCGAGGTTGCGGCGCTTTTCCCCGGCGCCGGCGAAGTCGGCAACCACGATGTCGGTGTGACCGCGCAGGTTCAGGGCCCGGATGAGTGCGCTGCCGATGAAGCCCGCCCCCCCGGTCACCAGGATGCGGCCGTTCAGCGTGGAAGCCGTCATTCGGAGGACAATTCTTCCGCACGGGCCTTTGCCGCAAGGACCGCCTCCCGGATCAGGTCGCGGAAACCTCCGGCTGAGAGCTTTTGGAGCGCGGCAAACGTCGTGCCCTTTGGGGATACGACCTCGTCGCGGAGGGCCTCGGGGGAGGTCTTTGCCCGCGCAAGCAGGCAGGCGGCGCCGAGGATCGTCTCGTTCGCAAGCTTCTCCGCCGTGGCCAGGTCGAGTCCCGCCGCCACGCCCCCGTCCCGCAGCGCGGCCGCGAACTCGAACACGTAGGCCGGGCCGCTGCCGCTCACGCCGGTGAGGGCGTCCATCCGGCCTTCGGGGATCTCGACGGACTGTCCCATCGCACCGAGCAGGGACTCGACCGCAGCCTTGTCGGCTCCGGCAAGTTCGTGCCGGGCGCACCAGCCGGTGATGCCGGCACCGATGCGCGCGGGCGTGTTCGGCATGCATCGAACGATGTTCCGGGCCGACGGAAACACCTTGGAAAGCCTCTCGATCGTCCGGCCGGCCAGGACTGAAATGACGAGCTTTCCCGCGGAGTAGCCGGCGAGACCGGGATCCGCCGAGGCAAGTTGCTGGGGCTTGAACGCGACCACCAGCAGGTCGGCGTCGGCCGGCAAGTCCGAAAGCGATCGGGCGAGGCCGATGCCCCTTCGGGACGAGAGCGCCGCGGCCGTGACGCCCGAGCCGCCGATGCAGACCAGGTCGGAGGGGGCGGCGATGCCCTTGCGGATCAGCCGGCTCACCATCGCGGAGGCCATGCGGCCGGCGCCGAGAAAGACGATCTTTGGCATGGGCTCTACCCCTCGGTCAGATTGACCGGATGGAGGAGCAGGGCGGACGTGCCGCCGCCGGGCCGGTCCTCCACGGTGACGTCGCCGCCCAGCGTCCGGAAACCGTGGCGGGCGATGGTGAGCCCCATGCCGACCCCGACCGTGTGCTTCGTGCTGATGAAGGGGTCGAACAGGTGGTCGCGGATCTCGGGATCGATGCCGCGGCCCAGGTCGTCCACGCGGATCTCGAGGATCGACTCGCTTTCCGGCTGCTCGACCAGCCGCGTGTGGAGGGTGATCGGCCGGAGCCCGTCCGGCTCGTTGTCGTAGGATTCCCACGCGTTCATCATGACCTTGGAGAGGGCGTCCTCGAACACCTCGATGTTGGTGTTGATCATCCGGTTCCCGAGGGGGTTGTCCACGGTGACGGGGGCCTCGATGCGGTTGTCGGCGTGAAACCGTGAAATGCTGCTCTCGATCATGGACTGGAGGCCCACCTCGATCAGCATCCGCGGGGTCTTGACCGTGATCGAGCTCACCTGCCGGACGATCGAGACGATGCGGAACGTCGCCTCCTCGATCCGCTGAACGTTCTTCCGCACCATGTCGGGCTGGTCGGCGCACTCCTTGATCAGGTCGAGATACCCGACCACGATCGCCAGCAGGTTGTTCAGGTTGTGGGCGATGCCGTGGGTGACGGCGCCGATGCTGGCCGCATGCCGGGCCTGCCCCAGGCGCCGCTGGAGCTCCACCATCTCGCGGTTGATCGCGACAAACCGAAGCTGGGTCCGGACGCGGGCGACCATCTCGTCCAGGTCCACGGGCTTCGTGATGTAGTCCACAGCCCCGACGGCCAGGCCCTCGAGCTTGCTCTCCTTGGTCGTCTTGGCGGTGATGAAGATGACCGGGATCGAGCGCGTCTCCTCATCGGCCTGGAGATGCTGGCAGACCTCGATGCCATCCATTTCCGGCATCATCAGGTCGAGGAGAATCAGGTCCGGCTTCTGCCGCTGGACCGCCTGGAGGCACTCCATGCCGCTCCGTGCGGTCGTTGTCTGGATTCCGCTCCGCTCCAGGCCCTTTTTCAGGAGCTGGATGTTGATCGCCTGGTCGTCCACGATCAGGACAGTGGGATCAGCCATGGTGGTGTCGGATACGGTGAGGCGGGCTCCTAGGGGGCGCAAGAGGCAAGACGGAACGCCTTGAGCGTGTTTGCCATGAGCATCGCCACGGTCATCGGGCCGACGCCGCCCGGAACGGGGGTGATCTTGGAGGCGAGGGGGGAAACGGACGCGAAGTGAACGTCGCCCACCAGCCGGTGGCCGCTCTTGGTCGAGGCGTCGGCAACCCGGTTGATCCCCACGTCGATCACGACCGCGCCCGGCTTGACCATGCCGGCCGTCACGAATTCCGGCCGGCCGATCGCGGCGATGAGCACGTCGGCCTGGCGGGTGATCGCGGGCAGGTCCGCCGTCCCCGAGTGGCAGACCGTGACGGTTCCATTTGCGCGCGGGCCCTTTTGCAGGGCGAGCAGCGCAAAGGGCTTTCCGACGAGGATCGAGCGGCCGATGACGACGACGTGCTTTCCGGCCAGGGAGACGCCGCTGCGGGCCAGGAGCTCCATGATTCCCGCCGGGGTGCAGGCTGCGAACCCGGTCGGGTCGTCCTGGGCTATTTTTCCGAGATTGAGCGGGTGCAGGCCGTCCACGTCCTTGGACGGGGCGATCCTGTGGAAGACGGCAAGCTCGCTCATGTGCCTTGGCAGCGGCGACTGGACCAGGATCCCATCCACCGCGGGGTCGGCGTTGAGCCCGGCCACCAAGGCTTCGAGTTCCGCCTGCGCGGTTGAGGCGGGCAGCAGGACGACGCGTCCTTCGATGCCGATCTCGGCGGCGGTGCGCTCCTTCTTCTTCACGTAGGACACCGAGGCGGGATCGTCGCCCACGCGCACGAGCACGATGCAGGGCTTGCGGCCCACGATCGCGGCAACCTCGGCCTTCAACCCGGAAATGACCTCTGCGGCGATCCGGTTGCCGTCGATCAATTCCATGGTTTCAGGGCTTTCGGTCCGGTTACTTCAACTGCAGGCTTTCGACCTGAAGGACGATGTCGTTGCCGCCCGGCACCGGCTTCACGCGGCCGTACACCACGACCTGGCGGTCGATGTACCCGTCGATCTGGTCCGTGAGCAGAAGCTTGGTGATGTCGAGGTAGGCGGCGCGGTTCCCCGAGGTGTCGTTGAGCTGCCAGTCGTAGGGCCTGCGCGGGCTGAGGAGGCTGTGGGTCGAGACAAACGTGCCCTCGATCGACCGCGGCTCCGGAACGTCGGAGTTTGTATCCGCGGCCTTGCCGGGCCCGGTCGGGAGGGCGACCAGGGATCCTGGCGCAGCCTCGGCCACGGGCGCCGCGGCAGCCTGGACGGAGGCGCCCGCGCCAATGTGGACGTAGCCCACAAGGTCCTTGTTGAGACGCACCTGGGTCCATTTTCCGTGGAGGCCGGTGATCTCGGTGTTGTCGCCCTTGGCCGCGACCGCGAGCACGCCCGCGTCGGGGGAGGGGGCGAGGCGGATTTCACCGCCGGCCCTGACCTCGAGATTCTTGGTCAGGTCCCGGTTCAGGACATAGCCCTCGAAGGGTCCGGAAACCTGCACGGCCATCCAGTCGGACGGGACGTTGGCGGGCGCGGCCGCGGCCGGCGTGGGCTCGGTGCCGGCACTGAGGACGGTGATGACCGGAGCGGCCGGATCCGGCCTCGTCTGGACCGCCGACGTCTGGGAGAGGGGCGATCCGCGGCCCCCGGTCAAGCCCGGGCCAAAAAGGAACGTGCATGCCAGAAACAAGGCAGGCGGAAGGGCGGACTTTGTCTTCATGGTGAGGACGGCAAGCCTAGCAGGGACGGAGGGGCTGAGGAAAGATAAACTTGCGCGCGCAGCGCACGGGCACCTCAATCCACGGCCCATGCCAGGGCCCCTGGAAGTCGAGACGTACACAAAGGATCGGCCGTTTCCCGCTTTGGTCGCAGAAAACCGGTTGCTCACCGGCCTGGCCTCCGAAAAGGAGACGCGACACTTCGTGGTCGATCTCGCCGGAAGCGGCCTGGCGTACGAGGCCGGCGATTCCCTGGGGATCTATCCTTCGAATCGGCCGGACGATGTCGCGGAGGTCCTCGGCCGGATCGGTGCCACCGGCGAGGAGCCCGTGACGCTGCCCAGGGTCGCCGGGGCGGTTCCCCTGCGCGTGGCGCTCGCGGACAAGGTGTCGCTTTCCGCGCCGACCCGGAAGGTCGTCGAGACGCTTGCCACCCGGGCTTCCGCCCCGGACGAGAAAGAGCGGCTTGCCGCCCTCCTGGCCCCGGAGTCCAAGGAGGCGTTGCAGGCGTACCTTCACGAGCGCGAGTTTGGCGACCTGCTCGCCGAGTACCCCAGCGCACACCTGGGCGCGCAGGAGCTTGTGGACCAGATGCGCCGTCTGATGCCCCGGCTGTACTCGATCGCGTCGTCCCCCCGGGTGAACCCGGCCCGGGTCGACCTGACCGTGGCCGTGGTCCGGTATCGGACCCACGGCCGGGAACGGGGGGGCGTCTGCACGACGTTCCTGGCGGATCGGGTCAGGGCCGGAACAGACCGGGTGCCGGTCTTCGTGGCCAGTTCCCATTTCCGCCCACCCGAGGATGGGTCCAGGGATGCGATCATGGTGGGGCCCGGGACGGGGATCGCGCCATTCCGGGCCTTTGTCCAGGAGAGGGCTGCAACCGGAGCCAAGGGCCGCAACTGGGTCGTCTTTGGCGAGCAGCACCGGGCCACCGATTTTCTTTACGAGGGGGAATGGATGGAGCGCCTGGCGCAGGGCCAGCTGGCCCGGCTGGACACCGCCTTCTCACGCGATCAGGCGACGAAGGTCTATGTCCAGGACAGGCTTCGGGAAAACGCCGCGGAACTGTGGTCCTGGATTTCAAATGGGGCCAATTTCTATGTCTGCGGCGATGCGAAGCGCATGGCCAAGGACGTGGACCTGGCCCTGCACGACATCGTGGCGGGGCAGGGGGGCTTGACCCCGGCCCAGGCCGCGGACTACGTGAACCAGATGAAAAAGAGCCACAGGTACCAGAAGGACGTGTATTGAACTTGTCCTTCCCCCGAGCCGGTTCTTCCATTCCCGCCCATGCCCACCTTCGTTAACCGTACCGCGGTCGTCACTGGGGCCGGTCGGGGCATAGGCCGGGCGATCGCCGAGATGCTGGCCGGCCACGGCGTGACGGTGATCTGCGTGTCCAAGTCCGCCGAATCGTGCGGCGCGGCCGCCGCCGCGATCACAGCGGCCGGGGGCAAGGCCAAGGCCCTGGCCGTGGACGTCGCGGACGGACCGGCGGTGGCCAAGGCGGCCGAGACCCTCCTGGCCGAATTCCCGGTGATCGACATCCTGGTCAACAATGCCGGCATCACCCGGGATGGCCTGGTTTTCCGGATGAGCGACGCCGACTGGAACGACGTCATTGCCACCAACCTTTCGAGCTGCTTCCACTGGACCAAGCACCTGGCAAGGCCGATGACCCGGGCAAGGTGGGGGAGAATCGTGAACATCACCTCCGTAAGCGGAGTGATTGGGAATGCCGGACAGGCAAACTACTCGGCCGCCAAGGCGGGGATCATCGGCCTCACCAAGACCCTGGCGCGCGAGTTCGCCTCCAGGAACATCACGGTGAACGCGGTCGCCCCGGGGTTCATCAAGACCGACATGACCTCGGACCTGATCACGAAGCCGGACGTATCCGCAAAAATTCTGGAATTGATTCCCCTGAAAAGATTTGGGGAATCGAGCGACATTGCGAACATGACGACGTTTCTCTGTTCCGAAGAGGCCGGCTACATCACCGGGCAAGTTTTTTCCGTTGACGGCGGCATGGCGATGTGACCCCTTTCAGGCACACCTGCTCAACCCTAAAATGGCCGACCAAAAAACCATCGAACAGCGCGTCAAGGAGATCATAGTCAATCAGCTCAACGTCAACGAGGAGCAAATCACCCCGACGGCCTCCTTTTTGGACGATCTGGGCGCTGATTCGCTGGATACGGTGGAGCTGATCATGGCCTTCGAGGAAGAGTTTAAAGACGAGATCAAGAGCGAGATACCCGAGTCGGACGCTGAAAAGCTCCAGACCGTCGGGCAGGTGGTCGATTACATCAAGGCCAAGGCGGGCCAGTCCTGAGTTTTTCGCCCGCAGCCCGACCTGACGCCTCGGTCGAAAAACCGCCGGGCAACATGGCAACCTCGGCATCCCCGCACCGGGTCGTAGTCACCGGCTTGGGCGTCGTTGTGTCGCTCGGCCACAACGTGTCGGACTTCTGGGCGGCCCTGATTGCGGGCCGGTCCGGCGTGGACCGGATCGGCAGCTTTGACCCGACGGCGTACGCCTGCCAGATCGGTGCCGAGGTGCGGGACTGGGACGCCTCCGCCCACATGGACCCCAAGGAGGTCCGTCGCAACGACCGGTATACGCATTTCGGCTTCGTTGCGGCAAAGCAGGCCATGGCCGACTCTGGAATCGATCCCGCCCGCGAGGACGGCGACCGGATCGGCGTCATCATCGGCTCGGGCATCGGCGGGATGCACACCTACGAGACCCAGCTGAAGACGCTCTGGGAGCGGGGGCCGAGGAAGGTTTCCCCGTTCACGATCCCCTCCCTGATCGGCAATATGTGCGCCGGCCTGGTCGCCATCGAGTACGGGGCCCGGGGCCCGAACTTCGGCGTGGTCTCTGCATGCGCAAGTGGAACCCACGCCCTTGGGGAGGCCGCCCACGCGATCCGCCGTGGGGAGGCGGATATCATGATTGCGGGCGGCAGTGAGGCGGCCGTCACCCCTTTCGCCTACGCGAGCTTTTGCGCGATGAAGGCGATGAGCACCCACAACGAGGAACCGGCAAAGGCGAGCAGGCCCTTTGACAGGACCCGGGACGGGTTTGTCATGGGGGAGGGCGCAGGAGTCCTCGTCCTCGAGTCCTTGGAGCACGCCCGGGCCAGGGGCGCACGCATCTACTGTGAAGTGGCCGGCTACGCGGCCACGAGCGACGGCTTTCACATCACCCAGCCGGATCCCGAGGGCCGGGGGCTCGCCCTGGCCATGCGAAGGGCCCTGGAGGCCGCCGGGACGGCTCCCGGGGAGGTGGACTACATCAACGCCCACGGAACCTCCACTCCCTACAACGACAAGTTCGAGACGCTCGCGATCAAGCACGTGTTTGGGGAGCATGCCCGGAAGGTCGCGATCAGCTCCACAAAGTCGATGACCGGGCACCTTCTCGGCGCCGCCGGGGGGATCGAGTCGGTGATCTGCGCAAAGGTGATCGAAACGGGAGCCATCCCGCCGACGATCAACCTCGAGAACCCGGATCCGGATTGCGACCTGGATTATGTGCCGAACGCGGCGCGCACTGCGCCTGTCCGCGTTGCGGTGAGCAACAACCTGGGATTTGGCGGCCAGAACGCGGTCGCCGTGTTTCGGGCCGTTTCCAGCCCGTAGCGCCGATCAGGCCTTCTTGACCAGGCCGGCCTTGAGGGCCTTGACCGAAACCCAGGCCCGCTTGGTGCTCCCATTGGGCAGCCGGATGTGCAGCCACTGGAGGTTCGGGCGAAACTTGCGGCGGGTGATGCTGGTCACGTGCGTGCCGATGCCCCCGCTCTTCTTGCTCTGTCCCTTGCGGTTGATGATGTTGCCCTTGACGGGGCGCCTACCGGTGATCACGCAGACTTTTGTCATGATGGGTTGAAATGGGTTGAAAGGTTCAGCGTAGAGCAGCGACCGACCCAGGCAAGGCGAATCTTGAAGCGTGCAGGACCTGGAACTTTTGTCCCAGGTGCGCGGGATGGAGGAGCTCCTGCAGCGCCGCCTTCCTGGGGCTGAAGCGGCCGGCCTCGGCCCTGATGGCGCCTTCCAGGAAGCCGCCGGCATTCCGGACAAAGAAGGCCTCCTGGGAGTCGACTGTGGCGGCATCGAATCCATGGTCCGAGAGGGCGCCGGAGAGCCAGTCCCAACACACGTGGCAGGTAAGGTCCTGCCGCCCCGGATAGGCGAGGAGGTCGTTGGACTGGACATGCCGGCGGTAGGCGCGGGCGGTCCCTCCGGGAAGCGCCCGGGCCAACTCCTCCCAGGTCCTGCCGTAGTCGCAGGCGACAAACAGCCCGGTCCAGGGCTGGGTCGCAATCCTTTGCAAGAGGGCGGTCGCCCCCAGCGGCGCATCGAACAGGGCGCCCTCCGGAGCGGTTTCGGGAAGGGGCGCCGGAGCGGCCTCGGACAATTCAACCATGGCGAGTTCGTTCCCCCGCGCCTGAACCCCGAGTTCCCGCCAGGCCCCGGCGCGGAACCTGTAGCGACGGAACGCTTGGGCGTCGAAAAGTTCGTTGGAGAACACGACACAGGGTCCCGCAAGCTCCATTTCCTCCGCCACGGCCACGGTTCTCGCGGCGCCGAAGGGATGCTTCACGCCGGCCATCACGCCTCCCGGTGCCTCGACGCCGATTTCGACAAAGGTGAAGCCGCCGGGATCCCGCCCGCCGAGGAGGCTCCGGCATGCGGAGACCAGCAGCTCGCCGAACAAGGGGCCCAGGGAGCTCGCGGTGAAGAAATCCGTTCCAGGCCCCCGGCCCACCCGGGCCCCGGCCCGCCGGTAGTAGCCGACGGACGGGTTGTAGAGCGCGAGGTCCACGAAGCCGTCAAAGCCCATGGCCCCGCCGGCGCCCGCGCGCGCGCGGAAAGCCTCGAGAAACCCCGCGGTGGGGGAAGGGCCGTCATCTTCTGTCATGCCCATTTACAAAACCATGGGGATGCACACAGTCACCGGCATGAGCAAACGGATTCTCCCCCTGGCCGCCGGGGCGCTGCTCGGCGCGGGGCTGTCGCCGTTTGCGCTGCACTTCGCCTTTGCCTGGGGGATCCTCCCCAACCGCGACCTGAGCCACGCGTCGTCCTACGTGCGCGAGGTCATGGAGATCGTGAACGACAACTACGTCGATCCCGCCGCGGCCAGCTACGACCACCTCTCCCGCTCCGCGATCCACGGGATGGTCGAGTCGCTCGACCCGCACTCCGAGTACCTGGAATCGAAGGACAACGAGGAACTCGAGGAGGACCTGAACGGCGAATTCGGAGGGATCGGCATCCAGGTGGAGGTGCGCAACGCGCGGGTCGTCGTGATCGCGCCCATGGCCGGAACCCCGAGCGAGCGGGCGGGAATCCGAAGCGGCGATGAAATCACAACCATCGACGGCAAGCCCGTGGATCCTGCGGGACCGATGGACGACGTCGTGGACCGCCTGAGGGGCAAGCCCGGCACGGTCGTCGAGGTCGGGCTGTACCGGGCGTCCTCGAAGGCGCGGTTCGGGCTGAAGATCACGCGGGCGACCATCCGCATGGACAGCGTCGCCCAGGCGCGGGTGCTTCCGGGGAACCTGGGGTACATCGAGCTCACGGACTTCTCCGAGCACACGGGGCAGCAGTTTGACGATGCGCTCGATGGACTTCTCAAGAAAAACATAGCCGGGCTGATCCTCGACCTGCGCGACAACCCGGGCGGACTCCTCGACTCCGCCGTGGACGTGGCGGAGCCGTTCTTTCGCAAGGGGGAACTGATCGTCTACACGCAGGGACGCAAGGCCGCCGACCGCGAGGAGTACCGTGCCGAGGCCGACGGGGACCCCGTCGCCCTCCCGATGGCGGTCCTGATCAACCAGGAAACCGCAAGCGCGGCCGAGATCGTGACGGGAGCCCTCAAGGACACCGGGCGGGCCGTGATCGTCGGCGAGCGTTCGTTCGGCAAGGGGTCGGTGCAGTCGATCTTCACGCTGAAGAACGGCGAGGGCCTGCGCCTGACCGTCGCCCACTACTTCACCCCGGGCGGGGCCATCATCAACGAAAAGGGCATTTCCCCGCAGGTTGAAGTCGTGCTGAGCCAGGAGGACGACGAGAAGCTGCGCGAGCAGCGGTCCCGCACCGACCTCACGGACAGCAGCGAGTTTCGGGAGCGCTTCGGCTTCGATGCGATCCCCGACAGGCAGCTCCAGGCCGCGATCGACGTGCTTCGCGGGGTGGCTGTGTTCGACACCAGGGCTTCCCCGGGAAAATGATCGTCGCGCTGGAGAGCTCCTGCGACGAGACGGCGGTCGCCCTGTTCGACCCGGCGCGTGGAATCGCCGGCGAGTGGGTCCGCAGCCAGACCGAACTCCACGAGCCCTACGGCGGCGTCGTCCCGGAGATCGCAGCCCGCGAGCACCTGAGGCGGTTCCCCGAGCTGCTGGAGCGGATCCGCGGTTTCTCAGTTTCGACGGTCGCGGTGACCCGGGGGCCCGGCCTTGCGCCGTGCCTCGCCCTGGGCGTCGCCGCTGCGAAGGCCCTCGCCCTCGGCCGGCGGGTGCCGCTGGTCGGCGTAAACCACCTGCGCGGACACGTGTGGTCCGTTTTCCTTGGGCTCCACGCCGAGGCCCCGGCGGACTTTGACGCCCGGCTCGGCCAGCTGCTTCCCCACCTGGGCCTGATCGCCTCGGGCGGCCACACGATCCTGTTCCGCCTGGACCCCGGCGGAAAAATCACCGTGCTTTCGTCCACGCGGGACGACGCGGCCGGCGAGGCCCTGGACAAGGGCGCCAAGCTGCTCGGGCTGGGCTACCCCGGCGGGCCGCTGGTCGAGAGACTGGCCGCGCAGGGGAAGGCGAACGCATTTGATTTCCCGCGGGCGCTCGGAGGCCGGGGAGAGTTGGATTTCAGTTTCTCCGGGCTGAAGACCAGCCTGCGCTACCGGCTGGAGGCCATGCCGCCGGCGGAGGTTCTCAACCGGATGCATGACCTCGCGGCGAGCTACCAGGAGGCGGTCGTGGACGCGCTCGCCCGGAAGGTCGGGCTGGCGCTCGAGGCCGGCGAATTTCGGAGTCTCGGGCTTTCCGGGGGCGTTGCGAACAACGGACGGCTCCGGGCGGCGCTTGCGGACCGGGCGGGGGAGGCGAGGGTCCCCTTGCTCGCCGCGGAGCCCCGACATACAGGCGACAACGCGGCGATGATCGCCTTTGCGGCCTGGGCCGACCCGGCGGGGACCGACTGCGCGGCGGGCATGGGGCTCCGGATCGACCCCGGGCTGGGCCTCGCGTGATCCTTCTTGATCACGCGCCCATAAAGGGATTCTCATCGAGAATGCTTTCACCCCGAAGTCTGCTGGCGGTCGCCGCCGGCGCGGTCCTGTTTTCAATTCCTGCCTTCGCGTGGGACCAGATCCCCGAGCTGGAGCGAATCGTGCCGGTCCCTGCGGACCAGCAGGTGCCGATCATCGACTTTTTCCGGAAGGACCTGTTCTCCTACCCGCAGATCAACCGCGCGGGAACCCGGCTGGCCGCGGTCGTCGCCAACACCCTGAACGCGCGGGACCTCGTCCTCGTGGACCTGGAGAACAACTCGATGGACCGGATCAGCGGCGACGTCACCGAGGACGTCTACAACTTCCGCTGGCTCACGGATGACCGCGTCCTGTTCACCATAGCGGGCCGGGCCTTCGGGTCCGAATTCCGGGTCGTCCAGGTGAACCACCCGAACGGCTCGTATCCTGTCATCAGGTTCGGTTACATCGGGCTGGTCGGAATTCCAGAACAGGACCGCCTGCACCCGCTCCTTTGGGTCGCCGGCGACCCGTTCGGAGGGGATGACATCGGAGTGATCCAGATCAACGCCATGGAGCGCCTTGCCGACGGCAACCAGCGGGGCAACACTTTCTACGGGTCGTCCACCCGGGACGACCCGAGCATGATGAAGATCTACAACTCCTACCCGCGGCTGCCGGGCGTGGCGGTCGAATATTTCTCGGACAAGGATGGCGCTCTGGCCTTTGGAGTCACCAGCAAGGCCGGCTATGCCACGCTGTACCGCCTCGACGGGGACCACTGGGACAAGTGCCCGGTCGATCTCGACCACACCAAAGTGCTCGGGGCCGGCGACGTCCCCGGGGAACTCATTGTGGCGGGGCCGGAGCGCACCGATGGCCAGCCCAGCCCCGTAAGACGCATGGACGCTGCCACCGGCCAGCCCGGCGAGGTGCTCTTCCAGGACCGGCGCTACGACTGCGAGGACGCATGGATGGACCGCTCCCAGACGACCCTCAAGGTGATCGGTGTCCACTTCCAGCGCCGCACGGCAGGGGCGATCTGGTTCGATCCGGTCCACCAGTCGCTCCAAACGGCATTTTCAGCGTACTTCCCGGGAAAGGTGGTTGAAATCGTCAGCAAGGACGACGCTGAGAAGAAATTCATCCTCAAGGTCTCCTCCGATGTGGACCCGGGCAGCTATTGGCTGGTTGACCTCGACAAGCACTCCAAGGGCCTGCTGAAGAACATCGCTCCCTGGATCGATCCGGCGCGGATGCGGCCCCGGAAGGCGATCGCCTACCTTTCGCGCGACGGGATTCCGCTCGAGGCCTACCTGACGCTCCCCGCGGGCGCATCCAAGGCGCACCCGGCACCGCTTGTCGTGTATCCGCACGGCGGTCCGTGGTCCCGTGACACGGGCGGGTTCGATGCCATCGCCGAGTACCTTGCGAGCCGGGGCTATGCTGTCCTGCAGCCGAACTACCGGGGCTCCACGGACTACAACTGGAGGTTCCCCTACGAGGATCGCTTCGATTTCGTGAAGATGCGCAATGACGTGACCGACGGCACGAAGGCGTTGATCCGATCCGGGATTGTGGACAAGAACCGCATCGCGATCATGGGCGGCTCGTTCGGGGCCTACCTGTCCCTCTGCGGGGCCGCGTTCGAGCCCGACATGTACCGCTGCGCGGTATCCCTTGCGGGAGTGTTTGACTGGGAGCAGGTCATGGACGAGGCCCATCAGGAAAGCTATCTCGACAACCCGGAGTTCGAGTACCTGATCCGCCACTTGGGCGATCCGAAGACCAACGCCGCGAAGTTCGACGCGACTTCGCCCCTGCGCCATGCCGACCAGATCAAGATCCCGATCTTCATCTTCCATGGATGGGACGACCGCACGGCGTCCATCGCCGAGTCGAAGGCCCTGATTTCCGCCCTCGAATCCCACCACGTTCCCTACGAGAAGCACTTCCTGGAGCAGGAGGGCCACGGTCTCTTCAAGATCCAGGACCGCATCGATATCTTCACCGACATCGAGGCCTTCCTCGCCAAGAACATGGGCGGGGCGCCCACCGCGCAGGACGCGGCGCCAAGCCCGGTGGCTGCCGCCCATTAAGGGTTGCGCTCCCGTTTGGGGCCTCATTTTGATTGGCGGGATGGCGCAGGCATTTCCCGCTAGGGCAGGAGGCTCCAAGCCGGACAGGGCCCGGGACGTCTGGGCCGGGGTCGTTGTGGCCTTTGCGGCGGTCGTCGTTTACCTTCCCTCGCTTGGGGGCGCGTTCATCTGGAACGACAGCGATTACGTGACCGCGCCCGCGCTGCGCCCGCTCCGCGGGCTCTGGCTGATCTGGACCCGGATCGGCGCGACCCAGCAGTACTATCCCCTGCTCCATAGCTTCTTCTGGGTCCAGCATCGGATCTTCGGCGACCAGCCTGCCGGGTACCACGTGGCCACGGTCCTGCTCCACGCCGGCGGTGCCGTCCTTTTCGGCGCGGTCCTGCGGCGGCTCGCCGTGCCGGGCGCCTGGCTGGCGGCGGTGCTTTTCGCCCTGCACCCCGTCCACGTCGAGTCCGTGGCCTGGATTACCGAGCAGAAGAACACGCTCTCGATCGTCTTCTACCTTGCCGCGGCATTCACGTACCTGGGCTTCGACGAGAGCAGGAAGCCGGGCGCATACGCGCGGTCGTCGGCCCTCTTCGCCCTCTCCCTCCTGTGCAAGACGGTCACCGTCACGCTTCCCGCCGCCCTGCTGGTGGTCCTCTGGTGGAAGCGTGGCGAGCTCCGGTGGAAGCGCGATTTCCGCCCGCTGGTCCCATGGCTCGCCGTTGGAGCCGCCGCCGGGCTCTTCAGCAGTTGGGTCGAACGGCGCTTCCTCGGCGCGCAGGGAGGGGATTTCACGCTGTCGTTTGCAGGGCGCATCCTCGTGGCGGGCCGGTCCGTTTGGTTTTACCTCGGGCAGATCCTGTGGCCCTCCGACCTCAACTTCCTCTACACCCGCTGGGTCGTGGATGCATCCGCCTGGTGGCAGTGGCTTTTCCCGCTGACGGCAGTTGCCCTCCTTGTCTTCCTTTGGAGACTGCGCGGGCGGAGCCGCGCCCCCTTTGCGGCCTCGCTCTTCTTTGTCGTGTCGCTCTTCCCCGTCCTGGGCTTTGTGAACCTGTACGGGGCCATCTACTCGTGGGTCTGGGACCATTGGCAGTACCTGCCCGACCTGGGCCCGCTTGCCCTCGCCGGGGCGGGGCTCGACTGGGCCTGTGACAGGGCGTGGGGACGGTGGTCCGTGTCCGCCCTGATCGTCATCCTCGCCGGATTGACCTGGGGCCACTGTGCGATGTTCAGGGACGACGAGACGCTCTTCCGCTCCACCCTGGCGCGCAACCCGGGCGCCTGGATGGCCCACACGAACCTCGGCATCCTCCTCGAGGGCCGGCCCGGCGGCCTGCCGGAAGCGATCTCCGAGTTCGAGACCTCCCTTCGGTACAACCCCGGCAGCCCGAACACCCACAACAGCCTGGGCACGGCGCTCTCCGCCATTCCCGGCCGCCTCGACGACGCGATCGCCGAGTATCGGGAGGCGCTGAGGCTCCTGCCGGATTTCACGGAGGCGCACATCAACCTCGGGAACGCCCTGCTTGCGAGGCCCGCCTCCGTGGCGGAGGCGGTTTCCGAGTACCAGGAGGCCCTCCGCCTCGACGGAAATTCCGCGGGGGCGCACGCGAGCCTCGGGTATGCCTACCTGACCATTCCCGGGCGCCTGGACGATTCCATCGCGGAGTACCGCGAGGCGCTGCGCCTGAGGCCCGGGTTCCCCGAGGCCCACAACGGGCTGGGCGCGGCCCTCGCAAGGAACCCGGAGTCGCTCCCCGAGGCGATCGCCGAGTACCGGGAGGCGATCCGGATCAACCCAGGTTTCGCGGAGGCTCACTTCAACCTGGGCATCGCGTTGTTCCGCGTGCCCGGCCGCAGGGACGACGCCCTGGGTGAGTTCAAGGAGGTGCTCCGGTTGCGCCCCGGTTTTGCCCCCGCGGAGCATTGGGTGGAGCAGCTGCAGGGCCCGCAGCCATGAACCTTCGCAGCCCATCCGTTCGCCCGATCCTTGCCGCAGCCGTGATCGTGCTGGCGGGGCTGGCCGCCTACCACAACAGCTTCTCGGGCCCCTTCGTCTTCGACGACGTCCCCACGGTGAGGGACAACGCCACGATCCGGCATCTGTGGCCACTCTGGGATGCCCTTCGTCCCTCCCACAACGGCTCGTCGGCTGACGGCCGGCCCGTGCTCAACCTATCGTTCGCCCTCAACTACGCAATCGGCGGAGGGGACGTCTGGAGCTACCACGCCGTCAACCTTGCCATCCACCTGCTGGCGGGGCTGGCGCTGTTTGGAATCGTTCGCAGGACAGTGGAAAGGGGTCAGGTTGCAAAAGTTGACCTCCGCTGCGGAGGTCAACTTTTGCAACCTGACCCCGTCCTCTTCGCGTTTGCGGTCGCGCTGATCTGGACGGTCCATCCGCTGGCGACCGAGTCGGTGACCTTCATCTCGGACCGCTCCGAGTCGCTGATGGGGCTGTTCTACCTGCTGACGCTGTACTGCTTTGTTGAAGGGGTTGAAGGGGTCAGGTTGCGACAGTTGACCTCCGCCGCGGAGGTCAACTGTCGCAACCTGACCCCTTCGCCTTGGCTTTGGTTGTCGGTCCTCCTCTGCTTCCTGGGCATGGCGACCAAGGAGGTGATGGTCTCCGCCCCCTTGCTTGTGCTCCTCTACGACAGGACCTTTGTTGCCGGAACCTTTCGCGAAGCCCTGCGCCGCCGCCGCGCGTTGTACGTGGGGCTCGCCTCAAGCTGGCTGCTCCTGGCAGCGATTGTGGCGGGCATGGGCGGGAACCGGGGCAGCGTTGCGGGATTTGGCGCAGGGGTCCCGTGGTGGGCCTATTCGATCACACAATGCAAGGCGGTCGCGCTCTACCTCTGGCTCTCGGTCTGGCCCCATCCCCTGGTGTTCGACTACGGGCGGGCCTTGGTGGGGAATCCCCTCTCCGTCCTTCCGCAGGCGGTCTTCCTGGTGATGCTCGCGGTCGGCACGATTCTCGGCGTATGGCGGAGGTCGCCGGTTGGCTTCCTGGGGGTGTGGTTCCTTGCGATCCTTGCGCCCAGCTCGAGCTTCGTGCCTCTCGCGAGCCAGACCATGGCGGAACACCGCATGTACCTGCCGCTCGCCGCCGTCGTGGTCCTTGCGGTGTTTGGGATCCACAGGCTGGTTGGGGCGGCAGGCATGAGGAACCGGGCATTTGTCGTGGTCGTTTCGGCCCTTGCTGCCGGTCTCGGTTTCCTCACGGAGCAGCGCAACCAGGACTACCGATCCGAGCTCTCGCTCTGGGAGGCAACGGTCCGGGACTATCCCGGGAACGGATACGCCCACTATAACCTCGCGGTCGTCCTGGGGCGGGAACCCGGCCGGCTCGCCGAATCCATGTCTGAATTCCGCGCCGCGATCCGACTGGAACCGGGGTATGCCCCGGCGCACAACGACCTGGGCAATGCACTTGTGACCCGGCCCGAGGGGATCCCCGAGGCGATCGTCGAGTATCGCGTGGCGATCTTCCTCCAGCCCGACTATGCCGAGGCCCACAACAACCTCGGGATGGCGCTCTCAGCCCGGCCGGGGAGCCTGCCGGACGCGGTATCGGAATTCCAGGCGGCGCTGCGCATCCGGCCCGGCTACGCCGAGGCGCACATCAATCTGGGAAATGCCTTCTCCGGAATGCCCGGCCGCCTGAACGATGCCATCGCCGAATACGAGGCGGCCCTCCGAGCGGATCCCGAATCGTTCGAGGCGCACTTCAACCTGGGCAATTCGTTCGTGCGTTCCCCGGGCCGCCTGGCCGACGCCATCCGGGAATATCAGGAAGTCCTTCGCATCAAGCCTGGGTTCGGCCCGGCGAAGGACCTGATACGGAGGCTGAACCAGGTGTCCCCTGATTTTCCATACCACCCATGAAGGCGGTCGCGGCCAGGGCAACGGGATGCAGTAAGGCTCGGCACTTCCGAGGCCGGCTGCCTGGTCCGGGTCCATCCGTGAGCGGCTTGAAACCGTGGGCAACCGCGTAACGGATCAACGCGACCTTGGACCGCAGCCCAAGCTTGTTTGAAATGTTGAATCGGTGCTTTTCCGGGGTGTGGGCGGTAACGTGCAGTCTTTTGGCGATCTCGCGGTCAGTCAGAAGGCCGCCAACGAACGACAAAACCGTCTGCTCAGCCTCGGTCAGAACTTTATCGAAAGAATGAGAGTCGCTAATTCTATTCGATCGCACTCGCAAAAAGCGCTTTGAAAAAAACGATCGGTGTTTGGCGACGGCTTCCAGAGCGAAACGGAGGGTTTCAAGTGCACCGGAGGACTTGTCTATGAATCCATCAAAGCCTGCGCGTTCCACCCGATAAACCGTATTGTCGTCGCAGATGGCTGAAAGAACCACGACCTGCGGATTGCATCCGGCACGCCTGACAACCTCCATGACCTGAAACCCGTCTGTGTCAGGCAAACCTAGATCCAAAAGCACGAGGTCCGGCTTGGAAATCAATATTGCCTTACTCGCTTCTCTTCCGGTCGTTGCGCGTGCCACGACGCTGCAACCCGGCACGCTTTCGCAGAGGAGGGTGAGTGCGTCCGCCATCATCAATTGATCCTCCACGATTGCGATTCTCACATGCCGAAGCTTCGCAGAGGTCCGGGTGCTGGCAAGCGTGGACCGGTGACAAACGACACGAAAAACGGTGCTTGTTGCCATCGTAACATCTTCCGGAAATCCGGAAGTCTGGGCACTTGCGTCGAAGTTATTTTCCCCACTGGGTTCACTTCGCACGGCCTATCTTTCCGCTGTCGTTCCCCCCTCCGCCCCTCGTCCACTCCCATGAATGCATCGTTCCCGTCCTATGTTGCGACAACCGGTTTGTTTGGCCGCCTCCAACGAGCCGCCCTGGTGGCGGCCCTCGCGGGCCCCATGAATCTCCTTGTGGCCCAGACGCTCTACGTCCCAGGCGGCACGGTTGGGAGTTCATCCACCGGAAATGTCGGGATCGGAATCGCGAGCCCCAGCTACAAACTGGAACTTTCCGCGAATTCCTCGGGCGAGCCAACGTCCCTGAAGCTGGACGGTGGGGCCACGAACGGCATGCAGATTCGAATGGGGGACAACTATAGTGGCACGATCGGGACGGCCTACTCCTATGGGGCCACATTTGTGGCGAGCAACGCGTACCAGACCACTTACGGCACGAATTCCTGGTCTAAGGGCTCCAGCTCATACGGGTCCACCATGGCGTTTTTTGGAATCAGCTCCTCGACCTCAAGCCCCGCATTCCAGGTTCTGTACTCCCCGGCCGGCACTGCGACGGGAGCCTTTGCTTCGTTTTTTACGTCCAACCTCCTCACCATCCTCGGCAACGGCAATGTCGGGATCGGGACGGCGAATCCCACGTATCCCCTCGCCGTCAATGGGACGATCGAGGCCAAGGCGGTGATCGTCCAGACGGGCTGGTCGGATTACGTGTTCGACCGGGACTACCGCCTGGCGTCCCTTCCGGAGGTCGAATCGTACATCAAGGCGGAGCATCACCTGCCCGGGTTGCCCTCGGCGAAGCAGGTAGCCAAGGACGGCGTCAGCTTGGGCGACATGCAGTCCAAGCTCCTGGCGCAGATCGAACAGCTCACGCTGCACCAGATCGAGCAGGAGAAGCGGCTGGACGAACAGGAGACGGCCATGCGCGCCCAGTCCGGTGAAATCGCGGCCTTGAAGCGGGAAAACGCGGCGCTGCGGACGGGCAGCGGTGGGTCGCAGCCATGAGACAGTCCCTCCAAGCGCTCGGATTGGTCATGATTTGCGTGTCAGCGGCTAAGGCGCAGGTCGTGGTTCAAAACACGACCTATACGTCCGGACAAAACGCAACCGTCATCGGTCCTGCCACGATTCAAGCCGGCAGCGCGGTTCTGGTGTCCAGCGGAGCGAACGTAACCTACCAGGCGGAAACGAGCATTCTGCTGGAGCCGGGATTTCAGGCGCAGACCGGCAGCACCTTCCATACATCCATCGTAGGCTCATTGCAGTCTCTCGCCAACACTGGTGAGACCGGGAATACGTGGTCCACGGTCAGTTTGACTTGGTCGGCCCCGTCGAACCCGGCGGGCATCGCCGGTTACAACATTTACCGCAACAATGTGTTGGTGGGCACTACCACCAGCACGGGCTTTACGGACACCGGTCTGACCTCCGGAATTACCTACACATACACGGTAGCCAGCTATAATTCGTCCGGGGTGGTTTCCGGCTACATTGGATCTGCCTCCGGAACCCCCTCGACTGGGGGACCGCTCCCGTTGGTGGCGCTTCGGCCTGCCCAATGAAGTCGAAGCCGCGAATGTTGCCTTCGGTGCCCTCTACCTGCTGAAGCCGATGGCTTATCCATGAAACGATCCGGATCCAATGCTCTTTGTCTCGTGGCATTGTTGTGCGTCCTTGGCACGGCTGACATCCGGGCCCAGGTCAGCACGTCCTCAAGCCCTGTCAACGCGGGCGGTGCGCTCTCGGTTGGGAGCATACCGGCTGGCCCCGCAGGTGTCTCGGTCGCGAACATCAACACGGCCTTGCAGGCAATTCAAAACGGTAATTTTGTCCAGGCGGAGGCTGCGCTCGCGCTGAATGCACACACCCAGCCGGCCACGGTTCAACGCGAGCTTGAAATGGCCCATTCGCTTGGGGCCTTGGCATTGGAATTTCACGATTCCCAAAGCTTTCCGACTGCGGTGTTGGTTGCGCAGAGGGCGTTTAGCCACCTCGACAACACAAAGCCAATTTGGTCAGCCGCCGATAACTTCACATTGTCCCAGGCAAGTGAACTGGCAGGGGTTCTTTACGAGGTTGTGCTCGGCAATCGTACCGCGGCCGAGGGCCTCTACCAAAAGGCTGTTCAATCCGACCCAACCAATGTGAGCGCGGCTCAGCGCCTCAGGCGAATGCAAACGGCCGACCAGTTCATGGCGGGGAGGCCTTTTCCCCAATGAAGGCATTCGCTTTCCGCCCGTTGGCGCAAAAAGGGCTTTCGATTCTGGCCTGCCTGCTCCCAATCCTTATGGGTGTCAAATTGGACGGCCAGTCCGCCGGGGATCCGACGCAGGTGAGCGCCATCCTGCAGGTGAGCGGGGTCAGCCAATACGCTGGCGCACAGGGAACCCAAGGCGTGGAGATGTCGGTGACCGACTTGAATGGCGTTGAAACGACAGGGATGCAGCAGTCGGCAAACCCGACAGCAGCGCTCACGGTTTCACTTACCCCCGGCATCACCTACAATGTGACGGTTGCCTGGATCTTTGCGCAGGCCTACACCTTTGCCGTAAGTCCCCCGACTGGCTACACGCTCTACATCAATTCCGTTCAGGAGGCCTCAAGTTATTGGACAAATTCCAGTCCTCCCGGGTCGAGCGGAAGTGAGACCTATTCCATCATCCTTATTCCGACCGCCCAGAATATCTCCATGCACGCGGGCTCATGCAGCCAGCTGGACGCGGCGCAGGTCGGGTGGAGGCTCGGCCTGGGAACATGTTTGGACGGGACATCGGCGGGGTATCTGCAACTCTTGAGCAACGGTCGACGCAGCAGCTGGGCCGGCCTCGTGACTCCTGCCGCTCTCGCATGCGTCACTTCCTCGCCGGAGGAGGTGGGTGTTGGTCAGACAAACGGAGTGATCACAAGCGTTTCATCCCCCCAGGCGTTTATTTCCGTCGTTCCAGGAAGTAATTCGTTTACAATCAACGTCTACGCCACACTTGCCCTCCAGCATAATCCGAGTGCGGCACCCTATGTTACGTATACCGTGGCACTCGGGACGAACTCGACGCAGGATCTCGTGATCACACGGGTGGATTCAGACGCAGGGGCTCCGACGATGCAGGCCGAAGTTTGGTTTAGCGGGGGAATTTGGACGACCACAGACTGGCACTCGACGGCCCCGGGGACCATCTACGCGCAACGCAAATCTGCGGAGACCCTCGGACAGGGCACACGGCAGGAGATAATTTCGAGAAGCGTCGGCGGGGTTACGTCGACGGTAACCGAACTTGACTACTCCACCTTTGCGTGGGGCGAGGAACTGATCAAGCAGGTGTCCTATCCAACGGGGTCTTCTGGGCCTGCAAATCTGGTTACAACGTACACCTATGACGCCACGACGACGGATCCCGGATACCAGATGATCTCATCGATAACGACACCCGACGGATTTGTGGAGTGTTTCGACTATACCGGATTCCCGGCAAACCTTGCCCATGACTACCGTCCGTATGGCGACACATTGCCGACGCTTGGATCCCCTGGCGTGGCAAGTGTCACCAGTTCGTCGTACGGTTTTTACGACATCGTCTCCAGGCCAACCAGTGAGATCACTACGATCAATGGAACACAGGTAGGGCAGACGACAACGACCTATGTCGACATCGCTGCCTATCAAGGAGGGAGCGGCGGATTCAATAACAACGCTCAATACCAGCCGACGGTGGTAGCGACTTCCACCCAGAGCGACAGCGACAATCCCGGCGGTACCCTCCAGACCGTAAGCACCTTTTTTCGGGAGGACGCGACCGACTTTTATCCGGGTAAACCGTACTGCACTGCTCATCCAGACGGCACCCAGGAGTCATACTGCTACGAGCTGGGAGTTGTTTCGGACCCCATCTCCGGTGCAACCGGCCCTGCTTCATTCTCCCCGCAGGTGTATGCGCAAAGCGGTCCTCCGCTTGGAGCCCGCATAACGGTGATCCACGGTTCGGTGCCGGGAAATGGTGGGGACCTTGTCACCTCAACTCTTGAAACCTCCCCAATTGTTTCCAACGTGATCGCCCCAATCGGCCTCTACTCTGGGCTTTCCACGAAGGAGGAAATGATCCGGGACGGGTTCGGGAATCTGGTTTCAACTGCATCCTACGTATACTCAAATGGGGCATTTTCAGCGGTAAGCTGGACCAACTACATCTACGATTCCTCAAACAGGCTCGTTGGCATATACAACATCAACAACACTGCCACCACCTACGCATACCTTGGCGACTTCAGGACTTCCCAGACGGAGGTCGCATCCGGGGTCACGACCACTTTTACGGCAGACGGGGAGAATCGCATCGCCAAGTCCGCGTGTCTCAACGTCACGACGTCGAACACTTATGACGCCGCAAGCGATATCACCGCGCAGGTCGTATCCAGTTCGACCACAACGGATACCCTCGCGTCATCGTGGAGCTTTGATGATGCTGGCCGGCTCACCCAGGCGAAGGTTCCGGGCGGGGCAACGACCCCGGGCTCTCCGTCGACCCCAGGCGGAATTACGACAAGCATCGCATATACCCTTCCCAGCGGGTCGGCCGGGCAGGAGGTCACCACAACCCGGGCGGACGGGACGACAAAGGTGGATTCCTACAATCTCGACCGGACGCTGTCGAGTGAAACGGGCACAGGAGTGATAGGGAGGTATTACACGTATTCCCTGGACAGTTCGATAACGTCAGCTCCCCTCTTTAAAACCCAGGTCAACCTCGGTTCGTCCGTTTCCTCCCGTTCAGAGCAAACGTGGACCGATTGCCTCGGCCGGACAATCCAGACTTCTCGCCCCGGGTTTGACAGCAACGGGATCTCCCAACCGGCCTATTTGGAAGGCAATGTCTACAGCCCAACTACGGGGCAGCTAACCACGGTGCACCACGAAAGCGCTGTCTTGGGAACCCTGGTGCTCCAGACTGCCGATACTCTTTACCTCTACAATTCGATGGGCCAGCTGACGGCTTCGGGCCTTGATGTCGATGGTACCGGCACACTTGCCGTGAGCATGGCTTCCGGCTCCTCAAAAGATCGGATTACGTCGAGCACAAATGATATAGAATCAATTGGAGGCGGTTGGTGGGCGACACAAAAGACGTCGACATATACTTCCGGTAGTGCCACGCCAGCCGTTGTCAGCACTGTCCGCCAGCGCTTGAGCGGCTTTGCGACCGGAGGTCAGGAGGCGGATCAGGTCACGACTGATTATTATGGGAATACGAGCGAAGTCACCAAGTCGGTGACCTCGGGCACGGTCACAACGACAACCGCGGTTGCAACCGCCGGCGGAAGCAATCCCTACTCAGGCAACCAAACGGTTGTGGCGGTCTTGGGCGTGAGCACCGCTACCACCGGGTTAGATGGGCTGACGTCCACTCGATACGTGGACGGTTTGCAACGGCCCAGCAAGGTGACTGACTCGAGAGGGAACTCCTCAACGACAGCTTACGACCCGGGATCGACCCAAGTTTACTCGGTGACCGATCCGGCGGGTAACTCCAGCTGTTTTGCCTACGACGCGATGGGCAGGGTTTGCGCAACAACCGACGCCAGCGGGAATGTCGCCCGGCAGGACTACAACGGGCTTGGTCAGGTCCGCCACGAGTGGGGTGCCACCAATCCCGTCCAATACGGGTACGACAGCCTCGGCGAAAACACCGAACTGGATACCTACCAGAGCGCGACTTGGAATTTAGGGGCGCAGGCGACCTGGCCCGGACCCAGCCTGGGCGGAACCGCAAGCAACATAACTACGTGGGCCTACGACCAGCCGTCCGGTCTGCTTGCAAGCAAGACGGATGCCGCCGGGAACGCCGTCAATTACACCTACAATTCCCTCGGACAAGTGGCGACCAGGGCTTCCGCCCGGGTTTTGCCGAACACAACGACCCCGGTCACCGCGACCT
>Ga0302320_10005508_pt1 | contig 28339 bp, 20 predicted proteins | sample Bog_T0_3_FD_202130 | JGI IMG/M metagenome (GOLD analysis project Ga0302320, IMG submission 202130) | Peat permafrost microbial communities from Stordalen Mire near Abisko, Sweden - Bog_T0_3 | ecosystem: Environmental > Terrestrial > Soil > Wetlands > Peat | place: Sweden: Abisko, Stordalen Mire...
GCTCTTTTTGGGATTGCCATGTGGTTCAACCTGGAACATACCCTCACCCAAACCCGGTCCCGAACCCTCGAGCGGCGCGCCGACAGGCTCATTGAGATCCTGCGAAAAACGGAACGCGACTCGTCGCAGGAGCGCCAAAAAAAGTTCCGGGCCTTCGCCGAAGCAACCGGGGGCGGCCTCGTGGAGGTGTTCCGGCCGGATCGATCGCGGGCGCTCCCTTCGCCCAGTCAGGATGCCGGAAACTTTCCCTGGCCACAATCCGCGCTTTCCGGCGGCGAAAGATATACCGAGACCTCATTCGACGGTCAACACTACCTGGTTCTGCAACGCCTGTGGGTTTCCCCAGCCGGTCCCTTCGTCCTGAGCGCTGCCGCGCCGCTTGAGGCGAATCTCACCCTGCTGCGCACCTTCCGCGCGGGCATGCTGTGGACCGTGCCCGCTCTGCTTGCTCTGTCCGCTCTCGGCGGATATTTCCTCAGCCGCCAGGCGCTCAGACCGGTTGACGAGATTGCCGCCGCGGCACGTTCCATCAGTGTCATGAATCTCTCCGAACGGCTTCCCGTTCCAGCCACTAACGACGAACTGCAGCGGCTTTCCGAAACCTGCAATGCGATGCTGGCGCGGCTCGATTCCGCGGTAAGCGAAATCAAGCGCTTCACGGGGGACGCCTCGCACGAACTGCGCACTCCGCTCTCCGTGATTCGAACCCATGCGGAATTGGCGCTGCGAAACCCCGGCGCCGACGAAGAAAGCCTCAGGGCTTTTGCCGAAATCGTCGAGGAATCGGGACGAACCAGCCGCCTTCTTGAAGAGATGCTCCTGCTGGCCCGCGCCGACGACGGAACCGCCCGTCTGGGTTTCGAGCCGGTCGACCTGGCGGAAATAGTGCGCGTGGTCGGAGCCAAAGCCCGTCTGCTTGCCGAAACCAATGGCCACACGCTGGATGTATCTATCCCCGCCGCGGAGATCCCGCTGGTCCGGGGCGATTACTCAACCCTGCAGCGCCTTCTGTGGATTCTGGTGGACAATGCGGTGAAATACACCACCCCCCCAGGATGCATCGACGTCGTGCTGCGGGAATCCGGCGAGTTGCTGATTGTCGAGGTTCGAGATACGGGAATCGGCATTTCTCCCGCCGATCTGCCTCATATCTTCAAGCGTTTTTACCGTGGCGCACGGTCGCGAAGCCACATCGACGGATCGGGTTTAGGGCTGGCGATCGCGCGGTGGATCGCCGATACTCATCAGGCCGCGCTCATTGCGGAAGGCCGGCAGTCCGGGGGAACTACGTTTCGGCTGTCGATCCCGGTTCTGCAACCGTCGAGCGAAGCCGAGTCGATGACAAGCCGGCGTTTCGATACGCTTGACCGAAAGCCGGTTGCCACGCACGGAGCCTGATTCAGGAGGTTCGGTGAGCGGTCGGCGCGATTCGATCAGGCAGCGGCCGCGCGTTTTTTGCGCGCTTCCAGAATCACCGGCAATACCGAGACCAGCACAATCCCCAGCACCACCTTCTCGAAATTCCTGCGCACCAGCGGAATCTGGCCCAGTTGATAGCCGAGGGTGGTCATAAAGGCGATCCAGAAGATCCCGCCGAACAGGCTGAAAAACAGGAAGCGCGAGTATCTCATGCGTCCTACACCGGCGACGAATGGAGCGCAGGTGCGGATGATGGGAATGAAGCGCGCATAGACCAGCGCGCGCGCGCCGTATTTGCCGTAGAAATCCCGCGTACGCTGCAGATGATCCGGGTGGAAAAAACGCGATTTCGGACGGCTGAAGATGCGCGGACCCGCGTGGTAGCCGAGTGCGTAGCCGATGTTATCGCCGAGGATCGCCGCGCACATCAACATGCCGGCCAGCATGTAAACATTCAGGCCGGTGGATCCGCTGGCAACGCCCACGCTGAACAGCAGCGAATCGCCGGGCAGAAAGAACCCCACCAGCAATCCTGTTTCGGCGAAAACGATGGCAAATAATCCAGCCATGCCAAGGGGGCTGGCGAGCAGCATCCGAACCAGCTCGAGAAGCCGCTCGGCGTTATAGAGAGACTTCAGGAAGCCGATGAAATCGTGCATGACTGGTCTGAATCAGCTCTTTTGCGTGTAGCTTTGCACGATGCGGTTGATCACGTCCTGATTGATCTTAAGCTTGCCATCGGCCTTCAGCTTATCCTGCAAACCAGCCAGAAAGAAATCGGACCGGTCGCGCACTCGCTTCTGCTTGATCTCCTCGCGGATGCTGGCGGTCTGCACGGGCAGAAGGGCCATATCGGCAGGAGTCTTCGAGATGATTTTCGCCACCAGGCGTCCCCCGGCAACCTGCTGAGGTCCGAGGATTGTTCCGACCGGCGACGTGAACGCACCCGCAACCGTGGAGGCTGTGCCAACCGATTCAATGGCGCCCTGCGGGTCCACATCGCCCGACGTCTTAACTTCGATTCCCAAGGACTTGGCGGCCTTCTCCAGATCGCCATCCATGGCCTTCGTTTTGGCGACCAGTTCGTTGGCCTTACTGGCGAGAATCTGCTCCAGCTTCTGCTGGGTCGCCTTGTTGCGCACCTCGGCTTTGGCTTCCTCGAAGGTCGCCGGATGGCTGGGCTGCACGTCCGTGACGGAGGCGACGATGGCCTTGCCGTTCTGCAGCACTATGGGACCGGCAGTAACTTCACCTTTCACCAGCGCCGCGGTGGCGTCGTCGAACTCCTTCGAGATGCCGATGCCGGGAATCGGGTCGCCGGCCTGAACGTTTTCGGCGCGAATGGCCGTGACACCGACGGCCTCTGCCGCCTTCTCAGGATGCAGCGGGTCCTTGCGCAATTCGGCGATGGCTTTGTCGGAGAGCGTCTGCATCAACTGGCTCGCCTGACGCTTTTGGTAATCGGCGAGGATCTGGCCCTTCACTTCGTCGAAGGGCTGCAGGCGCGGCTGTTCATGAGCTTCCACCTGGATGATGTGATATCCGTAAGTGGTCTTAACGAGGCCGCTGGTGGCGCCCACCGGCAACGAGAAAGTCGCCTTTTCGAATTCCGGGACCATCTGGCCTTTGGTAATCCAGCCGGGCAGTTCACCCCCCTGCGCCGCCGAACCGGGATCCTGGGAGTTTTCTTTGGCGAGTTTGGCGAAATCTCCGCCCGCCTGGATCTGCTTCAAAATACCTTCGGCTTTGGCCTTCATCTGGGCATCGTTGGAAGCGTCGGACTTGATCAGGATATGGCGCGCCCGGACGCGTTCCGGAGTCTGAAAATCGGCGCGGCGATTGTTGTAATCGGCCTGCAGTTGCGCATCGGTGGGGTGGATGCCAGCGCCTGTGATGGCAGGATCCAGCACGATAATGCCGAAGCTCTTTTTCTCCGGAACCCGGAACTCCGCTTTGTGGCTATCGTAGTAAGCCTTCATTTCGGCTTCCGTCGGTTCTGCCTCGGACTGATACTTCGCCGGCAGGATCATGGCGTATTCGATCTTCACCTTTTCGTTGCGCTGACGGAACGCTTTTTCAATCTCGGCGGGCGAAACCACCACGCCGTCGGAAACCATCTTCACCAGGCGATTCACCAGCAACTGGCGCGCCGTGGTGCTCTTCATGTCCGCGATGGTCATCCCCTCCTGCTGCAGCATGGCCTGGAGGGTGGTGCCATCCACTTTTCCGTCTTTGATGAGCTGCGGCGGCAGCGTGTCGACGATGGCGGTGTCAACTTCTTCGGGCGTAACCTTCATTCCGAGCCGGGCCGCTTCATAAGCCATCACCCGTTCGTTGATCATCTGCTTGACGATCTGCGGCACATAGACGGACAGCAACCCGGAGGGCAGCTGCTGGCTACGGGTCAGGTTCTGCACCTGGCGCGATACGTCCTGCTGGGTGATCTCGTCGCTGCCGATTTTCGCGACCACGGTTTTATCGACCGTGTCGTCGGCGGACCCCATTCCCGAACCCGGGATCAGGTACGTAACCATCGAGAGCGCCACCAGGCAGAGCAAGCCGCCCAGCAACAAGCGCACAGCCTTATCGCGGCTGCGAAACAAATTAAACATTTTGAGGGAATTCTCCTGCTTCGAAAACGAAACCTCCATTATAGCGAATGCCCGGTGGGGCAGATTTCCGATCTGCCCGGCGGCTCTGCCAAAATGGAATTTGAGCCGCCTGCGGCCTTTCGAGCCGATTCTTAGTAATCCGCACCTTTTGACCATCCTCGGCAATTTCTGGCCGCGCGATTATGACGCTGCCCGCTATCCGATGGAACGCAGGCTGATCCGTACCGACGAGGATACTCAGGTGCTGGTCCAGACCCAGCACCCTGCCGGCCAGCCGCTAGGTGACGTCGTGTTCCTCCACGGCCTCGAAGGCGGAGGCGATTCCGGTTATATCCGCAGCATGGCTTGGCACGCCCTCCAGGCCGGATTCGCCGCCCACCGTTTCCACATGCGCACCTGTGGAGGAACCGAGAACCTCTGCCGGACTCTGTACCATGCCGGCCTGACATCCGATCTGCGGGCGTTCCTTGAACAGACACGCCAACAAAACAGCGCCTGCGGCCAAAACAGCGCCTGCGGCCAAAACCGAGCCCGCCCCATATTCCTGATCGGCTTTTCGTTGGGCGGAAACGTCTCCCTGAAGTTAGCCGGCGAGTTGGGAGAGACCGACCTGATTCAGGGCGTCTGCGCCATCTCGACGCCCATCGACCTGGCCGCCAGCGTCCGGCGCATTGGCCAGCCCGACACCCGCCTGTATGAGCGGCGTTTCGTCAAACGCATGAAGCAGCGCCTGCTCGCTACCGGCCGGTACGCTCTCGCCGACCTGAAAGACGCGCACTCCCTCTATGCGATCGACGACCGCATCACCGCGCCTTCCTTCGGCCTTGGCAATGCCGATAATTACTACGCCACCCAATCGGCAAAGAATTTTCTCGACCGCATCCGCGTCCCCACGCTGTTGATTCAGGCGCAGGACGATATGTTTGTCCCGTTCGAAATGTTCCACCACCCGGCTTTCCGGTCCAACCCGAATCTGCACCTGATGGCAACCAGACACGGCGGACACCTCGGGTTTCTGGCGCGGCGCGGACAGCGCTTCTGGGTGGATGAAGTGGCCCTCGACTTCATCGGCGGTCTGGCGCGCCGGCAGGCTAAGATTGGCATGAGAGCATGAGCGGCGAAATAGGGCGCTATCGCATTATCGGCGAACTGGGCCGCGGCGCCATGGGCGTGGTCTATCATGCCATCGATCCGGCCATCGGGCGCTCCGTCGCCATCAAAACCATCCGCATCATCGATATCAACGACACCCGCCAGCGCGATAAATTGCGCGAGCGACTCTTCCGCGAGGCGCGCTCGGCAGGTGTTCTCTCGCACCCGAATATCGTCACCATTTATGACATGGACGAGGTGGAGGGCGTGGCGTATATCGCCATGGCGTACGTCAACGGCCCGGGGCTCGACAAAATCCTTGCATCCGAGGAACCGCTCTCGGGCGCCAGGATGCTGCGTATACTCCGGCAAGCCGCCTCGGCCCTCGATTACGCACATGGCAAAGGCATCGTCCATCGCGACGTGAAGCCGGCCAACATCATGACGGATGAAGACGGTTCGGTGAAAATTACCGACTTCGGCATCGCCCGGATCACCGCAGCCCATCACGCTAACGAGACGAAAAGCATTTCCGGAACTCCCAATTACATGTCGCCGGAGCAGGTCCAGGGCTTCGATGTGGACGGGCGTTCGGACCAGTTTTCGCTGGCCGTGATCGCCTTCGAGATTCTCACCGGCGAGCGGCCGTTTGCAGGTGAGCACCTGAGCACCATCGTCTATAAGATCGTTACCGAAGATCCGCCCGGTGCGCATCGCCTCAACGGCACCCTGACGGAGCAAATCGATGCCGTTCTGCGTCGCGCCCTGGCCAAAAAGCCGGAAGACCGTTTTCCCAATTGCGCGAACTTCGTCGGAGCTCTGGAGGTGGCGTGTGCGGAATCGAGAGGCTGGAAAACGTTACCGGCGGGCGCGTCAGCCGTTATGCCCACCGTTGCGGTGGAGCGCCCTGAGCCAACTCCCGCCGCACCGCCGCTGCGCGAACCGATCAGTCTTCCCGCTTTCGAAAGAAGAGCCGAGCCGCCGCACCGTTCCCGGCTGTTACTGCCGGTTCTGATGAGCATTGTGGTGGTCGCGGGGCTGGCGACTGTATTCGTCTATCAGTCTGGTTTGGGGGGAGAACACGCGTCGCCGCCAACCGCGCAAGCGGCGCCCGTGACACCACAACCGGCGGAACCGGCCGTCGAGCCGCCCGCGGAGAGGCCAGAGCCCAAGCCGAGTCCGGTTCCCTCCGAGGCGGCCGATAGTAAGTCTTCAGACGAGCCACGTCCCGAAGTAACTCCGGCCCCCGAGCCCAGTGAAACCGTACGCATTCCTTCAGCCTCCGCACCAGCCGGCCGCGCATTGCACGATGTCTGGGTTACCACCAGCCCGCCCGGTGCAAAAGCGGTGCTCGACGGCGATCTGGATCAGGCTTGTAAGACTCCCTGTATGCTTCACGGCGCTCCCGGAGTTCATCAGCTGAGCGTTTCGCAGGTGGGGTATCTCAACGAATATCGCGAGGTCCGTGTCGGCGACACCGCCGTCGACGTTCCGCCGATCGCGCTGCGCCAACCGATCTCGACTTTAATGGTGTCGACCAACCCGCGAGGCGCCAGCGTGCGCATTAATGGCCTGCTGATTCCGCAGACCACACCGGCTGTGATCCCGCTTAAGCCGGGCGTCTATTCGGTCATCGTCGAAAAAAACGGGGTCACGAATCGATGGGACGCAGTCCACCTCGGTGACGAAGTGGTGCATCTCAGCGCGTCTTTAAACCAATAGTTTCGTCGGCCAGCGGCGGATCCGCGGGGGCGCCATGGTGGCGCAGGCCGGCGACCATGCCGAAGAACGCCACCACGGCGGCGGCCAGAGCCCATGCCTTCAGATGCTCGCGCTGAATCAGACTGCCTGCAATTACCGGCCCGATAATCTGCGAAACCGAGGTAAGCGATTGCGTCAATCCCAGCACCACGCCCTGCTCCCGCTTACCGGCGGTGCGTGAGATCAGCGAAGTCACGGCGGGCCGCACGACGCCGCTGCCCGCGCTCAGCGTGATATTGCCGAGCAGCTGCGGAACCGTATACACCCAAGCCAGCCAGGCGCTGCTCGCGGCGCTCAGGCCGAAACCCATCCACACCAGCTTGCGTTCGCCGAGCCACTCGACCAGACGCCCGATCAACCCTCCCTGCAGAATGGCGCCGAGGAAGCCGATGTAGAGGAATGCGTAGCTGACATTACGCGCGCCCACTTCTCCGTGCCAGTTAAAACGTCTTTCCGCGAACAACGCAAAGCCGCTGATGCCCAGTGAGAACGAGAACGCGAAAAAGAAGAACTGCCAGAGCAACGGCCCCAGTTCGGGACGCGTGAAATACGGCACGTAAGCCTTCCAGCTGAATACGCTCAAGCGCTTTCCGCCCGGTCCGCTCGATCCATCGTCCGCATGCGGTTCGACCCTGGGCAGCAGCGTCGCCGTGCACACCACGCTCGATGCGGAGAGAAACGCCGCCGCGAGGATGGGATACGCATAGCCGAAGCGCAGCAGCAATCCGGAAATCCCCGGTCCCACCATGAAGCCGATGCCGAAGGCAATGCCGATCAGGCCGAAGGAACGCGCGCGCTTTTCCGGAGTAGTCACATCGGCGATGTAGGCTTGCGCGAGGGAGAGATTTCCGGCTGTCAGCCCGTCGATAATGCGTGCGATGAAGACCAGCCAGAGGGTGTGCGACGCCGCCATAATCAGAAAGCCCACCAGCGTGCCGAGCTGGCTGACGATCAGCAGAGGCTTGCGCCCCATGTGGTCCGACAGACGGCCGAGGATGGGGCCAGCCACCAATTGGCACAGAGCGTAGGACGACATCAGCAGCCCCACCATGGTGGCCGAAGCGCCCAAATGCTCCGCGTAGAACGGCAGCAACGGAATGATGATCGTGAAGCCAAGGATATCGACCAGAACGATCAAAAAAATGGGAAGAAGGGGTGATCGCTTCACGGCCGGTCCGGCCAGCGTGTCGCGAAGTTCAGGCACCCCTTTATGCTAGCGCGGGGCATCTAATGCGGCGATGCTGCTCTCCACATGCGTGAGGGCACGCCGTTTCAGTTCCAGAAAGCGAGGATTGCTTACGCCTTCCATCTCATGCAACAGACGCATGCGCGCCAGTTTCAGAACTTCCAGTTCGCGTTCGCGGGGCGCGTCGGCGTGGGCATTATGGAGAGGGCCATCGAAGAGGTCGCGATCCTCCATCTGGCTCTCGACGGATTTACTTTCCCAACCACGAGCCATGGAAACTGCCTCCGCCTTTATTGTCTCTCTATTTGGCGTCTCTCTATTTGCCGGCGGATTTGGTTTTTCCCGCCGCGGCTTTCGTCCGCCATTCGTCCCAATCCGCCGTGGTGGCTTTCACCATACGGGCGGCGGCTTCATGCAGCCAGTGCTCGGGGCGCGCCGTCAGGTCCTTCAGGATCGTGCGCGTCCGCTTTGAGCCCAGATGCACATTTGCGGTCTCCCATCCCATGGCCTGCAGGAGTTTGCTCTTGTCTTTCTGGCGTGGCACCGCGGCGAGTTCCACCCGCGTGCAATCGGGCGCGAGGCGCCGCACGATCCAGCCGCTCTTCAGGTGCACGAACGGATCGACCGCTCTGACCGAAGTATCGAGCGCCTTCTGGTAATAAATCGCATCGTTCTTTGGGCCGCCTTTCTGCTCGCCAAACGCCCAGCACCAGGCGGAGGGCGCCAGCGCCTTGGCTTCGCGGCATATACTGGCCCCCGCATATTGGCCCAGGGCGACGAATCGCTGACGTCCCCGGCTGCCCAGACCCGCCACGCGATGCGCTACTCGATAAGGAACTTTCTCGGCAGGCATCATGCGCTCCAGCCCCCGCCGGGCGTCTTTCGGAACGCGCCCTCGGAACTCGGGCAGCGCATGCATTTTCTCCCAGAAGCCCACCGGATCGCGCAGATCCACCAATTCGCTGAGCCAGACGTGCTGCTCGCCCAGTATCCATGGCTTGCCGCCCGCCTCCAGCCCCTTTTGGTATCCCGCGGCAATGGCCTGGCACGCCTCGCGGTGCTCGATTCCGAGATGGCCGGAGTCGATGGCCATGTGGGCGCTCGCCGCCAGACGGACCAGATCGATGGTGTAAGGCATGGTGCAGACTTCGTCGAAGTCGTTAATGCCCCAGACCAGGCGGGCTTCGGAATCGCGCCACGTGCCAAAATTCTCCACGTGCAGATCGCCAACCGCCAGCACGCCGGGGGCACTGTTGCACTCGGGACAAACCTCGGGCCATAACTGGCACCATCGATAGAAGGTGGCGCGGAGGAACATGAAGCGATCCTCGGCCATCAGCTTGTGCTTTTGGACAAGATCTTCTTCGACGATCTCCAGCCTGGAGGCCAGCCAGTCCTCATAGCTTGCGGTTGCTTTCCTGAAGTTCACTGGCACGATTGTAAACCCTCAACCCGTCATTTTGGGAATCATCATCCAGCGCAGCACGCCATGCGGCGGACCTACTCGACCGGCCCGCGGCGCTTCCACGTCGATGCGCACCAGCGCCGCCTTCTTCATTTCCACGCGCAACGAGGGGGCGTTCAGCAGCCACGCCACCAACTGGCTCAGCAGCGGCTCATGCCCGGCGAGCAGGATGGCGGTCTCGTCCGCGTGATCGCGAATACTCTGCCACACTTTCTCCGGCGAGCTATGGGGCACCAGCGAATCGATATTCAGGATGTCTCCCTCGAAGGCCAGTTCGTCGGCTGCAATCTGCGCGGTCTGGCGCGCGCGCACATAAGGACTGGTCAGGATCAACGACGGCCGCACACCGGTTCTGCGAGCCATTTTGACTACCGCGGCGGTCTTTTCGCGCCCGTCATCCGTCAATTCGCGAGCCGAATCCGGGCTGCCGGGGTCGCCGTCTTCAGCAATGCCGTGGCGAAAGAGATAGAGTTCCATTTCGGTTACAAGCGGTCGGCGACAACGCCCGTATTATAACCGTCAGTATGCCGCGTTACGCTGCCATTGACATCGGCAGCAACTCAGTCCGGATGGAAGCCGCCGAGGTGATCGACGGCCAGCCTCCCCGCATTCTGGCGTCGGAGCGACAAGTGACTCGTCTGGGCGCCAGCGTATTTCGTACCGGCCGGGTCAGCCAGGAGTCGATGGAACTGCTGTGCGGAATTCTGGCCAACATGGCGACCATTTATAAGCGTCTCGACGTGATGGGGGTGCGCGCCGTCGCTACCGCCGCGGTGCGCGACGCAACCAATCAACAGGAGCTTCTGGCGCGCGCGTCGGCGGCTTTGGGCAGCGATGTGGAAATCATCTCCGGCCAGGAAGAAGCACGCCTCATCCACCTGGGCGTACAGAGCCGCTGGCCCCATCCCAAAGAGCGCTTTCTGATTATCGATATCGGCGGCGGCAGCGCCGAAATTATTATCAGCGACGACGATCGTATCGGTCAGGCGTTTTCGAAACCGCTGGGAGCGCTGCGGCTTCAGGAATTGTTTCTGCGGACGGATCCGCCGCGCGCTTCGGAGCTGCATCGCCTCGAGGAGTACATCGGGGAGCGCATCGGTCCCTCCGTGCGCCGCATCGAGCAAACGCATATCGATCGCGTAGTGGGTACCTCGGCCACGGCCTCCGCGGTAGTGTGTGCGGCGAACCGCATTCCCCGGCCGCGGCGCGATGAGGCAGACCGGCAGCGCGCCACCACCGCGCAGATTCGCAAACTCTATCGCGACGTCTGCGTGCTGGATACCGCCGCGCGCCAACGCATCACGGGCATCGGACCGCGCCGCGCCGAGATCATCATTCCCGGCACCGCCGTCCTGCTGCGTGTGCTCGAAGCCCTCAACATGCCCGCGTTGTTCTACTCCTCCGCCGGCGTGCGCGACGGCATCATCGCCGATCTGGCGGCGCGCGGTATCGGTCGCGAGCAGAGCCAGCTCTCCGCCGACCAGCGTACCGTGGTGGAGGAAATGGCGGAGCATTATGGTGTCCGCATGCGGCATGTGCGCAAGGTGGCACGCCTGGCCACCGATTTGTTTATCGGCTTTCAGGACGTTCACCGGCTTCCCGCTCCCTATGGCCGGATGCTCGAAGCCGCCGCCTGCCTGCACGACGTGGGGCATTACGTCAGCGATACGCGCCATCACAAGCACTCTTACTACCTGGTGGCCAATTCCGACCTGCCGGGATTCACGCGGGCCGAGCGCGAGGTGATCGCCAATCTTTGCCGCTACCATCGCAAAGCGGCGCCCGCGCCGGAACATCCGAATCTGCAATTGCTCGATGCCGAAGGCCGCCGTGCCGTCGGTCTGTTGATGCCTCTGCTGCGGCTGGCCGATAGTCTGGATCGCAGCCACGACCAGCGCATTCGTTCGCTCGAGTGCAAGGTGCGCGAGAACGATCTTCTGGTGATCCTGAACGTTCCGCCGGAAACCGATATCGATCTCGAGCTTTGGGCCGTGGAGCGTCTGCTCGATATGTTCAAAGCCGTTTATGGCAGGAGCCTTACGGTGGCGCGAACCTGACAAGACCGCTGCGGCCCCTTACTCTGTGTGCCTGAATCCGAGGTAAGTCGAGCGTCGCGGAGCCAAACACCGGTTTGCGCGTTTTTCGCTCATGTTGGTCATAAGATCCGTAAACAACTGCCCGACTAATCGACTAATCGCGGTCTATCAATCCAGACGCTGTGACGAATCGCGTCTCCGGAAGGTAGGTTTTGGGACTGGTTGCTTCACCCTCATTGAGATGGCATGTTTGCACCCACCATCTTGGCGACGCATTCGCTGAGCCTGCGAACGGGAGCGTAATGTAAAAAAGGCCTTTGGTAGTATGGAAACCCGTACGCGAAAGGATGTCGCTGTGAACATTGCCCAAGTGGGGGGTTCCCCTGAAATCGCCACTGTCCACAAAGACGGAAGTCTGTGGTACTACTATTCCGGTGCTCCTTACGACGCTGGATATCGTTCCCATCCGACGGAGGTTTATCCGCCCTGGAACTCACAGCAGGTGTCAGGTCCGAATTCCGCCTCATCAACGTCGATTGCCCAAGTGGGGAATTCAACGGTAATCGCTGCTGTCAGCGCCGATGCGGGGATTTGGTACTACTGGCAACCCATTGACGGCAGCGGGTGGAACCCGGAACAGGTGGCCAGTCCTAATACGGCCTCTTCAGTGTCGATCACGCAAGTGGGAAACTCCTCGGTGATCGTTGCTGTCCATAAAGACGGCAGTCTGTGGTACTACTGGCAGACGATTGGCGCCAAAGGATGGAACCCAGAGCAGGTGTCCGGCCCGAATACCGCCTCTTCAGCGTCGATCGCCCAAGTGGGGAACTCCTCGGTAATCGCTGCTGTCGGCGCCGATGGGGGGCTTTGGTACTACTGGCAGACGATTGGCGCTAAAGGATGGAACCCGGAACAGGTGGCCAGTCCGAATACGGCCTCTTCAGTGTCGATTACACAAGTGGGAAACTCCTCGGTGATCGTCGCTGTCCATAAAGACGGCAGTCTTTGGTACTACTGGCAGACGATTGGCGCTGGAGGATGGAACCCAGAACAGGTAGTCGGTCCGAATACGGTCTCCTCGGCGTCGGTCGCGCAAGTAGGGAACTCTTCAGTGATCGTCGCTGTCCATAAAGACGGCGATCTGTGGTACTACTGGCAGGCGATTGGCGCTGGAGGATGGAACCCAGAGCAGGTGGCCGGTCCGGCGTTAGGCGAAGCCACAACTAGAAAAGCGTCGGTCGCCCAGGTGGGGGACTGGTCGGTTATCGCCTGTGTCGACAGCCTCGGCAACTTGTCTGTGTGGTGGCAGTACATTGATGCCACAGGTTGGCTCCAACGTTCCGTAGAGACTGCTGGGGATATTCGGGATTGATTAGTATCGGTTGCCCCGATACCAGCTTGAACCCATAGCCTTCGTTCGGGTCCCAATTAGAAGTCGGGGAGTTTGTTGTAGCAGACAAGCATATTCAAAGCATGCAGGAAACTAAGAAAGGGTAAGTTTTGCAACGCTCGGCCATGTCAATGAAATCAGGCATTTCAGAATCTCATAACTCATTACTTCCCGCCCGAGCGCCGCTGAGTTCGATCTGATGCTGAAGGATTGGCGAAGCGCCGGCTGAATGTGGCCTCGACCGTCAGGATCCACAAAATCGCTGTTCTGTCGAAAGCAAGCATTCGCCGGACCGTTGGGAGGCTTGGCTGCTGCCGACTTGGCTTCCGCTCAGACCACACTCTGCCGTGCCTTTTGTGCCCATCGCGTCGAGCCTGGCTAAGTCGACGTTCCCCCATCCGGGAAGCCTGACTGACTAAGCAGCCTTTTATCACGGCGCCGTCTTCTGCAGCCGGAAAATTTCATACACCGGCCTGCCATTGCGGTCGTGGACCACGCGCTCGACTTTCTCCGTGTATCCAAGCGCCTCCACCGCCTGGCGAAACCGGTCGTTCACGCCGGGGAAAATCTGTTTGTCTTCGGTGTGCTGGATGAGCACGCAATCGATCGACAACACCGGTTTCACATCGGCGGGATCGGCGATGAACAGCTGCAAGTCCCCTTCGTACAGCATGCGCAGTTGATTGAGATAACCCCAATCGAGCAGACCGATCCAGTGTCCCGAGTATTTCTGTACGGAGTCGGCAAGTGGCTCGATGGCATCGGTCCATCCGCCCGCGCCGCCGTTCTCGGCGAACTTAACCACATACCGATTGGTGGTCCTCAGGTTCACCAGCGCGAGCAGGGCGACAATCAGCGCCACCGCGGGAATCCCAAAACGAGGGATTCGATCCGCCATTCCACTGTAAGCAATGCCGATGAACACAAGCGGAAACGGCCAGATCAGAATCACGTGGTGAGGCGCGCCGGTGCCCTGGGTGAACGCCATCTGCACCCATTCCAGCACCATAACAATCAGCAAAAAAAGCAGCGTGCGCCAGGCGGGCGATCCCCACAGGCCGGCGAAACAAAGCAGCGCGAGGATCGAGGCCGGGAGCATCCAGTTGGCGCGATGGCTGCCCGTGTGGTCGTCGATCCATGCCGCGATCCGCTTCAGCCGGGTGCGCGGCGCGCGCGCATCGGCTCCTCCGTCCTCATAGACCATGTAGCCGTAAAGAGCATCGCCCTGGATAGTATGGCGGAGCGCGGCCACCTTGGCGCTCAGACCATCGGCGGTGAACTTCGTATTCCGGGTGGCGGTGGCGCCGTGCTGGCTGATGTTGAATACCACCAGCGGCGCGGCTCCGATCAAAAACGAAGCGGCGGCAATGGTTATCGTTACAGGACGCAGGCGTGCCAGCAGATCTCGTGGAAACACGCAAACAGCGGCCACCGCAAGCCCGATCAGCGGCCAGATCAACAGCGCCTTGTCCCACATCCCCAGGCCCCAGAGAAAAAATCCCAGGGCAAGCATCCATTTTTGGGGTTCAGCCAGCCATTTCTGCACCGCCAGCAGCCCGCCCATGAGCAGGACGTGCTGCAGGGCGACCGGTCCCCAGTCGAAATTATTGGTCAGCAGGAAGGTCGTATCGGTAGCGAGCAGCACCGTGGCGATAGCGGCCGCGCGCACTCCGGCAATTCGGCGCACCCAGCACCATGTCAGCCAGATAGTCAACGCTCCCAGCAGCAGCATGGGAAGCCGCACCGACCATTCATCCGGCGCAACCAACTGGAACAACCCGGCATAGAGCCAGGTCTTGAGCGCCCCCGTGTAGCTCATCACCATAAGGGGAATTTTTGCGCCGCCGATTGCCAAGGTGTAATACGCGGCGTCGATGCTGTAAATGGGTCCCGAGAAAAATAATTCGTCGTTCTGCAGCCCAGGGTACGGAAGCAGCGCAAGCCCGGTCAGCAGAAATACCAGCACGGACAGGATCGGAATCGGCCAGGTCGATTTTCCCTTACGCCAGGGCAATTGAAACATCGTGAGATCGCATACCGTAAGATCGAAGTTTAAAGTGTACCCTGCATGCTCAGAGCGCCCAATCTGGAGGTTTTCGACTGGCTCGTCCATGGCTTTGGACTGCGCGATTCATCTCACCCGGTACCTATTACGATGGTGCAACAGATTCACTCGGGACTCGTGGTTGAGGCCACTCAGCCCGCCAGCGAACCCATCGCCGAGGCCGATGGCATCGTCACTCACCGGAGCGGTTTGCTGATCGGAGTTCGTACCGCCGACTGTGTCCCCATCCTGTTGGTGGACGAAAAAACGCATGCGGTGGGGTGCATTCACGCAGGCTGGCGCGGTACGGCTCACAATATCGCCATTGCGGGCGTCAATGCCATGATTTCACGCTGTGGATCGCATCCGCCGGATTTGCACGCCGCCATCGGACCAGCCATCGGCCCGTGCTGTTATGAAGTCGGTCCCGAAGTGGCACAGCGCTTTCGGGCGTGGAATCCCCATTTGGCCGAAGTCGACGGACCGACGCATGTTGACTTGCCCGCGATCAATGAAATGCAGTTGAGAGCCGCCGGCGTGAGGGATATCTGGCAGGCAAAGGAATGCACCTTCTGCGCGCCCGGAAGATTTTTCTCATTCCGGCGGGATAAAGAAAAGGCGGGACGCATGGTGTCGTTTATCGGAGTAGCAGGCGGCCAATAAAGGGCCGTAAAAACACGTCGGGCGGACCTCGCAGGTCCGCCCGGGACACCGTCAGACGTAGAGCGCAGAGAGATCGTTATGCCGCGCTGGCAAACAGATCGGCCGTATCGTCGACCTCGATCTCGTGGCGATCCACCTGTTCCTGGCACTTGATACAGAATGCCGCCCACGGCACGGCATTGACACGCTTGGGCGAGATATCTTCCTCACAGTGCAGGCATACTCCATAGGAGCCGTCCGCTATCCGGGCCAGAGCCCGCCGAATCTGCCGCAGCATATTCGAGTCGCGATCCAGATTGCGGATCGCCAGTTCGCGTTCGCCCGCCAGTTGTACTTCGTCGAGAGCGTCGGGCGCCTTCTCGATCACAATTTCATCCCGATTGCGTAATGAGCCGGAAAGTTCCGCCTGCTTCGCCTCCAGGATCGATTTATATTTTTCCAGTTCAGCCTTGGTCATTTCTAAGTTCCTCGTTCTCTAACGTCTGCGTGCTCTATTTTGTAATCTCTCTGTGCTAGAGACGAAAATCTAACAACAAAGTTTCAAAAAATCTGAGTGCCGCAAGCTTAAGTTTCGCCCATCCTCGGAGCTTTTCCGCTTCAGCACCGCAATGCTCCTCAACGGAAGCAACTATCATGCCAAACTCCCGAACGATACCGGGATTTGTCCAGACTACCTCAACCTCGACTCGGCGTCTATGTACCTTTTGGTAAATAGTGAGACCTAAGTTACAGGACTCCCCTACCGAAAGGCAACACGGCCGAAGACCAGCCCGTATTGCTGCCCGTCCTTATCCACCACCGGATCCGCACGGAGTTCAATCCGGACCGAATCCCTTCCCGCCAACGCGACCGGCACAGCAAATAGACGATGGAAATTGCTTTCCGGATCATTTATTTGCGTCTCGCCGACTTGTATTCCATCGGCAGATACTATCAGATGCCGCGGAGCCTGTTTGAGTTGCTCCTCTGGACAATACCCGTCAACGGAAAGTTTATTCCCGGCAAGCGGCCCTTTTATCTGAAGGCTCGCCCGTCCCGGCATCCACCGGACGCCAAGAAGAGGCGGAAGCCATTCTGGACCAAGTAACCAGGAATACAGGGGATTGCCGACGTCGACACGACTCGGCAATCGATCAGTGAAACGGCTCGGAGCCAGCCGCTCATAATCTCGCGTTATGTTGCGGAGATGATCGCCAGCCAAGGAGTATACCACTACTTGTTCATTGATGATGGCATGAATTGTTGCGGCGGGTTCCACCACCAGATCCTCGACGGGCTGCATATCCGCGTCCGGCTTGATCCTAAGTTCCGACCCTGGAGTGAGATAGACGTCGTCGACACCCAGTGGAAAGAAGGCCGCCTGACCCACCGCATCGTTAAAAAGCGAAGTCGTGATGCCGTCGAGAAGTATGCTCTTGCCCGGGTGAGCCGCACGGGCAGCCTCCACTCCCAGCACCAGGCCGCGGACCGGCAGGGTCTTTTCCAGCCACCAGTGGGTCACGGATCGCGTCATGGGAATCATTGCCCCCAGGTACAGGATTATGGCCAGGGCGGCGCAGCCCTGTGCGACCGTGCCCGGCCGCGAAATCGCCCAACCCGCAAGCATTCCGAGGCCGATCAAGGGAATTGTCAGGTAGTAATCGGTGTGGTGATCCCACAACGGGAGTACGGGAGCGAGCGTGACCAGAAACCACGACGCGAAGAAGATGACGGCCAAACGCCGCTCTCTGAATTCTGCCACTGAGAAAGCCGCCAAAGCGAGAATCAAAAGCCATAGAATCAGCTTTCCGACGCGGCGCGAGTGGCCGAATCCCTCCCAATTGGCTGGCAGCAGCGACCACTTGCCATAGAGAAGCAGAGTCCGGAAAATGCGTACATCGAAGTGCAGGGCGTATGGGCCAGCCACGGGGATGGGCGCGGCAGCGCGGTGGATCAGGAAATAGGCAATGGAAATTGCGAACAGCGGCACGGTGCTGCGTAAAAGCTTGCGTCTGACGGCGGGCGCGGCCAGAAAAAGCGCGTAGGCGGCCGCCAGCGCCGGGTAAACCACGTTGAACTCGAGCGCACCGAATCCCAGGATGAAAACCACCAACTGCCACCACCAGAACCTCGCCCGGCCGGTCTCCGCGTAACGGATCAGCAAAGCCAGCGCGCCCAGCAGAAAGAGCGGGCAAAGGGCTTCGTTATAGGCTGAGCACCACGACATCACAGTCGCCAGGGCCGCATTGGACACCCAGCACACAGCCGCGACAACTCCGGCCAGACGCGAACCGGTGATCCGGCGCATAATCCACGCCAGCAGCGTCAGATCGGCAGCCATAGTCGCGAAGGCCAGGATCCGAAACGGCAGCGCGTCCAGCCCGAAGAGGCTTTCGAGCAGCAGGAATGAGCCCCGATCGCTCCACGGCCGGATGGTCCCCTGCGCGGCGGGCAGGAACAGGGTGTCCATTACGTCCTTCGCGCTGTGCACCTGGCGCAGCAGCCCGAGCCAGGCGAAATCGTCCTGGATAAACCAGCATTTCAGCCCGTCGGCGTAGATCCAGAACAGCAGAAATACGGGCGCCAGCCACCACAGCGCACCGACCGCCCGATCGCGCCAGGTCACTTTCCCTGAAGACCGACGGACACCGCAATTACCCCCAGCTCCCGTTGGTCGGCGGGAGAAGGCGGCAGGCTCTTATCGAGGGTGAAATCCACCACCAACTTGTCTTGCCCGAGCAACTCCGGGGGGACGTCCGCACTGAAGGTCTCACTGCCCGCTTTTGCATACGTTTCCGACTTCAGTTTGGTATTTCCCACTGATGCCGTGAGCGTAAGATCGTGCAGCTTCTGTATCACCACGGCGGGAATCGAGAAGGCAAACGTGAGCGTCGCACCCCGTTGCGCCGAGGCCAGCGGCGGACGCAGCGCCACTGTGAATTTACCGGCCGTCCAGCGCCACGCACCGCCCTCCACGCCATAGAATCCGTGCAGCAATTGGTCGGTCGCCGCCGCGTCGCTCATCTTGAGCACCGACGCCATACGTGGAGTGGTATCCACCGGTTCTTCGTTCTGCACCACGGCGCGTTGGTGCTTGCCCCGGCACCCGGCCACCGCAATTGCAGTCAATGAAAGCAGTGCCACAAATCGATGTTGTCTCGTCACCCCGGCTAGTCTCCGATTCTTTCCACCTGAACTAAACAACTATAGAACGTGGGACCGCCTCCCGCATCGGTCAGGCGTTGCGAAGTGAGCATGTTGACAGAATTCCCGCCGTGCGCCAGTTTGGGCCAGCGCACCGCGGGCGAGCACACTACGCCCTCGGCGACCGTACCGATCACCTGCGCGCGCAGCACGCACTCGCCTCTATCGTTCAGTAAACGGACAGCGTCGCCGGACTGAATCCCCCGCGGCTCGGCGTCGGCGGGATGAATTTTCAGAACGCCCGTCTGCGCGTCGGTATCGGGCCTGTAGCCGAACGTCGAGTTCAGGCTGTCGTCATTTTTCGGCGAGATCAATTCCAGTGGATAGCGCTCGGCCAGTGCCCGATCGCCGGCGCGCGATTCCACCGGCGGCTCGAACCCCAGCGTTTCCGCCCGAAACTCGCACTTGCCCGACAGCGTGCCGAACCCGCCTTCGGCAAATGGCAGAAAAGGATCGGCAACATGCACGCGCACGGAATGCTTTTCGTCGAGCTCCTCGAGCGAAATGCCGTCAATAAACGGATGCCGGCTGTCAAGAAGCTGACGAATCATATCGTCGTCCGAATCGGCCAGGCAGGGCTCGTCGAATCCCATGCGCGCGGCCAGCCGCCGGAAAACCTCGGTATTGGGTAAGGCCTCGCCCGGCGCAGGCAGGGCTGGACGCGCCAGTTGAAGATGAAAGTGCCCATAGGCGGAGTAAAGGTCCGTGTGCTCGAGAAACGTGGTGGCGGGCAGCAGGATGTCCGCGAAATCCGCCGTATCGTTTTGAAAATGCTCCAGAACCACGGTGAACAGATCGGCGCGCTTCAAACCGCGGCGCACGGCGTTCTGATCGGGCGCAATGGCGGCCGGATTCGAGTTATAAACCACCATCGCCTTCACCGGAGGGCTGCCAAGTGACGTCAGAGCGTCACCCAGGGTCGACATGTTCACCAGCCGCGACTCGCGACCCAGCGGAGAAGCGAGTTGCAGATCGGGACGTTCGAGCGCCGTGCGGTTCAACGGGAAGACGGCGGAAGTGGAGAGTTGGAGTCCGCCTCCCACATCGCGCCAGGCTCCGGTCAGGGCAGGGAGCAGCGCAATCGTCCTCACGGCCAGCGCGCCTCGCTCACTGCGCTGCACTCCGTAGTTAAGCCGGATGGCTGCCGGCCTCACAGTCGCGTATTCGCGGGCCAGTTGCACGATATCCTCGGCGGGGAGCCCAGTAAGCTCGGCGGCCCGCTGCGGCGTCCATTCGGCGGCGCGCTTCCCGAGGTCCTCGATTCCCAGCGTGTATTTCTCCACGTAATCGCTATCTTCGAGGCCCTCCCCGAGGATCACATGCATCATGGCCAGCGCCAGGGCGGTGTCGGTGCCGGGGCGAATCCCGTAGTGCCGGTCGGAAACCTTGCCGGTACGGTTCTGGTGCGGATCGATGGTATAAAACTTCGCGCCATTGCGCCGCGCCTCGACGATAAACGGCCACAGATGGACGTTGGTCCCGAGGATATTGGCCCCCCAGGCAATGATCAGCTTCGCGTGCCGGAACTGTTCGGGCTCGATAGCATAGCGCACTCCCAGCGCTTCGGTAAGCCCGGCCGTACCCGCCGAGGCGCAGATGGTTCGGTCCAGCCGCGATGCTCCCAGCCGATGGAAGAAGCGCCGATCCATTCCAGCGCCGTTCAGATACCCCTCGGTACCGGCGTAACTGTAAGGAAGGATAGCTTCCGGCCCAAATTCGGCTGCGATGCCCTTCAGCCTGGCCGCGATCTCATCGAGCGCCTCATCCCACGAGATGCGTGCGAAGTTGCCTTCCCCTTTGGCGCCAGTCCGCCGCTGGGGATAGAGGAGGCGCGCGGGGGAGTATTCGCGCTCCAGATAGCGAGCTACTTTGCCGCACAGGAATCCGCGCGTAACCGGATGCTCGGGGTTGCCGCGAAGCCTCGATCCGCGTCCGTTTTCATCCACATCGATCAGCAGCGAGCAGGCGTCCGGGCAGTCGAGCGCGCAGACCGAATTGACGGTGCGAGTCATACTAGATTCTACCCAGGCAGGGGTCGCCGTCTTTACACATAATCACGTTCTACATCTGTAATCGTGGGTAACAATCGAAGTGTCCCTTCGTCTTGTTGGAAACGGACTAAAACGCTCTATGTCAATTAAGTTTAAGAGGTTATCAAAATTATTACCGGCCCTGTTTTTTGTTGCGGCGTTCTCTGCGCAACAAGCCGGCGCACAAAACGTGGGAACAGTACGTGGATCCGTGACCGATCCTTCCGCCGCGGTAGTTCCCGGAGCCACCATCCAGGTGAATGGAAACGGGGTATCGCGTAGTGTCAAGTCCGATGGACAGGGAAAGTACACGCTGACGTTGCCGCCGGGCACGTACGCGGTGCGGGCGGATGCCAAAGGATTCGTCACATTTACGCAGCCGGCCTTCACGGTAGCGGCCGGTCAGGTGAGCCCCCTCGACATCGCCCTGCAGATCCAGACGGAAGCGCAGGAAGTTCAGGTTAGCGATCAGGCGGCCGGACAGGTGAGCGTGGACCCCTCGCAGAACGTCGGCGCCCTGGTGCTCAAGAATGAGGATCTGGATGCGCTGCCCGACGATCCGGACGATTTGCAGGCCGATTTGACCGCCCTCGCCGGTCCCGCCGCCGGTCCTAACGGCGCCCAGTTCTTCATCGACGGCTTCAGTGGCGGCCAGCTTCCTCCCAAGAGTTCGATCCGCGAAATCCGCATCAATTCAAATCCGTTTTCGGCCGAGTACGACCGGCCCGGTTTCGGACGCATCGAGATTCTGACCAAACCCGGCAGCGACGCCTATCATGGCAGCGCGCTGTTCAATTACGGCGATAAAATCCTGGATACCAGAAACCCCTTCCTCGCCACCGAGCCGGGTTACGACACCAAGATGTTCTCCGGCAATGTCGGCGGCCCGATCAAGAAAAACAAAGCATCCTTCTTCCTTGATGTGAACCGGCGCGCCATCGACGAAGACTCGCTCATCAAAGCCGTAACGCTGGACAGTAATTACAATCCGTATAACTATATTGGCGCGTTTCCGACGCCCAACCGGCTGTGGATGCTGAGCGGGCGGCTGGACTATCAGCTCAATGCCACCAATACCCTGGTCATGCGATATGCCTACAACGACTCGCAAACCACGGGAGGAGTGGGCGGCCTCGCTCTGCCGTCGCAGGAAACCAAGTCGCACACGCTGAGCGACAACGTGCAGATCACCGAGACGATGATCATCGGGACCAAGGCGGTGGACGAAACCCGCTTCCAGTTCCGCGACAGCCACCAGACGCAGGACTCCGTAGCCAGCCCCGGACCAGGCATCAACGTAGCGGGATCCTTCAACAGCGGCGGCCCTCCCTTCACCGAGCCGGGTTTCAACCGCGACAAAAACTACGAGCTCACGAACATCATTACGTTCACCCAGGGAACCCATGCCATCAAAGTCGGCGGGCGCGCCCGGCAGGACGATCTTTCCAATTTCTCCACCAACAACTTCAACGGTTCTTACACCTTCAGCCTCGCGTCGGGCACGACTCCCCAGTGCCTGGCCGGGTATACGGATCCGACTTCGCTCACTCTTTACTCCGTAACCGAACAGCTGCTGGCGCAGGGTGTTCCGGCTTCGACGATTCAGGCCCAGGGCTGCGGTCCCACCCAGTTAACCCTTTCGAGCGGCATTCCGCTGATTCAGGTTCGCCAACTCGACCTCGGATTGTTCGTACAGGACGATTGGCGCCTGCGCCCTAACCTGACCGTCAGCACAGGCATTCGCTATGAAACGCAGAACAATATCAAAGACCACAACGACTGGGCGCCGCGCGTGGCCATCGCGTGGGCCCCGTTCGCGAAGAAGAATGCTCCTTCGAAGACCGTCATTCGGAGCGGTTTCGGTTTCTTCTATGACCGCTTCGCCGACGGCAACGTGGAAAACGCGCTGCGTAACAACGGTTTTACACAGCAGAGTTACCAGCTCAACGCCGGAACCGCCGCGGGCAACGCCGCTCTGCTCGCTTTTCCCAACCTTCCCTGCGCGCTGCCATTGGTCCCGAGCACGTGTGCGGTGCTGGGAGGGGCGACGCTTCAGCAGCAGAATATCTACCAGATAGACCGCGCCTTCCACGCCCCATACATGATGCAGTCGAACATCGGCGTGGAGCGCGCGCTTCCAGGACGTACCTCGCTGTCGGTCAATCTGATCGACTCGCGCGGCGTGCACACTCAGATTACGCGCGACATCAACGCTCCCTTTACCTTCGGGCCGAATATCGGCGCGATTCCTTATCCCGGATTCGGTCCCATCTATCAGTACGAATCCGCCGGGCTCTATAAACAAATCCAGTACATCACCAACGTAAGCACGCGATTCAATCGCCGGGTCAGCCTGTCGGGCTACTATGCTCTCGGATTTGCGCACAGCAACGCTAACGGATTGCCCATGGATCAGTACAACCTGGCCGCGGATTACGGCCGGGCGCAGTTCGACGTTCGGCATCGGGGATATATCGGCGGCGTGATCAATTTGCCGTACGCCATCAATGCCGCGCCCTTTATCACCATGAGTTCGGGGTCGCCCTTCGATATCACAACCGGCGCCGCATATGAGGGCGATGGCATCTACGACGCCCGTCCGGCATTCGCTCCGGCCGGCGCTTCCTGCACGGCAGCCAATATCCGCTGCACGAAGTGGGGGAACTTCAATCTCACTCCGGCGGTAGGCCAACCTGTGATCCCGGTAAATTACGGACAAGGACCGGCGCAGTTTTCGGCCAATGTGCGCATCAGCCGAACGTGGGGATGGGGTGAAAAAGTCGATCCTAACGCTATTCCCAACGTCGGTCCAGGCGGCCCAGGCGGACCGGATGGCGGCGGCCCCGGTGGTGGCGGCCGTGGTGGATTCGGCGGCGGCGGTGGTGGACGCGGCGGCGGCGGCGGTGGCGGATTTGGAGGCGGCGGTGGACGCGGTGGTGGTGGCGGAGGTTTTGGCGGCGGTGGTGGTGGACGCCGCGGCGGTGGAGTCAGCGGCAAGAAATACAGCCTGACTGCTACGGTGAACGCCCGCAACTTTATCAACCATGTCAACCTCGGCGCACCCACTGGCGCTCTGAACTCGCCGTTCTTCGGTGAGTCGACCAATCTGGCCGGCGGCGGTGGTGGTGGATTCGGTGGCGGCGGCAGCGCGGCGGGCGTACGCCGTATCGAATTCTCCCTGCGACTATCGTTCTGATTTTGTGGGGCAGGTTGGTAACCTGCGGCCGATTGGCAATCGGCCTCCCGAACCGCTGGAGAGTGCGAAGGGGCAAATGACGGCCAGGCGCGGAGAACGCAAAGCATCGCAACGCCGCAGGGGCTGCCCGTGGGCCTGCCTGGTCCTGGCACTCGCCGCCTGTAATGCCTTCGCGCAGGACGAGCCAACCATTCGGCTCGACGTTCAGCAGGTGCTGGTGCCCGTGGTGGTGACGGACAGGAAAGGCCATCACGTCAGCGGACTTCACGCCTCCGATTTCCGCATCCTCGAAGACGGCGTGGAGCAGAAGATCGTCGCGTTTTTGAGTGACACGGCGGCGCGGGTCGACGACATCGGCGCGCTTTCGAAAGCGGCCCCCAGCGCATCGGCTACAGCCCCCACGCCGGCAACGCCGAGCCGCACCTTCGTCATCTGCATCGACACGCTTCACACCGCGCCGGCCAACGCAGGGCGATTGCGAGAAGCGCTCGAGAGTCTCTTCGAAAAGGAGAAGCCGGCGGACGCCCAATATGTGCTCGTCGGCATCGGCCGCCAATTGCAGGTACTGCAGCCGGCGACCGCCAATCCGCTCGAGATCCTGCTGAAGCTTCGCAGCACCGCGTTTCAGGGCATGATGGGCGGGCTGGACGCTTCCACTCTGGCCGCTCAACTCGCCCGCCTCCGGACGCGCATGGACGATTTCTGCCGGCGTTGCGCCTGCGTCGGGCGGGGCAATCAATCCGGCTGCGACGTCGATATCGACACGCTCAAGCAGAGCGTCGACGTGGAAGCAAGCCGCTGGAAGGAGCCCACCGATGCGCTTCTCGGGCAATTCTCAAGCGTAGTTGGGGAATTGGCGAAACTGCCCACCGGCCGCACGCTCATCCTCGTTTCCGACGGCTTCAACATCAACCCAGCGCGTGAATTCTACGCGACGGTGGCGGCTTATCTGCCCAACCGCCCCCAGTTCAGAGTGGATGAGGGCGCGGCAGATGCCCAGCTTCAGGGAGCACTGAAGGTCGCCGCCGAGCGCAACGTCACCATCTTTACGATCGACTCCCGCGGGGCTTCTGCGCCGGCCCCAGGCAGCGGTGGAGAAATGGACGCCAGTAGTAATGGAGCGGGGAGCGGCATTCCGAGCGTGACCGGCACGCGATCGCGGAGCAGCGCACCCGTGAACGTGCGAACCGGCTCGCTGCAGACCGCGGATCGGCAGACGAATCCATTTGCGTCCGGCGACAGCGCCAGTATGGAGCAACTGGCGCGTGCCACCGGCGGCCTCTACTTCCACGGCGGCAGCGACATGCTGAAACAATTCCGCGCCGCGCTGGCCGAGGGCCGCGAGTATTACGTGCTCGCGTACGTTTCGAAAAACAGCGCGCAGGACGGCAAGTTCCGTCGCATCAGTGTAGAAACAACGAACAAGAATCTGAATATCCGGGCGAAATCGGGTTACTGGGCGGCGGGCGCGGCCCAGTAACCGCGCTTGGCGGTCACCATCGCTTTGGGGTCGCGAACCTGCACCGTGATCGCGCGAAACTTTCCGTCGAGGGTCGCGTTCCCCGAGACATAAGCGATCGTGTAATAGTCGCGGCCATCGGCGAAAGCCCGCTCGAGTGCGCCCAACAGGTTGTTGCTGTCGTGGAAAGCAGTACCGCCCGTGGCCTCCGCAATTTCGGCCAGGGTATTGCCGTCGTCCGCCGCCACACTTCTTTCGACGCGGTCGACAGACCCGTCTATCACGACCGAATTCGCCGAGTGCGACGCATCGAACGCCGCCTGGCCGTACAGACCTCGCGAGTCGATGGTGTCGATGGTAATGTTGCTCTTCGCGGCAAGTTTCAGGATGGGTTCAAACTCATCCTGCATGCGTGCGTAAGATTGCCGGCTGTTGTGCGAACAGGGCACGTCCGGCGGCACCAGGCAATGCGACGCGAAGGGAAAGAATGCGTCCACCAGGTCGAAGGCTTCGCGGCCGGGTACGATCTGAAAGCCGTCCGAGAGCAGCACGATGGTGCGCCGGTCGCGGGCTTGCGCGAGCTGCGAAACCAGAAAGCGGAACTCGCGCAGGAAGCTTGTTGTCACGGTCCGGTCCAGATCGGCGATTTCTCCGGACTCCAGAAACGCGCGCGCCATACCCGCTTCGCATTTTGCCTTCATCAGGTTCTCGGTCGACATATCGCAGGCCAGCCGCGTGTCGTTCAGATCGCGACGAAACCTCTCGATCTCGGCCCCGACGCTGCCCTGCCGGCCGTCAAGGAAGATCTTCTGCAGCTTCTTGCTTTCGAGAGCTGCGAGCACGGCGGCTGGGTCGCGCGTGACGTTCAGAACCATTTCGGGGGAGGCCCCGAGGGCGATCACGACGTATTGGGAATCGGCGGAGCGTTCCTGCCGGAAGAGCTTTACCAGTGCTTCGCGGGCCGACACGAAATTCTGGAACGACAGGTGCAACGTATCGATGAGCACCAGATAGGTGCGGCGGACCGCAGGCTGCGGAGCAGTGCTTCGAGGCCCAGCCGGGTTGGCGGCGGCTGGAGTGGAAGCGGGTGCGGCCGTCCCCTCCGGCCCCACTTGTGGCACGCCCGAGCTTTCCACGCTGAAGGCCGTGATCTTCTGCTCCACACCGTCTTCGAATACCTTGAAATCGCCCTCGGTCAGACCGCTGACGTGGTGCCCCTGCCGATCCGTCACCACCACGGGAACCAGCACCTGGCGAACGTCCACCTTAATGGTGCTGGCATTCTCAGGCGTGGCGAGCGCGGTCTCGACGGATTTGACGAGGCGCGAGAGACTGGCGTCGGCGGGCGCGAGGCTCGCGGCTACGCGGAGTTCCGCCACGGCGCCCGCACTGTCGCCGGTGCGCGCGAGGGCTTCGCCCAGGTTGAAGTGGGCATTCGGATCCTTCGGCGCGAGCCTGGCGGCGGCGCGAAATTCGTCGATCGACGCTTTAGAGTCCACCAGTTGAAACAGAGCCATGCCCAGACTATTGTGAGCCGACGCGGAATCCGGCATGCCGGCGACGGCTTCGCGCAGTTCGGCCGCCGCATCGGCCTCGTCGCCGATGGCGTGGAAGGCGAGGCCCAGTTGATAGTGGATGTCGACCCGTTGCGGAACCAGCCGGAGCGCCTGCTCGAGAATCTTCACCGCCTCGGCGGGCTGAGATTGAATCAGCGCCGTGCCTCGCGCCAACAACGCGTTCGCGTCGTTAGTATTGGCCGCCCCGTTATTCTGCGCGAAGGCCCCCGTCGCCAGCGCGATAAAAACCGTGGTGAATGCCGCCAACGTCATGCCGGATTTGCGAGCGCGTGTCACAGCCTGCCTGACAGCCGATAGTATCAACAGATGATCGGTTTCCTTGGCCGCTGATCCGCCGTTCAGCGGAATCCTCAATTTCACACACGGCCCGAATCGAGTACGCTGTAATCATGACCATCGTTGTCAGCGACAAAACCGGTTTGGTTGTGCCGCCGAGCTGGCATCAAGAACGGAGACCGCGTTGAATTCCGCGTTGCCGGCGGCGTGATCAACATTGTCCCCAGGCGCTCCCCCGCTGCCGACGAGTGCACCCCCGCGCAGAAACGTGTAATCGACCGTGATCTTCCCAGGGGACTGGCCGACATCGAGCGCGGACGGGTTCAGGGCCGCTTCGCGAGCCACGAAGAATTCACGGTGTCACTGCATAAGGAAGCCCGCAAGCTCAGCGCGAGGAAAACGAAACGCCGGGCCCGATGAGGCTTCTCCGGACCAGACATTTCGTTCGCAATTACAGCAAGGCGCCCCAGGCAATTCAGCGGGCTTTCGACAAGCAGATTCTGCTCCTGCTCGAAGACCTTCATCATCCGTCGCTCCGGGCCAGGAAATACGACGAATCCCGCACCCAAAATAGCCACTCTGCCGGACTGCGGTCCTACCCCCCGCCAACGAACTGAACAATCTCAATCTCCGCCCCGTCCCCAACCAAAGTCGACGCCCACAAATCCCGCTTCACAATGGCGCGATTCAATTCCACCGCCACCCGCTCCGGCTCCAGCTTCAACTCCCGCATGACGTCCGAAAGATTCGCCGTCTCCGGAAAATTCCGGCTCTCGCCATTGACTGTAACCTGATTTTGTTTTGCCACGAGATCCCGTGGATTATTATAAAGAATCGTCACTGCCCCATGCCGACAAACCCGGTTGAACAATGGTCTCCCGTATTGATGCAGGTAGTGCTTGCCATCATTATCGCGGCGGCGCTGGTCGCGCTTTCGTATGTGATCGGCC
>Ga0302320_10005509_pt1 | contig 28336 bp, 33 predicted proteins | sample Bog_T0_3_FD_202130 | JGI IMG/M metagenome (GOLD analysis project Ga0302320, IMG submission 202130) | Peat permafrost microbial communities from Stordalen Mire near Abisko, Sweden - Bog_T0_3 | ecosystem: Environmental > Terrestrial > Soil > Wetlands > Peat | place: Sweden: Abisko, Stordalen Mire...
GCTCCGCCACTCTCCGAAATACGCCGCTCATGCCATCCCTCTCGCTTCGCCGCCGTCGGAGACGCGCTTCGTGCGCCTCCACTCCGCCCAACCCTGCGACAGGCAGTTAAACGAAAGGTTACTGTACGAAACATTGAGAAAACAACCGGATCTGATTCAATATTTATCTTATCATTACCTCGACTCGATCGATTAATTTCATGCATACAGAGTAACGCTCCGGTAACCCAAAGCCGAACGGTGGCGTCCTCATTCCCCGAACTTCCCCCCACGTCCCGCCCCTGCGACGAAGCGCTGGGCGCCGGCTCGTCCCTCTTGCGCCACGATGGGCGCGCCGTGGCGGCCTTCTTCGCGCAACGCCTCGGACATCGGCAGGAACCATTGGCGATAGGCGGACGCGCGATCGACGAGCATGCAGGCTTGCGGGAAGCCAGCGATTTCGCGCGCGAGTTTCTCCGCCTCGCGCCGCGCGGTCCCGTCGGCGACGACGCGGTTGGCCAGCCCGATCTGCTGCGCCTCGCGGGCGCCGACCGGGCGGCCGGTCAGGATCATGTCGAGCGCGCGGCCCATACCGACGACACGCGGCAGCCGCACTGTTCCGCCGTCGATCAGCGGCACGCCCCAGCGCCGGCAGAACACGCCGAAGGTCGCGCTCTCCTCCGCCACACGCAGATCGGCGAGCAGCGCCAGTTCGAGCCCGCCGGCGACCGCGTGGCCGGCGATCGCCGCGATCAGCGGCTTTTTCAGCGCCATGCGCGACGGGCCCATCGGGCCGGGCGCGCCGCCGTCGGGATCGAGGTCGGGACGGCGCTCGGGATCGTCGAGCGCGCTCAAATCCGCGCCGGCGCAGAACTGGCCACCCTCGCCGTAGAGCACGGCGACCCGCAAGTCCTCGTTGGCTTCGAAGTCGCGAAGGGCGGCCAGCAGCGCCCGCGCCATCGGCCCGTCGACCGCGTTGCGCTTGTCGGGCCGGTCGATGATGACCGTCGAAATCGACCCGTCGGTCTCGACGCGGATCGCGGGATGTGAGGTCATGCGATTTCCAGCGCGAACGGCGCCCCCTCGTAGCAATCGACGCCGCGGCCGATCGCATCGATTGCGGCGCGCATCCGCCCGTCGCGCCCGAGATAGGCGTCGGCCAGGGCGACGAGCCGCGTATTCGGCGTAGCGGTGGGCGAGGCCCGGCGCAGGGCGAGCGCGATCTCTCGCTCGTCGCGCTGCGGCGCCAGCGTGCAGACGGTGATGAAAGCCGAGGCCGTCGAGCGCGAGACGCCGGCGTAACAATGGATCAGCATCGGCGCGGCGCGGTCCCAGCGGCGCACGAATTGGATAAGCTCTTCGACATGCGCCACCCCAGGCGCCACCTGCCCGGGCGCGGCGACGACGATGTCGGACATGCCGATGTTCAGATGGTTTTCCGCCGTGATCGCGTCGGGACGCAAGACCTCCGTGCCGGGCGACAGCAGCGTCACCATCGAGCGGGCGCCGGTCTTTTCGACCATCTCGCCGATGCGCGCGAGCGAGCAAACGTGCAATCGCGGCATTCATATCCCCCCGGGCGTGGAATCGAGTTCACGAAATCGCGCTAGAAACCGGCGTTGCGCCTCTTCCGGCCGCCAAGCGGAAAGATACGAGGTTACGAGGTCGCGGGCAACTTTCGGCGCGCCGAAGAATTTACGCGCCTCCGTCGTCGCAAATCCCGCGAGCCCCGTCGCCTCGAAAAACGCGGACTCGCGGTCGGCCGTCTTGACCGCTTTCTCCAGCGCCGCGCTCGCATGAGCAGGCAACCCGAAGCGGACGCGGATGGCGGCCAGCAGCCGCTCCTCGATGCGCTTGTAGTCGCCGCCGACCGCGGCCTTGAACGGCGAAATCATGTCGCCGATCACATATTCGGGCGCATCGTGCAGCAGCGCGGACAATCTCTCGCCCGGCGTCGCCTCGGGCCGCGCCGCGGCGAACAGGAACTCGACGAGCAGCGAGTGCTGGGCGACGGAGAAAATCTCCGGCCCCGCCGTCTGCCCGTTCCAGCGCGCGACCCGGGCGAGGCCATGGGCGATGTCGGCGATTTCCACGTCGACCGGCGAGGGGTCGATGAGGTCGAGGCGGCGCCCCGACAGCATCCGCTGCCAGGCCCGCGGCTTTTCCGGCGCTTTCACCACGGCGCCCGCGCCCCGAGCTCTGCGCAGGCCGCATGCCGGTGACAACCGACGAGATGGTCGTTGACCATGCCCACCGCCTGCATGAACGCATAGATGATGGTCGGGCCGACGAAATTGCCGCCGCGCGCCTTGAGATCCTTCGACATCGCCCGCGAAATCTCGGTCTCGGCGGGAACCTCGCGGGTGGTGGCGAAGCGGTTGACGCGCGGGCGGCCGTCGACGAAGCCCCAGAGGTGGCGGGCGAAGCCGCCCTTCTCCTGCAGGTCGAGATAGACGCCCGCCAGCGCCCGCGTCGCTTCGATCTTGCCGCGATTGCGCACGATGCCCGCGTCGCGCATCAGCGCGTCGAACTTGCGCTCGTCGTAACGCGCGACGACCTCAGGGCGGAATCCGTCGAAGGCTACCCGGAAAGCGTCACGCTTGCGCAAAATGGTGATCCACGACAGGCCCGCCTGGAAGCCGTCGAGGATCAGTTTCTCGAACAGCGCGCGGTCGTCCCATTCGGGAACGCCCCATTCCTCGTCGTGGTAGGCGACATAGAGCGGGTCGGCGCCCGGCCAGGGGCAGCGCGCGAACCCGTCGGCATGGGTGAGCGCGTGGATCGGGCGCGGCGGTTTCGGCGTTTCGGACATCGCTCCTCGCTTGCGGCCAAGCGTATAAATCAGGTTTGCGGGCTTAAGCCAACTTCGGAGCGGCAGTCTCCAGGCTGCCGAACTCTTGCACGCGTATCGCTGCAACGAGCGGCGGCGTGGACGCCGCCGCTCCTTTTGACCTCGCGCTCGCGGCGACGGCGCCTTAGACTCGGGCCATGAGTATGCAGCAGGACTTCGAAGCCGCCGGCCCGTTCGCAGCCGTCGCCAGGGATCGCGGCGCCGCGGCGCTGACACGGGCGCTGTTGATGGACGCGGCGGCGTCGCTGCTGGCGCGAGACGATTTTGCCGGCGTCTCGGCGCCGGCCATCGCCGAGCTCGCCGGGGCGGAGGCATCGACGTTTCACGACCATTTCGCCGACGTCGCAGCGATCGCCCGGGCCGTCGCCAGCGGTATCGCCGACGCCGTGGGGGCGCAAGTCGACGAGACCCTGCTCGAAATCGGCGACGCCTCGCAGCGGGTGGCGCGGGGAACGCGCTATTTCGTCGAGCTCGCCGCCGAACGGCCGGACTGGGGCAAGACCTTGGTCCGCGCCTACTGGGCCGTTCCCGAGTTGCGCGCCTCGATTCAGGAACCGCTGCGCGCCGACATCGAGCGCGGCGTCGCGCAAGGCATGTTCTCGGCGCTCCCCGACCCGATGCTGGCCGCGGGCCTGACCGCGATGACGCTCGGCGCGCTGAGCGCCCGCCTCGACGGCGCCTCGCCCGATTGCGGCTGCCGCGCCGCCGAGTTGCAATTGCGCGCGCTCGGTCTGACCCCCGCCGCGGCGACGGCGATCGGCTGGAAGACGATCGCGCCGCAGCGGCTGTCGGTGCGGTTTTTGTAGGGACAGCGCGGATCTGTCGATGCAGGCGAGGCGCTGGATTCCCAGGGGTTGAAATTTGACGCCTGACGCTGGACCCCTCAGGTATCGGCGAGCGCCAGCAGCTCTCGACCGCGACGCTGTCCCTGCTGTCCCGTCGGCCGAAAGCCCAGTCTGAGCAAGAGCCGCCAGGAAGCCTGATTGCTTCGCCTGCACTCGGCGACAATCTGACGCTCGGGGTGCATCTGACGCAAGCGGCGAATGACGCTCAGGACAGCCTCCGTCGCCAAACCTCGCCCTTGAAAGCGGGTTCAGATCCAATAGCCGATCTCGATCCTATCGTCTCCGCGAGCGTGCGCGCCCACGACGCCAATGAGCGCGGCGTCGTCCCAGGCGCCGAGAAAGCAATTCTCGTCGTCGTTGCTGCGGATCAGCGCCTGCGCGTCTGCAAGTTGGAAGGGAGAGGACAGAAAGTCGATGGCGCCGGTGACGGCCGGGTCGTCGGTGAGTGCCCGAAGCGCTTCGGCGTCCGTTGATCGCAGAGGCAGAATCCTCAGGCGTTCGGTTTCGTGGCTTGGGAAATCTGTCAAAGGCGGCTTCATGGCTCAGGCTCGCAGGCTAACTCGGAACTTGCATGATGGATCGACTCCGGTCCATCGAAGATGCAACCAAACGTCGGCTCCTGACTGCTGGGTTTTCGCTCACCCCTTCCCCCGGATCGCCTCTCCAACCGGCGCCAGCAACCCCTCGTCGTCGTTGGCGACCCGGTTGACCGCGGTCCCGATCGGAACCAGCTCCAGCTCCGCCTCCGGCGCGGGCTGGAGCATCGCCGCCGCCTTCGCCGCGTCGACGCCGTCGCCATCGAGCCAAGCCGAAAACGCCTCGCGCGGCAACAGCGCCGGCATGCGCTCGTGGACTTGCGACATCAGCCGGTTCGCCTGTGTCGTAACGATACAGGCGGTGTCGAGTTCGCCGCCGCTGGCGTCGGTGTAGGTCTCGAACAGACCCGCCATCCCCAGCGGCTGGCCGTCGATGCGGCGGATCAGGAACGGCTGTTTCGGCCCGCGCTCGCTGACGCGCCGCCACTCGTAGAACCCGTCGGCGACGACGAGACAGCGGCGGCGCTTCAGCGCGTTGCGAAAGCTCGGCTTCACCGCCAGCGTCTCGGCGCGGGCGTTGATGATGAGGGGGAAGTCTTTGGGATCTTTGACGAAACCGGGGAGGAAGCCCCAGCGCGCGAGCAGAAAGTGGCGTTCTCGACCGTGCGTGTGTTCGCGCGCGAAAACGATGGGAATCGGCTGCGTCGGCGCGACATTGTAGCGCGGGGGAAAGTTGGGCTGTTCGACATAGTCGAAGAACGCCCTGACAGCCTCGGGCGGCAGAGTGATCGCAAACCGGCCGCACATCTTTTCGCCTCCGAGCTAGCCCAAACGGGTTAACCATTTTGTAACAGTTGGACTGGCCACACCCGATTAACTCGCATAAGTTACACGCGCCATGAACAGCTCTTCTCCCCTCACGCTCGATGAGCTCGCCGCCGCAGAAGCGCGCAGCATGGCGCTCGCCTATGTGAGCGAAGCGTTCGCGGAAGCCATCCTCGACGGCATCGACGTCGACGACTTCGCCGAGGCCGCGGTCTGCGCGGCGTTTCGCGAGCTGGTGGCGGTCTACGGCGAGGCGCGCGTCGCCGACATCGCCGCGAAATTGCCGGACCGGGTGCGCGCGGGCGAATTCTCCAACGCGACGCGGCAATAAAGAGTTTCCGGCGCCGCGCGCGTGTGCGAGAAACGCGCAAACGACAATTGTCAGGGACTTCCATGCGCAGCCTCCCGTTGGCCATGTTGAGCTTGGCGTTGGCGGCGCCCGCCTTCGCCAACGATTCTTCGGCCGAGCTGACCACCGGCGGCCTCGTGCTGACGCGCAGCGCCGACATCGAGATGCGCTCTGAAGACCTGTCGATCTCCCAACAGGAGATCGTCGTGCGTTACATTTTCTTCAATCGCGGCGCGGCGGATCAAACCGTCACGGTGGCGTTTCCGCTGCCCGATATCGTTTGGGAGGGGCCGGACACCGTCATCTCCGTGCCCGATTCGCAATCCGCCAACTTCCTCGACTTCAAAACCCTGGTCGCGGGGGCGCCGGTGGAGATGCGCCTCGAACAGAAAGCGTTTTCCGGCGCGCGAGACATCACCGCGCAATTGACCAAGCTCGGCGTGCCGCTGGCGCCGCAGCGCGAGACGACCTGGAAGGCGCTCGACGCGCTGCCGAAGGCGGTTCAGGACGAGTTGCTCAAAACCGATCTCGCCATCCCCGACGATTACGACGCCGGCAAGGGCCCGGAACACCATTTGTCGCCGCACTGGACGCTGAAGACCGCCTACTATTGGAATCAGACGTTCCCCGCGGGGCGCGAACTCGCCGTCGAGCATCGCTACAAGCCCAGCGTCGGCGGGACCGTCGGCACGTCGCTGCAGATCGATCCGGTTCCTGCGGAGACCTGGCGCGACTACCAACCGCGCTATTGCATCGATTCGGCGTTCATGGCGAGCGTGCGGACGGCGACCGGCGCGCGCGGTCGCAATGGCTCGCTCGAACATGACCTGTTCGAGCGGCGCATCGGCTATGTGCTGACGACCGGCGCCAACTGGGCCGGTCCGATCGGCGATTTCCATCTCACCGTCGACAAGGGCGCGCCGACCAGTCTCGTCAGCTTCTGCGCGGACGGCGTGAAGAAGATCTCGCCCACCCAGTTCGAGGTGCGCCACACCAATTTCACGCCCAACCACGACCTCGACATCCTCATCCTGTATTCTCCGCAAAAGTAAACCTGCACGAGCGCGACGATGACCTTCAAAGCCATCCGTAACGACAAGACCGAAGCCGGACAGACCGTCCGCTTCGTCGACATGGACCCGAGCGAGTTGATGGACGGCGACGTGACGGTTCACGTCACCCACTCGACCGTCAATTACAAGGACGGCCTGTCGCTGTCGGGCAAGTCGGCGATCCCGCGCCGCTTCCCGATGATCCCCGGTATCGATCTGGCGGGAATCGTCGAGTCTTCGTCGCATCCGTCGTTCAAGGCGGGCGACGAAGTGATGCTCAACGGCTTTGGCCTCAGCGAGACCCATATGGGCGCCTACGCCGAACTCGCTCGGGTCAAAGGCGACTGGTTGCTGCCGCTTCCCGAGGGTTGGTCGCGGGCGCAGGTGATGGCGGTCGGCACGGCCGGTTGTACGGCGGCGCTGTGTGTCGATGCGCTGGTGGCGGCGGGTGTGACGCCCGCGCAGGGGCCGGCGATCGTCACCGGAGCCGCCGGCGGCGTCGGCTCGGTCGCCATCGCGCTGCTCGCCAAAGCGGGCTGGAAAGTGCTGGCTTCGACGGGCCGCGCTTCCGAGGCCGATTATCTGCGGTCGCTGGGCGCCGCCGAGATTGTCGATCGCGCGACCCTCTCGGCGCCGGGCAAACCGCTCGGCAGGGAGCGCTGGGCGGCGGGCGTCGACTGCGTCGGCTCGACGACGCTCGCCAATCTGCTCGCGCAGACCAGCTACAGCGGCGCTGTCGCCGCCTGCGGCCTCGCCGGCGGCATGGATCTGCCCGCCAGCGTCGCGCCGTTCATCTTGCGCGGGATCAAACTGCTCGGCGTCGACAGCGTGCAAGCCCCGATGGCGCCGCGCCGCGCGGCGTGGGAACGCATCGCCCGTGACCTGGATCGCGAAAAACTCGCGGCGATGACGACCACGGTTGCGTTCGACCGCGTGTTCGAAATCGGCGCCGACATCCTCGCCGGCAAGGTCCGCGGCCGTGTTGTCGTCGAAATCGGCTGACACATTGTCGACATTCGGGCGAGAGCACGCGGAGTTCAGATGACGGATATATCGCTGCCTGTGGCGGCCGGGGCGGGGTTGCTGTCGTTTCTGAGCCCCTGCGTGCTGCCGCTCGCCCCGCCCTATCTGTGCTATCTCGCCGGAACGTCGATCGAAGATCTCGTCGTCGAGGGCGAACCGCGGGCGCGGCGCGACATGCTCTTCGCCTCGCTGTTGTTCGTCGCCGGCTTCTCCACCGTGTTCGTCGGCATGGGCGCGACCGCTTCGGTGTTCGGCGCGCTGCTGCGGCAATGGAGCCATGTTCTCTCCATCGTCGCCGGCCTCGGCATCATGGCGATGGGCGCGCATTTTCTCGGACTCTGGCACATCGGCGCGATGCTGCGCGAAAAGCGCCTCGACGTCGCCAAACCGACGGCGTGGTGGGCGTCCTATCTGATGGGCCTCGCCTTCGCGTTCGGCTGGACGCCGTGCATCGGGCCGATCCTGGCCGCCATTCTCGCGGTGGCGGGAACGGAAGACACGGTCGGTCGCGGGGCGCTGCTGCTCGCCGCCTACGCCTTCGGGCTGGGCGTGCCCTTCATCCTGGCGGCGCTGGCGATGGAGCGGTTCCTCGGTTTTTCCCGCGGCTTCCGCAAGCAATTCGCCAGGCTGGAAAAGGTCGTCGGCGCGCTGCTGGTGCTGACCGGAATCGCCTTCCTCACCGGCGGGTTGCAGACGGCGTCGAGCTGGCTGATCGAGGCGTTCCCGGCGATCGGCCGGTTGGGTTGAGGAGCGTCGGCGAGGAGCGTCGGCCTCCAGGCCGACGAAACAATACAGACGTCGGCCTGGAGGCCGACGCTCCGCGGCGCTGCTGAACTTCCAATCCGCGGGGTCTTCCACCAACCCGGCAACGACCGCATTGGTCTCGATATAATGCCGAACCCGCTCGAACTGCGCCTCGTCACGCATGTAGCGGTCGAAATAGTCGCGTTGCCAGAAGGCGCCGTCGCGCCCGAGGATCGGGTTGATCTTGCGGGCGGAGTAGCTCTTCCAGCTGCGAACGAGGTCGGGCAGCCGAGAACCGTCGCGAAACGTCGCGAGAACATGAACGTGGTTGGGCATCGCCACGAAGGCGTGGAGGTCGTGGCTGTCGCCGCAGCCGTGCAGCAGCGCCGCGACGACGATTTCCGCGAACTCGGGGCGCGCCAGCCAACAGGAGCCGTGGCCGGCGTCGAGCGCCGTTTCGATGCGTCGGCGATAGTCGGCCTCCGCCTCCGCAACACGTGCTCCCGCGACGCCCGCTGGCAGGGAGTCGAACAAGCGGAAGGTGATGAACTGCGGGCGCTCGGGCGTGTCGAAATGTGGCAGGCTGCGCGGGAAATACCAGCCTTTGTGCGGGCGCGGCGTGGTCATGAGACAACGCTCCGATCTGAGGAGCGTCGGCCTCCATGCCGACGTTTACGGTGCTCCGTCGGCCTTGAGGCCGACGAAACAAAAAAACGTCGGCCTGGAGGCCGACGTTCCTTTTCGTTTCAACCGAACTTCAGATCACTTATTCTGCTGATAGGTGACCTTGCCGTCCGCGCCCTTCACCCAGGTGTACCAGACGTAGTCGGCGGTGGTGCGGTCGCCCTTCTTGTCGTAGGCGATGTCGCCGAGCACGGTATGGAACGGCTTGCCCGAGTGCATATACTCGGCCATCTTCTTGGAATCGAGCGACTTCACGGCTTCCGCGGCCTGCTTCAGGATCTGCATGCCGGCGTAGGAATAGAGCGTGTAGCCCTGCGGATCGTAGCCCTTGGCCTTGTACTCGGCGAGCACGTCCTTGGCGTTCGGGTTGTCGCGCGGCTCGGGGCCGAACGACATCAGCGTGCCTTCGACGCCGGGGCCGCCGATCTGGGCGAACTCGTCGTCGGTGATGCCGTCGCCGGAAATCAGGATGGTCTTCAGGCCCTGGTCGCGCATCTGACGGACGATGAGGCCGCCTTCGGTGTGCAAGCCGCCCCACATCAAGTAATCGGCGCCCGATTCCTTGATCTTCGAGACGATCGCGGAATAGTCCTTCTCGCCGACGTTGACGCCTTCGTAGAGCACTTCCTTCTTGCCGCCGGCGTTCATGAATCCCTTGGCGGCGTCGGCGAGGCCCTTGCCGTACGGGGTCTTGTCATGAATGACGGCGATCTTCTTGTCCTTGAGCTTGCTGAGCGCGAGGTCGGCCCACAGCTTGCCCTGCTGGTCGTCGCGGCCGCAGGTGCGGAACGCGTCCCACAGGCCACGATCGGTAACCTTCGGGTTGGTCGCCGAAGGAGTAATGAACAGAATGCCGTTGTCGGAATAGACTTCCGAAGCCGGAATCGTCACGCCCGAGTTGAAGTGGCCGATCACCAGCTTGACGCCGTCGCCGACGAACTTGTTGGCGACCGAGACGCCCTGCTTCGGATCAGACTGATCGTCGCCCTGCTCGACTTCGATCTTTTGGCCGAGGATGCCGCCGGTCTTGTTGAAGTCTTCGGCCGCCTGGCCGACGCCGTTGGTCAATTGCGCGCCGAACGACGCGTTCGGGCCGGTGATCGGACCGGCGACGCCGATCTTGATGTCCGCACAGGCCGCGCCGGCGTAGGCCAGGCCAGCCGCAAGCACGAGACCCGACAACCAAATGTTCTTCATTCGTTACTCCCTAGGGTTCGGGGCGTCTGCGCCCCACGGACGGAACGCGTCAGCCCCCGCCTTGGGGCGGATAAGAGCCTGTTTCTTGCCGCGAGTCACGCGAAAAACTAAGGCGCCGCGCTGTTTCTGAGCGCTTTTTGCGTGGCCAAATCGACGCCCCTGCGGACCTGCGACTGTGCGAATTCGCGGGCCCGTTTCGGACTATCCGAGGCCCCAGATTCGGCTGGCGAAAATTCCGGCGACGAAGGCGACGGCGGTGAAAACGGCCGTCGTGGATAAGTTGCTTTGGGGATTTACGATCTCGTCGCTCCGAAGCGGAACAGATATTTTTCTGTCCGGTGGAACTCCTCACCCTCGGGTCTTCCGCGCGGACTCCTGGGTATATTCATCGCCTGCCTCCTTTCCGGGCGCCGTTGCGCCTGACTTGGTTCAGGAAGGAAGCCGGTTCATGCGCGCGCGCCACGCGAAAATCCGGCGCGATTCGTCACATTTCGCGCCGGCCGCAAAACGTCGCCGCGTGCTGCAGGAAACCGCCAGCCTCGCGCCGCGCCGTCATCGCCCCTTCCAGGCCAGCCCGCGTTTCTCGAACGCCCAGGAATATTGCGTCGCCATCTGGCGCACGCGCATGGTCTGATAGCCCAGGCTCGCCGCGACGAACAGAATGACCAGCGCGACGCCGTAGTAGTACCAGGAGAAATCTTCCTGGAACAAAGCGTAATGCAGGAAGTGCACCGCCGCCGCCAGCACGATCATCGCCGGGAGGATGAGCAGGCGCGGGCTCCAGGATTTGGCGAAGGCGCGCCCTGCCGCCGTCGCCGCGGCAGCGCCCAAGCCGGTGAGCACGATGAACGCGAGCCAGCCCCAATCGTCGCTGACGTCCCAGATCCAGCCGCCCATCAGTGACCTCCCTCGAGATAGGCGGCGCGCACTTCAGGCCGCGCCAACAGTTCCTGGCCGGTGCCGCTCATGGTGATCACGCCGTTGACCATCACATAGCCGCGATGGGCGAGCTTGAGCGCATGGAACGCGTTCTGCTCGACCAGGAACACCGAAATGCCCTGGGTGCGGTTGAGATCGGCGATCGCGTCGAAGATCAGCTTGACGATGAGCGGGGCTAGACCGAGCGAGGGTTCGTCGAGCAACAGCAGCCGCGGCCGGCTCATCAGCGCGCGGGCGATGGCCAGCATCTGCTGCTCGCCGCCTGACAGTGTGCCGCCGCGCTGCTGCGCGCGCTCCTTGAGGCGCGGGAACATCGCGAACACCCGTTCGAGGTCGTCGTCGAAATGGGCGAATTTGTCGATCGAGGCGCCCATCTGCAGGTTTTCGTAGACGGTCATGCGCGGAAAGATCCGCCGCCCTTCCGGCGACTGCGCGATCGACATGCGCGCGATGATGTGCGGCGGCAGCCCGGTGATGTCCTGGCCGTCGAACGTGATCGTGCCCTTGCGCGCGCGAGGACTGCCGAACACCGTCATCATCGTCGTCGACTTGCCGGCGCCGTTGGCGCCGATCAGGGTGACGATCTCGCCCTCGTTGACGTCGATGTCGACGCCTCGGAGCGCCTGGATCTTGCCGTAAAACGTCTCGATGCCGCGCATTTGCAGCAGCGGCTTCGGTACGGCGGCGGGGGAAGCGTTCACGGCGCTCATGCTCCGATCTCCGCTTCGGCGTCGGCGAGTTCTTCCTCGTCGGCGACGCCGAGATAGGCGGCGATGACCTTGGGATCGTTGCGCACTTCCGTCGGCGTGCCGTCGGAGATCTTGGTGCCGTAGTCGAGCACGACGACGTGATCGGAGATCTGCATGACCACCGACATATCGTGTTCGATGAGCAGCAGCGAGGTCTTGTGCTCGTCGCGGATCATGTTGAGCAGCGCGTTGAGTTCCGCCGATTCGCGCGGATTGAGGCCCGCCGCCGGCTCGTCGAGGCACAACAGCACCGGATCGGTGCACATCGCGCGGGCGATCTCCAACCGCCGCTGCGCGCCATAGGGCAATTCGCCCGCCGGATCGTCGGCGCGGTCCGTCAAGCCGATCCTTTCGAGCCAGTATTTGGCGCGCTCGACCGCCTCGCGTTCCGCCGCGCGATAGGACGGGGCGCCGAACAGCCCGAGGAAGGTGAGGCCGCTGGCGATCATCAACTGGTTGTGATGAGCGACCATCAGGTTCTCGAGCACCGTCATGCCCTGGAACAGCCGGATATTCTGGAAGGTTCGGGCGACGCGCGCGTGCCAGGCGATCTCATTGCCGGGCATGCGTTCGAGCAGATAGATGTCGCCTGCCGGCGTCCGGTCGTGGCGCTTGCCGGTGCGCGTCAGCGCTTCGACGCGCTCGATATCGGCGACGCCGCTGCGCGCCAGCGCGAGGCGTCCCTCCGTCGGCTTGTAGAAGCCGGTGACGCAGTTGAACACCGTCGTCTTGCCGGCGCCGTTGGGGCCGATCAGCGCGGTGATGTCGCCGCGTCCGGCTTCGAACGACAGGTTATTGACGGCCACGAGGCCGCCGAAGCGCATCGTCAGATGTTCGACGACGAGAATGGGGTCGGACTTCCAGCGCATCAACCGTGCCCCTCTTTGACGAGATCGCCAGACACCGACTTACGCTCCTTCAAGAAGATCGAGGGCGCGCGCGTCGACACGAAGCCGCGCGGCCGGACCACCATCATCACCACCATGGCGAGGCCGAACAGCAGGCCGCGATATTGCGTCGGGTCGATGTCGAGCTTGTAGCTGTAGAAGCCGGGCCACAGCGCGGCCAACTGATCGGCGAACACCTTATCCTGCACCAGAATAATCGCCGCGTCGGCTACGACGATGATTGCAGCCCACAACAGCCACCTTCGCGTCAACAGTCCCAACAAGATCAGGATGACCACCGAGGCGATGATTTCGCTGTCGAACCAAAGCCAATGCACGAGATCCAACTCGCGCAACAATTCGAAGCCGCCGATCAGGAACACCGCGGCGAGAGCGACGCCGATCTGCGAGCCCATGCCGCCGAGCACCACGATGGCGAGGATGGTCGCGGATTCGTTGAAGGTGAAGCTCTCCGGGCTGATGAAGCCCTGCCGCACCGCGAAGAACGAACCCGCCAGCCCGCCGAAGAACGCGCCGAGCGCGAAGGCCGTGAGCTTGGTGTTGGTGGTGTTCACGCCCAGCGAGCGGCAGGCGATCTCGTCCTCGCGCAGCGCCTCCCAGGCGCGGCCGATCGGCAGCCTTCTGAGCCGGATGGTGACGAAGCTTGTGAGCAGCGCCAGCCCCAGAATCACGTAATAGAGGAACAGCTTGGAATGGATCGGCGCATATTCGAGGCCGAAGAAGTCGTCGAAGCCGCCGGGCCGGTCGGCGAACACCAGACCGAAGAACGTAATCTTCGGGATCGAGCTGATGCCCGCGCCGCCGCCGGAAAAATCGGTCCAGTTGACGAGCACCGTGCGGATGATTTCGCCGAACGCCAGCGTCACGATGGCGAGATAGTCGCCGCGCAGCCGGAGCACCGGAAAGCCGAGGATCATGCCCCAGGTGGCGGCGAGGATGCCGGCGATCGGCAGGCAGATCCAGAACGACAGATGGAACGTCGTCGCCAGCAGCGTGTAGGAATAGGCGCCCACCGCATAGAACGCGACGTAGCCGAGATCGAGCAGGCCGGCCAGGCCGACGACGATATTGAGGCCCCAGCCGAGCATCACATAGATGAGGATCTGAATGCCGTAGGAATCGATCCATTTGAGCGCGCCGCCGCCGCCGAGCAGCGCGACGGTGACCGGCGGGAAAAGCAGCAGGAAGGCGAGCCCGCCCAAGTTGAGCGCCTGGGACGCCGCCGCGCTCCGCGGTTTGGCGACGACTGCCGCTTTTTCGAGCTTGGGCGCCGCCGCAGCCGTCAAAAGGAGAAACCGGCCGACGAAGGCGATGACGACGAACACCGCGACCAGGATCGGCCGCCAGATCAGCTGCAACTGGCCGGTGTTCTGATCCGAATCGGTGCGGAACAGGATGATGGGCACGCAGAGCACGAGCGTCAGCGCCGCCGCCGCAAGCGATTCTTGCAGGCGGCGCCCGAGCCCGCCGCCCTCTGTCGAGGCTATAGACGTCATCGTCAGACCTTCTCGATTTCAGGACGACCGAGGATGCCCGAGGGCATGAAGATGAGGGTGATCGCGAGGATCGAGAACGCGGCGACGTCCTTATAGTCGGACGAGAAATAGGCCGCCCACATCACTTCGATGAGGCCGATCATCAAACCGCCGAGCACCGCGCCGGGCAGCGAACCGATGCCGCCGAGCACGGCCGCCGTGAACGCCTTGACGCCGGGCAGGAAGCCGTCGGCGAAATTCACCACGCCGTAGTAGAGCATATACAGGGCGCCGGCGACGGCGGCGAGCGCTGCGCCGATGATGAAGGTGATGGAGATCGTACGGTCGACGTCGACGCCCATCAGCGACGCCATCTTTTGGTCCTGCTCGGTGGCGCGCTGGGCGCGGCCGAGGTTGGTCTTCTGCACCAGCCACCAGAAGCCGATGAGCAACAGCGCGGTGATGAGCACGATGACGATCTGCCGATATTGCAGGGTCACTTCGTGGCCGGGCTCGCCGAATTGCAGGATCTGGGTGAACATCGGCGGCACCGGCTTGTTGCGCGGACCTTGGGCAACCTGCACGAAATTCGACAGGAACGTCGACATGCCGATGGCGGAGATCAGCGGCGCCAACCGGAACGAACCGCGCAAAGGACGATAGGCGAGCCGCTCGATCGTCCAATTCCACACCGCGGTCAACACCATGCCGAATATGAGCACGACGATGAAGGCGACGGGCAGAAAGCCGAGGCCGAGGATCTTAGTGAGAAACAGGAACACTATCAAGGCGATGAACGCCGAGAGCATGAACACGTCGCCATGCGCGAAGTTGATCATGCCGATGATGCCGTAGACCATCGAATAACCGATGGCGATGAGCCCGTAGATCGAGCCCAGCGTTATCCCGTTGATCAATTGCTGGAGGAAATTTGCCATCCGCGCCCGCCTGTTCCCTGCCATTTTCCTCATGCAGGAACCGCGCCAGCCCAGAGCCGGCCCGATCTTCCCCCCGCATGGCCGCGGCGTCACGATTTTGGCGCCGTCATAGCCTATACGACCCCACCGTAGACTGCCCGACGTTACGTCGCAATTGGCGGAATCGATTCCGTTGTCAAGCGAGCGGCGCGGAGACGGGGTTTTCCGGCGTTGGCCGATCATCGTTGCCTTTGCCGGCAATATCCAGCGAAAGATTGAGGGCGGCCGCGGCGTTAGCGCAACTTCGGCGCGTTTGACGACCGGCGCGCGAAATTTTATTGCGCGCTTTCGCCGCACTTCCCTTGCGGAACTGCGCTATGTCCGATGGAATATTTCGATACTTTGGCGCCAGTGACGAAACCCATCGGCTCCGCCTAGGCTGAAAGTCGAAGCTGGGGCCTCGTCGACGCTTGACGCGTCGGGCGAGGTTGTTCAGTCTCGAAAACCAACGCGCGCGGCGCGCCTCAATCGGGCGACGCCAGCCGGGCGAGAATGCGGGTCAGGAAACGCACACCTCTCGAGGCGGCTCAGCCGCGCGTTGGCTACAGGGTTCCAAAGGGAGGAAGTCGATGGTTTCCATTTCCATGACGGTCAACGGCAAGGCGGTGACGGCGAATGTCGATCCCCGCACCTTGCTGGCTCAGTACTTGCGCGAAAACCTGCGCCTCACCGGCACGCATATCGGCTGCGACACGTCGCAATGCGGCGCCTGCGTCGTTCATGTCGACGGCCGCGCGGTCAAATCCTGCTCGACGCTCGCCGTCACCTGCAACGGCGCGCATGTAACGACCATCGAGGGCCTCGCCCAGGGCGGCAAGCTGCATCCGATGCAGCAGGCGTTCCAGGACAATCACGGTCTGCAATGCGGCTTCTGCACGCCGGGCATGATCATGACCTCGGTCGACATCGTCAATCGTCTGGGAACCGACCTCGACGAGGCGACGATCCGCCACAACCTCGACGGCAACATCTGCCGCTGCACCGGCTACCACAACATCGTCAAAGCCGTGCAGCAGGGCGCCGCGGAAATGGGCGCACTCGCCAAAGCCGCCGAATAATCTCGCCCGACGTTTTCAGCTCGAGCTCGCAAATGGCGAGCCCGCGAAAATCCGATCTCGACAAAAACACCGCCAGGGAGAGTTGCATGAGCGCGACCGGCATCGGCGCTTCAGTCAAGCGCAAGGAAGACATTCGTTTCATCACCGGCAAGGGCCGCTACGTCGACGACATCAATCGTCCGGGCCAGGCCTACGCCTACTTCGTGCGTTCGCCGCACGCCCACGCCACCATAGATAAGATCGACGCGACCGAAGCGCTCGCCTCCCCTGGCGTGGTCGCCGTGTTGACCGGCGACGACATCGCCGCCGACAAGGTGGGCGGGCTCATCTGCGGCTGGATGATCCACTCCAAGGACGGCTCGCCGATGAAGGCGGGCGCCCATCCTGCGCTCGCCCAGGGCAAGGTGCGCTATGTCGGCGACCACGTCGCCGTCGTCATCGCCGACAGCTACAGCCAAGCCAAGGACGCGGGAGAGAAGCTCGTCGTCGACTATACCGCGCTGCCGGCGGTCGTCGACCCCGCGACCGCGGCCGGCAACGCCACAATCGTCCATGACGCGGCCCCCGACAACACCGTCTACAACTGGCATCTGGGCGACAAAGCCACGACCGACGCGGCTTTCGCCGCCGCGGCGCATGTGACCAGGATCGACCTCGTCAACAACCGGCTCATCCCCAACGCGATGGAGCCGCGCGCGGCGGTCGGCGACTACGACGCAGGCGACGACGTGCTGACCCTCTACACGACGAGCCAGAACCCGCATGTCGCGCGTCTCGTGCTCTCGGCCTTCATCGGCCTGCAGCCCGAACACAAGTTCCGCGTCGTGGCGCCGGACGTCGGCGGCGGTTTCGGCTCAAAAATCTTCATCTACGCCGAGGAGACGGTTTGCGCCTGGGCGGCCAAGAAGATCAATCGCGCGGTGAAATGGACGGCCGATCGCACGGAGGCGTTCCTCTCCGACGCGCACGGCCGCGACCACGTCACCCACGCCGAACTGGCGCTCGACGCCAGCGGTAAGATGATCGGTCTGCGCGCCCACACGATCGCCAATCTCGGCTCGTATCTGTCGACTTTCTCGTCGTCGGTGCCGACCTATCTGTACGCCCCGCTGCTGTCGGGCCAGTACAACATCCCGGCGATCTACGCCGAGGTCGACGCGGTCTATACGACGACGGCCCCGGTCGACGCCTATCGCGGCGCCGGCCGTCCCGAGGCGACCTTCGTCGTCGAGCGTCTGGTCGAAAAGGCCGCGCGCGAACTCGGCCGCGATCCTGCGGACTTGCGTCGGCAGAACTTCGTCACCGAGTTCCCACATCAGACGCCGGTCATCATGTGCTACGACGCCGGCAACTACGCGGGCGCGCTCGATCGCGCATTGGAACTCGCCGATTACAAGGGCGTTCCGGCGCGCAAGGCGGCTTCCGCCGCCAAGGGCAAGCTGCGCGGCGTCGGCTTCTCCGCCTTCATCGAAGCCTGCGGCATCGCCCCGTCGGCGGCGGTGGGCTCGCTCGGCGCGGGCGTCGGTCTGTGGGAATCGGCGGAAGTGCGGGTCAATCCGATCGGCACCGTCGAAGTCCTCACCGGGTCGCACAGCCACGGCCAGGGCCATGAGACGACCTTCGCCCAGCTGGTGTCCGACCGCTTAGGCATCCCGATCGGCAACGTCGCCATCATTCACGGCGACACCGACAAGGTGCAGATGGGCATGGGCACCTATGGCTCGCGCTCCGGCGCGGTCGGCATGTCCGCCATCGTCAAGGCGCTCGACAAGATCGAAGCCAAGGGCAAGCGGGTCGCCGGCGCGGTGTTGGAAGCCTCGGCCGACGACATCGAGTTCAAGGACGGCAAGTTCACGGTCAAGGGCACCGACAAGTCGATCGACTTCGGCTCGCTGGCGTTGCAGGCCTATATCGCGCACAAGTTCAACGGCCAGGACATCGAACCCGGCCTGAAGGAAAGCGCGTTCTGGGATCCGACCAATTTCACCTTCCCCGCGGGCGTGCATATCTGCGAGGTCGAGATCGATCCGGACACCGGCGTGACCACGATCGAGCGCTACACCGCCGTCGACGACTTCGGAAAACTCATCAACCCGATGATCGTTCACGGCCAGGTGCACGGCGGCATCGCCCAGGGCATCGGTCAGGCGCTGCTCGAAGGCGCCCATTACAACGAGGACGGCCAGCTCATCACCGCAAGCTTCATGGACTATACGATGCCGCGCGCCGACAACCTGCCCTCGTACACTATCGACACGATCGAGACGGCCTGCCCGTCCAATCCGCTCGGCATCAAGGGCTGCGGCGAAGCGGGCGCGATCGCCTCGCCTCCGGCGGTCATCAACGCGATCACCGACGCGCTCGGCAATGAGGACGTGACGATGCCCGCGACCCCGCAGGTCGTCTGGCGCGCCGCGCAAAAGACCGCGTTGAAGCGCGCCGCCGAGTGAAACCCCTCAGCGCGGCGCTGAGCCGCGCGCCCTTTCGGAGACATCAGACATGTATGCCTTCAACTACTCCCAGCCCAACAGCCTGAGCGGCGCGGTCGCCGAACTCGCCAACGAAGACGCCAAGGCGCTCGCCGGCGGCCAGACCCTGCTGGCGACGATGAAGCAGCGGCTCGCGTCGCCCAGCGCGGTCGTCGACTTGAACGGTCTGAGCGAACTCGTCGGCATCCGCCGCGAGGGCGACACGATCGTGATCGGCGCGCTGACCCGTCACGTCGATGTCGCCACCAGCGACGTCGTCAGGTCGGCGATCCCGGCGCTTGCCGCGCTCGCCGGCGGCATCGGCGACCCCGCCGTGCGCAACCGCGGCACCATCGGCGGTTCGCTCGCCAACAACGACCCAGCCGCCGACTACCCCGCCGGCGCGCTGGGCCTCGGGGCGACGATTGTGACCAACAAGCGCGAAATCGCCGCCGACGCCTATTTCAAGGGCCTGTTCGAGACGGCGCTGGAGCCGGGCGAACTCATCACGGCGGTGAAATTCCCGATCCCGCAAAAGGCCGGCTACGTGAAGTTCCCCAACCCGGCCTCGCGGTTCTGCATCGTCGGCGTGTTGGTCGCCAAGACCGCGGACGGCGTGCGCGTGGCGGTGACCGGCGCGGGCGCCGGCGGCGTGTTCCGCGCCACGGATTTCGAGAAGGCGCTCGACGGCAATTTCTCGGCCGCGGCGCTCGACGGCGTTGCGGTTTCGGTCGACGACCTGTCGAGCGACATCCACGCCAGCGCCGATTATCGCGCCCATCTGGTCGGCGTCATCGCCAAGCGGGCGGTGGCGGCGGCGTGAGGAGCGTTGGCCTCCAGGCCGACGTTGCGCGGTTCCGTCAGCCTGGAGGCTGACGCTCCCTGGCCGCACCCTCTCCCGCGAGCGGGAGAGGGGGCTGACCCCGCCCTCCGGTCATTCCGGAGGGCGGTGTTTTTCGTGTAAGGCTATTGCCATGTCCATGCCCGCCCCCAAATCCGCCCCTGCCTCGATCGACGACACGCTGGCGATGCTGGCCGACGCGCATTACGTCGCCGACCGGGCGCTGGCGACCGTGATCTTCCTGGCGTTGCGGCTCCAGCGGCCGCTGCTGCTCGAAGGCGAGGCCGGCGTCGGCAAGACGGAAATCGCCAAAGTGCTCGCCGCCTCGCTCGGGCGGCAGCTCATCCGCCTGCAATGCTACGAGGGCCTCGACGTCGCCGCCGCCGTCTACGAATGGAACTATCCGGCGCAAATGATGGCGATCCGGCTCGCCGAAGCCGCAGGCGAGCATGACAAGGATCGTATCGAGCACGACATCTTTTCCGAGCGCTACCTGATCCGCCGCCCGCTGTTGCAGGCGCTGGAGCCGCATGCCAACGGCGCGCCGGTGCTGCTGATCGACGAAGTCGACCGCGCCGACGAAGCGTTCGAAGCCTATCTGCTGGAAGTGCTCTCCGACTTCCAGATCACCATCCCCGAACTCGGCGTCGTCAAGCCGCCGGCGCCGCCGATCGTCATCATCACCTCCAACCGCACCCGCGAGATCCACGACGCGCTTAAGCGGCGCTGCCTCTATCACTGGGTCGGCTATCCCGACGCCGCGCGCGAACGCGCGATTCTCGCCGCCAAGGCGCCCGACAGTCCGGCCAAACTCAGCGCCGAACTCGTCGCCTTCGTGCAGCGGCTGCGCAAGCTCGATCTGTTCAAGGCGCCGGGCGTCGCCGAGACGCTCGACTGGGCGCGCGCGCTGACCGAACTCGACGCCGTCGCGCTCGATCCCGCCGAAGTCTCTAATACGCTCGGCGTGCTGCTCAAATACCAGGACGACATCGCCCGCGTGCAGGGCGCCAAGACGACCGAGTTGATCGAGGCGGTGCGCACGGAGTTGCGCGCGGCGGAAGCAGGTTGAGCCTATGAGCTACGACTTCGAGCTGAACTGCGATCTGCCGGCGCCGCCGGAAGCCGTCTACGCCGCGTGGCTGTCGAGCGAGGGCCACAGCGCGATGACCGGGGGCGAAGCCGAGATCAGCGACGTCGTCGGCGCGCCCTATACGGCCTGGGACGGCTATATCGAAGGCCGCAACCTCGAACTCGTCCAATTCAGCAGAATCGTGCAGTCCTGGCGCACCAGCGAATTCGCCGACAGCGACGCGGACTCGACAGTCACCGTCGAGTTGACGCCGATCAAGGAGGGAACGCGGCTAACGCTGTCCCATCTCGGCGCGCCGGACGGGCAGACTTCGTACGAGACGCACGGCTGGCGTGAATTCTACTTCGAGCCGATGAAGGCCTATTTCGCGCGCCCAAACATGGCGCGCTAACCTCGCGAGGCCGCTATGAAAACTTCCCTCAGAACCCTGCTGATCGCCGGCGGATTCGTCGCCGTCGCGGCGGCGCCCGCATACGCCGCCTGCTACGACGTCTACGGCTGCACCAACCGCAATGTCTTCAACGTCCCGACCCTGCTCTCGCCCGGTCCGAACTGCGAATTTCTCTATGAGATGCGCAACGGCATCTATGCGGAGCACCGCTACTGCTTCCAGACCGCGCGGGCGCAGGCGATCTTCAGCAACGCCAATTGCGTCAGCAGCAACGCCAACGCCATCGGCCTCAGCCGCATCGAACAGGCCAACGCCGCGACGATCCTGAAGGCGGAGAACAGCATGGGCTGTCCGGAATGACGGAAAACGCGAGCTTGCCGCAACCGGTCGCGCCGCGCAATTTCGAGGCCGCGCCGGCAGGCGCCGACGGCAAGCTCGCGCTCAACATGCTGTATTTCGCCCGCGCGCTGCGCGACGTCGGCCTGCCCGTCGGCCCCGGCGCGACGCTCGACGCGCTGGCCGCCGTCGAGGCTGCGGGCTTTTCGACCCGCGAGGATTTCCGCGTCCTCCTGCATGCCGTGTTTGTCAAGAAGCGCGAGCAGACGCTGATCTTCGACCAGGTGTTCGACACCATCTGGCAGTACCGCGGGCTGATTGAAAAGCTCATCGCGATGATGTCGCCGCAGGCGCGCCCCGACAAGGCGCCGCCCAAGGCGCCAGCGGGCGCGGCGCGGCTCGACGAGGCGATCAACAAGGCCAAACCGAAGCAGGAGACGCAGCCGCCCGACCTCGAATTCGACGCCCGGCTCACCATGTCGGCGCAGGAAATCCTGCAACGCAAGGATTTCGCGCAGATGACCGCCGCGGAAATCGCGCGAGCGCGACAACTGATCGAAAAGCTCGTCATGCCGCTCGACGCGCACAAGACCCGTCGCTTTGCGCCGGATTTGCACGGCGAGCGCATCGACCCGCGCCGCGCCTTCCGTCGGTCGCTGAGCGGCGGCGCGATCGACCTGTTCTATCGCGCCCGCATGCAAAAACCGCCGCCGGTGACGGCGCTGCTCGACATCTCCGGCTCTATGGCCGAATATTCCCGGCTGATCCTGCATTTCCTCCATGCCCTGGGCGAGAAGCGGCGGGTCTCGACCTTCCTGTTCGGCACGCGGCTCACCAATGTGACGCGCTCGCTGCAACGGCGCGACCCCGACGAAGCGCTGGAGCGCTGCTCGAAGGACGTCCCCGACTGGTCGGGCGGCACCCGCATCGGCGGCTCGCTGCATCGCTTCAACCGGGAATGGTCGCGCCGCGTGCTCGGACAAGGCGCCATCGTGCTGCTGTTCACTGACGGCCTGGAACGCGAGGGGCTGGAGGAACTGGCGCCCGAAATGGAGCGCCTGCACAAGTCCTGCCGACGGCTGGTCTGGTTGAACCCGCTGTTGCGCTTCGACGCCTTCGAGCCCCGCGCCTCCGGCCTGCGCGCCATGCTCCCCCACGTCGACGACTTCCGCCCGATTCATAATCTGCACAGCATGAGCGAATTATGCGCGGCGCTGGCGGGCAAGGGGGGGATGGCGCGGGAGCCGAGGGAGTGGCTGAGGGCGACGGGGTGAGCGGGGCGATGATTTCTCTTGAAGCGCCATGTAAATGCTCGCAACATCGACACGCGAGGTATCGATGCGACTGACCGAGGACGAGATCGCAGCCATTCGCGACTGCGCCCGGAAGCGTTTTGGCGAGGGCTGCGTCGTGCGTCTGTTCGGTTCGCGCGTCGACGACTTCAGGCGCGGCGGAGACATCGATCTCCACATCGAAGCGCAGTCGGCGGAACTCGCCGCGCTAGGCAACGAATTGGTGTTCCGGCAGGAGTTGAAGGATCGCATCGGCGACCAGAAGATCGACGTGATCGTTCGCGCGCCGCATTACGCGCCTCGCGCAATTGACATGATTGCGATCCGCAACGGGGTCCCATTGTCATGACCCGAGCCAACTCGCCCGGCGACGGCAATGGCCCTGTCGCCCTCTCCGCAGATTTGCTGCTCTTGAAAGAGCATCTGACGTCGGCCCACAAGGTCGCCGCGCGATTGGCTTGGTCCGTAGCCCGCGTCGGCTCGCTGATGCCGCTCGACGCAGCCAGAGTCGATCGGCTCGGCGAGGAAGACATCGAGCGTCTCGACGCTTTCCTCTATCGATTCAACTCGTTGACCGGGATGATTCAGGACCATGTCGGACGCGCGCTGTTGAGAGCCGAGGAGGAGGACCTCTCCGAGCGGTCGCGAAAGGATCAGCGTCAGCTGTTGGAAAAACTGGGCGCGTTGAAGCCGCAACTCGGTTTCGCAACCATCGCCGAATTGCGTAATCGCCTCGCGCATCTCTATCCTGACGACAGCACGAAACAGTCGGAAATTCTGAACCAAGCCTACGCCAGGTCGTCGGATCTGCTGCAAATCCATGACGACGTGCTGGGCTACGCCGACCAAAAATTCTTCGCCTCAAAGCTCGATTTGGCCGCCGCCACATCGCCGGCGCCTTGATGGGCAGCGCTATTTCCGCCGCGCGAAACTATTGGTCGCCCGCCGAGGACTCGCTATATTCGCCCGAATAGTGACCTTGGTCGGAAACGCGAGTTTCCACGCCGAAAGGAAAGGGAACGGACATGCTCAACCGGGACGATGAAACGCTCGCCGCCGCGGAGCGGTGGGTCAAGGCGGGTCGCGGGGTCGCGGTGGCGACCGTGGTCGAGACCTGGGGCTCGGCGCCGCGTCCGGTCGGGTCGCATCTGGTGATCGACGACGCCGGGCAGTTCCTCGGCTCGGTGTCGGGCGGTTGCGTCGAGGGCGCGGTGGTCGAGGAGGCGCTCGACGTCATCGCTTCGGGCGCGGCCAAGCGGCTCGAATTCGGCGTCGCCGACGAGACGGCGTGGCGGGTCGGGCTGTCCTGCGGCGGGCGGATCGCCGTCTATGTCGAACGGGTCGAACCATGAAACTCGCGCATTTGCAGGCGCTCAACGTCGCCCGGCGCGAACGGCGCGCGGCTGTGCTGGTCACCAAATTGTCGGACGGGTCGCAGCGTCTCGTCACGGCGGCCGACATCGCCGCCGATCCGCTGGCTGCCAGCCTGGAGGCCGCGCTGCGCGCCGGGCGCAGCCAGAACCTCGAACATGAGGGCGAAGCCTATTTCCTCACGGTCGAGGCCCCCGCGACGCGGCTGGTGCTGATCGGCGCGGTACATATCTCGCAGGCGCTGAGCACCATCGCCCGCGTCGCCGGGCTCGACGTCGTCGTCGTCGACCCGCGCACCGCCTTTGCCAATCCAGAGCGCTTCCCCGATACGATTGTGCTGGCGGAATGGCCCGACGAAGCGCTGGAGGCGCGCCCGCTCGACGCTTTCACCGCCGTCGCTCTGCTCACCCATGATCCCAAGATCGACGACCGGGCGCTCGTGCGCGCTTTGAAGGCCGATTGTTTTTACATCGGCGCTCTCGGCTCACGAAAGACCCACGCCAGGCGCCTGGAGCGCATGAAGGCGGCGGGGTTCGACGATGCGACGTTGTCGCGCATTCACGCCCCTATCGGCCTCGACATCGGCGCGGTGAGTCCGGCCGAGATCGCGGTGTCGATCTGCGGGGAAATCATCGCCGCGCAGCGCAAGAAGCCGCTGCGCGCAGAGAGGCTGCCTTAAGTGAAATTCGGGATTTTCCCGCTCGACGAGGCCGAAGGCGCGATCGCCGCCCACGCCCTTCGCGGCGACGGTTTCGCCTTGCGCAAGGGGCAGGTCATCTCGGCGGCGCATGTCGCGGCGTTGCGCGGAGCCGGGACGGCGAGCGTCATCGCCGCCCGGCTCGAACCCGGCGACGTCGCCGAGGACGCGGCGGCGGCGCGGCTGGCGGCGCTGATCGGCGGCGCCCATTTGCGCGCCGAAAAACCCTTCACCGGCCGGGTCAATTTGTTTGCGGAAGAAGCCGGGCTGGTCAAAGTCGACGAGCCCGCGATCGACGCCGTCAACCGGCTCGACGAAGCGGTTACCGTGGCGACGCTGCCCGCTTTCCGGAGGGTGTCCAGCGGCGATATGGTCGCGACAGTGAAGATCATCCCGTTCGCGGCGCGAGAGGACTCGCTGGCCGCCGCAGAGCGGGCGAAGGGCGCGCAGGGCGCCGTCGCCGTCGCGCCGTTCCGGCCGCTTCAGGTCGCGATGGTCTCGACCTTGCTGCCGGGGCTGAAACTCAGCGTCGTCGCCAAGACGGTGCGAATATTCGAGGGCCGGCTCGCGCCCAGCGGCTCGAAGCTGATTTACGAGGTGCGTTCGCGCCACGACGTCGCCTCGCTCGCCCGGGCGATCGAACTCGCGGCGCGGCGGGCCGAACTCGTCGTCATCTTCGGCGCTTCCGCGATCACCGACCGGCGCGACGTGATCCCCGCCGCGATCGAAGCCTGCGGCGGGCGCATCGAGCATTTCGGCATGCCGGTCGATCCTGGCAATCTGCTGCTGATCGGCGAAGTGTTCGGCAAGCCCGTGCTCGGCGCCCCCGGCTGCGCGCGCAGCCCGCGCGAAAACGGTTTCGACTGGGTGCTCGATCGCCTGCTCGCCGGCGTCCCCATCGGTCGGGCAGAGATCCAGGCGATGGGCGTCGGCGGGCTGTTGATGGAAATTGCCTCGCGGCCGCAACCGCGCACGCGCGATGAGTGAGGTCGCCGCCATCCTGCTCGCGGCCGGCTCGGCCTCGCGCTACCGCGCCGCCGGCGGCGAGACGACCAAGCTGGTCGCCGAGTTTCGCGGGCGTCCGCTGGCGCGCGTCGCGGCCGAGGCGGCGTCAGGCTCGCGCGCAAAACCGCTCGTCGTCGTCACCGGGTTTGCGCGGGAGAGCGTGGAAGCCGCGCTCGACGGAATCCCCGCGCGTTTTGCGCACAATGCGAATTTCGCCAGCGGCCTCGCCTCGTCGCTCAAAGCCGGCGTCGCCGCGCTGCCTGACGCCGCGAGCGGCGCGCTGATCCTGCTCGCCGACATGCCCCGGGTGACGCCGGAAATCCTCGACCGCCTGATCGCCGAATTCGCCGCGCGCCCCGACTCGCTCGCGGTTATCCCCACGTACCGCGGCGAGCGCGGCAACCCCGTGCTGCTGGCGCGCGCGCTGTTTGCCGAAGTCGCTACCTTGCGAGGCGACGAGGGGGCGCGGCGGGTGTTGAAGCGCATGGAGCCGTCGCGCGTCGTGGAAGTCGCTTTCGACGCCGCGGGCGTTGCGCTCGACGTCGACACGCCGGGGGATCTCGCCGCCGCCGCGGAGGCGCCATGAAGGTCTGGCCGTTGGTGTTCGCCTTGCTCGCCGCGGCGCCGGCCGCGGCCGATCCGCTGGCCGAAGTCCTGCTGTCGTTCACGCTGAACGGCAAGCCGATTCCGCCCGAAATCTTCTCCGATTTCGGCGACGCTTCGCTGTCCGACGACAAGCCGATCGTCGTCGTCATCGACGCGCGGGCGGCGATGGATTCAAACCGCTACGCCGACCCGATCCGCCCACGCGGCGACTGGATCGAACAGGAAAAGCCCGGCCCCGGCGGGATCAACGGTCCCGAGACGATGGCCTATCGCTACGTCGGGCGCACCGCCAACGGCCTGCTGGTGTTGCTGGCCGCCTGGAGCGGCGGCGGCAGTGGAAACTTCTTCTGGCTGCATGTGCTCGACGCCCGCCCCGCGCGCGCCTTCCAGACCGACGGTTCGCTCTACGAACGGCTCGACCTCGCGCTCGTGCGCAGCTATGCGCTGGGCGACCGCTGGCTAGGCGATGTCACCATCGTCGGCAACGCGATCCGCATTCAGACCGAGCACAGCCTCGGCGGCTCCGGCGCGCCGTCGGAGACGATCGAGGCGCGTAGACCCTAGAGGCTGTCCTATGGCGATAACGATCTACCACAACCCGAAATGCAGCACCTCGCGCAACGTGCTGCAGATGATCCGCGACGCGGGCCAGCAGCCTGAAATCGTCGAGTATCTGAAGACGCCGCCGAGCGCCCGGAAGATCAAGGAGCTGCTCAAAGCCATCGGTATTTCCGCGCGCGAGTTGTTGCGCAAGAAGGAGGCGCTGTACGGGGAACTGGGCCTCGCCGATCCCAAATGGAGCGAAGGCGAGCTCATCGCCTTGATGGTCGAACACCCCATCCTGATCGAACGCCCGATCGTCGTCGGCCCCAAAGGCGCGCGGCTCTGCCGGCCGAAGGAGCGGGCGCTGGAGGTGATCTGAGCCGGAGCGTCGGCGTCCTCCAGCGTTTTCTATAGAAAACGCGGAACCGACGAACTTGCGCCGTCGCATCCGTCGGCGCCCGCGGACGACTGCGCATCCGTCGGCCTGGAGGCCGACGCTCCTAACGCCTCAACCGCCACGTGCGCAGTTCGAACGGCGCCAGATCGGACGCCGCCTCGCGACGCAACGGCGCTTCCAGCACGTCGAGGGGACCGTCGAGGCGCCAACCGGCCGGCGGCGTCACGGTCAACGCGCCACGGGCGCCGAACGGCTCGTAGACGCGCAGGATGAGGCCTTCGCCATCCTCGGCGGGTTTGAGCGCCGACAAGGCGGCGGGAACGCCCCGGACGACGAGCGGTTGCGCATCCGTCGCGGCGACCCCGCTCGCCCGTCGCCACAGCAGGGGACGGTTGAGCGCGTCGGCGGCTTCGAGCACGCGGCTGTCATGCAGCGCGCAGGCGTGCGGATAGAGCGCACAGGTAAAGCGCTGCTCGCCTTCGTCGGCGAGCGGGTCGGGATAGACGGGCGAGCGCACGAGGCTGAGGCCGAGCAGATTGTCGCGGGCGCTGTGGCCGTATTTGCCGTCGTTGACGAGGCTCAACCCGAAGCCCGGTTCGCTCAGATCGAGGAAACGATGCGCGACCGCTTCGAACATCGCTTCCTGCCAGGAGGTGTTGCGATGCGTCGGGCGCTCGATCAGGCCATGGGCGCATTCGAAGCTGGCGAAATTGGCGCGCACCGCTGCGGGCGTCAGCGTGCGCAGCAGTACATGGCGGTCGCGCCAATCGAGATGGGTCTCGATCTCCAGCCAGGGCGCATTGGCGGCGAGGCGATAGGTCTGCTCAATCGTTGAATGGCGATAGCGACGGCGCACCCGGACAGCGGCGAAATGCGGGCCTGGTTCGACGAGGTCGATGGACGCGACGGCGCGCAGCTCCTGGCCGCTCGCCTCATAGTCTTCCTCGATGTCCCAGGCGTCCCACGAGCGCGGCTTGTCTTGCGGATAGACCCAGAGCTGGTTGCCGCGTCCGGCCAACGCCTCGCGCCCCGAGCCTTTCTCGACTAGGCTGGCTATCGCGCCGTCGTCACCGATCTCGACGACGAGATGTCGGTTCTCCAACCGCCG
>Ga0302320_10005510_pt1 | contig 28333 bp, 21 predicted proteins | sample Bog_T0_3_FD_202130 | JGI IMG/M metagenome (GOLD analysis project Ga0302320, IMG submission 202130) | Peat permafrost microbial communities from Stordalen Mire near Abisko, Sweden - Bog_T0_3 | ecosystem: Environmental > Terrestrial > Soil > Wetlands > Peat | place: Sweden: Abisko, Stordalen Mire...
AGGACCCCAAGGAGATCGAGGCCTCCCGGCACGCCCTCAACTACATCGCGCTCGACGGATCCATCGCCTGCCTGGTCAACGGAGCGGGCCTGGCAATGAGCACGATGGACATCATCAAGCACTACGGAGGCAACCCCGCGAACTTCCTCGACGTGGGAGGGGGCGCCTCGAAGGACCAGGTCTCGGCGGCGTTCAAGATCATCCTCGGCGACGCCGCGGTGCGGGGCATCTTTGTGAACATCTTCGGCGGCATCATGGACTGCAACGTGATCGCCACGGGGATCGTGGAGGCGGTGCGGGAACTGGGACTGAAGCTGCCCCTTGTGGTGCGCCTGGAGGGAAACAACGTGGCCGCCGGCAAGGCCACGCTCGCCGCCAGCGGCCTCACCATCGTCAGCGGCGACACGATGGCCGACGCCGCCCGAAAAATCGTGGCCCTGGTGGCCTAATCCCCTCTCCGGCATGTCCATCCTCGTAACACCCGACACCAAGATCATCGTCCAGGGCATCACGGGCGACTTCGGCGCCCGGCACGCCCGGCTTTCGCTCGACTACGGCACGAAGGTTGCGGCCGGGGTCACGCCCGGGAAGGGGGGACAGGTCTTCGAACATGGCCCCCACCGGGTGCCGATCTTCAATTCCGTCGCCGAGGCCGCTGCTGCGACGGGCGCCTCGGTTTCCGTCATCTTCGTCCCGCCGCCCTACGCGGCCGACGCCATCTTCGAGTGCGTGGACGCCGGGCTCGACCTCGCGGTGACGATCACCGAGGGGATCCCCGTCAGGGACATGGTGAAGGTCAAGCGCGCGATGCTGGGCCGCAAGACCCGCCTGATCGGCCCGAACTGCCCGGGCGTCGTCACCCCTGGCACGGGCGACCACTCCCAGGGGGGCTGCCGCATCGGGATCGCGCCCGGGTACATCCACAAGAAGGGATCGGTGGGCGTCGTTTCGCGTTCGGGCACCCTCACGTACGAGGCGGTCTTTCAGCTCACGACCCAGGGGATCGGCCAGAGCACCTGCGTTGGCATCGGCGGTGATCCCGTCAACGGAACCTCCCACCTGGACGTGGTGAGAATGTTCAATGACGACCCCGAGACCCGGGGCATGATCATCATCGGGGAGATCGGCGGGACCGCGGAGGTCGAGGCCGCCCGCTGGATCAAGGCGAACTGCCGAAAGCCCGTGGCCGGGTTCATCGCCGGGGCAACCGCCCCGGCGGGTCGCAGGATGGGGCACGCGGGGGCCATCGTCGGGGGAACCGAGGACACCGCCGCCGCAAAGATCGCCGTTTTCAGGGAATGCGGAATCGAGGTCGCCGAGACTCCGTCCGATATGGCCGGGGCTCTCGTCCGGGCCGCCCTTGCGCGGGGTGTGAAACTCGTCTAGCAGGCTCCCGGCTTTCCCGTCAGGTATCGGCGGATTCCCTGGGCGGCCCTGCGGCCATCCCGGACGGCCTGGACGACCAGGCTGGGTCCGCGGACCGAATCCCCGCCTGAAAACACCCCGCGAACGCTCGTCATCTGGTTCTCGTCCACGGTGAGGCCGCCCCAGGCCTCGGTCTTGATCGAGGCAAAGCCCCCTTCCGGGGGAAGGGGAACCGGATCGAACCCATACGCCACGATCAGCAGTTCCGCCGGCGTGCTGAACTCGGAGCCCGGGATCGGACGGGGCTTGCGCCGGCCGGAGAGATCCGGCTCCCCAAGCTCCATCCGGGTGCAGACCACCTCGGCCACGGAACCGTCGGCCCCCGCACGGATCCCGACTGGGTTGGTGAGGAACTCGAACACCGCCCCTTCCTCCAGGGCATTGAAGTACTCCTTGCGGCTGCCGGGCATGTTTTCGAGGTCTCGGCGGTAGAGGCAGACCGCCTGTCTCGCGCCGCAGCGCAGGGCGGTGCGCAGGCAGTCCATCGCGGTGTCCCCACCCCCCAATACCACAACCCGCCTTCCCTCGACGGCGATTGTCTCAACCTCCGGTCCCAGGGCGGAAAGGTTCTTTTGGATCAGAAACGGAAGGGCATCCACGATGCCCGGCAGCGTTCCCCCGGGGATGTCCAGCGGCTTGGCCCGTTGGGCGCCGACCGCAAGAAACACGGCGTCGAACCATTCACGGAGCTTCGACAGGGGCACATCCCATCCGACCCGGAGCCCGAGCTGGAAGCGGACGCCCCTCCGTCGCAACATCTCGATCCGGCGGGCGACCACGTGCTTCGCGAGCTTGAATGACGGGATCCCGTTCACGAGGAGGCCGCCGGGAACAAGGAGCGACTCGTACACCGTCACGGCAAAGCCCATCTTGGCGAGCTCGTCGGCGCACGCGATGCCGCCGGGCCCGGAGCCCACGACCGCCACCGAATAGCCGTTGGAAGGCACTGCGACGGCATCGTCAGCGCCGTGCGCAAACGCATAGTCGTTGATGAAACGCTCGATGGCCCCGATCGGCACCGGCTCGGACTTTGCATTGAGGATGCACGATCCCTCGCACAGGCGCTCCTGCGGGCACACCCGTGAGCAGATTTCCGGCATGTTGCTCGTCGAGCGCGATACGGCCGCGGCCTCCATGAATCTCCCCTGGGCGGTGAGCGCGAGCCACTCGGGGATCCGGTTGGAGAGCGGACATCCCTGGGAGCACAGGGCGTCGGGGCACTGGATGCACCGGTTGGCCTGGTCGCGGACGGCGTCCTCGCCATAGCTCTCATAGATCTCGGAAAAATCCCGCACCCGTTCCGCAGCCGGTCGCTTCGGCGGCGAAACGCTGTTGACGATCGCCCACGCGAACTTGGAGTTCCAGACGGAGTCGGCCCCCCCCCTGCCGGAAATCCCGGGCCCGGCGCTCTCGTCAGACGGTTCGCTGGGCTGGGTTGCCATTGAAAATTCAACCAATTGGAGCTTCAGTCTAGCGGCCCCGGTGCGGGGCCGCCCCCCGCATGTTGTCCAAAGCTGCGCATTTCTTGAATCCCGCAGATCTTGCGGAGCGCCCGGCCAACCGGCAGATTGGTCCCATGGGCCCGCTCCCCGATCCGCTCGTTTGTGCCGACGGTGTGTTGGTGCGCGAACCCTCCCTGTGGCAGGCAAGGCGCCGGCCGGAACTGCTGGCCGCGTTTTCCAGCGAGATGTATGGCCGGACGGCCTTGGGGCGGCCGGACGGGATGCGTTTTGAAATCCTCTCCACAGACCCATTCGCCTTGGGCGGCCGGGCCACCCGCAGGGAAGTCTCCATCCGCGTCGGGCCGGAGCCCGATGCGCCCCGGATCCTCCTTCTCCTGTACGTTCCCAAGGGCGGAGCCCCGGGCCGCAGGTGGCCCGCGTTCGTCGGCATCAATTTTTTCGGCAACCAGACCGTCCATCCCGACCCGCGCATTACTGCCCAAGGTGCCGCGGAGCGGGGCTCAAAGGCCTCAAAGTGGCAGGTGGAAACGGTTCTCTCGCGGGGCTACGCAACGGCCACCCTATACTGCGACGAAGTTTGCCCCGACGTCCCTGACGGCCTGGCGGAGGGCGTCGTCGGCTGGTTCGAACGGAAGGGCTCGGCCGGGCGGGCGCCCGATGCCTGGGGCGCCCTTGGCGCATGGGCCTGGGGTCTGAGCCGGGCCCTCGACTACCTGGATACGGATCCGGACATCGATGCCTCGCGAGTGGCCGTGCATGGCCACTCCCGCATGGGGAAGGCGGCGCTCTGGGCGGGTGCGCAGGACGAGCGCTTCGCGCTGGTCATCTCGAACGACTCGGGCTGCGGGGGTGCTTCGCTAAGCAGGCATGGACCGGGAGAGACCGTCGCACAGATCAACCACGGGTTTCCACACTGGTACTGCCTGAACTTCCGCAAGTACGGAGGGAATGAGGCGGCGCTGCCCGTGGACCAGCATGAGCTCCTCGCCCTCATTGCTCCGAGGCCCCTGTATGTCGCGAGCGCCGAGGACGACGCATGGGCCGATCCGCGGGGCGAGTTCCTGGCCGCGCTCGCCGCGGACCCGGCCTACGGCCTCTTCGGCCTGAAGGGAGTGGGCGTCCGTGAGATGCCCCCGGTCAACCACCCGGTAGGAGAAAGGATCCGCTACCACATCCGCACGGGCCCCCACGACATGACGGCCTACGACTGGTCCTGCTACCTCGATTTCGCAGACAAGCACCTTGCAGGCTGATCCAATCCTTCGAGAACTTCCTGCCCATGAAACGCACCCAACCCACCCTGACCCATGCCGCAGCCCTGAGAGAGCTCCAGGCCATCCCCGGAATCGGGCCCAGCATAGCGCAGGACCTTGTTGACCTGGGCATCACCAAGGTCGCGGACCTCAAGGGCCGGGATCCGGAGATCCTGTATCGCCGGTTCGAAAAACTGGTGGGCACCCATGTGGACCGGTGCCTCCTGTACACGTTTCGCTGCGCCGTGTACTACGCCTCCAACGACCGCCACGATCCCCGGCTCCTCAAGTGGTGGAATTGGAAGGATGGCGCCTGTTAGGGAAGTTGGTATTTCGGTGGTGGGCCAGTTTGGTCGGATGGATTCCCTCAGGGCTGTTGCGAAGCTCATGGTCGCCTTCGGGCCGACCCTCTTGAGGGGAAGGCCGGTTTGGCGACCAGATTGGGCATTGCGAAGCTCCGGCCCTGAGGGAATCCATCCGACCAAACTGGCCCACCACCGGTATTCCTGTTGTAGGGCTGGCGGTTCGGGAGTACGTTTTCGGGAACCCCATGCCCCGATCGTATACGGCGGCCGTCGCCCTCCTGCTGTTCCTCGGGACCGCGGTGCCTCCCGCGGTGGCCGTGAACACGGCCCACATCACCGTGAACGTCGGGAAGCCGCTGCGCACGATGGACGCCCGGTTCTTCGGCCTGAACACCGCCATCTGGGACTACTACTCGACCACGCTCGGCTACGCACCCGTCGTCAGCCTCCTCCAGGCCACGGAAGTCGGGTCGATGCGCTATCCGGGCGGGTCCACTTCCGATGTGTTCCACTGGCAGACAAACGCTATCGAAGGCAACCTCGGGACCACGACGATTCCCGATCCCTCCAATATTTTCAGCCTCTCCGCGACAGGCACGACCTTCGACGACTTCGCCTCGCTGGCCATGAGCCTGGGGTCCCAGCCCTTCATCACGGCCAATTACGGGTCGGGCACACCTGACGAGGCGGCAGCCTGGGTTGAATACTCCAACGTTTCCCCCCATCAATATGGGTTCAGGTATTGGGAGATCGGCAACGAGTGCTACGGAGGCTGGGAAACGGACGGAAACCTTCCCGCGCACGATCCTGTCGAATACGCCACAAGGTTTGCCCAGTACTACGTCGCCATGAAGGCCGTGGACCCGACCCTCAAGCTTGGCATGCCTGCCTCGCCCGGCGAGGATGACTACGCGAACTACGGGGATCCCCCGGTCTTGAATGCACGGACCCAGGCCACCCACTACGGCTGGCTTCCCGAAGTGCTTACGACCCTGCGGTCGCTCGGCGTAACCCCTGACTTCCTTGTCTTTCACTACTATCCGATCTACACCCTGGCCCTCGAGAACGACGCCAACCTCCTGCAGGCCCCGTCGGCCGGCGTCAGCACCGGGTCTATGTTCCCGGTTGCGACCTATGCGGCCGAGCTTCGCCAGCAACTGAGCGACTACCTTCCTGAAACCGGTTCCGCCGTCGAGCTGGATTGCACGGAATGCAACAACGAGGCCGGCCCTCCCGTCGGGAGACAATCCACGAGCCTCGTGGATGGGCTGTTCATGGCGGATACCATGGGAAGCTTCCTCCAGACGGAGTTTCAGGCGGTCGTCTGGTGGGATTCCTTCAACGGACAGTCCGACGCGTCCGGGGGCGGCAACTTCAGCTCCTCGGTCTACGGATGGAGGACGGTCGGCGATGAGGGCATCCTGTACGCGGGCGGCGGAACCTACCCAACCTACTATATCTTCAAGCTTCTCGGGCTCTTTGCCCACGGTGGCGACACCGTCCTGGCGGCTTCCAGCGACTCGGCGGTCGTCACGCCTTACGCCGTCGAGCACCCGGACGGTTCGCTCTCGATCCTGGTCATCAACAAGGACCCCGCCAACACATGGAACGCGGGCCTCTCCGTGGAAAATGCGCCTCCTCTGCTCAATTCCATCGCACCGTTCGACGTGGCTCCGCCCATCGTGGTCCATTCGTACGGCATTCCCCAGGACAATGCGGCGAACCCCGCCTCGCCAACCTACGGCATTGCCAGTATGGATCTTGCCCAGTCAACAGTCCCCGTGGAGTCGCCGTCCTCGGGCTTCTCCATGGAGTTCGGCCCCTACTCGGCGACCGTGATCACCACAAGCGCGCTCCCTCCGATCATCACGACGCAGCCCATGGGCCAGACCATCGGAACGGGTTCGACCCTCATCCTCACGGCGGCGGGGCAGTACGCGACGTCCTACCAGTGGTTCCTGAACGGCCACCTGGTCTCGGACAGCGCCCCCGGCTCCACGACCGACATTGTCTCGGATGCCGATGGGCCGCAACTGGTCGTCTCCAAGATCACTGGACCAAGCGCCGGCAGCTACACTGCGGTCGCCGTAAATTCCTCGGGCTCCAGTCCCGCGAGCCCGGCGGCAGTGGTCTCCGTCGTCACTGCTTCAAACCCGGGCTCGGCGGGCAGCATCTCGGCGCGCGCCTTTGTCGGCACCAAGGACAATATCCTGATCGGGGGATTCTTCATCGCAGGCACCACGTCGCGATCGGTTCTGATCCAGGCCCTGGGGCCCGCGCTGATCCCGCCGCCCTACAACGTGGCCTCGCCGCTGGCAAAGCCTACCCTGTCGATCCACCAAGCCCGGAATGGCCAGGACGTTGTCCTCTACACGAACACGGGCTGGGGCTCCAACCCCGTGCTCCTCGCCTCCGCGGCCAGGCTCACGGCCCTGCCTGTGCTCCAGCCCGGCTCGGCCGACTCGGAACTCCTGCTCACCCTGCCTCCCGGCGGCTACACGGCCGAGGTCGCGAGCGCCGACGGCGTGAGCACGGGCGTGGCCCTCTGCGCAATCTACCAGCTGCCCTGACGGGCTGTGACATTCCCGTCATCCGGGATGTTTTTTGCGATTTTTGGGAAGAAGGGGGCGACTTGCGCCTCTTTACTAGGGCGTTTCGCGTCTCCTTCCCATCCCATGGCCCAGAATATCGACCAGAAGTTCGTACACGATACGTTCCCGGAGCCGGTGATGCCGTCCTGCCCCATCGTCAAGGACTTGACGGGGCAAAAGGCGCTCGTGACCGGGGCCAGCTCGGGCATCGGCAAGGCGGTGGCCATCGCCCTGGGGCGGGCGGGCGCCGACGTCGTCGTCAATTACGTGAGCGGCCCGGAGGATGCGGAGGCCGTCGCCGCCGAGGTTCGGTTTTGCGGGGCCCAGGCGATGACCTATCGTGCGGATGTCAGCAAGGAGGACGAGGTGCAGGCGATGTTCAAGGCGATCTGCGACCAGTGGGGTACGATCGACATCCTCGTCAACAACGCCGGAATCCAAAAGGACGCCGCGTTCCATGAAATGACGCTCGCGCAGTGGCAGAAGGTCATCGATGTAAACCTCACCGGCCAGTTCCTGTGCGCCCGCGAGGCCGTTCGTGAGTTCAGGCGACGCGGCGTGCGCAAGGAGGTGTCGTGCGCGGCAGGAAAGATCATCTGCATCAGCTCGGTCCACGAGGTGATCCCGTGGGCAGGCCACGTGAACTACGCGGCCTCCAAGGGAGGCATCATGCTCATGATGAAGAGCATCTCCCAGGAGGTCGCCCCCTGGCGCATCCGTGTGAACAGCATCGGCCCCGGCGCGATCCGGACGCCGATCAACACGGAGGCGTGGGGGCGGCCCGAGGCCTACCAAAACCTCCTCAAGCTGATCCCGTACAAGCGCATCGGCGAGCCCGACGAGATCGGCAGGGCCGCCGTGTGGCTGGCCTCCGACCACTCCGACTACGTCAACGGCACCACCCTCTTTGTGGATGGCGGCATGACCCTGTATCCCGGCTTTGAGACGGGCGGTTGAATTTGCCATGAAAGAACGACTCGAGGCGTTGCGGCGGCGGATCGAGCACGAGGACAACCTCATCAACCAACGCCTCTCCTGGCTCGTGGCCTCGCAGGCATTCCTCCTCACAGCCTTTGCCATTTCCCTGAACGCAGCGCCCGCCGCGCGATCGCCCGGGTACGCGGCAGCCAACCGGATGCTCGTGGACATGCTGCCGCCGGTCGGCGTCGCGTGCATCCTCATCCTCGGGCTGACCGTTGCCGGAGCAATCTGGTCCATGGCGGAGATTCGCGCCGAGGCAGGAAGGGTCATGGCACCCGGCGACCTGCCGATCCACAGCCGGACCGCCATCCGCTGGCTCGGCCTCTCCGCCCCGGTCGCCATCCCATGCGTGTTTCTTGTCATCTGGCTCGCCCTGATTTTCGCCCGCTGACCCATGGCTGCCCAACCCACGAAGAAGACCCGCGTGCTGATCCTCGGCGGAGGCTTCGGCGGCCTCTACGCAGCCCTCGAATTTGAACGTCGCCGCGAACCCGGCATCGAGGTGACCCTCGTCACCCAGGATAACTTCTTCCTCTTCACCCCGATGCTGCACGAGGTCGCGGCAAGCGACCTGGACCTGACCACGATCGTCAACCCCATCCGCAAGCTTCTGCGCCACGTCCGCACCTTTGTCGGGGAGGTCCAGGGCGTGGATCTCGCCGCGCGAAAGGTCATCGTCGTGCACGGCTACAATCACCACGCGCACGCCCTTGACTTCGACCACCTGGTCCTCGCCCTCGGATCGGTGACGAACTTCTTCGGTGTCCCCGGTTGCGCCGAGCGCGCGCTCACGATGAAGACCCTTCGCGACGCGGTGGAGCTCCGCAACCGGCTGATTTCCCACCTGGAAGAAGCCGACACGGAATGCGCAAAATCCGACCGCGAGCCCCTGCTCACGTTCACGGTCGCGGGCGGCGGGTTCGCGGGTGTCGAGACGATCGGAAGCATCAACGACTTCATCCACGATGCCCTCCCGTTCTACCCGAACCTGAAGCCTCAGATGATCCGCTTCGTCCTCGTCCACCCTGGCGAATACGTTCTTCCCGAGCTCGGGCCGGAGCTTGGCAGGTACACGAGCGGGCAGCTGCGCAAGCGCGGCATCGAGATCCATTCCAACGCAAAGGTCACCGGGCTCACCGAGAGGGAGGTCACTGTGAGCGACGGCTCGCGGATCCTGAGCTTCACGCTCATCTGGACGGCCGGGAATGCGCCCAATCCCGTCCTCGATCTCGTCAACCTCCCGAAGGAGCGCGGGCGGCTCAAGGTCGGGCCGACCCTCCAGGTCGAGGGCACCCCGGGGATCTGGGCGCTCGGGGACTGCGCGCTGATCCCGGACATCAAGAAGGGCGGCTTTCACCCGCCGACGGCCCAGCACGCGTCGCGAGAGGGCCGGGTCCTCGCGCACAACCTGCTCGCCGCAGTGAAGGGAGGCCCCACAAAGCCCTTCGACTTCACGACTCTCGGGCTCCTCGCCTCGATCGGGCACCGGACGGGCGTCGCCCGCATCTTCAACCGCAACTTCTCGGGCTTTGTCGCCTGGTGGCTCTGGCGGACGATCTACCTGAGCAAGCTCCCGCGCACGGAAAAGAAGGTCCGGGTCGCGCTCGACTGGACGCTCGACCTCTTTTTCTCCAAGGACTTTGTCCAGTACATCCACCACCGGCAGTTCCGGCAGGCGCAGCTCATCCCTCCCCTCGAGGCGACGCCCCTCCGGGCCGGCTGCGAACCCGAGCCAAAGCCGACTTCTCACCCATGAACCCCGCCTGCCAGCTCACTGCCGAATCCCGCCGCCTCGCCGAGGACCGCGAACGCCTCAAGAACTGGAAGCGTTGGGGCCCGTACCTTTCGGAGCGCCAGTGGGCCACCGTCCGTGAGGATTATTCGGAAGGCGGAACCTGCTGGGATTCCTTTCCCCATGACCACGCGCGGAGCCGCGCTTACCGCTGGGGGGAGGACGGCCTGCTCGGAATCACCGACCGGGAATGCCGCCTTTGCTTCGCGCTGGCCCTGTGGAACGGGCGCGACCCGATCCTCAAGGAGCGGCTCTACGGCCTGACCGGGCCGGAGGGCAACCATGGGGAGGACGTGAAGGAGCTCTACTACTACCTGGATTCGACGCCGACCCACTCCTGGATGAAGGCCCTCTACAAGTACCCGCAGGCGGCCTTCCCGTACTCCGACCTGCTCGGGGAGAACCGCCGCCGGGGACTGGCCGGGCGCGAGTACGAACTCGCCGACACGGGCGTCTTCGACAACGACCGCTACTTCGATGTCCAGGCCGAGTACGCCAAGCGCGGGCCCGACCACATCCTGATCCGGCTGACCGTGTCCAACCGGGGCCCCGGGCACGCCACGCTGCACCTGCTCCCCACTCTCTGGTTCCGAAACGTCTGGACCTGGGGCTGCACCCGGGAGCATGTCTCGGAGGTGCCCACGCTCAGGATGGCCGGGCAGGGCGTGATTTCGGCCGCGCACGAGACCCTCGGCGACTTTGAGCTCCGCTTCTCCAAGTCCTCCGGAGGGACGGCTCCCGAGGCCCTCTTCACCGAAAACGAGACCAACGTGAAAAGGCTCTGGGGCGGCGACAACCGCTCGCCCTATGTGAAGGATGCCTTCCACCGCCGTGTCATCGGCGGCGAAGAGGAGGCCGTAAACCCGGAGAGGACCGGCACGAAGGCCGCGCTGCAGTACGTGCTGGATCTGCCGCCGGGCGGCAGCGAGACCGTCGACCTTCAGCTCCACTCGCCGGCCCAGGGAAAGGCGGTTGGCTGGGGCGCACCCTTCGAGAAGGAGTTCTCCCGGGCCCGAGGCGAGGCCGACGAGTTCTACGGTACCATCCTCCCGGCAGCCACGACCGCCGACGAGGCCTGCGTCATCCGCCAGGGTTATGCGGGACTTCTCTGGTCAAAACAGTTCTATTACTACGTCGTGGACCACTGGTTGTCGGGCGATCCCAACACTCCGCCGCCGCCTGCCGCCCGCGAACACGGCCGCAACCGCGAATGGAGGCACCTGCACAGCCGGGACGTGATCTCGATGCCGGACAAGTGGGAGTATCCCTGGTTCGCCGCCTGGGACCTCGCCTTCCACATGATCCCCATGGCCCAGGTGGATCCCGACTTCGCAAAGCAGCAGCTGACCCTGCTCCTGCGCGAGTGGTACATGCATCCCAACGGCCAGATCCCCGCCTATGAATTTGCCTTCGGGGACGTGAACCCTCCCGTCCACGCGTGGGCCGCGTGGCGCGTGTACAAGATTGCCGATGCCCGGGGCCAGCGGGACCGCGACTTCCTCGAGGGGGTCTTCCAGAAGCTTCTGCTCAACTTCACGTGGTGGGTGAACCGCAAGGACGCCGAGGGAAGAAACCTTTTTTCCGGGGGGTTCCTCGGGCTGGACAACATCGGGGTCTTCGATCGCGGCCAGGCGATCCCCGGCGGCGGCCAGCTGCGCCAGGCCGACGGCACGGCCTGGATGGCCTTTTACGCAAGCACGATGCTCTCGATCGCCCTTGAGCTCGCCTGGCACGACGACCACCTGCACAAGGCCTACGAGGACATGGCCTCGAAGTTCTTCGAGCACTTCATCCAGATCATCGATGCCATGAACACCGCCGGGGGCACCGGCCTGTGGGACGAGCAGGACGGATTCTACTACGACCAGATCGACTTTGGCGCCCGCTCCCTGCCCCTGCGCATCCGCTCCATCGTGGGGCTGCTGCCGCTGATCGCCGTGGAGATCATCGACTGCGCCCGCCTCGAGCACCTCCCCGGCTTCAAGCAGCGGTACGACTGGTTCTGCGCAAACCGGCCCGATCTCTCGCGTCATATCGTTGACAGCTCCAGGGATCCCGGACTGCCGCCTGGAAAGATCCTGATTGCAGTGCCTCCCCGGGAGAGGCTCGTCCGCATTCTGCAACCGATGCTCGACGGCGCCGAGTTTCTCTCGCCCCACGGCCTCCGGGGCGTGTCCAAGTTTCACGAGGCGCATCCCTATGTTTTCAACGAGAACGGGACCGACCTGCGCCTCGAATACACCCCGGCCGAGGGCAACAGCCATCTCTTCGGCGGCAACTCCAACTGGCGCGGACCCGTGTGGTTCCCCGCGAACTACCTCCTGGTCGAGGCCTTGGAGCGCTACCACCAGTTCTATGGGGATTCGGTGTCGGTCGAGTGGCCGGTCGGATCCGGTGCGAAGATCAGCCTGGGCGAGGCTGCCCGGGAAATCTCCCGCCGGCTCGGGTCCATCTTTCTCGCCGACAAGGACGGCCGGAGGCCTGTCCACGGCGAGGACTCCCGCTACGCCACGGACCCTCACTTCCGGTCGCTGGTCCTGTTCTACGAGTACTTCCACGGCGACAACGGCCGCGGCGTGGGAGCCAGCCATCAGACCGGCTGGACGGCGCTGGCCGTCCGCTGCCTGGAGGACCAGGCCCGGCGGCGAGGGCAGGGTTAGTCGGCGACTGGGCGGCGGAGAAGCCCGAACTCGGCGGGATACTGCGAAGGGTCGACGGAGAACGCGACTTTCGCCCCATCCCTGCATTCGAGCAGCTCCCCGGAAGGGATCCGGATCGAAAGCGCCTCCGATCGTTCCCGATCGGAGCCGGCTGCGGCTGGCACGATCGACACGGACACGAGGTCGCCGCGGCGCCGCAGGTCGATGTCCAGGCTCCAGTTCCTGAACCGGAAGCCCGAGAGGTGCGCATGATTCATCCCAGGCGGAAGGCTGGGCGCTAGCCCGAGGTCCGCCCCCTGGGGCTCCAAGTCGAAGCCGAGAAAGAGCAGAAGGGTCGTGGTCACGAGCTCCCCGTGCGACCAGACGATGATCGGCTTGTCCGCAACCCCGCCCTTGTCCCAGTTCTCCGGCAGGTAATCGCAGGCCTTCGCAAGGTCGACGCCCGCCTTGTTCACCTCCCCGGAGAGGAGGTATCTCCAGGCGAGGTCTGTCCTTCCCTGAAGCCAGGAATCCTGGGCGGCCCAGCCCGTATTGATCGGCCAGGTATCCAGCTCGCCCTGAGGCGCATGGGGGCTGGTTGGGTTCGGACCGAAGCGGTAGATCGAGTGGTCGGGATTCTCCAAGTCGCGCCGGATCGCCTCCTGCGTTGAAAGGAACCGCGGGTCGTCCACGGCGACGATCCCCTGCCCCCGTCCGAAGACTTCCAGCCTGGCGAGCATCAGCATGCCCGAGTCCGTCCGGTCGTCCCTCGTCGGCCCGTTCCGGTTCTCCGCGTTCGGGTATTCCTCATCGCGAAAGATCTCCCCGGGCTTGCCCGCCATGGGGATGAATTTCCCGGCCGCCCCGTCGTAGGCCACGGCGTCGAAGGCCTTCTTCAACCGATCGGCCGCGGCGGTCCAGGCGCGCTCCTGCTCGGAGCGGCCCAGTTCCCCGGCGATCTTTGCCCCGGCCCGGAGTCCGCTGTAGATCTCCGCGTTGGGCCACGTGGCGGGACACGGGATGAAGCAGATCCATTCCTCGGCCACGTTGACCATCCCCTCGCTGTTGATCCGTTCCACAAAGTGGTTGCAGGTGTCCCGGACGTACGACCAGTGCGTCTTCAGGAAGTCCCTGCCAGCGGGGTGGAGCCGCGAATGAAGCCACATCGCCGTCACGGCGATCGCCGGCTGCTGGGCCTCCCGTTCGCCCCCGACGTAGGCGTCCCGGTTCGCGTCCCAGTAGGCGAAGAAGCGATCCACATCGCTGGTGTCCCCGGCCAGCGACAGGCCAATCATCGTGTACGAGCCGTCGCGAATCCAGGAGTCCCGGTAGAAATACAGGTCCGCGAAGAGGTCTCCGGAGGCGAACTGGTGCGATGTGATCGCATCGATGGAGTCTTCAAACAGGTGGTCAAGCTTCGGGTCGTCGCTGGCGAGAGTCACGTGGTCCCGGTCGAGCTCCGCCTCCGCGTCCCGGGTTCCCCCGAGGGTGCCGACCCACGCCCCCGCATAGGACCCGCCTTCCGGACCGCGCGGGTCGTGCTCCGTCGCATCGATGCAGAGGAGGACGTCCTTCACCCCGTCGATCTCCTTGACGGTTCCCGTCCCGTCGACCGACTCGGTCCGGCCCGCCGGCTGCGTCGCAAGGACCAGGTTCGGGCCCTCGGAAGGGGTGAGCGCGGAATTCTCGCCACGCCACGCCGTGGAAAACACCGCGGATCCCGACGCGTCGTCCGCCCGACCGGTACGGGAAGCCTCCGGCCGCTGGAAGCGGGCCGTCAGCCGGTAATCGACCGGCGAGGAGAAGGTGGTCCGGACAAAGATCGGGCTCAGGGCGGCCTTGGTCCTCGCAGTGATCTCAATCCTCACGCTCCCGTCCTCCGAAACGATGCGGACGTAGCCCGGACGGGTTCCCTCGTTGCGGTACCTGAGCGAGCGCAGGTCCATCCATCCCGCACCCTTCCGGATCTCCCCATGGATGGAGGTCTCGAGGAAGAGGGGCAGGTGGCGCATCCGGCCAGCGTCCATTCCCGCCCAGATCTCGCGGATGAGCCCGTCGGCGCCCGCCCGGACCAGCATGGTCGAACTGGTCACATACTTGTCCGTCACGTCGTAGGCGGGAACCAGCGGCCCAACCTTGTCGACGGCCCGCACGGAGCCCAGGGCCCCGAGTCCGGTGCAGGCCGCCAGGATGAGCTTCTTCATTCGATTGGATTCTCAGTCAGCCCGGACGAAGCGGAGAACGGCCCCGCCCGCCGGCGCGAGCACGAGGTCGAGGCTGTCCGCTGCCGTTACGTCGCGCTCCTCGATGTCGATGTGCTCCGCATTTGACGAACTGTCCTTGGCGTCATGCCACCAGCGCGCATGCCACTTCCCTGCGCCAAGGAAGCCGAGGTTCACGGTCTTCACCCGGGTGACGTTGTTGTTCAGCGCCCCGAGGTACCAGTCCGTTCCGGAGCGCCGCGCCTCCACCAGGAACTGGCCCACCGATCCGGAGAGCACCCGGGTGTCGTCCCACACGGTCGGGACGATCTTCAGGAAATCGCTTCCGGGCTGGTTCCGGATGTTCGTCGGGTGGTCGCATACGCACATGACGGGGCTGTCGTAGGCGACAAAGAGCGCCAGCTGCCCGGCCCGCGTGCCTTGGACCTGCGTCGGCGTCACCAGCCGCTGGAACTGGTCCTCCGTCCTGTTCACGAAGCCGCCGGGCGTGAAGTCGCCCGGCCCGGCAAGGAACCGGGTGTACGCCAGCGTGACGCGATGCTCGGCGGTCACCCGCCGGCTCCACTTGTTGTACTCGTTCCCGAGAATGCCCTCGCGCGTGATCTGGTTCGGCCAGGTGCGGATCATCCCCGTGGGTTTGTAGGCCCCGTGGAAATCCACCATCAGGTGGTGCTCGGCCGCGCACCGGGTGATCTTCTCGTACCAGTTCACCATGTCCTGGTCGTCCCGGTCCATGAAATCGATCTTCACCCCGGCGAGCCCCCACTTCTCGTAGAGGGCGAAGGCCTTCTTGTATGCATCCCCCTGGTCGGCGTCGCTCCAGTAGAGCCAGACCCAGAGCCGCACCTTGTTTTCCGCCGCAAACCGCAGAAGCTCGTTCATGTCGACCGCCGGCACGGGCTTCGTGATGTCGGCGTCGGGGGTCCGAGTGCCCGCATACCATCCGCCGTCCACCAGCTGGTAGGGCCAGCCCATCTCCCCGGCGAAGGAGATGAAGTCCTTCATCGTCCCGGTGTCCTTCCTTCCAATGCCGGACCACCAGCTGTCCCAGGCCATCATGCCCGGCTTGACCCAGGAGGGATCCGCGATCGCGCAGGGTTCGCTCAGGTTCACGATGACGTCGCTCTCGATCAACCGGCCCGGCTCGCGGCCGATCAGCAGCACCCTCCACGGGGAGGAATGCGGCAGCGAGGCTTTCACCAGCCCGTCGCCGTCCCACCGCGGTGCGAGGCGGGCCCGGAGCGTGACGGCGGTCGTCCCCTCCTGCTGCGGAGCCCGGGACAGCCACATGCCAGCCCAGTCGGTGAGGTCGGCCTCCGTCACCGCAACCCACGCCGCCGGCGTATGGGTGAGCATCGGCAGACCGGTCACGGTGTCGTCGGGCAGGTCGGCGAGACGCTGCTTCCAAAATTCCCATTCCTGCGAGCCGTGGAACCCTCCGCGGGAGTCGTAGGCTTCGGGCGGGTTTGCCACATGGTCGCCCGCATAGCAGATGCTGTCCGTCGTGAAGGCGAACTGGGTCAGCTCGTCCTCGACAACAACCTGGTCGACGCCGTCCCACTTCGGAAGTTCGTAGCGGAACCCCACGCCGTCGTTGAAAACCCGGAACACCACGGAAAAGATACGCGCCGGGGTTCCCTTCTCCCTCAGCGTTACCGAAAGCTCGCGGTGGTGGTCGTTGACGTTCCTGCGCTTGCCCAGCGGGTTGACCCAGGAGGTGTCGCTCTCCGCCCTCGCCGAGCCAACCAGATCGACATCCTCGCCGAGCACGACCCCGTCGCGCAGGCGCAGGCCGAGCCTGGATTCGTTCAGCACGGGAGTGCCATCCACGGAGACCTGGTAGCCGAGTGCCCCCGTGGCGTGCACCGCGACGACAATTCGCCCGTCGGGTGAATCCAGCTTCAGGTCCGCCGGACATTGCGGGCACTCCGCCGCTCGGGCGGTCCCGGCAACCGCCAGGACGAGGGCGGCCGCCAATTTGAGAAACGCGGGGAATCGTGAGGAGAACACGCTCATGGGGGGATTGGGGTGATGGCAGAACCGCCTTGCCCAATTCAAATTGGCCTCCACCGCCCCCGGCTCAACCCCGATCTTCCCGTCCCGGAATCGGGAAGGTTTTCTCCCATGGATGGGCAAATCTTCGACCGAGACGTTTCCAGTTATATACAACTATTTGCTCTTCATACTGTTGCATGGACGGCCTCCCGTTGGCACACCCCATGCAATACCCCGATCCTCCAACCATGAATGATTTCAAGTTCGCGCTCCGGAGCCTGCTCAAGTCTCCGGGATTCACCATCGTCTCCGTGCTGACGCTGGCCGTCGGGATCGGCATGAACGCTTCCATGTTCAGCCTCGTGAACATGCTGCTCTTCCAGCCCGTTCCCTATTCCGACAACGAGCACCTCGTGCGCATCTACCGGACCACGCCGCAGTCCCAGAAGCTGGACCACTCCGCCGCCGACGCGGTTGAGATTTCCCGCGAGTGCCAGGGCTTCCTGGACGTCGCGGCCTATCGGTTCTGGGGATACACGCTGAAGCAGCCCGATCGCGCCGCGGTCAACCTCAACGCCCTCCGAGTTTCCGCGAGCTTTTTTCCCGTCCTCGGGATGAAGCCCGAACTCGGCCGGTTCTTCACTCTCGACGAGGACAGGCCCGGCAGCTCCGTCATCCTCCTCAGCCATGCGACCTGGCAGGCGCAATTCGGTGGCGACCCGGCGGTCGTCGGCCAGACGGTTTCCATCGACGGCCAGGCCACGGTGGTCGTCGGCGTCATGCCCGAAGCCTTCTCCTCCCTTGCGATCTGGGGACCCGCTGAGGCGTTCCGGCCGCTTGCCTTCACGGAGACCGAGCGGCTTGTGAAGAACGACCGGCAGATCCAGCTGATCGGACGCTACCACTCGGAACTTTCGCTTGCGCAGCTCAACGCCAGGCTCGCGGCGGTGGGGGACCGGCTGGGCAGGGACCGGCCGCCGGGGAGCAGCAAGGACGGCCTGCGCGCCTCGACCCTTCAGGCGGACCTTCTCGGGAGCCAGGGAGCGAAGATGACGTGGATGCTGGTCGGGCTGTCGGGATTCGTCCTCCTGATCGTCTGCGCCAACCTCGCCAACCTCCAGCTCTCCCGGGCCATGGCGCGGGCGCAGGAGTTCGCGATCTGCTCCGCCCTGGGCGCCACGCGCGTGCGCCTGCTCCTCCCCCTTCTCTCCGAGAGCCTGCTTCTTTCGATGGCAGGCGGCGTCTGCGGCATCCTGGTCGCCCTCTGGACGAACGACTGGATGTCGTCGCGGATTTCCGCATCCGGACTTGCGACCTTCAAGGTCGCAATCGACTGGCATGTCCTCGGCTTCGCCCTCGCCGTCTCGGTCGCCGCGGGTCTGGTGTTCGGGATCGTCCCCGCCTGGCTCATGTCACGCACCAACGTGAACACCACCCTCAAGAGCGGAGGCCGCGGCTCGACCGGCGACCCCGCGCAGCATTTTTTCCGGAATGCCCTGATCATGGGCCAGTTCTCCCTCGCCCTGGTCCTCCTTGCCGGGGTCGGATTCTTCATCGAGGGGATGAGCGGCACCCTGAAGCGGAACCTCGGCTGGGACTCCGGCCGCCTGGTCCAGTGCGTTCTCAATCTTCCCCAGACCCGCTACTCGACCCCCGCCAAGACCTACGCCTTCTACCAGCGGGCACAGGAGCGACTCGCCGCCCTGCCGGGCGTGGAGGGGTCCGCCGTCGGATGGTCGATCCCCACCTTTCAGTTCCTGACGAGCCGAAACGTGGTCCTCGAGGGCAAGGCTGCCCCTCCTGCGGGGCATGAGCCCTCCGCCTTCATGAATGGCGTGACGCCTTCCTATCTCGACGCGATGGGTATCCGGCTGGTCGCCGGCCGGAACTTCACCGAGGCCGACCGCGTGGACACCACGCCCGTCGCAATCATCGACGAGTCGATGGCCAAGGCCTTGTTCCCGGGCAGGAGCCCCCTTGGGTTGCGCATCAGCGGGGTGCGGGCGGACAGCAACGGGTGGGCGCAGATTGTCGGGGTCATTCCCGACCAGGAGCTCGCCATCGGCCTCGCGGCTCCCGCCACGCGCTTCCAGGTGCTCCTGCCCCTGTCCCAGGAGGTATGGAACTACGTCACGATCATTGTCCGGGCGCGCCAGCCCGAGCAGTTCGTGGAGCCCATGCGCCGCGTGATCACGGACCTGGACCCGGGGATCCCAATCCAGCAGCTCGGGACCGTGGAGCGCCTGATCTCGAGCGTCAGCGGGTTCAGCATGACGGTGACGGTCCTTGTCGCCTTCGCCATCCTCGGCCTTTTCCTCTCGGCGGTCGGGCTCTACGGCGTCATCGCCCGCCTGGTCGTGCAGCGCACGCCCGAGATCGGGATCCGCCTCGCGCTGGGCGCCCCGCCCGGCGAGCCCGTCTGGCTTGTCCTGCGCTCCGGAATCCGGCTGATGGCGATCGGCACCTGCGCCGGCCTCCTCGGCTGCTACGGGATCGGCAAGCTGCTCAACGCCATGATGCCCTCGGGACGCACCGGAAATTCCATGGCCATCCTGCTTTCCGCGACGCTCCTTCTTTTCGCCGTCGCCCTGCTCGCATGCTGGCTCCCGGCCCGCCGCGCGGCCCGGGTGGATCCCCTGGTCGCCCTGCGCTCCGAATGATTGACGGAATCCGGCGGCCCGATCACGGATAGTGGAATGTTGAAACCAACCTTCGTTTTCCTGGCTGCGCTCCCCCTCGCCGGATGGGCCCACACATTTGAATCCAGCGACAAGTGGGCCAGCTCGAACCTCGGAAAATACACGATCTCCAACGACGTCTGGGGCGAACACCCCGCCCCGGAGACCCTCTGGGCGGACTCCGACGGCACCTGGGGCGTCACCACGGCCCAGGCCGGCGATGGCATCAAGTCCTACCCCCATGGTGATTTTGGAAACCTGAGCATCCCCGTGGCCCTGCTGGGGCCGCTGCAGACCAGTTTCAGCGCGGCGAGCCCCGCCGGCTGCGCGTACGACCAGGCCTACGACCTCTGGCTCAACGGCAGCCAGTACGAGGTCATGATCTGGAACCGGTGGGAGCACACAAATCCGATCGCCAAGTCCTACAACGACGACGGCTCCCCGAACGCCACCTTTCGCAACGTGACCCTGGGCGGCGTCACCTACGACGTCTATACCGGCACCGGGGGAAGCGGCGCCTGCATGTCCTTCCTTCGAAAGACCCAGGTCGATTCAGGGACGATCGACCTTTCCGGACTTCTCAAGTGGATCGCAACCACGGGCTGGTACAACAACCCCAGGCTCACGAGCGTGCAAAACGGCTGGGAAATCATCTCCACGGGCGGCACCGCGAGGGATTTCACGATGAAGAGCTTCTCCGTGGAGCAGTGAGGGCCGGCAGGACGTTCGTGCTGGCTCCGGAATTCCGGAGCTTTAACCCGTTGCAGCCCCCTCCCGCCGGACCAACGATCACAGTTCCCTCCCCTTGAGCATAGAGCGTTTCGCGAGGTTGCCCGCATGGGCTCTCCTGGCATGTTTCTCAATCCTGGCTGAACCTGGTTACGCAGCCAGCGGGGGCTCCCGGGCACATGACCGGATCGCGGTGGCCCCGGGGAGGGTGTCGTTCGTCATTGGCACCGTGTCGCTCGCCATGACGCCGTTTGTCCGCACGGGAGCCACCTACGTCTCGAGCTACACGGCGAAGGTGTTCCCCTATTTCATATTCAACGAACGCGGAAGGATCGTGATCAACGCCTCCGAGGACGACGTGGACCGGCTCGAGCATGGCGCGACGATTTTCGTTGCCGGGCGGGCGGTCAACGACTCCGGCGATCATCGCCGCATCGAGTGCCGGGCCATGCCCGCGGATGCCGGAAGCGGACGCATCAAGGTGCGTGTCGTAATCACCCAGGGAATCGCGCTCACCTTCAACACCACCTACGTCCTCCTCCCAAAGTGAGCGCCTTCGGTGCTCCTCTCAACGTGACCGGCTCAAGGCGACCGGCTTCAAATCGTGGGATCGTCTTTGTTTGGTGTCCAACAGTCCGCGTTTTTCGCCCCGATGAGCGTTCCGTGGCAGGGACGGGCGGCCCGCCCGTCCCTGCCCACCCCAACGTCAATTTTTCCCCTTGGTGTACCCCTGCCACACCCACTCCAGCGCCTCCGGCAGGGTCTGCGCCTTGGCGTCGCGATCCACATGCCCCGCATGGATGCAATAGACGTACTGGTAGTGGTACCCCTTGGCCTTGAGAACGGCCGCCATGCGGTTGTTCGCATCCACCCAGTCGTGCATCCCGTCACGCAGGGAGTTCGGGTTGTACAGGTCCCGATCGCCCACCTGCATCCATAGCCGGATCGGCTTCGGCGGGCTCGTCGCAACGAGATGCTCGTGATACTCCCACGCCCCGTGGGGCGTCTCGGGATGGAAGGGCGACTGCTGGTTCACAAACGTCCCTGAATAGCTGACGACCCTGTGGTACCACTCCGGGTGATACCAGGCCATCGTGAAGGCCGCGGCCGCCCCGGAACTCCCACCCATCGCGGCCCGCCCCTCGGGATCCTTCGTGATTGTCACGTGGCACTTCGCCTCGACGAGCGGGAACACCTCGCGCTCGATGAACTCGGCGTAGCGTCCGGACAACGTGTCGTACTCGAGGCCGCGCTCGCTTCCCTGGGCGTCGCCTCCGCCGTTTTGCACCATCACGGCCACCATCGCCGGCACCCGGCCCTCGGCGATCAGGTTGTCGAGCGCAACCGGCAGGCCCTTGTCGGGGCCGTCCTGCACCACGATCACGGGCGCCGGGGTGCCGGGGAGATACTGCGCGGGAACGTACACGGTCACGGTCCGCGTGTAGGCCTTCGGGTAGATCGTCACCCGGGTCAGGTCGGGCGGCATGAAATTCGCCGGTCCGCCCGGCGGCACCCGCGTGATCCCCGGGTAGATTGTGCTGTCTGCGGAATCCATTGTGAGGGTCGTCACCGTCCCCCGCGGCACGCCGGCCCGCTCCGTGAGTTCCGGCGCCGGGGCGTACTTCGGCCCGATGACAAAGTCCCCTTCCTTGTCCGCCGGCGGGTTGACGCCGGGCGCCGTCGCCACGTTCAGCCCGAGGGCCTCGAGGTAGTATGCCGACGGCGTGCAGTTCTGGAAGCGGCAGTTGACCAGGTACTGCTTGAGGGCGGCGGACGCCACGGCATAGGCCGGGGCCGCCTTGATCTTCGCGTCCAGGGTCGGGAACGTGGCATCCAGGAACTTCTGGATTTCGGAAAACCCGGCCGGCTGGGTGATCCGAAGGAGCGCGTGGTCGTTGTCCATCTTCTTGATCGGCCACAGGCACCAGCCGATCCCGCTCGACTCGCAGCGGCGCCGGGTGAGGGCGACCCAGGCTGCGTCGGTCTCGCCAAACTCCCCGAGCCACACGGGCACGTTGTTCCTCTTGCCGAAATCGATGAAGTACTGGAGTGAGGTGTACTCCGCTGTGGAATCGTACAGGTGGGTCGAGTAGGCCAGCCTCGGGTCGAACGGCGGGCCGAAGACGTCGAAGTTGCGGGCCCAGAATGCGCCCTCGAGGATGATGATATGCCGCTTGTCCACCCTGCGGATCGCCGTCACCACCCGCTTGTACAGGGGCTCCAGCCGCGGCTGGATGCGTGCCGTGTCGCAGTACTGGCTGATCGGCTCGCCGAGCAGGTCATACCCCAGCACCGTGGGCTCATCCGCGTAGTGCCGGGCGATCGACACCCAGATGTCAATCATCTGCCGGCGGCTCTCCTCGCCGTTGTCCTCGAAGAGCCACGGCTGAAGGTACCCGTCGTCCGTGGACCACCCGGCCTGGGTGCCTGGAGCGCAATGCATGTCGAGCACCACGTAGATGCCCGCCTCGCGGCACCAGCCAACCGCCCTGTCCAGGAGCTCAAAGCCCCTTGGCTCGCGGCTGCCGAGGAAGTACTCGTTGGCAAACAACCGGTAATCGAATGGAAGCCTCACCGAGTTGATCCCTGTCTTTTTCAGGTATTGGATGTCGTCGCGGGTGATGAAGTTGTCCTGAAACCCCTTCCAGAATGCGCGGGACTCATCCGGGCCCACCAGGTTCGCAAACAAGTCGAAGTACTGGGAGGGCCTGTAGTCCGGCGCGATGCCCATCGGATAGGATTCCGGTTCCAGCCAGAACCCCAGGTTCGCCCCGCGGAGCCGGAGCACCTGTCCGTCCGGCCCGATCAAGTCGCGGCCGTGCACGTCCACAAACCCGCCCTGGCCCGCGAGGCACGCCTGCGCAACCAACGGCAGCGCCAGGAAGAGCAGTCGTGCGGGGTTCATCAATCGGGGAGCGCGAACGACACGATTTGGTCGGACTCCCTGTGGTTTGTCCAGAATTGCTCGCCATCAAAGGCGAGCCCGCGCGCCGCGAACGGAATCCGGGCCAGATCGACGGAGCCTGGCTCCGGCATCCGGACATCCACCCGCGTGAGCCAGTAGTCGTTCGTCTTCTCGTCATCCGTCGTCACGAGGTAGATGAAGCCCCCGGCAAACACCTGACCGCAGATGCCGTGGGGAATCGGGATGACCCTCTCCACGTTTCCGTCCGGCCCGAGCGCGAGCACCTTCCTCGGATACCACTGACTCAGGTGCAGCAGGCCGCCGTCGTAGCCGAGCTGGGAACCGCAGCCGTCCGGGCACGGGATGCCGAACTTCGCGTCAAAACCTCTCCAGGGGAGGCAGCGCCGGATGATCCGGTGATCTTCTTCCGTTTCTCCGCTGACAACGCGAAGCTCGCTGCCCACGACAGCCATTCCCCACGGTTTTCCCGGGGCAGCCGTCTCCCACTTTACGGTCCACGTGGGCCTGTCGATCCTGTAGATGCGGCTCGTTGCGATCGAGCCCATCCAGAGAGTCGGACCCTCGCAGGCGATCGCCTGGGGCTTCGGGGCCGGAGATGCGAGACGATGCAGTTCCCGGATATCCTTCATGGTCCCCTGTGGTACGTTCGCGGATAAGCTTTCGCAATGCGAAAGCCCGGCCCTGCTGGGCCATGCGCTCGGCACCGGAGCCGGCCGCCGGAGCCGGCCACCGAAGCCGGCCGCCGGAGCCGGCAACCCGGGGCTGGCAACCCGAAAAACGGCAACCTGGTGGGGACGGGCGGCCCGCCCGTCCGTGCACACATTGGGGTCATTCGTAGGACTCGGCCGCGCGGCCCGCCCCTGCCCGGTTTCCAGTACTGCTGGCCTGCCTGGCTTCCGGGCATACCATTATGCCATCAGGCGTCGTCCGCAGGAAGAAACGCCGATCACCTTGTCGAGCCGTCGGAGACGAGTCTCCTCCTTGACTGCGCTGATCACCCACCAAGTGGCCGTTCGCCGATAGCCGGGTGGCTGGGCGATCCAAAAGGCCCACGCCTTGCCGTTGGCCTGGAATACTTTTTTCAGGGGAGGCGGCAACGATTGCGGGCGCCTCTCAAAGGAATAGATGCCGGTCCTCCTTTTGTCCCGGGCATTGAAGGCCGTGCGGCCAGCGGGTCGCATTCTGGCTGTGGCGATCAGCCGGGTGGCGTGCCGGACGTTGACGAGGCTCCAGATGCTTCGGGGCCGTCTCGGCGTGAACCGGATTGAGTAGCTGTCAGCGTCCAGCCTGCGGCGCACGCCGTCGATCCAGCCAAAGCAAAGCGCCTCGTCCAGGGCTTCGGCATAGGTCAGGCCGCCCTTCCCCGAGGCTTTGCCGTGGATGCCGACGAGAAGTTCGGTCTCGATGGCATGCCGCGCTTCCAGCCAACCGCGGAATTCCGAAGCCGATGTGAAATAGGCCGCGCCCACGCCCGATCGCCGTAAACCCGGCGACGCCAGCCGTCAATCGGCGAAACGTGCGGCGACGGCGTCGGCAAGGGCCTTGCGGCTGACGACCGCGTCCCACCGAGTGGCCTTGGCGGCGGCCTTGAAGGAGGCACGGCGGTGGTTGAAGACCCGGAGGGCATCGGAGAGGTCGTAGGCCTCGTGGATTCTGACGAGAAACTCCAGCTTGGCTCGGAACGGCAGATGCTGAAAGTAGGCTTCCTGTTGGACTGTCATCCTAACCTCCCAAATCGGTCCTCAGGGGAAAGAACTTAAGGTATTTGACCGCGATTGGCGCGGCGGGTTCCGGGGAGGCACGGCCGGGCGGGCCGCCCGGCCCTACCCCAAGACCCGGACGCGCGGGGCCGCGCGTCCCTGCCTCGCAACCGGTCAAACTGAGACACCCCCCAACGTCTGGTGATGGGGCATTTTGGTTGGATGGCCTCACTCAGGGCTGTTGCGAAGCTCATGGCCGCCTCCGGGCCGACCCCCTTGAGGGGGAGGCCGGTTTGGCGACCAGATCGGGAATTGCGAAGCTCCGGCCCTGAGGGAGGCCATCCGACCAAACTGCCCCACTACCCAATGCCTGGATGCCTTGATCTGGCAAACGAAGGGGTCAGGCTTACCCCTTTGAATGAACCCTGACCCACGAGCCGCGGTTGCCCCAAGTCCGGAACGATCCTTCCGGTGGGCGGTGTTTGCCGTGATGGTCGCCGGCGCCTGCACGTTTCTGAACGTCTACTGCACGCAGCCGCTTCTCCCCTTCTTTCAGCGCATCTTCCACGCTACGGAGGTCCAGGTGAGCCTGACCGTGGGTGCGGTCACGCTCTCCGTGGCCGTCATGGCCCCAATCACGGGCATGATCGCCGAAACCATCGGGCGGAAGAAAGTCATCGTCCCATCGCTCTTCGCGATGGCGATCCCCACCCTGCTGGCCGCCACCGCGCACAGTCTTCACGCGCTCATCTTCTGGCGCTTTGTCCAGGGGCTTTTTGTCCCGGGCGTCATCGCGGTCATCATTGCCTACATCAACGAGGAATTTCCGGGAAGGACGGGAGCCGTGATGTCGGCCTATGTCGCGGGTACCGTCTTCGGCGGCTTTCTGGGCCGGTTTCTCTCCGGCCTCATCGCAGCCCGCTGGAACTGGCATTTGGCGTTTGTCGTGCTGGGGCTTCTGGACCTGGCGGGGGCACTTGCCGTTCGACGCTGGCTTCCGCTGGCCACCCACTTCGTTCCCGGACAGCACATTTTCAAGTCGTTCGCCGACACCTGGGGACACCTCAAGAACCCCCGCCTGCTGATGATTTGCGGGATGGGGTTCGCGGTTCTGTTCTCCCTGGTGGGAGTCTTCACCTACGCCAACTTTTACCTCGTGCGCCCCCCTTTCTTCCTGGGAACCGCCGCCCTGGGCAGCGTCTTCTTCATCTACCTTTTCGGCTGCATCGTCACGCCCCTGGCCGGGCGTTTCCTCGACCGGCATGGGTTTCGTCGTACCGCGCTCGTCGCAGCGGCAATGAACGTGAGCGGGCTCCTTCTGACCCTGGTCCACTGGCTGCCGGCCGTCATCGCCGGGCTGGCCTTCTTTTCATCCGGAGTCTTTGTTTCCCAGTCGTCGGCCACCGTGCTTACCGGCCGGGTTGCGACCCGGGCGCGCTCTTCGGCCGCCGGCCTCTACGTGACCTTCTATTACCTTGGCGGCAGCTTGGGGACCGCCCTGCCCGCATGGTTCTGGCTGCACGGCGGGTGGCCGGGATGCGTGGGCCTGTTCGGAATCATGTGCCTTGTCACCCTTGCCCTGGGCGTTGTCGCTGGCAGGCCCGCCGCCCCCGTTGAATCGGGAGCCGGCGAGCTTATCGACACGGCCATCTAGCAGGCTGTTAAGCGTTTCTGGATGGGACTGTCGAGGATGCTTATCCTTGGCGGAGTTGGGCAACTATCCATCGACATGCCCCACCCTTCGGCCAGTGTGGGAATCCACCCCAACCCCCACTACCCTGTGAATACCCCGAAGATTACCCCCTTCCGGGCTGCGTGCTTTGCCACAGCCTGTTTCCTGCTCACATCCCCGGCGCGCGCGACCGACGGATACTTCATCCAGGGCTTTGGAGCCGTAAACTCCTCCCTGGGAGGAGCCGCGACGGCCGGCAATGACCAGGACGTGATCGGGAGCATCTACAAGAACCCCGCGACGGCTCTCCTCTTCGCCGACCGCACGGCCTCGGTCGTCTTCGGCGACATCATTCCCGACGTCCGGATCAGCAGCTCGGCGGCCCCCGTGGCCATGAACGGCTCGTCGGACTCCACGGTCAACGGCGTTCCGTACCTGTCCCTGATGACCACCTGGAAGGGCGCCAACCCCGATCTAGCCTGGCTGGCAGGCGTCGTAAGCGAAGCCGGCCTCAGCTTTCATGCGGCGACCTCGTCCACCAATCCGATCTTCCTTCCCCAACCGGGGACGGCAGGCAACCCCTTCGGCGGAGCGTTCGGAGGCTTTGGCGACGTCCGCTCGAGCCTCTACGTCATCCGGATCCCGCTCGGCCTGGCTGGCCGCGGCTCCAACGGTTGGACCTGGGGATTTGAGCTGGCTCCCTCGGTCGGCCGCAATCTGTTCACCCCGGGGGCCTTTGCGGCGCCCAGCCTCGGCGCCAACAACGCGCCCGTGTACGCGACGGTGAACAAGGAGGACGTCCAGTGGGGCTTCGGCGCCCAAGGCGGGATTCGGTACGAGGTGGACAAGGACCTCTCGATGGGGCTCTCGCTCTCCTCGCCCACCTGGTTTCACACCTATTCCTGGAACGTCACCAACGGGTCCGGCAACCCGGAGACGGTCACCTTCCGCATGGACCGCCCACTCACGGCCCAGGCCGGCATCAACTACGCCCTGGCCGACGGAACGCATCTGGTCTCCGACGTCGGCTACATCGCCTATGGATCAACGGCCGGCTTCGACCAGAGCGGCTTCCGGCCCGACGGCTCGATCGAGGGATTGGGATGGAAGGACGCCTATACCTTCGAGATCGGCATTCAACAGGCCGTGACCAAGGGCATCACCGCCCGGATCGGCTACAACTACTGCTCGGATCCGATTCCGGACAACCAGACCTTTGCCAACGTCGGTTCGCCCCTCCACATCGCGAGCCACCTTTCCATTGGCGGCTCGGTGGCCCTGGCCCCGAATATCACGATGGACGCGTCGTTCACACACGGCTTTTCCCACAGCCAGACCGGCTCCTGGTACACCCCCCTTGGCGCGGTGCCCGGGACGAGCGTCACCACCCGGATCTCCGGCAACGAATTTGCCGTGGGGACCACATTCCGGTTCTGAGGTGCCGAAATGGCCCGGGATTCTCCCTTCCCGTGAGGCCCGAAAGCTCCTACAACGCCTGAAACCCCATGAAAAAAATAGAAGCCATAGTCCAGCCGTTCAAATTGGACGACGTGAAGGAAGCGTTGAGCGAGATCGGCCTGCACGGGATGACCGCCTCGGAGGTCAAGGGATTCGGCCGCCAGAAGGGCCACAAGGAGATCTACCGGGGCAGCGAGTACACGATTGATTTTGTCCCAAAGGTCAGGATTGAGCTCGTCGTCACGGACTCGATGGTCCGTGCCGCGATGGATGCCATCCAGAAAGCCGCCCACACCGGGAAGATCGGGGACGGCAAGATCTTCGTGTACCCCGCCGAGACGGCCCTGCGCATCCGCACCAACGAAGAAGGCGAAGTAGCCCTCTAGCCGGCTGGCAACTACTCCGCCGGGTAGCCGAAGCGATCGAGCGCCTCCCGCGCCTGGACCAGGCAGCGGGCTTGGATTTCAGCGGGCAATGCGCTCCGCCAGTCGCCGCGGCGCTGCC
>Ga0302320_10005512_pt1 | contig 28329 bp, 25 predicted proteins | sample Bog_T0_3_FD_202130 | JGI IMG/M metagenome (GOLD analysis project Ga0302320, IMG submission 202130) | Peat permafrost microbial communities from Stordalen Mire near Abisko, Sweden - Bog_T0_3 | ecosystem: Environmental > Terrestrial > Soil > Wetlands > Peat | place: Sweden: Abisko, Stordalen Mire...
ATTCCGACGTCTCAAGGGCTTCCGCCGCATCTTCTCTCGCTTCGAAAAGCTCGATGTTCTCTTCCTCGGCTTCCTTACCTTCGCACTGATCGTCGAGGCGCTCAGATAGTGTTAACACGCCCTAGGTTCGAGCCGAAAACCGTTTTGCCCCTGTATGAGAGGCTCTTTCCCAGGGTCAAAGAGATCGTCAGGGGCGGTTCGGGAAGTATCGACTGCCAATCGCCAGCTCTTGCCGGCCGGCAGCGCAGGAATAAAAAAATCAACTGCATTCGTGCCGGCGTTGAACAGAAAGAACAAGTCGGGTTCTGTCTGTCCCAGAATCAGGCACGCAAACGATTTCTGCTGTTGGTCCGCCCAGTCGGGAGTGGCGCTGTTTGGCGCGAACCACTTTATCTCTGCATCGGTGTAGAACTCTTCTCTCCGTAAAACGGGATGAGCTCGGCGAAAGGCGATCATTCCCCGCGTGAATCGGTGGATCTCTTTGTGTTTTTCGAGCAGGCTCCAGTCGAACCAACTCACCTCGTTATCCTGGCAGTAGGCATTGTTATTGCCGCGCTGGGTTCGGCGAAACTCGTCGCCGCCAAGCAACATGGGAACCCCGCGCGAGATGAACAGCGTTAAGAGGAAATTCTTGACCAAGCGGTTGCGCATGCGCTCGACACCAGGATCCTGGCTCGGCCCTTCCACTCCGCAATTGTCGCTATTGTTGGCATCGGTTCCATCGCGGCCGAACTCGCCATTTTCGTCATTGTGTTTCTGCTTGTAGCTGACCAGGTCGTTTAGCGTGAAGCCATCATGACAAGTGACAAAGTTGAGGCTCCGTGCGGGTCCCTTGCCCGAGCTTTGGTACAAGTCAGAGCTTCCGCAGATTCGGCCTGCGAACGATCCGATCATACCCGCGTCGCCAGCCCAGAATCGTCGCACATCGTCACGGAAACGGCCATTCCATTCCGTCCAGCGCGTGGTGGAAAAATCTCCCACCTGGTAGGCGCCGCCTGCGTCCCAGGCTTCCGCGATGATCTTTACGTCACGCAGGATGGGATCCTCGGCAATGCCTTCAAGAAGCGGAGCTTCGCGCAGAATGTTGCCATGCTCATCCCGTCCCAGGACGGAAGCGAGGTCGAAGCGAAACCCGTCAATGTGCATGTTCATGACCCAGTAACGGAGCACGCTCGTAACGAACTCTCTCACCACAGGGTGGTTGGCATTAAGCGTGTTCCCCACGCCGGTGAAGTCCTTGTAATACCGCCGTTGGTTCTCTTGCAACATATAGAAGATCGAGTTCTCAATGCCGCGCAGGCAGATCGTGGGGCCCAGTTCATTGTTCTCCGCTGTATGGTTCAAGACGATGTCCAGGATCACTTCAATGCCGGCGCGGTGAAAGGCCTTGACCATCTCTCGGAATTCCGTGGTCTGCCGCCATTGCAACCCTTCAAAGCTGTAGGACTGTTTGGGAGCAAAATAGGCGACAGGATTGTAGCCCCAGTAGTTCCTGAGTTTTTCTCCTGTCATCGGATTGAGCAGTTGCGACTCATTTTCGTTGAACTCGAGGACCGGCATCAACTCAATGGCAGACACTCCCAGGTCCTGGAGATAAGGAATTTTTTCGGTCAGGCCGGCGAAGGTTGCCGGGCGCTCTACCTTCGAGCTGCTATGGATTGTGAAGCCGCGAACGTGCGTCTCGTAGATGACCGTATCGGAGGCGGAATGCTTTGGAGGAGAATCCATCTCCCAGTCGAAATGGTCGCGGGTAAAAATGCATTTCGGCGTGGTGCCGGCGTTATCAACGGTCGAAATGCTTAAATCGGTGAGTCTGCTGGAGGAATCGTACCCCCGCGCAGCTAGGAAATCCCAATCCTGGACGCCGGCAATTGCTCTTGCGTACGGATCCAGAAGCAACTTCTTTGGGTTGAAGCGATGGCCTTCTTCCGGTTGATACGGTCCTTCGATGCGATAACCATAGAGTTGCCCCACGTCAATGCCTCGCACCCAAATATGCCAGACGTCACCAGTCCGATGGCATATTGGATCCAAATCAATGATCCTCGTCGGAGAAGAATCATCAGGGTGCTTGTAAAATTCCAAGTGAACACGGGTCGCGTGACGGCTGAACAAAACGAAATTGACTCCGTCCCCTTGTTGATGCGTGCCTCCGATCGGAAGTGGATATCCCGCCTGGATATCACTTTCCTCCGGCGATGCTACAAATCCATCCGCCATATTCGGCTTCGTCGCCGCTTCAGTCGTTGACATGTTTTGCCGTCTCCACGTGTCAGATCCTGGAAGTTTCGCTCCAAGGTCGTCGCTGGGGGGCCGTGCTATTTCTTCCGTACAATCGGGGCATCCTCCGCACTGGCCCGCTTGTTCCACCCGTGGAAACGCGAGTGGTCACCTGCATTCCACGCCTCGCGGAGTCCGGGCGCGCCGAGATCCCAGTCTGGGCGGATTTCGCTCGTCACGGCGCGCAGATCGTGCCAGAGATCGGCGATCGACGGACGGCCCCAGAACCAGTAGCCGTTATAGATTTTGTAAATCACGAGGCCCGGCTTGAACACCAGCGTATAAGGAATCATCGGATTATGTTCGGGGTCGGTGTACTCCTGGATGTCGAGATCTTTCTGAATGGTTCTGTCGGGGTCCGAGAGGAAGGTCCACTGAGCGCCGACGGACGCTCGGAATTCCTGAAGGGTATGATGATCGTCTGTGGCGATCGTGACGATCTGCGTGTACGCCACCGCGATCTTCGGGTAGAACGCGGCCAGCTCCAAATGTTGCTGATGCTCCTTTGGGCAATAGTGGCCGCGCGCGAGGGTAAGGATCAGCGGATCGTCGCCCTGAAGCTCGCTGAGCTTGCGCACTTTGCCCGTGTGATCGGGCAGTTCGTAGTCGGGGAAAATGCCTCCGGGCACGATATCGGAACGCATGATTCGATTCCTCCCACATCTCTGAAAGATCCAGGGTGACACCCGCGTGCAGTTGGGCACGTAGCAGGCCGCCATCGGAGGTTCGTTCATGCGGATGTCAAAGTCCAGCGTCTGGTCATGACCATTCTATTTGTTACCAGCGGCGCAAATCGCCGGTGGCGAAACCATATTCCGCGCCCCGGCGACCTGAATCGCATAGGCAGCCAAGGTGTCGCCGATACCATCGTCCAATTGATTCGGCGGACCACCTCGGGTCTCATCACAGCGTGGTAGCCGGCTTGATCGACAGGCCACCGGAGGAGTACGAATTGTCGATAGGCTTGAGCCTTCACGTTGTTTTGGGGCTTGTCCATGCGCGGCGCTGGCCGTCCGAAAAGGATTTGTATCCTAACCTCGGCCAGGACGTCTCTACCCGTCACCTCGGCCATACCGAGACTATATAAGAGCCGACAGGATGAGGGCCGACATGCGGGTCCCCCAGCCGGAACTTTATAAAGGATCGCAATGACATGCCGGAAGCGACCTGAAATCTCACGAGAAACACGTCATGAGACTCCATCGATGTCTCCCTGGAAGGCGGGCGCCTCAAAACCCGTAGTTCTTTCTCCTCAGGGCATTCTTGTATGCGTCGCGCGCCTTCTTGGCGGTGAGCTCGGCATCGTGAAGTTTGAAGCCGGCGTCATCCCACTTCTCCATCTGAACCATGGAGTGATCCTCTGTGGCGAGCGATTCCTCGGCGCGAATTGCTCCTACCCAGGCATCGACGGCCTGCCTGTAGGAGCGAAGCAACTGGTCAAAGTCCAAATTCTCCATGACTGCGAACGTAGAATCGATTCGGCGCTGCGTCAATTGGGGTTGGCAACTTTTCACAGGAGTTTAACGAATATGCCGGTACAACTGATGTTTTTCGGCTTGTCCCACTCTCATGCCGCTGCATCGACTGCGAAAGTGCCGACCGATACCATCGTCCAATAGACTCTTCACTCCATTTCTGGCTTAATGGCGAGTAACGCGAATGTGGGCGTTGGCGGGTGCCAACCGGCAGGCGAAACGCCACGCCGCGACGAAACGCTTTCTTTCATCCAACCGTTCACTCATGCCTGTTCGTCCAATTTGGAGATAAGTCATGAAAGCAATTGTTGTCCACGAATACGGTGGTCCTGAAGTACTCAAGTTCGAGGAGTACCCTGACCCCGTTCCCGGTCGGGGCGAGGTGCTGGTGCGGGTCGCCGCCGCGAGCGTGAATCCGATCGACTACAAACGGCGTGCAGGACTAACGAAGGATTTTTATCCCATCCACTTCCCAGGCCTGATAGGGGTCGATATGGCGGGGACGGTGGCGAAGGTTGGACCGGGGGTCGAGAGCTTTACCGCCGGCAACCGGGTCTTCGCAATGGCCGACAACACGTATGCCGATCTTTGCGTGGTGAAGGCGGACGCTCTGGCGGACATTCCCGAGGGCCTTGATTTGATCCCGGCGGCGGCGCTGCCGCTGGTGACGGTGACCGGCAACCAGCTGCTGGCAGCTACGGGAATCGAAGCAGGCCGGACGGTCCTGGTTGTGGGTGCGGTAGGAAACGTCGGACGTTCGGCGGTCTTCACTGCGAAGGATCGCGGGGCGACTGTGATCGCTGGTGTTTTGAAGAAGCAGATGGATGAGGCGAAGACAGTTGGCGCCGATCGGGTGGTCGCGACCGACGACGAGAGCGCGATTGCGAATCTTCCGCAGCTCGATGCGGTGGCGGATACCGTCGGCGGAAAGACCGCCGCGAAGTTGATCGCCAAAGTCAAGCCGGGAGGAGTGTTTGCTTCGGTTGCCGGAACGCCGGAGAACGCCGCGGAGTTCCCGTCTGTAAAGGCAGTGTTCGTCTTCTCGCATTTCGACAGGGATACGCTTCAATTCATGGCCGAAGCGGTGCGAGATGGCAAGCTGGTAATCCCGATTAGCGAGGAACTCCCACTCAGCGAAGCAGCCGAGGCTCAGGCATTGGCAGAAAAGGGTGGAATCGGGAAGATCTTGCTGGTGCCTTGAAGTATTTTGGGTCGACGCTGGAGAACGAGACTCAGGTCCGCCTGTAGCGCAAATACAGATACGCACCTTGTTCCTTGACGCTTACCATCTGAAACCAGGGCGCGGAGTCCGGTAGAAACTGCACCCCCTGCACGAGCGCCGGCCGCGTCACATCCGGCTCACGCCCCGCAATCTGCGGCGCTAGCGTCAGAAAGAGTTCGTCTACCGCATCCTCGGCCAGAAATTGTCCAAACAGCGTAGGCCCGCCCTCGTGGAGAACCGTCTTTACTCCAAATTGCGACAGAAGCAACTCAAGGATCGCAAGCGGAGCGATGGTGCCGCTGCTCGAATTCAAAGCATGTACCTCAACGGAGTCCAGAGTCGCAGCGCCTCGACGGGTAAGCTCATCTCTGCCAGCCGAGCTTGTAATAACTACGGCGCGCATGGCCGGCGTTCGGAAAATTGCCCTCTCTAACTCCAGTTGGCCGCTACCGCTAACGATTGCGAGCAGTGGATATTCCGATTTATGCAGTGCATTGGCTCGGTATTCCGCATAGAGTCTCTTCGCATCGGGGTAGGTGGACTCGGGAGTCCAAAGGCTTTTCGCGCTTATGTCGCGTAATGTTCCGGCGCCGACCAACACCGCGTCTGCAGAAGCCCGTAACAGGCCCATGATGAAACGGTCCGCGGGATTTGAACCACTGATGGTTGAGCCGCCAGACTTACCTTTAATCTCGTAACTGACGACCCCGTCAAGAGTGGAAACAAAATTCGCAATGACATACGGACGCGCCGCGCTTGATGTATCAAGGTGCAGATCCCCGTCATACAGCTCTCTCAACTCCCGCGGGAGAGCTGATTCGGTGGAATGCTGGTCAGAATCAATCAGAGTCCGTACGAGCCGCATTTGCTTACTTCTTCTTCTCGTTGAGCGCCGGTATTAGAAGTTTCAGAAGCGCTTCGTCCGAGAACGGGTTCTGGCCCGAGATCAACTCGCGATCTCGAAGGGCGTAGCTCCCCCATGGAGCGACCACGCTTACGTCACCGCCCGCAGTATGCAAGGCGAAGTCCGGGTAGAAGAGAACCTTGCCACGGATCTCAAGCGGCTCCCGCTGCTGCTCTTCCGCCGTAGAAAAGATCGTCATCTTATATCCAGAATAAATCAATCCTTGAGCCTTTGCATTCGCTCCAGCGGCATCGCCCGCTGCCAGCGCTGCGACAAACTCCTTCGATTCGGGAAGCGCGGAGAGCAGTGATATCGGGCCATGGCAGAGCACAGCCGTAGGCTTAGATGCTTCATGGAAATGTCTCATCACGATGCCCGCGTTAGGATCATCGAGAAGATCTTCCATCGGGCCATGGCCGCCGGGCACGAAAACAGCGTCGTATTGATCCAGGCCCGATGCAACGACATCCGAGATGCGCGTTGGATTTCTGAGGCCGGTCAGGCTGTCGCGGAATTTGAAATAGTCCTGGAGCCTGGCCTCGTCCCCGCCGAAGAAATCGGGGACAGCGGAATGGAGATCCAGTTGCGGCGTGTTGCCATTGGGGTTAGAGAAAGTGATCTCGTAGCCTTCCTGCATCAGGGCGCGAGTCGGAACCGTCAGCTCGTTGAGGTAGTAACCGGCGCCGGCATAAACCTTGCCATCTTTCAATGGCAAACCGTATCCGCTCGAAACTAGCACCAGGACTTTTCCTTTTGTTGTCATCTTGTTCTCCTCTTTGCAATCGAGTCTGTTCTTCTGAATATGAGCAAGCTCACCGTCCACGACTTTCTCCAAAGTGCGCAAGGACCAGCTACCGCGGTTGGTGTGGACTATGCCCCCGGAAATCCAAACATCAACCACGATTGATTGGCTACCCAATCCGGGTAGAGTGCCGTCATCTGATCGAACAGGTCGCGGTCGGACGTCGCGGTTTTCTGCAGCCGATCGAAGTCCTCAAGATAACGCTTGGTGTCCTGGATCGCCGAAGAGGAGTCGGGCGCGCCAGGCTTCTTGTGGCCGGCGACAACAGTCGTCGGGTTCAGCGCCGCTAACCGCTCCAGGTCCGCGATCCAATTTTTTCGGCTTTCCGGAGTGGTGTCGCCGACGTACATGTGGCATTGGTTGTACACGACGTCGCCAGCGACGATCAGCCCGATCGATGGGACGTAGAGAGATGTCGAATCGGGACTATCGGTGCGGCCCTGCTCGATGATGCGCAATTCGTGGCCTTCGAGAGTGAACGTGTCGTGCTCATAAGCCTCGGGCGCAACCAACCTGGTGGCCACTTGTCCAGGAAACATACGGCGGGCTAGCCGCTCCACGAGTGGAGTGAAAGACATCTGCATGGCGTTGAGCGCCTTGGGCGTCGCTATCGCCCGGGCACCGGGGAAACGGTCGAGCAGAATGCCCAGACCGTAGAAGTGGTCGAAGTGAGCGTGCGTTATATAGATGGTCTCCAGGTTGCGGTTGTGCAGCGCGACCCAATTCGCGAGCGCCTCGGCCTCGGCAACCGTCGTCATTGCGTCTACCAGCACCGCGTCGTGCTCGCCAAAGATTAAAGTCGACGTCATCGGGTCAAAGCCGAGCGCTTCGCCAAAGGGCCTTGGCCGCTCGCCGACCATTGCCTTTCCTGGGGCGGTAAAAACGTTCAGGCCCAGCTTGCTTGACCCGACAGGCACGCTCTCTTTCAGTCCATTTGCGCCGTCCATTGGGTGCTCCCTTCGGTGCTTGAGCGAGCGACTGTTCAAAGCAGATTTGGCCGAGACGCGCAGACGAATCCATTCGACCAAAGCATCGACCGGTACGAACGCGTCGGCTGGACGTTGCTGTCAGGAATGCTCATTCCTGCATCGCATCCGGGCCGCACGCTAACCGTAGGTGAGATCGGTGCTTTGTCCGACTTCGATAATGTAACCGTCAGGATCGCGGATGTAGCAGCGAATCTCGCCGTACTTGGGTATTGGCGGGGTGATGAATTCCGCTCCTCGACTTTTCCACAATTCATAGCAGGCCTGGATATCCGCCACGCGGAAATTCATAAAGCTGTTGATGTGATTCGGGTCGGGGACACTGAGCGTTACCGTCGGTTTGTCGGGGGTAGGACCACCCCCAACGTTCAGAATCATCCAGATATTCGCAAGCTGAAGGTACGGTGGCGCGTTGCCGTCACCCATGCTCAAAATGCGAGCGCCGAAGACCTTTTCGTAGTAGTGAGCCGACCGGTCGAGGTCGGCGACGGTGAGAAAATGCGCGATGCTCATCCCCTCTCGCGGGGGCATCTCATAAGTCTTTTGCTCGACTTGTATGGCGTTCATTGATGACTCCAATCTCGACACCGTGTCCGCCGGGGCTGACGTGCGGCGGTTGCAGCGCTCACAGCCGCTCCCATCGGCGGCACATTCATGAAACCAGAAGCGGGACAAGTGGTCTATTGGACGAACGTATCGCGCAATACCAAAGTGCGGATTGCGCACATCGCCAAAAAGTGGCGCGTACCCTATACCAATTGCCTCCAAAACCGGGCATCGCCAATACCATCGTCCAATTGCAGAGCCGGGCTGCCGCCTGAGAAAATTTCGGGCAAGCCGCGTAGGGCGGGAACGCATGTGCGGAGTTCACCATCCACTGGCCAGGGAGTTGGGAGACGGAAGTCGTCACGTCCAAAGTGAGGATAAATCGAAATGAAGAGAGATCAGCGCGGAATCAACCCCGCTTCGAAGCCGAGCGGAAATGGGTGTGTCGAATGCCTGGCGTCGCCGGAAGGTTGGTGGTTTCATCTCCGCCGGTGCGCGGAGTGCGGGCACATCGGATGCTGCGACAGTTCTCCGAGCCAGCATGCATCCAGGCATGCCGCGGAAACGGGGCATCCCATCATTGCCAGCTTCGAGCCGGGTGAGGATTGGTTCTACGATTACCAAAAGCGGGCGATGATTGAGGGTGTGGGGTTGCTTCCGCCGCATTCGCATCCCAAAAATCAGCCCGTACCCGGGCCGGCGGGAAGGGTGCCGGCCAACTGGGAATCGCTGCTCAACTAAGCTCCCGCCGTTGGCAGCGAACCGGATCCATCCAGCATCCCCAAAGTGAGGAGGGACTGGCCGTGAAAGCAGCCAGAATTCATAGCTTCGGACCGCCCGATGTCGTGGTGGTCGAGGATGTGCCCACACCGTCGCCTGGCCCCGGCGAAGTTCTGGTGCGCGTGATGGCCGCGGGCGTCGCTCCCTGGGACGCGATCATCCGTGAGGGCAAGAGCAAGGTCAGCCCGCAACCTCCGCTCGCCTCGGCTCGGACTTCTCCGGAGTCATCGACAGAGTCGGCCCCGGCGTTACCGGCTTCGCGCCGGCCGACGCAGTCTACGGCGTCACCAACCCGCAGTTCTGCGGCGCCCAGGCAGAGTTCGCCGTGGCCACGGCCGATATGGTCGCACGCAAACCGCAATCGCTGAATCATGTAGAAGCAGCGTCGGCTCCCGTCATTGCGGTGACCGCCTGGCAAATGCTCTTCCAGTACGCACAGGCGGTGCGCGGACAAACGGTAATGGTCGTCGGAGCCGCCGGGAACGTCGGGGCCTACGCCGTGCAAATGGCCGTAGACGCCGGCATCCATGTTGTCGCCATCGCCCACCTCGACGACGAAGCCCTGCTCCGTTCCTTGGGCGTGAAATCCATCATCGACTCGAGTAAGCCTGCATTTGAGAAGGACCTCCCTCCGGTGGATGCGATCCTCGACACGGTCGGGGGCAGCACGTTTCAGCTCTGCGTGGCTGCGTTGAAACCTGGAGGCAAACTCGTGACCTCGGTCTCCACACAGCCGCAGCCGGCCGGGGCCGTCTTCTTCTACGTTGAAGTCGCCACCGCGCGCTTGCAGACGATCACCGCATTGTTTGACGCGGACAAACTCACAGCGCGTGTCGGCTCAGTCCTGCCGCTTTCGGAGGCGCGCCGCGCGCAGCAGATGCTTGCGGGCGCAACCCACAAGCCCGGCAAGATCGTGCTCGAGATCGGGCACCCGCAGTTGTCCCGATCCGCATCGCTCTATACCTCGGCGAGGGCGCGATGCACAAGATGGATCGAGATCGCACCCTCGCCAACAGCAGACGCAACCCGCTTCACGTTTCCGGAGCGGATGTCGCCATCCGCGAAAACTGCCGGCAAGCTCGTCTCAAGCATTTGCGGCGGCCGTTCAAGAGGCCACTTTTGCGGTGCGTCTGCCAGAATCGGATCCAGGTCCCGTCCTGTAAGAATGAAGCCCTGCTGATCAAGCGCGAGACAACCACGCAACCAGTCGCTACGCGGTGACGCACCCGCCATCACGAAAACGTGCCGGATATCGCGTGTCACGCTCTCTTCTAACGACCGGTCGAGCCAGGTCACGCGCTCCCGATGCGATTCGCCCTCGAATAACACAAGCTCGGTTTCCAGATGCAGCTCGATCCCCGGATGCGTCGTAATCCTCTGCGTCAGATGGCCCGACATCGTCTCGGAAAGGGCCTTTCCGCGAACCAGCATCTTTCGCATGCCTGGGGCACACGGCCTTTCTCCTGCCAGTCAGTCCCCAAAACGGGTCAAACGAAGCGACCTCCTCCCGCACGCTTGATACAAAGGTATCGCCGATACCATCGTCCAATTGTTTTGCTCCCCAAGCTGTGGCCCAATCGCAACTGTTCCAGACGGAAGCTGGTCGAGTTAAAAAGACATTTTTTTGCGAGGGAGAACAAACGATGTCCGAATTTGCGGGGAACTTTGCGACGCACGAGCAGGAAGAACAGAAGCTGGACGCACGCGCTGAGGTGAAACGCCTCACCGTCCTTACGCTCTTTGCGACAGTCGGAGCAGTGTTCGCCGTCCTCGTCGCGGTAACTGTCTACGCCCAGGAAAAGGAATCACCGAACGCACAGGACAAGTACTCTCTGAGATCGCCCGGCGGAATTGCGTTCTCCGACTTCAGGGGCTACGAAGACTGGCCTGCCGTCTCTTCCGCCCGGCAAGACGAAATACTCAAGGTGATTGTCGCAAATCCGAAGATGATCGCGGCTTACAAGGCCGGCGTTCCCGGCAACGCCCAGCCTTTCCCGGAGGGCTCCATGATCGTGAAGCTCCAGTGGAAGCAGAAGAAGAGCACGGAGGCCCAATTCGCCGTGGATGTGCCGGACTATTTTACCCAGGCTTTCGTCATGGAAAAGGACAGCAGGAGATTTCCGAAAACCGGTGGGTGGGGGTACGCCGTGTTCAACTACGATGCCGTGTCGAGCAAGTTCACGGCCGATGCCAAGAGCCTCTCAGACTGCGGCAACGCTTGCCATACGGCCGTGAAGGCGAAGGACTACATCTTCCACCCGTACGAGGTGCGCTGAATTGCGCTTGGCCTGAAGTGTCGGCAAGAGGATTGATAGATTGGTAGTGTGTCCCTCGCGTCGTCCGAGATGCGCGCGAGTCGTTGATTCTTCAAACAGTCGTCGATTGTCGTGTGAGAAAATGCGTCAATGACAGCTATGCGGCCGTGCCAGATACAGGCGAGGCTTCAGAAGTCGATCGCATTTCGTTTTTCCGCGTTGACGAGATACTGCTTACACGACATTCAATAGAGGACTCTGCCTTGGCTATCATCCGGAAGTGCCCATCGTGTGGAAAGTCAAATCGAATTTCGGCGAAGCACCTGGCCGACATAGGAAGATGCGGCGCATGCAAGGCAACGCTACCTGCAATGGCAGAGCCCATAGAGGTGAATTCCGAGGAATTCGATGAAGTTGTTCGCGACAGCAAAGTTCCTTTGCTCGTTGATTTCTGGGCGGCCTGGTGCGGCCCCTGCCGGACGGCGGCGCCGCATGTCGCACAGGTCGCGCGAGACCTCGCGGGCCGCGCCGTCGTCCTGAAGGTCGACACGGAACGGTTCCCGGAACTTGCCTCAAGGTTCAACGTCAGAGGAATCCCGAACTTCGCCGTATTCTCTCGCGGTAGCCTTCAGTTCCAGCAAGCCGGTCTGGTGGACGCGAATACGATGAAGGGTTGGATTGCAAGCGCAGCCTAACCCTCTGCAAATCGACTGATTCCATGCGCCTGCACTGCGGACGGCTTCGTGGATTTTATTCCTGCTTCGAACAGCAGTCAGAGCACTCCATCAACCGATCGGTATGAAGTCTATGACAGAATGGCCGATTCCCGGATCAGTTTAGGCGGCTGAACCCGGGTCCCAGGGAAGTGAGTCGTTCTCCGAAACATGGGAGCCCCCGGGTCCCGCTCGTTTGGGGACCCGGGAGACCACCAGCCTCAACCTGCCCCGCCCAGGAATTGCCGCCAATTCCGGCCGAGAAACTGGCCCCTCGAAGGTTGAGGATGCATCAGCCACCAACCGCCAACAATCGCCGGTCGGTTGCTTCCGCTCCCCCAATGCGCTGCCATCCCGAGGAGCGTAGCGACGAAGGATCCGCGGCAGTTCTTCGGATTTCAGCCCAGGCATTACTTCCGAGTCGCACACAATCCGACCGTGACATCGAGATACAGCGGGATTATGCTGTCACCACGATGGGTTTTCAACCGACCATTACCTTTGAACTGGTCGGCTTGCTGGTAGCCGCGGCCTGCACCTTCTGGCCGAAGCGCCGAAAACCAACTTCCCCACGGAGGACTCTTCATGAACAAGACTTCGAGTTTCGCGGTTTCCGCGTCTGTCCTTTTGGCGCTGTTCTCTCTCACCACCCTGACCCGCGCCCAATCGCCGTTTGACGGCACCTGGCGAATTGATCCGGCCAAAACAAAATTCGACCAGAAACCTTTCACCGTCTACACCAGCCAGGGCTGGTATCACTGCGTCAGTTGCACGCCGCCGTTTGACGCCGCTGCTGACGGGGAGTTCCACCCCATCTCCGGGCAGGCGTTCGATAATGTCAAAGTCACAATCGTCGACGCACACACCCTTTCCCTCGTTGTAAGAAAGGGCGACAAGACCATGGAAGAGGATACCGCGACAGCACCGGCCGACGGAAAGACCACGATCTTAAAGTCCACCACTTATCCGATGAGCGGCGGCGCACCGCAGGATTCGTCGACGACACTGAAGCGCGTCGGCGTGCTGCCCCCGGGGGTCCACGCCACCTCGGGAAATTGGGTGCCGCTCAAGTTCACTGACACCGAGGCCGACCTGTCATTCACCTTCAAATCCAACGGGGACGAACTCACCATGACCGACCCCACGGGTGACAGCTACACGGCCAAGTTCGACGGTGCCGACTACCCCTATAAGGGTGCTTACGGCGCCGATTCGGTCTCTCTGAAGAAGATTGACGCGCACACGATCGTGGAGACCGACAAACGCGGCGGCAAGGAGATCAGCGAGCAGAGAATGACGGTCTCGCCAGACGGCAAAACCATGACAATGGTGGCGCACAATCCGCAGAATGGCCTGACGTCAACTTTTGTGGCGAAAAAGAAGTAAGATTCCCCCTGCTGAACGACAGCGGATGGGGTGCGACACGCGGCAAGAGCAACCGCAGAACCCGTACTGCGTTCGGGATGACGAACGGAGTGAGGGTTCTGCGGGACGTATAACCGTTAGCCCACATCGGAAACCGCTCGCGCACGGCCGCCTCGGAGGCGTGGGATGCGGCTGCGAGACGTTTTCGATTAGGAGGGAAGGAAGCCGCAGGTGTTTGCCGCGGACGCGGTGAGTCGATGGAATCCAATAAAAACTAGCCTGTCATCAAATAGTTAGCCAGAAACAAGGATTGCCGGTGTAAGACACTCTTCAAGCCCATACACGTCGAGTCTGCCACAACCGCAGCGACCCGGCGCCCGCGGCTTCGTTCTTGGCTACCAACCGCCAACAATCGCTGGTCGGTTGCTCCCGCTCCCTCACCGCGCTGTCATCCTGAAGAGCGCAGCGACGAAGGATCCGCGGCTGCTTTTCGGATTTTAGACCCGGCGTTACTTCCGAGTAGGCCACAATCCGCTCGGAACGTCGGGGCCAACCCTGGAACATCTTCACATCTATAGGTGTCTAATGATTCCAAGAAGCTAGACTCACGTATCCGAATTTTCGGTATGGTGAGGAGGTTCCAAATGACCCGGCTGATTTTCCTTCTTTGTCTCCTCGTTGCCTGCGCCAAAGCTCAATTCTTTGGAGGCGAGCCCATCGGAGGATCGAACGGTCCCGTTTCGAGCTTTCCGGGCCCTCAAAGTTACCGTGATTCGGCGACCGGGATTACGTTCTATGTGGAGACCGACGGGCTCCACGTAGCCGCAATCTCCAAGGAGGGGAAGATCCTCTGGGTAAGAGACCCATTCCACGACGCCAAGCTAAGTGATTACAGGACCCACAAACCACAGATCGTTTCCATCGGTAAAGGAAGCTGGTGGGGCAATGGAGTCCGGCGGAGAGATGTTCCCGCCGTTGAGATCAGATTCAACTCCTCGCAATTCGGAGCGATGAAAATGAGCGATGGAGACTTCCAACCCGGCGGCCAAGATTAGTTAATGCGATCGTAGGAAGCAAGTGGGTGGCCGGTAGAACTCTCCAACAGCCAAAGCGCGCCGAATTGGTTGTATTACCGCCTACTCGGCAGTTACCTCCCGGTAAACAGCATCGTAGCCGCGGACATAATCTCCACCCCACGGCATCCCGGCGATACACCGAGAGCCTTTGTGACCTTCAGGGCAATCGCCCGAATGGGTCCTCCGAGCTCACGGCCATGTCAACAGGCCATCGCTCCGAGCACCACATAACCATCGAATAAACATAAACTTACCGCGCTACCCAGCTTGCGGAAAATACCCTCCCGCCTGCCTATCCTGATAGAGGGCCTTCCAAGGCCCACCGGCTCGGCTCATGACAACTTGCATTGCGCCGGGCCATGCCATCGGGGCGCGAGACCGAACCATGGCCGCGCGAGGCGGCTCTCCACAAAATGCCAGACCGGAACGAAGGCAGCATATGACCGGCGAGAGCCGCCTCACACCCGGGCTCCCATCAGGCAACCTTCGCGCTGATGGCCAACAAGCTCACAGCGCACAACCAAACCGAAGGAGTTCTTCAATGAACCAAATCTCAAATATCTGGAACCACCCCAAGACATCGGCAGCCGGGCTGCTGATCGCGGTGGTCACTATCGCCGGCGTCCTTGCGCAGCAGGGCATCTCGCTGGGCTCGGCGGGCAAAGGCACCGTCGTTTCGCTGGCCAGCGCCCTCGCCACCGCCCTGTTGGGCCTGCTGGCCAAGGATCCCGAAGCCAACTCGCCCTCCAGCGGAAGCACAGCCAAACTGGGCGCCTGGGCCCTGATCGCCCTTCTGTTGCCATTGCCGTGGATGCAGGGCTGCTCCGGAATCACCGTCGCCCAGGACATCGTCAACTGGACCCCGGCTCTCGATAGCGCTGTGGCCACGGTCGATTCCACCGCGGCCCTTCTGGCTCCGGCCGACGCGCCCATCTTTACGGCCGCGACCACCGGCTTCGACGCCGCCTCGCTCCTGCTCGTCAACCAGGCAAAGGCCTATCTCGCCAACCCCTCGGCTGGAGTGCTGGCGCAGTTACAGAGCCAGGTGGTCACCTTCCAGCAGCAGGTCAGCGCCGCGTTGCTCCAGGCCGGAAGAATCGTCGACGGGAACAGCCGGCAGCATGCCCTGTTGGCGATCCAGGCCGTATCGACCATCGTCACCGCGATACTGGCCCTGGTGCAATCGGTCTCCAGCAAGGCCGATGTGGCGCGGATGGCCGCCGGGGCCGGCATCAAACTGGCCGCCGTCGAGCCTTTTCTTGACAGCGCCCAGGCGTCGCGCATCGTGGCAGCCCATTACGGCGAACCTCTGGCTGCGGCACAAATGCAGGTGGCCCAAGCCGTCGAAAACGAGAGTCAGGCGGGCTTCTGAGAGCGAGAAAAACAGACCCCCTCCCCCCCCTCCTGCACCATAAGTGGTGCAATCCATCGATAACCGGTTTGTAATCAACGGACGCAGTCAATTAAAACCGCAAAAACAGGCCCGATTTCATTCCAAAGCGGGCCGTTTTTGCCACCTTCATGTCGTTTTTTGATCTTAAAACGCCGTATTTCGTCACACTGTCAAACGGCCCAACCTCGATGCGGTGACCGGCGGCTGATCTCGATCCCTGACCCCTGATCCGTGTCTACGTCGTCGCGTCCCGCGCTTCGCCCAGAATCAGCTTCAGCGTGATCTGCCGTCGTCCCCGCAGAATGGTCACGCTCACCGTATCGCCCGCCTGATGCTTGTCCATGATGCCGCTGATGTCCTGCGGGTCGGCAACCTCCTGACCGTCAATGGCCACAATCAGGTCGCCGCCCAGCATGATGGGCGTGTTGCCCACGTAGGCCTTCTCATCGCCGCCGCGCAGCCCCGCGCGCTCCGCCGCCCCGCCGGGAATCACGCGCTGGATCAGCACGCCGTAGTCCGACGCCAGGCCCATCTGCGAGGCCAGGTCGGGACCGATCGCGTACGACACGATGCCCAGCGAGGGCCGCTTCACTCGGCCGTAGCGGGTTAGGTCGGCCAGCACCGCCTTGGCCGTGTTGATGGGGATGGCGAAGCCGATCCCCGAGCTCTGGTCCGCGCCGTTCGAGGCGATCATGGTGTTGATGCCGATCACTTCGCCGCGCGAGTTCAGCAGCGGGCCGCCCGAGTTGCCGGGGTTGATCGCCGCGTCGGTCTGGATGGCGTCTTCAATGGGCGCGCCGTCCTGGTTCTTGATCGAGCGAATGGAACTGATAATGCCCCGCGTCATGGTGCCGCTCAACCCGAAGGGATTGCCGATCGCATACACCTTTTGTCCCACGGCGAGGTTGGTTGAGTCAGCCAGTGTCACCGGCTCCAGGTTCGGCGCGTCGATCTGCAGCAGCGCCAGGTCGTGGACCTGGTCCGTTCCCACCACCTTGGCGGAGTAGCGGCGCTTGTTGCTCAGCATCACCTCGATGCCATGATTCGAAGCGCCCTGCACGACGTGAAAGTTGGTGAGCACATGCCCGCCCTTGTCCAGAATGAACCCCGACCCCTGCCCCTGCTGCGGCACCGTTCCGTAAAAAAAGTTGAACACCAGCGTGGTCGAGGTGATGTTCACCACCGAAGGCAGCACCCTCTTGTAGATAGCGATGTTGTTTTGCTCTTCGGCGTCGTAAGAGGGCGCGGCCTCAGCCTCGGTCAACTCCAGCGGCGCATTGGCGCCGTGACCCCCGAAAAGCGAAACATGGTGCAGCGAGTTGCCGTCGACGAGTGGAGAATAACGGCTGGTGAGGTACCAGAATCCGCCCACCAGCACCACGATCAAAGCTAACCGGCGAAATTTCATGATCCTGAATGACCTTCCTTACGCAGATGGAGCAGACCCGTCAAATCTCACCAGCATTGGATGCTCGGGCAGGATTCAACCGCTTCTCTTATTCTAAAGACAACCTCTGCCGGGATTTGTTGCTCTCCGCCTTCAGCCGCTCCCACAATGTGCCGGTCTGCGCGCGCAACGCGGCCAGATCGCCTGAATTCTCAAGCACGTAATCGGCGCCAGCGGCCTTTTCCCGGTCCGGGACCTGGTGCGCCAGACGCATTCGCGCATCCGCCTCGGCCGCTTCGCGACTGGCGCCCGAGGCGGCGACGCGAGCCGCATAGCGGGCTACTTTCACCTCGTCCGGCGCAGTCACCACCACCACGCGGTCGATGCGCCGGCGCCAATCGGCGAGAAGGTTATCGCCGCGTTCGCGCGCGTCGCGCACCACCTCGAAGATCAATGCCGACTCAACCACCGCCACCGCTGCCGGATCGCGCGCGAACACCTCATCCATCCATCGCCGCTGCGCCTCGATCACCGCCGGATGCACGATGGCGTTCAAGTCCTTGAGGCGTCCCCCGTTGAATGCCAGTCCCGCCAGCCGAGCCCGGTTGAGCCGTCCATCGGGATTCACCACCTCTGGTCCGAACCCCCGCACAATCTCGTCGTAGACCCGCTGCCCCGGCTCCATCAGTTCCCGCCCCAGCGCATCCGCCTCAACGACCTCCGCACCCAGCTCACGCAGGTATTCCGCGACAGTGCTCTTGCCGCTACCCAGCCCCCCCGTGAGCCCGACACGCAGCATCAGAGCCCCCGTCGCATCCTGGCGGCGCGCACGGTGTTGGCCATCAGCATGGCGATGGTGAGCAAACCTACTCCGCCAGGCACAGGCGTATAAGCTCCGGCCACCTCGAATGCCTTCGGGTCAATGTCGCCGACAATCGTCGAACCGCGTTTGGCAAAAGTGGCTTCGCGCTTTTCGTTGCCCGCGAAGAAGCGGTCGAACTCCTCACGCGTGGTAATACGATTGATGCCCACATCTATGAGCGTCGCGCCCGGATTGACCATCTCGGGCGTGACGAAACCCGCGCGGCCAATGGCGGCCACGAGTATATCGGCGTCACGCGTGATCTTTTCGAGGTCCCGTGTTTTCGAGTGGCAAATGGTCACCGTTGCATTCTCGTGCAATAGAAGCATGGCGGCTGGCTTGCCCACAATGTCGCTGCGGCCCAGGACAACAGCGTGCCGGCCGGCGATGGGAATGCCGCTGCGCTTGAGGATCTCGATCACTCCAGCAGGCGTGCATGGCGCCAGTGCCGGCCGTCCGGCCTGCAACCGGCCCGCGTTGACCGGATGAAATCCATCCACGTCTTTTTCCGGCGCGACGGCATCGAGCAGCGCTTTCGAATCCACATCGGGTGGAAGAGGCAATTGGACTAGAATGCCGTCAATATCGTCGCGGCCGTTCAGCGCCGCCACCACGTCCATCATCTCCTCGGTAGTCACCGAGGAGGGCGGAGTGATGAGATCACTGTAGATACCCAGCTCGGCGCAGGTCTGCACCTTGCTGCGGACGTAGATCTCCGAAGCCGCAACATTGCCCGCCAGCACCGCAGCCAACCCGGGGCGCACATCCCGCGCCGCAAGCTGCCTGATTTCCTCAGCCACTTCCTGCTTGATGACCGCCGCAATTGCCGCGCAGTCGAGGATTCTCGCCATCGCGCCTCCAGATATTTATCGTACCGTCTCCGGGGGCGGGAAGCGCCTGTCTTTGCGATGGTTGTGCGGCGCTCTTCCTCCCGCAGGCCGCATGAGGCAGCGGGCCTGAAGCGGCCCGCCGCCATTCGAATGTCATCCACATATCACCGGATGATCGGCTCGGGCCAGGTGCGATGCTCCTCGCCCTTCAGCTTCATCTTGCTGATGTGCACGTCGTAACCTGCGCCGGGCACCAACGATTCGAGTACGAAGGTTTCCGTGCCGCCGTTATGCAACTCGCGATAGCGATATACACCTACCTCGCCCTCACTCGACTCGGTGCCGCTCAAAGGTGCGTCGAGAAAGTGCTGCGCCTCGGCAAGCGTCGGTGCCCCGTGTTTTTCTTCTCCTGCCAGGCTCTCGGCTGCATACGATCGCACCAGCTTCACCCAATAGCGCGAAAGCAGATCGGTCGATGCGAAAAGGTCTGCCCAGACAATCTCACCGCGAACCGCCACCACAACACCCACCGCGTGTTCCTGGCGAAGCTGATCGAGCACCTGCTCGCGCGCCTTCGCCGGCGCGGCAGCCTCATCCACTTTTTCTGCTACTGCGCTGTTCTGCATGGCCTTGGCGTAACTGGTGGTGCCGATCCCGCGGCCGTCTGCCAGCACCCCGCCCTCGACGGTCACAGTTTCGGAGGAAGCCGATGGGGCGGCCGTAACAACCGCCATCTCCGTAATGGCCCCGTGCACCGAATCCCAGACCTGCTGCTGGTCCCTGGACACCATCGCCTTCTCGCGAACCGTTGGCTGTACCATGAATCCATTTGCGGGCGCTTTGCCTGCCGCGCCAAACATCGGCGAGCTTCCTGTCCACCTGCCCGGCTCGATGCAAAAGACCGACAGGTCGATCGGATCGGCGTCGGCAGGCACAATCCGGTCCTGGGCAATGACCCGGTCCTGCTTGCCGCCGGTCACAATCTCCCCGGCCAGCATCAGCAATGGGCGCTTGGAGTGATTGACCAGCACCAGCGTATTCACCTGGTCGCCACGGTTTTGGTAGACCGGCGGCGTGGGATGAGGGACTCCCGAATTGAAGGGAGTGCCGCCACGCGGCCGCACCAGCCCCCGAACGTTTCCCGCCTCTGTCACCTCGACCTCGCCGCTCCTGAAACCCTCGTCGAGGGTGATAAACGGGGTCTCGCCGGGCGTCTTGCCGTTGTCCCGAACCACCGGAAACACCAGAAGATTGCCACTCTCGATCGGTGCAAGCACCCGGTATCCGCCGCTGCCCTGCTCCGCCGTGCCTCCGGCCGCGCCCACCGCGCCGCCCTGCTGAATCACCGCCAGCGCCAGAATGACCGTCGCCGCCAGCCCCAACCTGCCAGGCTTTTCCATTGCCGCTCCTCCGCCGGCGCCAAATTCTCCGGCCACTGATTCAGGAACGGGATACCCGCTCGATCTTGCAATATATTTTCCATTGCGAATTCCGACTATAGAAACATGCCGGGACTGCCGAAGTATCAGTTAAAGCCCTTCCGGCCCAGGACAGGTACTCACGGGAATGACTGACGATTGGCAGAATTCGAACGGGAAACGGGGATGGATGGACTCTTCCTCCAATCGGATTCCAAGAGAAGAATCGGAGCTTCCCAAACTTCCCTGGGCCCATCTGCGACTGCCCCCTTTTCCCCAGGTCGCCGTCCGGGTGCTGCAACTGGTCCAGAATGAGAACCTTCAACTGCATCAGCTTTGCGAACTGATCTCTTCGGATCCCGCGTTCGCCGGCGAGGTTCTTACCGTCGCCAACTCCCTGCTTTACGCGCCGCGGTATCCCGCCAGCAGCATTCTGCAGGCCGTAGCCGTACTCGGAGCCAATGCGCTACAGGGAATGTGCATCACGGTGGGAGTTCGAGCCTATCTGGGCAAGTCCATGAACCATCCTGCCATGCGCGGTCTGTGGCGCCACAACCTGGCCTGCGCCATCATCGCGCAGCGCCTCGCGTCCGGTGGATTCGTGGACAAAGACACCGCCTACACTTCCGGCATTCTGCACGACATAGGCCGAATTGCCCTGGCCGTGATTCAGCCCCGGGAATACGCCTCGCTTCTCGACGCGCACCGGGGCACGGCCGAGAGCATCCTCGACCGGGAGCGAGAATTGTTCGGCCTCCAACATTGCGAAACCGGCTTAAAGCTCATCGCGGATTGGAAGCTGCCCCCGGAGTTCAATGCGGTTGTGCTTGAGCACCACTCCCCTCGTCGCACCGATGGAGCATGGGATCTGACCGAAATGGTCAAAGTCAGCTGCAGCATAGCCGCCGCTGCCGGCTTTCCCGCTTTCGCAGGCTGTGAGCCCGTTTCCTATCCCGACTTGCTGGAACAACTGCCCGCACGCGAGCGGCGCTTGTTTTATCCCTTCGTCGAAGACCTGGCGGAGGAAGTTACATCGAGCATCCAGGCCATTGAATCGGTGTAATCAGCCCGGAGATCGCGCCTCCACCTGAGAGTACTTCTGATTCCGCGTGGCTCAGAATCCGGGAAGCCTACTCACGAATAGGGACTTCGCTGCGGATCTTGAAATGCACCAGGATGGACGCATGCCCCTGTGGACATCCCAGCAGCAGTTCTCTTCCTTGTCCCTTCAACGCGTAAGAAACGTGCGCAATTCCCCAGGGATCGATCTTCCTTACCAGTGGAGGAGAGATAGCCTTGACCCTTTGCGCATCCGCGATCTCCGCCTCGGCCGACAAAACCTCTTCGTGCAAGGCTGGGTCAAGCGCGATCGGCACTTCGAGGTCATCGGCTGAAATCGCACGGTTGCAATCGACAACCAGTCCGGACACCTTGTTGTCCCGGACGCTTTCCTGGACATCGATGATCGGGTTATCGCGATAGATCCTGGCGAAAAACGCATACGCGTCGGCCGACCGGCTCGCCGGCTTCACGATATCGATGTGGTCAGCGACGATCTTCTGCGGGGCCGCGTCCACATCGCACCCATACGTTGCGCTGTAATAACTTACCACTCGAGTATGCGCCTTCAGGTATCGGCCCACACCGGCGCCGGCGCCGGTGTCGAGCGCCTCATATGCGCAGAACCGATGAATCCTTGAGACCGACGGCGAACTTCTCCACTGCTGTTCGAGGTCCTGCAAAAAGCCATTGTCGTTGCTTTCCCGAAGGTCCGTCAGCAGCGGGTCGCCGTCGTAAATTTTCGCCAGATTTGCCACAAACGATCCTTGATGCGGTGTTGCGAACGAAACGATGAAACGGACGCGTGCCGCGTCGGCGGGATGGCTGAGCAGCATCTCTTCGGTAAGAATTCCACCCAGGCTGTGGGCGATGATAACCACTTCCTGATGCTCCCAGACCCTTTTCTGCTGAAGCCCCTGCCATAAAATCTGGGCGAGTTGGACGCTCGAAAACCGGCCGCGCATGGACGGCGTAGGATACTCGGCGATCACAACATCCGACTTTTGAAAATGTGGATCGGTCTGGATCAGTTGCGGCCAGTAGGCGCCATTCGCTGCTCGCCAACTGTCGCGGTCGCCATGAAGGCCGTGGACGAATACGATCACCCGTGGCTTAAGTTCTTCGGCCTTCGCCTGGGAGCAGACCGGCCGGGCTAGGAAACAACTCAGCAGGAACGCCCAAAGCAAGGCAGCAGCGCAACGCAAGGCAAACCCCTTTTTCAGATACCCGATGCGGACCATGAAATGATGCTGAGTCAATTTTACTCTTGGCGATGGATTGAAAAAGGTCTCACTGTTTTCCTCCTGCGCGTTTCACGGAACCGATGCGCCTGCCCCGACGTAAACTTTCTGTCAAGGAGAGCGCCGCCCGCATGATTCCCCTTACCGATGAACAAGAAACAGAGTTCTTCGCATCAGCCGGCAGTCGGGACCGGCTGGTCCTTGTAGGTATCGCCGCGGCCTTCGCGCTTTTTCACATCCTCACCAACGGCCGCTACGGCTTTCACCGAGACGAACTGCAGTTTCTCAGCGATGCCCGCCATCTCGATTGGGGATTCGTAGCCTATCCTCCGTTCACCCCCTTCGTTGAGAGCGTCAGCATGCGCCTGTTCGGCCTGTCCCTTATCGGGCTCCGCCTCGCTTCAGTGCTCGCTCAGGCCGCGGTCGTCGTCCTCTCCGGTCTCATGGCGCGCGACCTGGGCGGCAATCGCCTCGCTCAAGTCACCGCCTCCCTCGCGGTCGGCCTGTCGCCGGTCCCAATCTTTGAAGCCACGGAATTTCAGTACACCTCGTTTGGAATCTTCTGGTGGGTGCTGGCCACTTGGTTCACCATACGTTTGCTGAAGACCGAAAATCCGCGCTGGTGGATTGCGATCGGCGCCGCACTCGGATTCGGCCTGCTCACCAAGTACTCAATCGCATTCTTCATCGCCGGATTATTTGCCGGACTCATCTTCACTCCCGCACGCAGGCATTTCGCGTCGCCGTGGTTCCTGGGCGGCGTGGCGATTGCGTTGCTGCTCTTTAGTCCCAACGTGATTTGGCTTGCACGGCACGACTTCATCTCCTACCAATTCCTCCAGCACATCCACGCACGCGACGTCGGCGAAGGCCGCGCCGAGAGCTTCCTGAAAGGCCAATTCCTCTTTAACGTCAACCTGTTCGCCGCGCCCTTGTGGGTCCTCGGGCTCATTACGTTCTGCGCCGATCGCCGCTACCGGATGCTGGCCTGGATGTACATCGTTCCAGTTATTCTCTTTGGGATCGGCAAAGGCCGCTTCTACTACGTTGCCGAGGCCTATCCTCCCCTGCTCGCGATGGGCGCGGTCACTGCCGAGCGCTGGCTGGCTCAGTGCAGAAGGCGGCAGCGCATCGCTATAGAAAGCCTCTTCTTCACCGGTCTCGCCGCTGTTGGTGCTTACAGCATTGCGATGCTCGTGCCGGTCGCGTCCCACGGCCCCCTGCGCAGCTTCGCTCTCGATAAAAGCAACGATTTGCGCGAAGAGATAGGCTGGGAAGAACTGGTGCGTAGTGTCGCGTCGATTCGCGACTCTCTTCCCCCGGATCAGCAGGCTCATTTCGGCATCATCGTCGGCAACTACGGCGAGCAGGGCGCGATCGAAATCTTCGGCCCGGCTTATCACCTCCCGCCGCCCATCAGCACCACCAACTCCGCATGGCTGCGCGGCTACCCCAGCCCGCCGCCCACCACAATCATCGCCCTTGGCATCAGTCCAAAGCAGGCCGACGAGATCTTTACCGGCTGCCGCCTCGCCGGCCACAACGGCAACAGGGAAGGGGTCGAGAACGAAGAAAGCAAATACCACCCCGACATCTTTGTCTGCGGGCCGCCGCGCGAACCGTGGCCGGTCCTGTGGAAAGAGCACAAGGACTTCGGTTGATTTGGAACTCAAAGTCCGGCCCGCGCTCCGCGCAGCGGAGCCTGGACTTTGATCATCTGACAGCTTTCCATTCGTCCAGCGTGACAAACTTGCGCGTTGGCAAGTAGTGGTCGATCAGCATTGCGGCCGCTGTGACTGAGGGCCCGCGATTCCCGCTTGTGTCGCGATGATTTCCATCGTGAAGCACGATGTTCGCCGCACGGCCGCGCCGCGCGAGCCGGTCGACCTTTGCCGTCAGCACATCCCGAATTCGCTCCGGCGACGGTTCGCTCCAGTCAGAGGTCATCGCGTTCCACAGCACCGGCATCAGGCCCATCGAACGGGCGATGCGGAACACTGCCGGTCGGCGCGCCCCAAACGGCGGACGAAAATACTTGATCCGCGTGCTCGTAATCTGCTCCAGGGTCTCCTGTGTCCGCTTCAGTTCTTCTTCAATCCGGCCCGTCGAGCATAGCGCCAGATCGGGGTGCGACCATGAGTGGCTGCCAATCAGATGGCCCGCAGCGGCAATTCGCTGCACCAGTTGCGGCTGGGCTTGCGCGAAGTTCCCCAGCAAAAAAAATGACGCGCGCACTTCGCGCCTGGCCAGCGTGTCAAGCAGTTTGGGAGTCCATCGAGAATTTGGCCCATCGTCGAAGGTCAGCGCCAGCTCAACTGGGGTTGCAGGCGCGGTCAGCGCTGCGCCGAAGATCGTGGAACCCGGCCAGCGGGACGCGTAGGCAAAGCCGCCCGCCAGCAGTCCCAGCCCCGCCGCGCCCAGCCCCGCGCAAACCTCTGTCTCGACGGCAGAAAGCATCTCGTATCAGTGTGCGGCGGCGAGAGGCAATAGAGCAAGGCCCGAGGAGCAGGCAATCGCGTTTGGATTGTTGATTCACAGAGACAAAACCGAGCTAGTCGCCAATTCGGACGTCAAGAGAATTCAAATGCGATTGCCGTGGCCCGAGGAGCATTGGATCCGTGAGCGCCCCGCAACGCTCGAGCCTTCGCGATTCGTCCGTATCGGACTGTTGTGGTGAGCGCGCCGCCTATGACGTTGTACTATTGACTGCATTGCAAGAGCCGCCTCGGTTCTCGAACCTCCCGTTCGGGAGTCGTCAGGGCTGCAACCTGGTCGCCCTTTTTGCCGGCCAGACTGGTACGAAAGGGATGCCGTGCGAATGCGCTCATTGGTTTGTCTGCTGTCCGGGCTCCTGTTTGCAGTTCAACTGCCCCTGGCCCACGCGCTTGAACCCTCCGAGTCCGAAGCCGATTCAACCCCATTCCTTGGGCGCTGGGACATCGCACTTCACAGTCCGGAGCACGTTTATGGTTCCTGGCTTGAGATCTCCAACGTCTCCGGCGCCCTGAGCGGCCGGATGGTAGGAAAGTGGGGAAATGCTCATCCGGTGCTCCATGTTGAGGTTCGGAACGGAGAATTGACGTTTACCGAGCCCGGGCCAGAAGAAGGATTTTCGCGAGACGTCGCCTTTCACGGCCGGCTCGTCGACGGTAAGCTGACCGGCGAAGCCAGCGGCCCGGAGGGCCTTTCCTGGACGTGGACGGGACAGCGCGCGCCGGCCCTGTCGCGTTCCGCTCCTCCTCACTGGGGTCACCCGATTTCCCTTTTCAACGGAAAAAATACGCAAGGCTGGAGGTTCACCGACCCGCAAAATGCAGGAAATTGGACAGTCAGCAACGGGATCCTCACAACCTCACGGAGCGGCAGCGAAATTGTCACCGAGCGCAAATTCAAAGACTTCAAGCTGCACGTGGAATTCAACTGCTCGGCAAAATGCAATAGCGGCGTTTACCTGCGCGGCCGCTACGAAGTGCAGATAGCCGACCCCGGAACCATAGGCGACGCGAACCGGCGCATGGGCTCGATCTATGGCTATATCGCTCCATCGCCGGCAATTTCATTCAAACCAGGCGAATGGGAAACTTACGACATTACCCTGGTCGGGCGGACGGTAACAGTAAAGTACAACGGACACACCGTCATCGATCGGCAGAAGATCCCCGGAGTCACCGGCGGAGCACTCGATAGCGATGAGGGACAGCCTGGGCCCATTTATCTGCAAGGATCTGAGAATGCGGCGCCCACTTCGTACCGCAACCTGGTTATTATTCCCGCTGCGGATTGATGCAAGCCTCGGGTTCCGAAGGAAGCAAAATGCCAAGCAATATTTCCCGCAGAACATTTCTGAATTCTGCAACCGGCGCCCTCGCCGCCGGATTCATCGGCAGTTCGGGAACTGCAGCGCCAGCTGCAACGTTGTTAAAATCCAACCAACCCGATGCCGCTCCTTTGCACATCTCTATGGGAATCGTGGGGGTGGGCATGCAAGGCTCTGTCTTGTTACGCGACGCTGTCGCCATTCCGGGAGTACGATGCGTTGCCGCGGCGGACTTATACGATGAGCGCCATCAACTCGCCAAAGAGATCGCCGGTTCGCAGGTATCCACAACCCGCCGCTATCAGGAATTGCTCGATAACAAGGATATTGATTGCCTCATTGTCGCCACTCCCGACCATTGGCATAAGAAGATTGTGATCGACGCAGTCAAGGCCGGCAAAGACGTATATTGCGAAAAGCCCATGTCTCACTCCATCTCTGACGGCGAGGAGATTGTTCGTACCGTCCAGCAGACAGGCCGAATCGTCCAGGTAGGGTCGCAAACCGTATCGTCGCCTGTTTACCGGAAGGCGAAAGAGCTGATCGCTGCGGGGCACATCGGCAAGATTTCGCTCGTCGAAATGTCCACGGGCCGCAACGATCCGACCGGGGCTTGGGAATACCCCGTTCCCGCGAACATCTCAGAACAAAATCTCGACTGGAACTCGTGGCTCGGCGACACCCACCCAAGGCCGTTCGATCCGGTGATCTTCACCCGCTGGCGCGCGTATCGGGCCTATGGTACCGGAGTCGCCGGCGATCTGATGGTGCATCTGCTCAGTGGAATGCAATGCGCGCTGGGGTATTCTGCAATCCCCGATCGCGTCATGGCATCCGGTGGTGTGATTCGCTGGAAGGATGGCCGAGAATATCCTGACTTGCAACTCGCGCTTCTCGAATACGGAGACCTCATCGTGTCGATCCGCGTCACACTCGACACCGAGACGCCGAACACGACAAGATTTCTGGGCTCGCATGGCGCGATCGAGATGAGTGGAGGACGTCTCACATATGCCGCGCAGCACGGCATCGACACGAAGCCCAGCTACTACGACTCCGGGTTCCCGCAGACTATGCGGGAAGAATATGAACGGCAGTGGCATCAAGAGAACGACGCCCAACTGGAGAATTTGCCGCCGCTCGAAGATACCCAGACATTTCAGTGCCTCTCCTGTAATGACAACCGGAGACACTTGTCGAATTTCTTTAATGCCGTTCAGACGCGCACGCCGGTTGAGGAGGATGCCCTGTTCGGCCATCGTGCAGCCGCCGCGTGTCACATGGCAAACGAGTCGTACTTCAGTCGTCAAATAGTGAGGAAGCCGATCCCGGCGACAGTTTAGTCCCCACCGTCGCTGCCGACCCGTGGGGAATGAGACTGGGTGCCCCACCCTCGGCGCACTTTGTTTTTGCGCCTGGGGTGGGGTGAGCACGAACGTCGACGGCCTCACGTTTTCAACAACTCACGAACTTGTTCTTCCTGGCCTTTTTCTATGAGGGCGCGGCGGCTTGCCGGTCGCTCGCCATTGCGTAAAATTACCCACCCGACGCGCACAATGGAATTGGGAGAATCTCATGTCCGCTTTCTGGTGTCGCCTCCGCCACGCTCTAAGTCTCGGGATTTTCCGTACCGTTTTTCGCCCCCCTACCCCCCCTTTGCCCCAATACTGGGTCTGTACGGCAGTACGATCCTGCGTAAGTCACATTGAATCAAAGCCTTAAGCTTGGAGGCCAGTTTACCATACGGTACACAGAACCCCCCTTTTTGCTTCATTTTGGTTCATTTTTGGCTTGGACTGACCCCCAAAAGTGAGACAGCTTAAAATGAGCGCATTTGCAGCGAATGGAGAACTGCAAATGGCGAAGAAGGGCGAGGGTTGGCGTCCGTTGGCGTTTCGGGAGATGGCGTTGGAACGAC
>Ga0302320_10005513_pt1 | contig 28325 bp, 18 predicted proteins | sample Bog_T0_3_FD_202130 | JGI IMG/M metagenome (GOLD analysis project Ga0302320, IMG submission 202130) | Peat permafrost microbial communities from Stordalen Mire near Abisko, Sweden - Bog_T0_3 | ecosystem: Environmental > Terrestrial > Soil > Wetlands > Peat | place: Sweden: Abisko, Stordalen Mire...
AGCTTCTCAGGCACACCGCTGAGCTTCTCAGGCACACCGCTGAGCTTCTCAGGCACACCGCTGAGCTTCTCAGGCACACCGCTGAGCTTCTCAGGCACACCGCTGAGCTTCTCAGGCACACCGCTGAGCTTCTCAGGCACACCGCTGAACTTCTCAGGCACACAGGGATACCTATCTACAAAGATGCCGCGCCTACGGCGCTGGGTTGCGGCGCCAACGCTTCAAAGGCCCTCTCCATTGGCATCCAAAATTAAGTCGCTGAAAAGCGGGGGGCATTGTACATTTGGCGCCTATGGCACTGGCAGACATCCGGCGGGAATATTCACTCGGCAGCCTGGACAGCACAGATTTGGACGCGAATCCGCTGGCGCAGTTCAATCAGTGGTTTTTACAGGCTTCGGCGGGCGGCCGCTGGCGGAAGATCGGCATTGCCCTTTACAAACTCTGGCACGCCATCCTCGGCCACGCGCCGGTGGATGTGAACGCGATGACGCTGGCAACGGTGGACCCGGCCGGCCGGCCTTCCACCCGCGAAGTATTGCTCAAAGGGGTGGACGCGCGTGGTTTTATTTTTTTCACGAACTACGACAGCCGGAAGGGCCGTGAACTCGCCGGAAATCCCAACGCCGCGCTGACTTTTTATTGGGCTGATTCGGAGCGGCAGGTCTGTGTTGCGGGCGCGGTAAGCAAATTGTCACACGATGAATCCGAGGCGTATTTCAAAAGCCGTCCGCGCGACAGCCGGCTCGCCGCGTGGGCATCGCCGCAGAGCAACGCGATTGCCAATCGCGGAGTGCTGGAAAAGAGGTGGAACTTCATGGCTGCAAAATTCCCCGACGAGGTGCCATTGCCGCCGAACTGGGGCGGTTATGTATTGAAGCCGGAGCGCATCGAATTCTGGCAGGGCCGGCTGAACCGGATGCATGATCGTTTTTGCTACACGCGGGAGACGGGGGATGTTTGGAAAATGGAACGGCTGGCACCGTGAACTGAACAGTAAACGTCCGATTATTTATTTGAACCATCCTACCGGCGCTTTTTGCCGTCCGGGTTGGGAACAAAGGTGGTAATTTCATCCAACGCGACAAAATCCATGCCCGACGTGGGCCGTACAATCTTGGTTTGAGGCGGTTTGGTCGAGGATGATTTTGACGGTGGTGTGGCTGCCTCAGGTGTGGGTGTGGGTTGCGCTGCCGGGGCGGATTTGTCCCTGGCCGTTTTTTTTACAATCAGGATGGTCTCATTGGCGCCAGCTGAAAAATTTCCTTCAGCCCGCGCCCGGGCGGTTTCCGCGAGGAGGGATTCCCACTGGCCTTGCATGGTGTGTTCGGGTGGCTCCTGGAATGGTTTCAGGCAGAATTCGCCGCCGGCCAGTGACAGCAATTGATGGAAGGCCTTGTCTCCGGCCAGCCTTCCGGTCGAGGCATGGACAATGGCGCCGGCTTTAATGTAAATCTCACCGTCGGTTTGCGCGTTTCGGATTTCTATGATCAAGGAATTGCCTTCCATGCATTCCATCTGGATGATATTCGGCAATCCCACCTCGCCCAAGATGCCGGAAAAACCATCGCGATTCGTCCATTTAACCAGGTCGTTCAGCGTGTTAAAAATGGCCGATAGCCCTTTGGCGTGGGGCGGTTTTACGAGGAAAAGTTCCGCCCCGCCGGCCAGACATGCGGTCCGACTGTTCTCATCGCTTTGGCCGGTCAGGACGACAATTTTGACGTTAGAAAATCGCTGGTGGATGATGCCCAGCAACTGGATGCCGTCCAGCAGCGGCAGGCCGATGTCCAGCACGACCAGATCCATCAGTTTTTGTTCCAGGATAGCCAGGGCCTTGTCGGCGGACACCGCCGTGTGGATTTCCCACGAATTATGTCCCCATGCACCAAACAGTTCGCTGATGGTTTCGAGGAAAGCCATGCTGTCATCCACGAAAAGCACACGATATTGTTTCGGGGAGCCATCCGCGGCTTCAGGTTTTTCTTCCGTGGCCGGCGCGGTCATGGGGAACATCTCGGAGGGGACCGGCGTGGTGATTTCGAGACGCAATTCCACCTCGCCCAAGCGCAAAGTTTGCCCGGGCTGAAGGACGGCCTCAGTAATGGGTTTTCCTTCTATGAACGTGCCATTGGTTGACCGAAGATCGCGGATAGTGAGTTCGTTCCCGCGCAGCCGGACTTCGCAATGCCGTCCGGAGACCGAGGCTTCAACGATTTTGAAGGGATTGTCATCGGAGCGCCCGATCGTGACCCAGTGCGTTCCCAACTCATACGACAAGCCGTTCAATTCTGGACTGATGGCAACAAGCCTGGACATGCGAAACGAATATTTTCCGGACGTGATTTTATTATCGAAAAAATTGGTCTTAACCAATCCATTGTCAAATCAATTCCCGATGATGAATCCGCCGGGGTTGTGAAACCAGCACTAGAATTTGAAAACCACACCGCTGATAAGCTTCACATCGTTGTCTTTGCGCCCGGGTGCGGGTTGGTTGACGAAATTATCCTGCAAGGTGACCCGGAGGTTGAAGGTTTTGGTGAGCGCGGCTTCCGCCCCGATTTCGGCGTTGACCAGATAATTTTGCAGCTTGTCCACTTGCGGTAGAATCTCGGCCTTTTCCCAGACCCGCGCACCGTTGTTCAATTTATGTTCAAACCGTTCCGCCAGGCGCAGGGTTGCGTATGTGGTGTCCACGTCGCCGAGGCGTTGGAAGATCATGCCGGGACCGGCTTCGCCGGCCAGTGAGGTATTCGTCGTCTTGAGAAAATAATAACCTGCGCCGGGACTGAGTGTGAAACGATATTGCAGATCGGCGATGCCATCGTGCAGACCCTCCAAATTGAAGAAGCCGTAGAAGCGTTCACTGAACAGGTGGTTGTATTGGCCGACGCCGTGCAGTGTTTCATTATTTTTGACGGAATCACTTTCACCGTACGAGCCGTCCGCACCCAACATAAACTCGTGGGTCAGTGTTTTCGTGTGGGTTTTGAAAGCGACGGTGGTCAACAATGTGTCGCTGTTTCCCCTGGTTAGGGAAAAACCCGCCGCAAAGCTGCTTTCCCAAGCCGGTTTGTTGGTTGAGATCACGGTGGTTTGGTTGGTGTCCCCAGCACGACCGGACACGGCCATAATGGCCAGAATCAATATGGCGAAAATGCTTCTTATCATGATACTTTCACGTCACTCATCGGGACAGGGAAACCTGACACGGCAGATTACCAAGCTGGCAAAGGAATTTTAAAAATTATTTCGCCGGCTCGTCTTCGATCGTGGAATTTTCCTTGTCCTCACCGATGACGGACGCGATGGCTTGAAGTTTGTCGCCGGAATCCAGCTCGATGAGTTTGACGCCCTGCGTGTTGCGGCCGGCTTCGCGGATGCCTTGCACGGGGATGCGAACCATCTGGCCACCTACGGTGATCAACATGACTTCATCCTGATCGCGTACGGTGAGCGCGCCAACGACCGCGCCGGTCTTTTCGCCAACTTTCATAGTGACTCGTCCTTTTCCTCCGCGAGACTGCTTGCGAAGTCCGCTCTCGGCTTGCACAAGGTACTCTTCAAAGGCTGTGCGCTTTCCAATGCCATTCTCGCCGGCTACCAAGAGTGTGGCGTCAGGAACAACCACGGCCAGGGCGACGACTTCATCACCTTTCTCCAAGGTTATCCCCTTAACTCCACCGGCCGAACGCCCCATTGAGCGCACGTCGGATTCACTGAAGCGGATGCTCATGCCGTCCTTGGTGATCAGCACGACGTCGTCTCCTGCATCGCTTTCATCAACGCTGCCGCGTGTTAGTTTGACTTCGATGAGCATGTCGCCGGGATCAATGCTGATGGCAATGATGCCGCCTTTGCGCACGTTGGTGAATTCGTTGAGCGAAGTTTTCTTTACCGTGCCCTGTCGGGTGGCAAAGAACAGTTCGCCGGGTTGTTCCCAGGTCACATCCTCCTTGTTTGCGTTGGTGTTGGAAAGAACCCGGATGAGCGCGGCGATGGTCTCGCCCGCCTTCAATTCGAGCAAATTGGCGATGCTCCGGCCCTTGGCGGCGCGGCCCATGTCGGGAACTTCATGCACGCGCTCGACATACACGCGGCCGGTGTTCGTGAAGAACATGAGGTAATCGTGCGTGCTGGCCGTAAACAGATGCTCTATGAAATCATTGTCCTCATCCGTCACGCCCTCCTTGGTCGTCATGCCGATGACACCCTTGCCGCCGCGGCGCTGGGCGCGATAGGAACTGACGTTCGTGCGTTTGAGCAGGCCGTTGTGCGTGAGCGTGATGATGACGCCTTCATTGGCGATGAGATCTTCGATGTTGATCTCGCCTTCATCGGGCACGAGGTCGGTCAGGCGCGGGGTGGCGTATTTCGTCTTGATCGCCTGCAATTCATCCTTGATGATGGTGAACACGCGGGCTTCCTTCGCGAGAATATCCATCAAATCCTCAATGCGCTTGAGAAGTTCCCGGTATTCGCCCTCGACCTTGTCAATTTCCAGGCCGGTCAATTGATACAGGCGCAATTCCAGAATGGCGTCCACCTGCCGTTCGGTAAGCGAGTAACGGCCCTTGCTCAAGCGTGACTCGTTGCGAATCAAAACGCTCCATTGTTCGACCTGCTTTTGCGTCCACTCGAAGGCAAGCAGCTTGACCCGGGCTTCCTCGCGCGTCTTGCTGCCGCGGATGATTTTGATGAAGTCGTCAAGGTTGGCCAGCGCGATGAGATAACCCTCGAGAATTTCCGCGCGCTCCTCAGCCTTCTTCAATTGGAACCGCGTCCGGCGCAACACCACTTCACGGCGGTGCTCGATATAGCAATTGATGAGTTCCTTCAGTCCCAGCGTCTTGGGCCGGCCGTGGTCAATGGCCAGCATGTTGACGGCAAAGCTCGATTCCAGTGAGGTCTGCTTGTAAAGATTGTTGATGACGACCTTGGCGATGGCGTCACGCTTGAGTTCGACGACCACGCGGGTGTTCTCGTCCGATTCATCGCGAATGGCCGTGATGTCGGTGAAGCCCGGCGTTTTTTCGTTCACCAAATCGGCGACGCGCTCGACGAGCACCGCGCGGTTCACGTTGTAGGGAATTTCCGTGATGATGATTTGTTCCTTGCCGCCCTTGAGTTGTTCCACGCCCACCTTGCCGCGAACCTTGATGCTGCCGCGGCCCGTCGTGAAGTATTCCTTGATGACTTCCAGTCCGCACACCATGCAGCCGGTCGGGAAATCCGGGCCTTTGATAAATTTCATCAGGCCCTTGACCGTGATGTTCGGATCGTCAATCTGCGCGCAGACGCCGTCAATGATTTCGCCCAGGTTGTGCGGCGCCATGTTCGTGGCCATGCCCACGGCGATGCCCGTGCCGCCGTTGACGAGCAGATTGGGAAACGCGGCTGGAAAAACGGTTGGCTCGGTGCGGGTCTCGTCGTAATTGGGAACGAAATCCACCGTGTCCTGGTCCATGTCCTCCATCAGCACCGCGCCGAGATGCGCCAGCCGCGCCTCGGTGTACCGCATGGATGCCGGCGGGTCGCCTTCGACGGAGCCGAAATTGCCTTGGCCGTCCACCAATCGTTCGCGCATGGCCCACGGCTGCGCCATGTGGACGAGCGTCGGGTAAATCGCCTGGTCGCCGTGCGGATGGTAATTTCCCATCGTTTCGCCGACGATTTTGGCGCACTTGAGATGCTTGCGGTTCGGCATGACGCCGAGGTCATTCATCGCGTACAAAATGCGGCGTTGCGAAGGTTTGAGGCCGTCGCGCGCATCGGGCAGCGCGCGGGAAATGATCACCGACATTGAGTAATCCAGAAACGAATTCTTGATTTCGTCGGCGACGTTGATCTTGGCGATTTTTTCCCCGGAGGCAAACAGCGGTGTGTTGATCACCGGCAAATCATTCGATGGTTTGGATTCAGCCATAATAATTCCAGCAAATAAAAATTAAATGTCCAGGTTCCTGACGTTGAGAGCGTTGTCCTCGATGAACTGGCGGCGCGGTTCGACTTCCTCGCCCATCAGCTTCGTGAACATTTCCTCGGCATCAACGGCATTGGTCAGGTCAATTCGAAGCAATTTGCGCCGCACCGGGTCCATCGTCGTCTCAAACAACTCCTTCGGGTTCATTTCGCCCAGGCCTTTGAAACGCTTGATGGACAGCCCGCGCTTTCCGACCTCTTTCACGCCGGTCAGAATTTCCGGAATGGAAAACAGCGGTTTCACCGTCTCACGCTCGCCCTCGCCTTCAATCAATTCAAATAACGGTTTGTCCTGTCCGGCGTAGTGCTCGACGCTGAAACCTTTCTTGTCGAGCTTCCCCAGCAATTCGACGATGGCCTTGCTTTCGTGCAGCTCGATGTGCTTGGCGCGCCGGGTCGAACCGTTTTTCTTCTCGAATGTTGTCGTGTCGCCTTCCTCTTCGCTGCCGAACAATTTCAAATCCACATTCTGCGCGCCGAATTGCGCCAATTCGTCCTCGGTGTGAAAATAATGCACCGATTCGTTGTTGCCTTCGCGCACCTTGACCAGATGCCTCGGCAAATCGCCGGTCTTCTTCTGGCGATGCTCGACGTATTCGGCGAAATCGCCGCCGTGACGGCGCAGCGCGCTGGCATATTTGTCGAGCGCTTCGAGCAGCTCCAAAATCTCCGCCAGTTGCTTCTGGGAAAGCTCCTTGTTGTCGGAAAGATTCTTTAACCGCACCTCCTCGGTGCCGAGTTCGAGCAGAATCTTGTTCAACCGGGCGTCGTCATCAATGTATTCAACGCGTTTCTTGCGCGCGATCTGGTACAGCGGCGGCTGCGCGATATAGACGAAGCCGTTTTTGACCAGCGAGGGCATCTGCCGGTAGAAAAACGTCAGCAACAGCGTGCGAATGTGCGCGCCGTCCACGTCGGCATCGGTCATGATGATGATCTTGTGGTAGCGAAGCTTTTCAAGGTTGAACGCGCCTTCGCCCTCGCCGTCGCCGATGCCCGTGCCGACGGCGGTGATCATCGTGCGGATTTCGTTGTTCTGAAGCACCTTGTCCAGACGCGCCTTTTCGACGTTGATGAGTTTGCCGCGAATGGGCAGGATCGCCTGGAATTTCCGGTCGCGTCCCTGTTTGGCCGAGCCGCCGGCGGAATCACCCTCGACGATGAACAACTCGGTGTTTGCCGGATCACGGTCGGAGCAATCGGCCAGTTTTCCGGGCAAGCCGCCGCCGGTAAGCGCGCCCTTGCGGACCGTCTCGCGCGCCTTGCGAGCGGCCTCGCGCGCCCGCGCAGCGAGCAAACCTTTTTCAATGATTCTCTTGGCGATGCCGGGGTTCGCGTCGAAGTGTGTCATCAATCCGTCATAGACAACGGACGCAACAATGCCGTCCACTTCCGTGTTCACCAGCTTCACCTTCGTTTGCGATTCAAAGCGCGGGTTCGGCAGTTTTACGCTGAGTACGCAAACCAGCCCTTCGCGAACGTCATCGCCGGAAATCGTCGGGTCCTTTTCCTTCAATATATTGTTCTGCTTGGCGTATTGATTGATGGCGCGGGTCAGCGCGGAGCGAAAGCCGGTCAGATGCGTGCCGCCGTCGGTATTGGGAATGGAGTTGGCAAAGCAGAGAATCTGGTCGCTGTAGCTGTCGGTGTATTGCATCACGCAATCCACGAACACGTCTTCGTCCTTGCCGTCAATTTTGCTGGGCCGTTTGCCCACGATCGTGATGGGCTTGGGATGCAACGGCTGTTTGCTCTTGCCCAACTGGCGGACAAACTGCTCGATGCCGTCGCTGTAAAAAAATGTCTCCGTCTTCTCGTCGCGCTCGTCCTTGAGCACAATTTCGATGCCCGGATTTAAAAATGCGAGCTCGCGCAGGCGGTTCGCCAGAATGTCGAACTTGAACTCGACGGTAATGGTAAAAATCGTCGGGTCGGGTTTGAACGTGATCAAGGTGCCCGTTTTTTTTGATTTGCCGATGACTGTGAGTTTCTGGGTCGTTTTGCCGCGCTCGAATTCCATCGAATAAACTTTTTCATCGCGCGAGACCTCGACCTTGAACCAGTCGGAAAGCGCATTGACGCATTTGGCGCCGACACCGTGCAGGCCGCCGGAATACTTGTAGGCGCCCTGGCCAAATTTTCCGCCCGCGTGCAAATTCGTCAGCACCAGTTCGACGGCAGGTATCTTCCACTTCGGGTGCATGTCCACCGGAATGCCGCGTCCGTCATCCCGAATCGAAACCGAGCCATCCGCGTGAATCGTCACGTCGATTTTGTTGCAATAACCTGCCAGATGTTCGTCAATCGAATTGTCGAGCACCTCGAAAACGCTGTGATGCAGCCCGCGCTCGTCCGGGTCGCCAATATACATGCCGGGCCGCTTGCGAACGGCTTCCAAGCCCTCAAGCTTGTCTATTTTTGAAGCGTCGTATTTCTCTGCCGAAGAGGTGTCAGCCGATGGATTTTTCACCTCAGCCGGCTCGTTTTCTTTTGACATAAATTCTTTAAAAAACCCGTTTCCTAGCATCAAATTTCAGGTGCAAATATTCTAGGAAAATTGTCATTTTTGCACAACGACAAATTCAGGATTTTTTACCCCAAAAACACCATTAGTTGGGCGTGTGTTTGGTGGCTGACCGGATATGTTGTGGCTGGTGGAAACCTGCTTCAATCCAGATATTTGTGCCGGTTCCCCGTGAAAAAGCGGTTGTTTCATGGGATTGCGGCCCAACAGTTGCCTGCCATAAACTTGCCACTTTCCACTTGCCCCGCTGCGCCTTATTCTCCCCGGGTGAGTCTTCAACGCGACCAACTCTTCGCGCCGCTGAAACAGTACTTCGGCTTTGCCTTGTTCCGTCCGTTGCAGGAGGAAATCATTCGCGATTCCCTTGCAAGCAAGGACGTGTTTGCCGTGCTTCCCACTGGCGGCGGCAAGTCGCTGTGCTTTCAACTCCCGGCGCTTGTGCGGCCCGGACTCACGGTCGTCGTCTCGCCGCTGATCGCGTTGATGAAAGACCAGGTGGACGCGCTACAGGCAGCGGGCGTGGCGGCGACGTTCCTGAATTCCTCGCTCGGCGCCGACGGGTCGCGTCCGCGCCTGCGCGGGTTGCACGCCGGCGAATTCCGACTGCTTTACGTCGCGCCCGAGCGGTTGATGTTGTCCGGTTTTCTCGACGATTTGAAAAAATGGAACGTCAGCCAGTTCGCGATTGACGAGGCGCATTGCATCAGCGAGTGGGGACACGACTTCCGTCCGGAGTACCGGCAGATCTCCACGTTGCGCAAAATATTCCCCGACGTGCCGATGATGGCGCTCACCGCCACGGCCACGGAGCGTGTGCGCGAGGACATCGTCAAACAGCTCCACCTGCGTTCGCCCGCGTGTTATGTCGCAAGTTTCAACCGCCCGAACCTGACCTACCGCGTGGCGGCCAAGTCCGGCGCTTATGAGCAAATTCTTTCCTACATCCGCGCGCGGCCCGGCGAATGCGGAATTATTTACGCCCAGGCGCGCAAGACGGCGGAGAGTCTGGCGGCCAAACTCACCGCCGACGGCGTGAAGGCGCTGTCCTATCACGCGGGCCTGGCGGCCGGCGATCGTTCAGCCAATCAGGAGGCGTTTCTCCGCGACGAGGCGCGTGTGGTGTGCGCTACCATTGCGTTCGGCATGGGTATCAACAAGCCAAACGTGCGCTTCGTGATTCATTACGATCTGCCAAAAAATATCGAGGGCTACTATCAGGAAACGGGCCGCGCGGGCCGCGACGGTTTGCCCGGCGAATGCCTGCTGCTGTTCAGCCCCGGCGACCGTGTCAAGCAGATGCGGTTCATTGACGAAAAACCCGACCCGAAGGAACGCGAAATCGCCCGCGCGCAACTGGAGCAAATGATCCATTACGCCGAAGTCGCGACCTGCCGGCGGGAGTTTTTGCTCGGTTATTTCGGGGAAAAGTTTCAACCAAATCTGACCGGTAGGGAGGCGCTGCCGCGCGTCCAGGCTGACCGGCAGGTCAGCCCTACCGAATCCGTCAACTGTGGCGGCTGTGACAACTGCCTCGCGCCGCGGCAGACGTGGGACGGAACTCTTGCCGCGCAGAAATTCCTGTCGTGTGTCTATCGCATCCGCGAGAAAAGCGGATTCGGCGTCGGTCTTCAGCATGTCATCGAGGTGCTCAGCGGCGCGGACACGGAGAAGGTCCGCAAGTTCGGCCATCACTTGCTTTCAACCTACAACATCGGCGGCGAACATACGCGCACCGAATGGAGCTCGATTGGCCGTGAACTCGTGCGACTCGGCCTGCTGTTTCAAAACGCGGAAAAGTTCAACATCGTCGAACTCACCGACCCGGGCCGCACGGCGCTCAAATCACGGCAAAAAATCACCCTCGCCCGGCCCGTCGCGCCCACCGAACCGGCGAAGCACCGCATCGGCGAAATTGCGTGCGACGAAGTGTTGTTTGGGAAGCTGCGCGAGTTGCGCAAACAACTCGCCGATGAGCGCGGCGTGCCGCCGTACATTGTTTTTTCGGACGTGTCATTGCGGCAGATGGCGCGGTTTTATCCGGCCACTGACCGGGAATTTTCGCGCATCAGCGGCGTGGGCGACCGGAAGCTGCGCGAGTTCGGCGCGTTGTTCCTGGGCGAGATCGCGGCGCATTTGCAATCAAACCCGCGCCAGATGTTCGCGGATGATTTCCCGCAAGGCGGGACGGCGTATGCGCCGATGCCACACCGTTCGCGGCTGACGGACACGGTGCGCGAGACACTGCATTTTTTCCGGCAGGGCAAAACCGTTCCGGAAATCGCGCGTCTGCGCGGGGTGAAGGACGGGACGATTTACACCCATCTCGAAGAAGCCATGCTCGCGGGCGAGGCAATTGACGTGAAGTCATTGCTCACCGCCGAGGCGCAACGCGACATTGCCGCCGCGTTTGCCCGGCCCGGTTGCGGCAACCTTGGCAGCGTGGTGGCATCGCTGGGCGGGCGTTACGATTACGGCCAGTGCCGGATTGTCCGGGCGGCGATGCAGTCGATCGGAGGGGCGAGTTATACGAGCCACTGACTCATTGAATGCTTCTGTAAATGGTGCTCGTGTAACTCGCCCCTCCGACAAGGAATTCAAATCCAACTGGCTTTTTGCGGACGCGAACCGTAATTTCCCGGGATGGCTTTGACTGAAAATTCGACCGCTGTCCCTGACCGGTTTGTCCGCCGCCACATCGGCCCGCGCCCGGAGGAGGCTGCCGCCATGCTCAAGCTGCTCGGTTATCCGAGCTTGGAGGCCATGGCGGACGCCGCCGTGCCCAAGGCGATCCGGTTAACCAAACCGCTGCAACTGCCCGCCGGGCGCAGCGAACACGAAGCGCTCATCGCGCTGAAGAAGATCGCATCACAAAACCAAGTCTGCCGCTCGTTCATCGGCATGGGCTATTACGATTGCATCACCCCGGCGGTGATTCAGCGTAACATCCTGGAAAATCCCGGCTGGTACACGCAATACACGCCCTACCAGGCCGAAATTTCTCAGGGCCGTCTCGAAGCGCTCCTGAATTTTCAAACGATGGTCGCCAACCTCACCGGCCTCGACATCGCGAATGCCTCGCTGCTCGACGAATCTACCGCCGCCGCCGAGGCCATGACGATGTGCGCGCGGCTCAAGGATGGACGCAACATTTTCTACGTCTCCGAAACCTGCCATCCGCAAAATATTGAGGTCGTCCAGACCCGCGCGAAGGCGCTCGGCATCGAAGTCGTCGTCGGCAATCACGAACGTTTCAAGTTCACCGAAAAGGTATTTGGCGCGCTCGTGCAATATCCGGACACGTTCGGCGCGATTCACGATTACTCCAATTTCGCGCAGAAGGCCCACGCCGCCGGCGCGCTGCTCACCGTGGCCACGGATTTGCTCGCGCTCACGCTCATCAAACCGCCCGGTGAATTCGGCGCGGACATCGCCGTCGGCAGCGCGCAACGCTTCGGTGTGCCGCTGGGTTACGGTGGCCCGCATGCCGCGTTCTTCGCCACGCGCGATGAGTTCAAACGCCAGATGCCCGGCCGCCTCGTCGGCGTCTCCAGGGATTCCCGCGGCAAACCCGCGTTGCGCCTTGCGCTTGGCACGCGCGAGCAGCACATCCGCCGCGAAAAAGCCACCAGCAACATCTGCACCGCGCAGGCATTGCTCGCGAACATGGCATCCATGTACGCTGTCTATCACGGGCCGGAGGGGTTGAAGCAGATCGCGCTGCGGGTTCACAGGCTGACAGTAATCCTGGCGGCTGGATTGGAGAAACTAGGTTTTAAAGTCGGACAGGCTGGAAGGCCGTCCTGCTTTGACACGCTCACAATCAATCTCGGCGACAAACCTGCCGCTGACGTGGTGAAACTGGCAGAAGCGCGTCAGATGAATTTCCGGCTGATTGACGACCATGCGCTCGGCGTTTCGCTCGACGAAGTGACCAGCGAGAGCGATGTGGTTGAAATCTGGCAGGTTTTCAAGGGCAACAAGGCCATCGGTTTTACGCTGGCGGACGTTGCCGATCACGCATCTCGCATCACGCATCACGCATCACGAACCACACCGTTCCTCACACACGCGGTTTTCAATTCCTACCACAGCGAGACGGAAATGTTGCGCTATATCAAACGGCTCGAATCGCGCGACCTGTCGCTGACCGCCTCGATGATTCCGCTCGGTTCGTGCACGATGAAGCTGAACGCCGCGTCGGAGATGCTTCCAATATCGTGGCCGGAGTTTGCCGGGCTTCATCCCTTTGCGCCGTTGAAACAGGCGCGCGGCTACCAGGTTTTGTTTCAAAACCTCGAGGATTGGCTCGCGGAAATCACCGGCTTTGCCGGAATCTCATTGCAACCCAACGCCGGATCCCAGGGCGAATACGCCGGACAGCTCGTCATCCGCGCCTGGCACGAAAGCCGGGGCGAAGCGCACCGCAATGTTTGCCTCATCCCGACCTCCGCGCACGGCACAAACCCCGCCAGCGCCGTCATGGCCGGGTTGAAAGTCGTTGCCGTTGCCTGCGATCAAGACGGCAATATTGACGTGGCCGATTTGCGCATTAAGGCCGAGGCGCATAAAAAAGACCTTGCCTGCCTCATGGTCACCTATCCCTCGACGCATGGCGTGTTCGAGGAAACGATCCGGGAGATTTGTAAAATCATCCACGCCAACGGCGGCCAGGTTTACATGGACGGCGCGAACATGAACGCGCAAGTCGGCCTGTGCCGGCCGGGGGACATCGGCGCGGACGTCTGTCATTTGAACCTGCACAAAACGTTTGCCATTCCGCACGGCGGCGGCGGCCCGGGCGTTGGCCCGATTGGCGTGGCGAAGCATCTGGTCCAATTTCTGCCAAGCCATCCGGTTTTCACGTCGCGGCTGGACGAAAAGAATTCCAAACAACACATCGGCCCGGTCAGCGCCGCGCCGTGGGGCAGCGCGGGGATTTTACCGATTTCGTGGATGTATATCGCCATGATGGGCGCGAACGGCCTGACCGAGGCCACCCAGTTCGCCATCCTGAACGCCAACTACATCGCCCAACGGCTGGAGAATTATTTCCCGACACTTTACCGCGGTCATGGCAATCTGGTGGCGCACGAGTGTATTCTGGATTTGCGCCGGTTCAAGAATGTCACCGCCGAGGATGTGGCCAAACGGCTGATGGATTACGGCTTTCATGCACCGACGCTGTCCTGGCCGGTCGCCGGCACACTCATGGTCGAGCCGACCGAGAGCGAATCGAAGTTTGAGCTGGACCGTTTTTGCGACGCGATGATTGCCATTCACGGGGAAATGCAGGCGATTGAATCCGGCGCGGCGGACCGGCAGAACAACCTGCTGAAAAATGCGCCGCATACCGCGGACATGGTTGCGGCGGACAATTGGGACCGGCCTTACCCGCGCGAAGCGGCGGCGTTCCCGGTCAAAACACTGCGCGATTACAAATTCTGGCCCGCCGTCGGGCGCATTGACAACGTCTTTGGCGACCGCAATCCGGTTTGTACGTGCGCAGGGATGGACACTTACGTTTCTTGATGTAAACTTCCGAAGACATGAAAATCACCGAAGCGCTTTTGGCGGAACACGTTGTGTTTCACAACATTTTTGATCACATCGAACATGTCGTGCCGAGGTTGAAAACGCTGGGCGAGGTGGTGGGCTGGGCGGAATTGATGGAAAACCTGCTGCTCGCCCACGGCAAGGCCGAGGAGGATTTGGTGTTCGCTCCGCTGAATCATTACCTGGAACAAATTGGCCAGAGCGACAGTTTTGAACACGAGCATCGGGAAATTGACAACAGCCTGTTGCGGGTGAAGGTCGCCAAACGGCTGCCCGAAGCGCGACAGTTGTTGCTACAGGCCGTGACCGCGTCGCGCAAACACTTCGACCGCGAGGAACGGATTGTTTTCCCGCTGGCCGAGCGGGTGATGAAAAAAGAAACGCTGACCAAATTGGGCAAGGTGTGGATGAAGCAAAGGGACGCGGAGTCGGCTTGAAGCAGGACCGGCTGCCGGACTTGACCTACGTTGCCAACGCGGCGTTCACACCGGCGACGAGCGTGTTGACGCGAGTGTTCAACGGAAAATCCGATGGCGCTTCGAGGGTGTAGGACAGCCTCGTCTTGTTTACGATCAAGTAAAATGCCTCGGCCCATTGCGGACGGGTGCGCGGATCAAGATTCGGCCGGATGATGCCGCCCCGGGCCGGGCGGTCTTCGATGATCTCAGACGGGTCAATCGGGCAGACTTCCGCGATGCTCGCAATCATGGTCTCGGCCAGCGATGGGCGGTTTTCCGGATTCAATTCGTAAACATAAAAACCGTGCGATTCCCAGTCTTCGTGCAGGCAGAGGCAGAGGTCAAACTGCGGCTGACGATCCAGCCAGGCGATGTGCGCGCGCGTTTCCGCCGTTTCCCGGTGCCGGTATTGCCGGTTGAGATCAACACCCTGGTCGTTCTCGCGGCGGTTCAAAACGAAACCCATCGGATTCAGGCACGGACAAAACCACAGTTCGACGTCGTCCGGCCATTTGTTTTCCTGAAGCAGGTGCAACGCCGCGAGCGGCCCGGCGGGCTCGTCGCCGTGAATGCCAGTGCTGAGGTAAATCTTGGTCGAGGGTTGAACCGCCTTCGCTTCGCTTCGCCGCGCCGGGGGGTTGAGGATTGAGGGTGGCTGGCGATGGAGGGCGAGCAGGTGGAAATCCCTTTGCTTCCCAAATATCTCGGAGGACCAGCCGTGTTGTTGCGCAGCGGTTTCGATTTCGTTCAGGACGGCGCGGATGTCAATCGTCTCGCCGTGGTAACCGCCGTGATTTTTGCCAAGTTTTTGCACACAGAGAATTTCACGCTGGTTTCAACTGCCGGGCAACATTTCCACCTGTTGCCGCTGGAGCCAGCCGATTCTCCCGGAACCGTCGGTCACTTGCAGCCAGTTGTCGCGACGGTCCAAAACCGCCAGTTCCGCGCCGTTGTGGGCGGTGAACGCGCTCTGCGCCTCCTCAAACGGTCCGCTGCGTGCCGTCACATCCGGCGTGATGACCACGGCGGTTTGCCTAGTAAAATGAATGGCGGCGTCCACGCCCAGACAGGCGCACGACAAAAGGGTGACAGCTACCGCGCCAGGCACAAAACCGCGCAACGCGGTTTTCAGCGCCGGACGAATTTGCGTCGCCGTGAGCAGTGCGAATGTCAGCCAAAGCGCGACAGCGGCCAGCCCTGTCCACTCATTCAAAGTGAGCAAGCCGAGCCATCCCGAGGTTCGGGACCAACGGCTTTCGCGGAGCGTGGGACCTTGCACCTGGTTGCGCGTAAACTCCAGATTGGCCCGCACTTCGGCATCGCGCGGCGCTAATTGCGCTGCCTGGCGATATGCGGCGATTGCACGGCCCAAGTTGCCGGCCTTGAATTCCGCATTGCCATAGTTGAAATAAAGCTTCGGGGAAACCGTCTTGGATTGGAGGATTTTTTCGTAGGTTGTGGCGGCGTCGGCAAATTTGCCCTCGGCATAAAGTTTGTTCGCGGCGCTGAATTCAGCTGGAATGTCAGCGGCCATCGCGCTGCCGGTGAAAATCCAGACGGTGGCTACCGCCGCCAGCAAAATATGCAGGTACATTTTCATGCTTTCACGTTTTGCAGTTCGCGAACTGCGTTTTCAAATTGCGGAATCACTGCAGCCAGTTCTCCGCTTGTTCGCATCGGCGCGTAACGTGCCTGGTTGCAGAGTTGAAATAATTCCCGAAGACTGGCCAGGACCGGTTGCGGCGCGCCGAGCAGAACCAGGCGCTCGTCAATCACGGCTTCGGTGATGGATGACGAGGGACAATCCAGCCGTTCGCCCAGTTGTTCCTGCAACAGGCGAAACAACGTCGCAAAAAATTCGGCCGAATTATTTTCCGCCGCGAGACGGTGCAAATCGTTCAGTCCGCCTTGAACCAGCCCGGCCACGCGCCGCTGCCGCCGCAAACGGGGATTATTCGCCAGGCTGTCCGTGCGTTTGCGCCACACGAAAGCCGCCAGCCACGCCAGCACGGGCAGGCTTTGCACGGCCAGGAACGCCCGTTGCGCCAACAGCGGCGGGCCGGCTGGTGTGAGCGAGCCAAACTGTTCTTTGATGGGCAGAATGTCCTGAGGTGGCGGTGGATTCTGCGAGTTGGCGGATTTTGTGGCGGCCATCATCGGCGCAGGCGTCGTGCCTCCGGAATGCACGGCGAGCTGTGTCGGCGGCTGCGTGAGCGTGCGATAGCTTTTTGTGCCGGGATCAAAAAAGCTGAATGAAAACGCCGGCAATTCATGAACGTCCGTGTTTTGCGGTGTGACGATTTGCTCGAAGGTTTTTGTGCCTTGCAGGCCGAGTTGGTCGCTGATTGCAACTTTGGACGTGGGCGGATAGGCCTTGAAATCGCGCCAGGCGGGCTGGTCGGGCAATGTGAGTGCATCAAGTGCGCCGTGGCCGGAAATTTGAACGCGCACGGTAATCGGATCCCCGACGGCCACATTGGTTGGCCCGGCTGTAACGGTCATGGTGTAGTCGCCGATAGCGCCGTTGAAATTCGCCGGCGTGCCTTCGGCGGGTAACGGCAGCGATTCCACGTTCAGGGTTTCCGTGGCGAGCGTGACTTGTTTTTGTTCGCCGGTGTTGAACATTCCAAATGGAAATGAATCGCGAGCCCGATTGGCTGAGGGCAAAACCACCACCGCGCTGGCGGTAAATGGCCCGACACTTACCAGCCCGGTTTTATTGGCCGTGAGGGCGATTTCGAGCGGGACGTCCGTGTAAATGCGGTTGCCGATTTGCACCCGTTGCTTGGTTGTTTCAATCATTTTACCGATGGTGAATCCGCTGGCTGGTGTGCCGGTAAACTGGAAATTGCGGAAATCTTGCACGTCGTCGCGCAGATAAATGTCCAGCCGGACGGCCAGCGCTTCGCCGGGACAAACCTCCTTTTCCGGCAGCGTAAGTTTCATGAACGCGACTTCCAAACCGGAGTTGACGGCTTCCGGTGGCGGCGCGTTCGGCGGCAGTACCGCCAATTTGAGCAGCTGGCTCGTCAATTGATTCCCACCAACGTCAGCAACAAGCGCAGGAATAACAAATTCGCCAATTTTTCGAGGCGTTATGGAATAGGTGACAGTGACCACCGAACTCATCTGGCCGTTTTGGATGCTTAAATTCTGGGAGTTGCCCGTGTTCACGATTTGCAGACCGGGAACATTTGGCATTGGCAAATCTTTTGGTGAGCCGCCTTCAAACGTCAGCGACAGGGTGGCGCTTTCGCCCAGCGAGATGTTGTCTCGGTCAAGCGACGCCGTGAACGTGGCGGCGTCCAGCCGCGCACCGCCCAGGCACAACGCGGCCAAAATCATCCCGGACCAAAATGTATTCCTAAACAAACGTTCCATTTTTCCAAAACCATTCAAATTTTCAGAACAATAGACAACCGGAAGCGCAAAAATGTTCATGCTTCAAATCGCCTTCAGCAATGCGGCCAGCAAGCCTTCGGTCGTGTGCTCCTTCGCTTCCAGCGCGGGTTCCAGGCCCAGGGCGCGGATGGCTTTGCTGGTTTCCGGGCCGATGGACGCCAGTTTAATTTGCGGAAATTTCTTCAGCAGTTTCGGCAAATCAAAACGCCCTGAAAAATGCTCCACCGTCGAGCCGCTCGTGAAGGTGATCCACTCCGCGCCGCTTTCGAGCAGAGTTGCCCCCGCGCCGGCCGGGTCTTCGGTTTCGGCCACTGTTTTATAGATCGCGATGTCGTCCACGATGGCGCCAAGTTCCTCCAGCGCCTTCGGCAAATCGGGAGTCGCCACCTCGGCGCGCAGCAGGCACATCTTCAGGTTTTCGATGGTCTCGAATTTCTCAAAGGCCGCGGCGATTTTTTTCCCGGTAAATTCATTCGGTGTCAAATCCACCTGGAGATGCAGCTCGCGCAATTTCGCCGCCGTGGCCGGGCCGACTGCCGCGATGCGAACGCCGCCGATGTCGCGCAAATCTTGGAACCGCCGGAAAAAAATTTCGAAAAACGCCGTCACCCCGTTCACGCTCGTGAACACCAGCCAGTCGTAGGCATTCAGTCCCAAAAGCGCATCCACGATGGCGTCGGTCTCCGTCGGTCGCGTGATTTTGATGGTCGGAACCTCCAGCACATCCGCGCCGAGTTCCGCCAGGCGTTGTGCGAAGCCGCCCGCCTGTTCCGAACGCCGGGTGACAACGATGCGCTGGCCAAACAACGGACGCTTTTCAAACCAGTTTAATTTCCCGCGCAGCTTCACCACGTCGCCGAGGATCGTCAGCACCGGTGGCGACAGTTTCTTTTCAACGGCCAGACCGGCGATGGTAGCCAGTGTGCCGGTGATGGTCTGTTGCCGGCCAGTCGTGCCCCAGCGGATCATCGCGACGGGCGTGTCCGGCGACATCCCGTGCGCGATGAGCGATTGGGTCCAATCAGCCAACTTTTCGGTGCCCATGAGCACGACCTTGGTGCCTGGGATTTTGGCGATTTGGTCATGGCGCAAAGCCGTTTCGGCATCGTCGGGATCTTCGTGGCCGGTGAAAACGGTGAAGCTGGAGCAATGGTCGCGGTGGGTGAGCGGAATGCCCGCGTAATTCGGCGCCGCCATCACCGACGAAACACCGGGTACGACTTCAAACTGGATTTTCGCCGCCGCCAGCGCCTCAGATTCCTCGCCGCCGCGCCCGAAAATGTAAGGATCGCCGCCCTTGAGCCGCACGACGCATTTGCCTGCGCGCGCCCGGGCGATCAACAACGCGGTGATTGCCTCCTGCGGCATGGACATGTTTTTTCCGCGCGCGATGATTTCGGCGGACGGCGGCGCCAACCGGAGCAGATCGGGATTCACCAGCGCGTCGTGGAGCACCACGTCCGCGCGCCGGAGCAATTCCGCGCCGCGCAACGTGAGCAGGCCGGCGTCACCGGGTCCGGCCCCGACGAGGTAAACTGTGCCTTTGGATTTCACCTCCAAAGTTTATCCGGTCCGGCGCATTGGGCAATGAAAGAGGAAGAAAAGGGCAGCCTACCGCCTAATTAGGCATCATCATTTCGTCAATCTCTTTCGGATGTATAACACAGCGTGAACTTGGCAGATGATGCCCAGTAATGAGATCAAAACGATATACAGCATCACCGCACGGAAGCCTGCGTCGATCTCGATATTCGATGCACGAGTTGCCTGGTGTTGCTTCATTATCTCTAGCCATTTATCCGTTGTGATCTGCCACTTTCCGCTCTGCACGTTTTTTGCAAACGTTTCATATTTCTCCTGACCAACCCCTGCCTGTATAAGACGGTGACACTGGCCTGAAACCAAGAGCGCAACGACCCCAACTATTACGAACGCGGTAATCGGTGTTAGAAGAATATAAACATCCTTTTTATTCATAGTCGTACGGTGATGCCTAACGGTTAATGGACGGCCGATTATACAGAGCCAATCCCGTTTCACAAAACCGACCTTATTCCGGCCTTGGCGGATTGTCCATCGCGATTTGCCGGTGAACCGAGAGTCCGCAGATGGCGCAGATAAACGCAGATTGATTTTAACCGCAAAGGTTGGGCGGCGCTGCTGTGCCGCCAGGCCGAGCGGCAGCTCGGCCCTACCTGTTATGGACTTTGCGCTTTTAACCGGTGCTGTTGCCGCGTATAAATGGCGCGTGTCTGAATCGGTTCAACTCGCCATCAATGCCGCCACGCGCTGTTGCGCGGTCTATGGCTTTCCCATCCGCCATTCCGCGTCGCCCGCGATGCACAACGCCGCGTTCGCCGCGCTGGGCCTGAACTGGCGTTACCTTGCGTTTGAAGTTCGCCCCGACGATTTGCGCGCGGCCATCGCCGGCGCCAGGGCGATGCAGTTCTCCGGCCTCAACCTCACCGTCCCGCATAAGCTGCTCGCGATGCAAATTGTGGATGAGCTGGATGAATCGGCCAAAACGTGGCGTGCGGTGAACACCGTGCGGTTCGAGGCGCGGGATGCCGGCGGACAGTGGCAGCCGCTGCACCACTTTTCAGGACCGATTTCCGGCGAAGTCCGGTCACAGGGTTTCAACACCGATTCCGATGGGGTCGCCCGTTCGCTGCGTGAGGATCTGGCCCTGAAGCTGGAGGGCGCGAAAGTGTTGCTGCTCGGGACCGGCGGGGCAGGGCAGGTGGCGGCTTTAAGGCTGGCGCAGGAAAACGTATCCGAATTATTTCTGGTGGAATTCGTCAGCGCCAAGGCCGAGACAGTGGCGCAGGAGATCCGCAAGCGTCATCCGCAGGTGAAAGTGGTGGTTGGCTATCCCACGGGACCGGTGGATTTGTTGTTGAATGCCACGCCGCTCGGTTTGAAGCCCGGCGATGCGTCGCCCTTGGACGAAAAACAGTTTTCCCTGCGCCAGGCGCGCGCGGTGTTTGACATGATTTACAATCCGCCGGAAACGCCGCTGCTCAAAGCCGCAAAAGCCGCCGGCTGCAAAACCGCCAACGGCCTGGGCATGTTGCTGTATCAGGGCGCGAAGGCTTTTGAAATCTGGACCGGACAACCCGCGCCGATTGCCGTGATGCGCCGCGCGCTGGAACAAAGCATTTATGGGCACTGACGCAATTTTCAACGCGCACAACTGGTCCCTCCTGCCATTCCATTTCTGGTCGCTGGTTTTTTTCGCGTTTGGCTGCATCGTCGGCAGTTTTTTAAACGTGTGCATCCACCGGATGCCGCTGGGCATGAGCATCGTCACGCCCAAGTCGCATTGTCCGCACTGCAAGTATTCCATCCCGTGGTATCTGAACATTCCGCTGGTGACGTGGCTGGCGCTGCGGGGACGCTGCAAAAATTGCGGCGCGCCCATCTCTGCGCGCTATTTCGTGGTGGAACTGCTCACGGGTGTGGCGTTTCTATGCTGCTGGCTGGCGTTTGGTGATTCCGGTCATCCGCTTCCGTCCATGCCGGTCGCGTTCGTTTACGCGGTTTTTCTCGCGGGATTGATTGCGGCCACGTTCATTGACTTCGAGCATTTCATCATTCCCGACGAAATCACGCTCGGCGGCATGGTGGTGGGTTTTGCCGCGTCTTTTTTTATTCCGGCGTTGCAGGGCGCGACCACGTTGAATGTCGGGATGCGGCGGAGTTTTATTGGCGCGGTGGTGGGCGCAGTAACAATTTACGCGATTCTGCGGCTGGGCAAATTACTGTTTGGCCGGCAACGGGTGAAGCTGCCGGTGGACGCGAAAATTGTTTTTACCGAAACCTCCGTGCATTTGGCGGACAAGGAAATGCCCTACGAAGAATTGTTTTACCGCAAGTCCGATGTGATTGCGTTGCGGGCGCGGACGCTGGAACTGGTGGATCGTGGCTACCAGGACGTGCTGGTGCGGTTGTCACCGCTGGCGCTGGAGATCGGCGGGGAGAATATTGATCCGGAAACGGTGCCCTACATGGAAGCCGTGAGCGCGGAGATTGTCCTGCCGCGCGAGGCGATGGGTTTGGGCGACGTGAAATTCATGGGGGCGATTGGCGCGTTCATCGGCTGGCAGGCGGTGATTTTTTCGCTGATGCTCAGTTCCATGATTGGCGCGGCGGTTGGCGTTACGCTCATCATAATGCGCCGGCGCCAGTGGTCTTCGCGGATGCCTTACGGTCCTTACATCGCGCTCGCGGCGGCGATCTGGATTTTTGGCGGAAAGAAATTTATGGCGTGGCTGTTCGCCTTTTAAAGACGGTTTACCTGAACTGCAAATAAGCGCGGCTGCCGTCTGAGCGCACTCCGCCGGTTTGATTTTCCGTGAGAAATAGGCGCGCGGCTTCAACCTTGCCCGTTTGCAGAATGTAGGCGCGAACGGCTTTGGTGCGGTCGGACGCCAGTACTTCAAAATCGCCATCCGAGACAGGAATGGCGGCCAGTAGCAATGCCTCCATCGGGTCGGCGGGAGCGGCAGGTTTGGCCTGATGGGAAACGCCGGCGGTTAGGGATGATTTCGGCGTGGTGGCTGGCAAGCCTTTCATCAAAATGGTCGCGCCCTTTTCAATGTTGCCGGAGCGCGATGGGATTTGCGCGGCGAGGGCGGCGAGGTTGGTGTTGGCGGTGATGAAGGCGGCGTTGATGATCCCTTTGTCCAAGGCTTCGCCGTAAAGTTTCTTCACCCAGGCCGCGTGTTCCTTCGGGGTCAGCGTGATTTGATCGGGCGTGGTGGCGGCGCGTTCGGATTTGCCGAGCGACATCCATTCCCGGGTGCGGATTTGTTTGTCCAAGCTGGCGCGGCGCAAACCATCGCGGTCGGCATCGGGATCAATGCTGCCGGCAATTTCCAGTTGCAGGCCCGGGCGTTCGTAGAGTCCCTTCACCAGCGAATCGAGTTTCTGTTCATTGGACGGCAACAGCACCGCGCTGCCCGGCGCGAAATCCTGATAGCTTAATTCCTCGCCGCCACCGCCAAACACCGCACCCAGCAGCGAGAACGGAGACGTGGCGGCCTTTTCGAGAATATTCATGAGAACGTGTACAACGACCTTCCCAACGCGAAATTTCGGGTCGTCGAGGCTGCCTTCGACGGGCACGTCGATTAAAATCTGGCCGCTACGGTCTTTGAGGATGGCGACAGCAAGGCGCACGGGCAAATGCGTCGCATCGGGGCTCGCTACCTTTTCGCCAAAGGTGAACCGGTCAAGCGTGATGACGTTCTTCGATTTCAATTTCCGCCCGACCAGGTTGTACGACAGGTCCAAATTCAACTTTCCCTCGGCGATGCGATAGCCGGCGAACTTGCCTGAGTACGGGCTGGTGGGCGTCAAATCCACGTCTTTGAAGGTGATTTTCAGGTCGTTGGTTGCCGTTTGATTGAAGGGATTGATGTGGCCGGCGATGTCAATCGGGCCGACGCCGTCCACGGCGGCATGCAGATTCACATCCGCGTGCCGTGGTTCCGTGGACGAAATCCCGGCGATTTCGCCGCTGAACTGCTGGATGGCGACGTGGACATTTGGCGTGAGCGAACGGTCGGTGAAACGGGCGGCGGCATTGGATATGACAATGCTGCCTATGGTGACCGGCGGCAGTGGCGTAGCGGGCGTTGCGTTGGTCTCGGGCACGGCTGGAGTTATGACAACGGTTGCGGTCCTGGTTTCGTTGGTGATGGCCGGAGCGTTGGCATCCGCCGGGACATTGCTTCCTGGTGGATGCAAAGCGGCGAGCAAATTGATGCTATGATTGGTTTCGATGACGAGGGATGCCATCACGTTGTTCAAGGCGATTTCCTTGATGGCAACGCCGAGTGGATTCAGTCTGGCGTCAATGCCGGAAATGCGGACGGAATCCCATTTCAACAAATCCTCTCCCAAGGCGCCATCCACGGCGCGAAATCCGTCGAGCCACATGTCGCCCTGGAAGGAAACTTCCGGCAATTGACCCGCCGGGGTGTGTAGTTGAATCCGGCCATGGAGACCAAACTCGCTGCCGGGAATGAAGAGGTTCAATTTGGGTTCGAGATACGGATCCAGCGGGCCAAAATCAAGCCGGTCCAGATCAAGCTGGATATCGGCGGTCGGTGGCGAGAAGGAGACGGCCACTTCGGTTTTGATGGAGCCGTTGGTATTCCAGCGCAGGGATAAGGCGACAGTGAGATTGGTGCCCGGCAGGTTGGAAATTTTTTTGACACTCAGCGTGATGTCATTTAGGTCGAGTCGGACCGGGCGTGAATTGGCCAGATCTTCGAGGCTGAAGGCGTAGTTGGTGAACTCCACGTCGTGGATGGTGGCGGCCCAGAGATTGGTGCTGTTGAGGAGCAGGGCGGCGGCGTTGGTGATGGAACCCAGCAGCGCCGGAATACCGCCAGGCGTGTTCGTGGCGGCTTCCGCCGGTTGAACCTGCTCGGCCGTGGTAGCTGCGGTCACATTCGTTGAATCATTCCGCTTGCGGAGCAAAAAGAATTTGCCGCCGGCGGCGGACACGAGACCAATTTCCGCCTGCTTGGCCACGGCGTCAGCGCTCAGCCCGGTTACGGCAAAACTGGAAAGCTCGACCATGTTGGTTCCGCTGCCCGGTTCGGCGAGTTTGAAATCGCGCAGCGTGAAGCTGGTGTTGGTTACGGCGATCACGCGGTTGGTGGCGCTGATTTCCAGCCGATAGTTCACGTCCAAGCCCGCGAAGCCATCGCGGATTTCAAAGGGCACCTGGTCCTGATACAGCGGGGCGTATTTGTTCAGCGGGAGATTTTCGAGGGTCAACTCGCCCCACGAACGCAACGGGTCGAGATAGAAAAATCCGTTCCAGGAAATCTTTTCGCCGGCGTCCGTCGTACCGGTGAACACATGGGGATTTTTGTTGTCCGGATTGGTTTCGAAATGCTCCAGCGTGAAATTCAACGGGCCGACCAATCGCTTGAACGGCTGGCGATGCGTCAAGTCGGTCACCGAGGCAGTCGCGTTGGTGATTAGCAGTCGGCCAATCCACAGGCCAATCGGCTTGGGTGGCGCGGCGGGCGCATTGGTGGAAGGCAAGTTGGTTGGTAAAAATTTCGTGATGAGGTCGGAAAAATTGTATGTGCCATCCTTGTTCAATTGCACGCGGGCAAACGGTTCGGTCACGCTGATTTCTTTGAAAACCCAGGGATGGCCCAGGAACGACGAGAGTTGGAAATTCACATAAACCTCATCCCAGGAAACAAACGGCTCGCCGTCCTTGTCCTTGATGAGCAGGCCCCGGATGGCGGTCGAGAATGCGAATGGATTCAGCTTCACTTTCCGGATGGAAACCTCGCGGTCGAGCTGTTTGGACAACTGTTTGACCGCCACGGCGCGAATGATGGGCGGCAGAATGAGAAAACCGATGATAGCGTAAACGAACAACAACCAGAAAATCCAAAGCGCCAGCTTGCGCCGCCGCGGCGAAAGGGAATTCCAAACGTGAATTATTATCTTGTCAGCCAAGCGAACAAGAATTTGCGCGTGACGCCCCGCGCCGTCAACTCCTTCGTGCGGATTGAGCGCATTCTCTGCAAAGAGCGTCGTTGAGGTCGGCGTTGCTGCGGGCCAGATTCCGCAACTCGGCCTGGCCGTTCCGCCCGGTCTGCAGATGGGCTTTGCCGCATATCGGACAGGCGGGCAGAACCTTGGCCGCTGCGCGCAAGGTCTGGCGGGCGGCTTCGAGATTGGCCGCCAGATCATCGCGCTGTTTTAGTTCCACCTTGATTTTCGCAATGGTCACGGCGTTGATCACAAACGCCGAAAAGTGAATGGTGCTGTTCCACCAAAAAGAAAAACGTGAGGAGTATTTTGCTCCGGCGAAAGCATCTGCCAGCCACCAGGCGATGGTTGCCCCCAGAGCCATCCAAATGCCGGGCCAGCGCCCCAGATACCAGGCAGCTAGACCAATCGGCGCGGTGTAAAACACGAAAAAGCCCAGTTCATAACCCGTGATGTAATCCATCCAGCCCACCAACAGCAGCAGCAGCAAGCAGCCGGCGAAGATGAACCACTCGCGGCTTCCTCTTTGTGAAGCCGCATTACCGGCATCACCATTTTCAATAACGGGCAAGCGCATCTTATTAAAACAGTCCTCTCAGCATTCCGAGCGTAATTTGTGTCCAAAAGGTGTCATCCATTGGCGCGAGCGGTCAATAGCGAAACGAATTTCAGTAGACAATCTTTAACGAACCGAAGTCCAGCCCACGTTAGAAGCAGGGCAGACGGTGGTGCCCGGATTTGCTGAGGCGTCGAGCTGGAGGTTCGAATGAATCGGCGCACAGCGCCGACACTACAACCGCAATCGGGACACGACCGAGCCGACAATGACGTTGAAATGGGTGGCAGACAGGCTAAAGATAGTGGGATGAACTCACACGCAGCCAACCGGCTTTACCGCCTGAACGAGTGAATTTGTGTCAATACTCAGGACTGCCCCATTTACGTTGATTGACTTCTTCGCTGGAGGCTGGGAATTACAATCCCGCCGCATGACGAATGAGGATCAGAATCTCTCGAACGCTCCATCCGCATGAGCGATTCGAGATCAACTCAATCGGGCGGTTCACCGGTTGACCCAGGTCCGGGCGCGGCCTCTCCAGCCGCGCGTCTTTCGCTGCTGGGTTTGGCGTGGCCGATCTTTATCGAACAAGGCTTGCGTGTGCTGATCGGCACCGTGGACGTATTGATGGTGAGCCACCTCGGCGACGATGCCGTTGCCGGCCTGAGCGTTGCGAACCAGGTCGTGATGCTCTTCATCATCACCTTCGCGTTCATCGGGATCGGCAGCAGCGTGGTCATCACCCACCATCTGGGTGGCCGCGATCGACAGGGAGCCGACCGGATCTCGGCAGCGGCCATCGCGACGAACCTCTGGATCGGTCTCGTGGTCAGCTTGCTGGTCACACTCTTCTCGACGCCAATGCTGCAATTGATGCAGGTCCCGGCCGGGCCGATTGTCTATGCCAAACCGTTCCTGGCGCTGATGGGCGGCACCTTGTTTATCGAATCCATGAACGTGTCGATCGCAGCTACGTTGCGGGCGCACGGCCACACGCGCGACGCAATGCTGGTGGCGCTCGGGCAAAACGTCATCAATGTCATCGGCAACTGCCTGCTGTTGTTTGGCCTTTTCGGATTCCCCAAGCTCGGAGTTGTCGGCGTGGCGATCTCCAGTGTGTTCAGCCGCGTGGTCTCCTGTGTTGCCTTGTGGATACTTCTGGGGCGGCGGACTCATTTGAGGCTGCGGTGGCGGGATTTCTTTTCGATCAGTGGCGAAAGAGTGCGGCGCGTGTTGCACATCGGCCTGCCTGCCGCTGGCGAAAACATCAGTTATTGGATCGCCTTCATGGTGGTCACGACGTTCATCGCCCACATGGGTGCGACGCAGTTGGCGACACAAACCTACACGATGAACATTAATCGCTGGGTGATTCTCGTCAGTGTTTCCATCGGTCTGGGAACGGAAATCCTGATCGGCCATTTGATCGGTGCCGGGCTGTTCGAAGCGGCATACCGCGAATTATTGCGCAGCTTGCGCATTGCCTTTGGCTGCGCGATCGGTGGAATGGCCGTGCTCGGGCTGGCGGCGCCGTGGCTAATCGGGGCTTTTACGAGCACCCAAGCCATCATCATTTCCGGCACGGTGTTGATCCGGATGGGAATGCTCCTCGAGCCCGGCCGCGTGTTTAATGTTGTGGTCATCAGCGCCCTGCGGGCCACGGGCGACGTGCGGTTTCCGGTCATCGTGGGATTTGCTTGCATGTGGGGTATATGGGTGCCGCTGGCGTGGTTCCTTGGCATTAAACTCGGCCTGGGGCTGGTGGGTATCTGGATTTCGCTGATTTGCGACGAGTGGACCCGCGGCCTGCTGATGTATCATCGCTGGAGAAAGCGAAAATGGTTGCACGCCGCCGAACGGAGCCGCGCTGGTGCCCGGGAAACTGCCCTAGCTGAAGCGCAAAGCGCCGCGCCGCAAGAAGGATAGGGCAGGGGTTGCTGTGAGTTACTGGACCGCTCCGTGGCGTTTGATCGCGCGGCTGGAAGGCTGGTGGCGGTTCGCATGACTGCCACCAGCCCGACTGAGTCCGAATAGGTGTTTTAAGCCGAAACTCCGTTCCGACCACTAGAGCGTTTCAACAAAAACTATAGCCACACGAGACAAACCAACCGAGAGCATCTTGGGGGGTTACCATGGCCAAGGTTTGGCCGATGGCGGTGATCAAGTCAGTTGGCGTCCTTGCCTCTGCTACGCGCAACAGGTTTTTGACTTTGCTCCACATCTTTTCAATGGGATTGAGGTCGGGCGAGTAAGCCGGCAGAAAAAGCACTTGGGCTCCCGCGTTGGTAATCAGGGCCAGAGTCGGGTCGCTTTT
>Ga0302320_10005515_pt1 | contig 28324 bp, 27 predicted proteins | sample Bog_T0_3_FD_202130 | JGI IMG/M metagenome (GOLD analysis project Ga0302320, IMG submission 202130) | Peat permafrost microbial communities from Stordalen Mire near Abisko, Sweden - Bog_T0_3 | ecosystem: Environmental > Terrestrial > Soil > Wetlands > Peat | place: Sweden: Abisko, Stordalen Mire...
AGCTTGTGCATTTCCTCCTCAACTTCGGGCCGTAGTATACCGGTAGTACATGCGCTTCGGGTGCGTAAAGACCGGGTTCGATTCCCGGCGGCCCGACGAAAAACAAAACAGCCCCGCAAGGGCTGTTTTGTTTTGAGGAGGGCTGACGGGAATCGAACAGCGGAAGGGGTCGGGGAACCGCGATCGGTTCCCCGTGTCGGAGAGTATTGAGAACCGAGGGTTCTCAAAAAATATCGCGAAGCGATATTTTGTTCGATTCCCGGCGGCCCGACGACTCCGAGTTTCCCGTTTTCTAGAAGATAGAGACGCAAAAGGAAGCACCTGTTTTGCAGGACTTAAACTCACAGTCCTGCAAAACAGGTGCTTCCTTTTGCTTGGGGCGACAATCTTCCAGAAAAGAAATCCTCCGTTTGTAAAAAGGAGACATTTGTTCGATTCCCTGTGACCTAACAACTTCACCCAAAAAACGGATATATGATTTTGAACAGTAAGACCGGCCTAGCGGCCTTGGAGCGCTGTTCAAAATCATATATCCGTTTTTTGGCGTTTCCTGGTGGCTTTTTTATCGTTGTTTTATGACTGAAAAAACGGTTTTTCTGGCTTGAAAATATGCCCTGAATCGTATACACTGAAAGCATTAAGAAGTGGTATTTTTATGACATAAACAGCAAGTCCCCTAGGACTTGTTTTAGTTGAAAACGCTCAAATTATGGCAAAAAAGGAAGAAAAAAAAGTCTCAGCTGATGCGGTGGGAAAAGATAGTAACCGAGGCAGCGCTTCGTACGGCGCGAAGGACATTTACGTTCTCGAAGGGCTGGAGCCGGTGCGCAAACGGCCGGGCATGTATATCGGGTCCACGGGCGCGCAAGGTTTGCATCACCTGATCTGGGAGATCGTCGACAACGGCATCGACGAGGCGATGGCGGGCTTCGCAAAAAATATAACCGTCGAGCTTTTGCCGAATAATCAGGTCAGCATCACGGACGACGGGCGTGGCATTCCGGTGGATATCCATAAACAAACGAAAGTTTCGGCGCTCGAGACGGTGTTCACCGTGCTCCATGCCGGCGGAAAATTTGGCGGCGATTCCTATAAAGTTTCCGGAGGCTTGCACGGTGTCGGTGCTTCTGTGGTGAACGCGCTTTCGGAATGGTTGAAGGTTGAAGTGGAGCGTGATGGCGGTATTTATGTTCAAGAATATAAACGGGGCAAACCGCAGGGTAAGGTAAAAAAGATAGGCGCCTCCAAGAGACATGGCACCAAGGTGGTGTTCTCGCCGGACCCGGAAATTTTTTCGGAGCTGGAGTTCAGCGACAAGGTTGTCCTTGATCACTTGCGTCAGCAGGCCTATCTCACGAAGGGTGTTCGGGTGAATTTCTTCGACCGGCGCGGCAAAGTGCCGATAGCCTACGGATTTTATTTTGAAGGCGGGCTTCTATCTTTCGTAAAATACCTTGCGCGCGGGAAGAATCGTCTTCAAGAAGATATTTTTTACGTTGAAAAAGAGTATCTCGCGCAGGCGGAAGCGGGCGCGCACGGGAAAAGTCCGATGGATATCGAGGCCGCGTTCCTTTACGTGGATGACACGAAGGTGCAGGAGATGAGCTTTGCGAACAATATTTTTACGCCCGAGGGAGGTATGCACCTTACGGGGTTTAAGGCGGCGCTTACGCGCACGATCAATAACTACGCCCGTGCCGAAGGATATTTGAAAGAGAAAGAGGAGAATATGACAAGCGATGACGTGCGCGAAGGACTCGTGGCGGTCGTTTCGGTCAAGCTCCGCGAACCGCAGTTTGAGGGTCAAACCAAGGCGAAGCTCGGCAATCCGGAGGCGCGCACGGCGACCGAGGCGGTGATCAACGAGGCGATGAAGGAGTTTCTGGAAAAGCGTCCACAAGAAGCGAAGGGGATTATCGCAAAAGTCATCCTTACGTCAAAAGCACGCTTGGCTGCTAAGGCGGCGCGGGATACGGTACTCCGCAAGGGCGCGTTCGAGGGACTCACGCTTCCCGGTAAGCTCGCGGATTGTATTTCAAAGAGCGCGGCAGAGTCGGAACTTTTTATCGTCGAGGGCGATTCGGCCGGCGGTACGGCGAAGCAGGGAAGGAACCGCCAGACGCAGGCCATTCTGCCTTTACGCGGGAAGATCTTGAATGTGGAGCGGGCGCGGCTTGATAAGATGCTCGCGAACACGGAAATACGCGCGCTTGTCGTGGCGATCGGTACGGCGATCGGCGAAGAATTCTCGATAGAAAAATTGCGCTATCACAAGATCGTCATCATGACCGATGCCGACGTCGACGGTGCGCACATTCGCACGTTGCTCCTTACGCTCTTCTATCGTTACTTCCGCCCCGTCGTGGATGGTGGTTACATTTATATCGCCCAACCGCCACTCTATAAGATTCAATCCGGTAAAACAATTGAGTATGCATACTCGGATGACGAAAAAGAGAAGATCATCGCGGAAATAACGAAAAATAAATTGCAGGCTGCGAAAAACAAGCCGGCGAAAGGTGCTAAGAAAGAAGAGAAGGTTGAGATCGTGGTCGCGGAAGGCGATGCGGGAGAAACGGCGGAAAGCGAGGGAAGCGAAAAGAAGGTCACGATCGATGTGCAGCGTTATAAAGGTCTTGGAGAAATGAGCGAGAAGCAGCTCTGGGAGACGACGATGGACCCGGAGCGTCGGCTCATGAAGCAGGTTACGGTTGATGACGCCGAAATGGCCAATAAGTTATTTGATGTCCTCATGGGCGACGCGGTGGAGCCACGCAAAAATTTCATCCAGTCGCACGCCGCCATGGTGGAGAATTTGGATGTCTAAGGAGGGCATGGACCAACCTTTCATCGACTGGGCCAAAGAAAAATTAGGCCATGATATCGTTGCGAGCAGAGAACGGCACGGCGATCAAAGCACAGTCTATCAACTGGCGTCCCAGGAAGAAAATTATTTTCTCAAAATTGGATCTGGCCTGGAGAAGGAACGCGAAAGATTGGAATGGGCAATCGGAAAGCTGCCGGTTCCTCGCATGGTGGGATTTACCCATATTGGTGATCGGGATGCGCTTCTCCTGTCCGCGATTGAAGGTGAAAATCTGGCAAAACTTTGTAAGAAGTGGCCCGCGGAAAAAATCGTGAATAAGCTGGCCGAAGTATTGCGTCGTTTCCATGATACCGGCACAAAAGATTGTCCTTTCGGAACGCCCGGCCCGGGCAAGGTCTTAGTGCACGGTGACGCTTGTCTACCAAATTTTATCTTCAATGAAGATGAATTTTCCGGATATATTGATCTGGGAGATATGCGCATAGATAACGCAGAGGTTGATTTTGCCGCCGCCGTTTGGAGTTTGCAATATAATCTTGGCCCCGGGCATGGCATGAGCTTTCTTAAGAAATATGGGGTTAAAAATGCGACCAAAGAGCTAGCCGAAGATCTGAGGTTAAAGTACGAAAAGATGCAGAAAGCATGGGGTTTGACCTGAATCTTCAAAAGGCATGGATCTGGTTTTTACTAAGGCGACGCTGTGGAGCCGCGCAAGAATTTCATCCAGTCGCACGCTGCGATGGTCGAGAATTTGGATGTGTAAAGGGCGCTCGGCTTTCCTTTCCTGAACCCGCTCCAGCCGCGGCATATCATATATCGCTCCGTTGAAATTTGCCGACGAAATTCCGTGCACGTCGAAGACTCCGGCCGGAATGATTCGTACCCGGCCAAATTTCAACTTCGCTCATTGATATGCACGCGGCTTCCGCTCAGGTTCAGGAAAGGAAAGCCTCGCGCCTAGGTTCAAATCTCATCTATTGTCATTCTGAGCGAAGCGAAGAATCTTTTCTTTCTGTCATTCCCGCGAAGGCGGGAATCCAGGATTTATGAATCGGTTATAATTATCTGCATGAGACATGCATTTATCACCGGCATACCTACGGCAGGGAAAAGTCATCTGGCAAAGAAGATTTCCGAATCCCTTGGTATGTCCTTTATAAAAATCGACGATTGGCGGGATGAACTTCAGAGAGATCCAATATTGAAAGAATGGGTAGATTTCTTTCGGAATAAAAACGAAGAGGAATATTGGCAGATCACATCCCCCGATCAGGAATGGGAAGATCTGAGGAATCAGTCGGAGGCGTTATGGCCCGCGATACTTAAAAAGATCAAAGAGACTCAGTATCTGGATCGGCCTACGATATTCGAAGGGGTGAATATATTGCCGCACTTGGCGCATCGGGATCTGGACTTTCCAGGCATCGTCATGCTCGGAGATTCATTCGAAGTGGTTTTGGAGCGTAACAAACAGGAACCGCGTTGGGGTAGTACTGATGAATTGATAAGAAAAGAAGCCGAAGCGTTTTGGAATTGGGAAAGACCTCGTTATGCGGCAGAAGCTGGAAAATATGGTTTCAAAGTATTTAGCGATCCTAGCGCAGCAGAAAAGGAACTGACAATTTTGCTGACTGTCTAGCGGTTTTCGCGGGAACGACAGAAAAAAATCGGGGAGGGTTTCTTTTCCGGAAGATCATTGTTTTCCGCGAACGAAACGCTTGTTCCGTGAGACCGTGAGTTTAAGTCCCGCAGGACAGACATCTTCCTTTGAGTCTTCGTCTCGCGGTGCGTCTGCGGGATATTTTAAGCATTATGCCGATCCATCTCAGCGGGGAGGGAAATGATGCCGATTTCCAGCGTGTCCGCCAAATATGCGAACTCGTTTCCGCGACGTTTCTCGCGTTGTTGCAGTGCGGGCAGGCGATAACGAGAGTTTTCGTTTTCCCATCACCGTTTTTTCGCGGACCCATAAACGCGGAAGTAGAATGATCGATCGTAGGATAATCGTCGGGCATCGCTTTAAAACCGTTTCTTCCGTAATCGGGATAGAGGCGTAACGGTCTGTGGCACCAATGGCAGCGCGGGTCTTCGCGCATCATCTTTTCCCTTCGCTTTCGGAAATACCCCGGATATGGCATAGGTTTATGTTACCGATCGCACATTAAAAAATTATTAAATAAGATTTGACTTTGATTTCTGGCGTTGTACCATGAACCACGAAGGTCAGCGTCCTGTTGCTGCGGGGCGAAAAATCTTTGAACTGGCATGGAAATAGCTCCTCAGGGAGCTATTTTCGTCTTTTAAGAATTTTTTAATGATGTTCTTGTTATTCTGACGGCGCCTGTGTAGTGGGCTCTTCGTCTAACGGCAGGATACTGACCTTGCCAGTTCAGAGATACGGGTCCGAATCCCGCAGGGTCCACTACGCGGGCAGGAAAAAGCAACTTGCATTTCCCGCCGGTTTTTGCTATAAATTACAAATCATTCATGAAGTGGATCAAGAAATTTTTCAGTGAATCGTGGACGGAATTGCGGCACGTCAACTGGCCAAGTCGGCAGGAAGCAATTCGGCTCACGAGTATTGTGATCGGGATGTCCATTGGACTCGCCGTTTTTTTGGGTATTTTTGATTATCTTTTTTCGACCGCTTTAAAATCAGCCATTGCTCCATAAAACGTAAATTCCATGGCATCGAAACATAGCATTTTGCCCGAAGGGGCGCAGGCAGAAAAAACAAAACTGCGGCAGTGGTATGCCGTGCAGACGTATTCGGGTTACGAAGAGGCGGTTGCGCGATATTTGAAACAACGTGTCGAATCGCTCGCCATGGGTGATAAAATATTTAACATCTTGGTTCCGAAAGAAAAAAAGATCAAAGTGAAGGGCGGTCGTCGCTCGACCATCGAAGAAAAGATCTATCCGGGCTACGTGCTCGTGGAAATGATCCTTACGGAAGATTCGTGGTACGTGGTTCGGAACACGCCGCGCGTGACGGGTTTTGTTGGTCCCGATAATACGACGCCGACGCCTTTGTCCCGCGAGGAAGTTGATTCGCTCTTGGCGCGGTCGGATAACCGCGAAGAGAAGATGACGATCGATCTTCAGGTGGGAGACCTCGTGAAAATAACCGACGGGCCGTTCAAAGATTACGATGGCAAAGTTGCGGAAGTGAACGAGGAGCGGGGAAGCGTGAAAGTGCTCGTTCCGATCTTCGGACGGGATACGGCCGTGGAACTTGACTCCCTGCAGGTAAAAAAGGTATAAACTACCCAACATGACCCAGTGTTTTTTCTGCTCACAAAACTTAAACGACATCGATTATAAAGAGGTGGACCTTCTCCGCCGCTTTGTTTCGAGCCAGGCGAAGATCATCGATCCGCGGCACACGAGCATCTGCGCGAAGCACCAGCGTAAGCTGGCGCAAGCGATCAAGCGAGCGCGTTTTATGGCGCTCCTGCCGTACGTAAGGAAATAGCATAAAAAATACCTTGTCGTGCAAGGTATTTTTTATGCGCCCCCGACCCTATCACGGATAGTCCGGCGAAGCTCCGCCTTCGGGGCCGCTAGGATAGCGTCCTTTTCTTATCCGATTTTCCTCTTCTTCTTTCTTGTAATCATCCAATTCTTTTACGAGCTTGGGCTCGATCTCATGGTGGGCTTCATATTCAACAGTGCCAGGCTTGTCATACAAAGTGTCTTTGTAGGTTTCATTGAGAGGTTTACGATTGCGCAGCGCATTGGTCAAAACAAAAACCCCATCCCTAATTCCTTGAAGATCATGGCTGAGAGGTTTTTCTTCCCATTGCTTTCCGTGTGAAGCTTCCGAGACGAAATTTTCCACCAATTCGTCACGATCGGATTCCCTTGCGCCATATCCCAGTTCTGGATACGGAATGTACATGGTGTTTGTGACGGGATCATAGCTGGCCCTGTCTATATTGGTTCTCAACATGACCGATAAAGGGTCGGCCTTCGAAAAATCCTCAAAACGGATTTCTGGATTACCTGCTACTTCTTCTATTGCCCAAAGAGTCTGATAGAGATTTTCGCTATGCTCGTAACGGCTGGGAACGACCCTGTCTAATTCGCCGTCACGATAGTTATCGCGCAAACCATATTTCCTATATATTTCGTGGCTCAATGTGTCCCACGCATTCGACAATTGGACGCCGCTCATATTTTCCAAACCATGGGGAACTGCAAGGCCGGTATTGCGGGCAACTCTTTGTATCCACATCACTTCAAAGGTTAGTTTATCTTTTTTAGGCAGGTCTCCTTCTCCGGTAAGATAATTCAAGATATCTGTTGTTTCCCGATCTTGATGGTGGAATATCAATCCGCCATGGTCGTCAGTTTTTTCGTCGACGGTATAGCGCGTAAGCTTGTGGTCGGTGATATCTGCCGCGAGGACAAGAGAAGTAAGCAGGGCAGTATATTCCGCGGTCTTTGCGATTTGCCTACCGAGCTTTCTCGCGCGCTCACGGAGTGTCGTTGTTTGTTCGCGCCGTTCGGGATGTTTTTCTGCTATCGTTTTCGCCGCTTGGTTGATTCGATCGGTTCTCTTGAGAGCTTCCCGTGTTTCGTTCCGCAAAGACCCATCAAGTTCCCCGACGATCGGCATCTCGGAGAACTCTTTCTCTGCGCCGGAAGGACTATCCGGTATTTCATTCGGATTTTTCATCGTGCGTGGCTTGTTCCGAGCCGTTCTTTTCTTCGCCGGCCAATTTTGATAGCGAGCTTTCCAGGTCTGCGACTTGGCGATCAATGGCGGCGACGTAGTTTCGAATAAGACTGCGGAGTTTTTGATGGTCTTGATTCACGGAATTATTCCCAGCTTACCATCAGCGTCATATAAATCAAATCCGGCCTTGACCGATATTATCTTTCTCGCCCGCCTGCGATGATTATGATAAAATGAAGCATGCTTTCCGATGAGATAAAATCTTTTTTTCACGGCGATGTGGCGACGGATGACGCATCGCTTACGGCCGCAAGCCGCGATTACTCCTTGTTTAAAGTGCGGCCGGAGGTCGTCGTTTTTCCAAAGGACGTCGAGGACGTCAAGAACCTCGTAAAATTCGTCACGGATAAAAAGTTAAAAGGCGAGAACGTTTCACTGACCGGCCGGTCGGCGGGAACGGACATGACGGGCGGGCCGCTCAGCCAAAGCATCGTCGTTTCGTTCACGAAATATTTTAACCACATCATCGAGATTGGTAGCGATGAAACAAAAGTTGAGCCTGGCGTATATTTCCGTGACCTTGAAAAAGAACTGATCCCGAAAGGGTTGCTCTATCCGCCATATCCGGCATCGAAAGACCTTTGCGCGATCGGTGGTATCGTGAACAACAATTCCGGTGGCGAGAAAACGCTCGCGTACGGGAAGACGGAAGATTACGTCCGCGCACTGAAGATCGTCATGAGCGACGGCGAAGAGCATACGCTCTGGCCGCTTTCGGGAGAAATGCTCACGGCGAAACTTGCTGAACAGAATTTTGAAGGAGAGATTTTCCGAAAACTATACAAGCTCATCGATGATAATTACGATATCATTAAGGCCGCCAAGCCCGACGTGTCCAAGAATTCCGCAGGATATTATTTATGGAACGTGTGGGACAGAAAAACTGGCGTGTTCGATATCACAAAACTGATCGTCGGTTCGCAGGGAACGTTCGGGCTTCTTACGGAAGCGAAGCTCGGGCTCGTGCCGGCAAAAAAACATTCCCGCATGGCCGTCGTGTTCCTGAAGGATCTCCGTTGGGCATCCGACCTCGTGGAAGACGTTCTGAAATTCCATCCGGAAAGCATCGAATCGTACGACGACCGGACGATTGCGATCGCCGTGAAGCTTTGGCGGCAGGTCCTCCGTTCCATGAAGGGGAATATTTTCGCGCTCGCGTGGCAATTTTTACCCGAAACGGCAATGGTCTTTTTGGGCGGCATGCCGAAAATGATCATGCTTGTTGAGCTCGCGGGGAACGATGAAAAGGACCTCGCGGCGAGGATCGGCGAGCTTCGTGCGGATATTGTGAAGTTTTCTTCGGCGCACGCAGGGGTTCGCGTGCGCGTATTGAAGAACGAGAAAGAGGAACAAAAATATTGGACCATCCGCCGCGAAAGTTTCGCGCTGCTCCATAACAATACGACCGGAAAAGATACGGCACCGTTCATCGATGATTTCATCGTGAAGCCGGAATATTTACCGGAGATCTTGCCGAAAGTGAACGCGACGCTCGATCAATATAAAAAAGATATGATATACACGATCTCGGGACATCCCGGCAACGGAAACTTCCATATCATTCCCTTGATGGACCTGAAGAACGAGCGGGTTCGCGCGCTGATACCAGAGATCGCCGAAAAGGTCTATCGGTTGGTGTTCCAGTATCACGGTTCCATCACGGCGGAGCATAATGACGGGCTGATCAGGACGCCGTACCTTAAAGAAATGTATGGACCCAAGATTTTAGCGCTCTTTGCCGAGGTCAAAGAGATCTTTGATCCGCAGGATATCTTCAATCCTGGTAAAAAAGTGAATGGCGATTTGCAATATAGTTTCGACCATATCACCTCGACACAATAGCCGGGGGATAATTTTGACAACCGCCGGTCCACCGTCTATCCTCGGGGTAGGAGGTTGTCATGATGAGACGACAGCATGTTCATTTCCTTTTTGCGGTCCTTGGCCTTCTGGAAACGGATCACAAGCGATATATCGGGCGGCTTCTCGACCAGAAGGTTATTGATCGCGCGCTTCGCGACATGTTCCAACGCGAACTTTTTCCGGAGTGGTTTCAGGAGGAATTCAGCTACGATCCGCTCTATGTGATCATGAGCGGGCTCCGGGAATGTTTTTCTCAGGCTGCCGCGGACCTGCTCGTTCGCCTGGATGGTTCTGATTTCAAATATCACCTCGAGCTGTCCGAAGATGAAGCGCTCCGCCTGACGGACGATATTCCAATCGAGCGTTCTACGGCTCAAGCGCTTGCCAAGGAATTGGACATCCTCATTCGGGAATACGAATCGCTCCGCACCTAGCGGAGCGATTACCTTATTGAAGCGGCGGCAATCCTATAGTAGGATTGTGACAATGGCCACGTGGCGAAGTAGTAACGCAGCGGTCTGCAAAACCGCGATGCACGGGTGCAAATCCCGTCGTGGCCTCAGGTTCTCGTTTCGGAAATAGGCGATGAATTCTTGCGGCTATTTTCGGCTCCGAGACGCAAATTTCTCCTCAAAATACTGTTCCAGTATTCCATCGTCGAAGTTTGCGTCTTTCGCTCGAAAATATCTCACAATAATCCTATCGCCTATTTCCGAAACGAGAACTAAATGATAATGTAAAAGTCACAAGCACAAATGCCCGGGTGGCGGAATGGTTTACGCAGAGGACTTAAAATCCTTGACCCGAAAGGGTTTGTGGGTCCGAATCCCACCCCGGGCACCAGCGATACAAAAGCGGAATGATTCATCGTTCCGCTTTTGTATCGCCTGATATCGAGTGGGATTCGGACAGTGGAGGGGGTCGGGGAACCGCAGTCGGTTCCCCGTGTCGGAGAGTATTGAGAACCGAGGGTTCTCAAAAAATGGCGCGAAGCGACATTTTGTCCGATTTCCCACCCCGGGCACTGCTTCGCTAAAGTTACGCAGTGCGAGCACGAAAAATTATATGAAAACAATTTCAACGATTCGCGATAAGGATCTCGGACTCGACTTTCTCGACTCGTCCGTTTATCAAGAGCGCGAAGCGGCTCGGGCCGTCGTGTTCGATAATGAAAAGAAAATCGCGCTTCTCCATGTGACGAAACTTCACTATCACAAACTTCCCGGTGGCGGAATAGAAAAAGGAGAAAGCGTGGAAGATGCTTTACGGAGGGAGCTATCGGAAGAGATTGGTTGTTCCGCCGGAAACGTTCGAGAACTTGGGATCGTCGAAGAATTTCGAAATAAATTTTCACTGCATCAACTTTCTTATTGTTTTCTCGGGGATCTCATCGGAGAGAAGGGTGTTCCGCATCTCGAGGAAGACGAGATCGCTCACGGATTTGAAACCGTATGGCTTCACATCGAAGACGCCATAAAAGTTTTAGAGAGCGAAACGAACATCGAAGATTACGAGGGGAAATTTGTGCAAAAGCGGGATCTCGCTTTTCTTAGGCAAGCAGGTCGGCTCGGAATTTGACCCTATTATTTATAAGGGATGGAGCTTTCTAACTCGCCGGAATAATAGAACTCATATCCGAGCGAGCCGAACGTATAGGTCGTTCCGCCGATCGTGATGACGGTTCCGCCGACTTGGGGGTTTGCGTTTGGACGCGAACCGGCGAAGCCGAGATTATAGAGCGTGCTTATGATCTCGGGACGGCTTGAGATATCAAATCCTGCTTTCGCCCATTGCGCTTCCACCTCTTTAATGAAAAGCGCGGCGTAGAGATATGCGTAATAGTGATCGTGTTCGTCCGTGATACGGGCATATCGTTCAGCATCATGGTCTTGTGAGGTGAAATCAAGGAGGTGAACATACGCCGGACCGGGATAATATTCTGAGAATGGATCGGTTAGATTTTTTTCCACGGCAATCGCCGTTTCGGTTTTAATGCCGGCAACACCAAGGGAGAATTGTGTTTCGCTTCCCAGGATATTGAGCGGCGCGAAAGCGGATTTATAAAGTTCACGTTCACTATTATAGAGGCGCAATTGTTCGCCAATGAGCTGAGCAGCAATCAGGCGCGGTTCGACGCCGGTTTCAGAGGCGACTCGACCGATTATCGGCGCGTCTTTTGCGATTGCCTGGGAAAGCGTTGCCCATTCGGAAGTGTTGATCCATGGATAGACGCTCGTCGTTTCCGGAGAAGAAGTCGTGGTCGTGCTCGAAACATTTATTGCAATCGGCACATTGAGCCAGTCCGTATCGCAGGCGAAAAAATTATCAGAGAGCGGTGTTCCTGTGGCAAGATGTTCTCCGACGCTTTCCACCATGCGAAGCGCGAGATCGGGAGAACCGGTTTCGCGGTAAGCCACGAGGATGCGTCCGGCGTCCGCGGGAGATTCTTTTTCCATAGCAAATAATTTGCACCAGAGCGCGAGCTCTCCGAACGACGCCGTGCTGCTGGCGGTCTCAGGACGAAGGGAATCATTATTTTTTTGCGCCATATCGGCGAAGTAGCGATCATTGAGATCGATCGCGCCAGGGACATTCGTCAGGCGAAAGCGTACCGCAAAGTATCCTGCGGTGAGCACGAGGCCGACGACGGCAAAAAGATAAAGCAACACACGGAACACAAAAGACGTCGCGCGGTATATTCTGCCGTGGTGCTTAGAATTTGTATTCTCTTCATTTCCTCCGGGCATATTGAGGATATTCTAATTCATTCTTGTGAGCATTGAAAATGTGCCGTCGTTCGGGTACACTCACAAAGTATTCAGCAATGCTTGGAGGCGTGGCTGAGCGGTCTATAGCGGCTTCCTGCTAAGAAGTCGTCCTCGAAAGGGGACCGAAGGTTCGAATCCTTCCGCCTCCGCAGTGTAGAATTGAGTATCGTACCAACCGAGAGGCCTTTTAAGATGGATCCTGAAAAGATACAAAAACACCTTAATGTTTTCCACAATCTCCTTATTGATATCTTAAGGCGAAGAGAGCTGTTTCGCATTTTCGAGGAAAACTTAAAAGGCAAAGCAACCGAGGATGTAGTTAAGAAGAATTGGTTTATATCTTTTTATATTACAGACTACGCCAGAGCACAGGCGACTGATTTAAGAAAATTTTTTGAAACCGATGAAGCTTCTTATAAAATAAAATCCTTAACGGACCATCTTGGAGATAAGGGAATAGCAGGAGTACACAAAAAGATTTTTGAACATTGGAAAGAGAAATTTGAGAAGCCGGCAAATAAACTAATTATGCACATTGACCAAGGCTCGGAAGGAATTCCGACTGTCTTTAAAAAACAGGAAATTGACCAATTAATAAACGATACAAATACCTTTTTCGATAGCATAGTTAATGCGTTCGGAAAGCAGGATAAAATTGTTTTTGACAAAAAATACAGAGATCAAAACGATAATTTTTTGTCCGCAGAGGCCAAAAGGGAGTTTGCTGAGTATTTAAAAATAATTTGCTCCTAGCTTTCAAGCTGTATCAGGCTAAAATTAAAACATGACCAGAAATATTATTCTCTACGGCGTTCCGGGTTCTGGCAAAACATCACTTGCTCGCGCATTGAGTGAGTCATTAAAACTTCCACATCTCGAAGCGGATGAGGTCAGAAGAATTGGCAAACAGGGCAAGTCCCCCACTGCTAATCCATTCTTCTTCCTACCGACGACCGAAGCATATCAAGCTTTTGGGGCTCGCACTTCTGAAAATGTTATACAAGGGCTGCTCGAAGTCCGTAATGCTTATAAAGATTTAGTGATCAAAGAAATCGACACGTATAAAGAAGGATGTATTGCCGAAGCTGCTTTTCTCGACCCTGTCTCTTTGAAAAATAAAGGGTTGGTAATATTAATCACCGTGCCGGACGAGAAAAAACATCGGCAGCAATTTTTAGAACATCGTACGGAAGATGCATTCACAAATGGACAATTTGAAAACGCCAGGCTCATCCAAGATTCCTTAATAAAAGAAGCGAAAGAATTGAACATCTCTACCATTGAAAATATCTTGGATTTGAAATTTTTAATTGAAAATATGAAAGCGCTGGTGCCTGCAAATTAGACCCCAACCTTGACGCCTCATTTTTAAAATTTGTCCGACCCCTAAAGGACCCTTGTGCTGTTTGCGCAGGGAGAGTTCTAAACCTCCCCACACCGCAATCCTAAAAAGCATACTCCTTACGAGTATGCTTTTTAGGATTATGATGATGGAAGGATGAGAACCCTTTAGGGTTCGGGAATCGGCAGCGAGGAGAGAATGAAAGATTCACTTGCATTTTCGACGAGCGAACCGATTCGGCGCATTGTAATGCGCCCATCCTTCCGCCTCTTTTTAATATAACTCCGCCCGTTAATGCATCGGTTCGAGAGACCTTGAGGTCCATGGCGGCAGGACAACCTATAGAGCCAGTTCCAAAATTTAAGAATTAAACTATAATCCAAGTATTATGAACTTCAACATCCCATCTTCTATGAATCCATCCGAAAGGCCAGAAGCAAGAGAAGCAAGAGAAGATCTCCCCTCCGAGATTAATCTCTACGTTGTAGAGCAAACAAAAACTCATGAAGATGCGGTTACCGAAAGGGGCTCTGGTTATAGTTCAGAATTGAAAGCCCCACAGAGGGAATCGAATTATTTTTGGGAAGGCGAGCTGCAGCCATCGGAGTTCGAAAGGAAAAACCCCAACCCACAGAAAGGAATTGGCAAAAGCAGTATGTCCCAGGGCGACATTGAAAAGCTGGCTCAGGGTTTTGCATACAACTATCGCGAGAGACAAAATCCTGATCTGAGCGCCAGGGGTGAGTCCTCATATTTTCTGAAATTCAATCCATCTCCAGAAACCCTCAGGGGACTTAGAGAAAAATATGGCGAAGGTGTGGTTGTGAGGGGATTTAATGTCGACGAACAGCGACGTTTCGATGCTGCATTTCGTGAAGCGAATGCGGCAGCTCAAAGAGAGAAAATGGCAAAAGGCGAGATAGCAAAGCCGAAAGCTGAGCAAGAAACGCTTTCCGAAGAAGAACAAAGACTGGAGCATCTCAAAAAGAGGGCCAAAGAAAAACCGAATGCGCCATTTATCCGAGTGAAGGGAAAGGGATTTTATGAAGTTCCCGCTTGGGTTGTAGTTGAAATGAGTGAACCGGGTGTGGGACTGGGGAGTCCTATTGGATTGGGATTTGCATCAAAAGCTTTTAAATATCTCGGCGAGCAAGGAATCATCAGCAAGGAACCTTATAAGGAATGGCAGCTTGTGAGGTGGGCCGGAAATGCTAGCGAAGCCGTTGATCTAGTCGAACAAGAAAGAAAATCTCGAAGACCCTAAGCGCACCAGTGACCTTCCGCCTCCGCGAATGAAAAATGGGTAGCTCGTTGTGACTACCCATTTTTATTTTGAGATGAGAAATCTGATTTTGCTAGGACAGTGCAGAATAAGTTATAATTGAGTCCATATGATCGAGGTGCATAATCTTACGAAGAAGTTCGGTGATTTTACGGCGGTAGATGACGTATCATTCAATGTTGCTGACGGAGAGGTATTCGCCTTTCTCGGTCCAAACGGTGCAGGGAAAACGACGACGGTCAAAATGCTCACGACGCTTTTGCATCCTACGGCGGGAAGGATCCTGCTCGACAATGTCGATCCCGTAATGGATCCGGAACTTGCGCGACGGCAATTCGGGATAGTATTTCAAGATCCGAGCTTAGATGATGATCTCACCGCGTGGGAAAATATGGATTTGCACGGCGTGCTCTATGATGTGCCGGATGATCTGCGGAGGAAAAAGTGCGAGGAGCTCCTGAAATACGTCGATCTTTGGGACCGCAAAGACAACCTGGTCAAAGAATTCTCCGGAGGTATGAAACGGCGGCTCGAGATCGCGCGCGGGCTTTTGCATGAACCAAAGATCCTTTTTCTTGATGAACCGACAACCGGGCTTGATCCTCAAACGAGGAATCTTTTATGGGATCGCCTCCAGGAACTGAACAAGACCGAGAAAATGACCATCTTCCTTACGACGCACTATATGGATGAGGCCGAGCGAATGGCGACGCACATTGCCATCATGGACCATGGCAAGATCATCGCGACAGGGACGCCGGATTCCCTAAAAAAACAGACAAATACCGACTCGATTGAAGCTGCGTTTCTCGCGCTCACCGGCAGGCATATCCGCGAAGAAGAGGGTGGAGCAGGAGACCGTACCAGGAGTATGGGTCGCGTGTGGCAAGGCGGAGGAAGGAGATAGCAACGAAAATCAATGAAAAAGATCTACTATCTCTGGCTTCGACAAATTAAAAAATACTTGCGTTCCACGCCGCGCCTGCTTGGTTTACTCGCCCAGCCGATCATATTCCTCGTCATGTTCGGTTACGGTTTCGGCAATTCGTTCGGCGGGGGGGGTGGCAACTATCTTGATTATCTCGCGCCGGGCATCATCGGCATGAGCATCATCTTTACCGCCATTTTCTCCGGGCTGGAGGTCATTTGGGATAAGCAGTTCGGATTTTTGAAAGAGACGCTCGTGGCACCCATGCCCCGCACCGATGTCATGATCGGAAGGACGATCGGTACGGCGACGGCCGCCACCATGCAGGGTATTGTGGTGCTGATCATCTCGTTCTTCTTTGGATTCCGGCCGGTCAGTGTCGCCGCGATCATTCCCGCCATACTCATCATGTTCCTGATCTCACTCACGTTCTCCGCGCTCGGTACGGTCATCGGTTCAGTTCTGGATGATATGCAGGCATTCCCGATCATTATAAATTTTTTGATCCAGCCGATGTTTTTTCTGTCGGGCGCGCTTTTCACCTTGCAAGGATTGCCGGGTTGGCTGTCTTTCATCTCCCGTATCGATCCTCTGACCTACGGCGTTGATGCTTTGCGCGTTCTCCTCGCCGATATCGGCCACACCGATCTGGGGCTGGGGATCGACATCATCGTTCTTTCGGCCACGTCGCTTCTCTTCGTATTGCTCGGCGGCTACTTTTTCAATAAAATTGAAGCGTAACAAGATTCGTTATATACTATAAACCAATAATTTCATGAAACAGTTTTTCATCGGAAACCTCAAACTCATCATCGCGGTCGTCGTTGTTGTGGGAGGCGGCGGTTTTGTGTGGTGGTACGTTGCTTCGAACGCGGCACCTGCGGTCGGTTCGTATACGGTTACAAGAGGCAACGTGGTGGCGGCACTTGATGAACCCGGAACGGTCGTTGCGGAAAACAAGACCGATCTTTCTTTCCAGGAAGCGGGACAAATAGCGCATGTGTACGTAAAGGAAGGTGACGTGGTGGGCACGGGAGACGCAATCGCGAACCTTGATAGCGCTGCCCTGCAGGCGAACGTTCAAGAAGCGAGCGCGGCGGTTGCCGCGGCGCAAGCGAAGCTCGATGCGCTCCGGACCGGAGCGACGTCGCAGGAGGTTGCCGTATCGGAGACCGGACTTGCGGCCGCGGGACAAGCGCTTGCGAACACCTATGCGGGCGCGCCGAATGTCCTGAACGACGCATACGCAAAATCGAACGACGCGGTCCATAATCAGATCGCCGCATTTTTTCCGATCCAGGGAGGGAACAATCCCCAGCTCACCTTCAGCGTGAACAACTCGCAGGTGTTGAACAACATCAATAGCTCGTGGCTTTCCGTGGGAGCAGGTCTCGGAACGTGGCAAGCTGAACTTGCGAGCACGACGCCGAGCTCAAGCAACGGCGCTCTCGACGCGGCGCTCACGAGCGCATCGGGTTATCTTTTGCAGGTACAGGGACTCATGAATACGGCTCTTGCGGCGCTTACTGACGAAGTAAATCTTTCAGCATCGACGGTTGCCGCATACAAAGTTTCGGCGACCACGGGATTGAACGAAGTGAACGCGGCAATTACGGAAGTGAATTCAACGGAACAGGCTATCGCGTCAGAGAAGGCTGCCGTCGCGCAAGCGCAGGCGGGATTGAACCTCACGACCGCGAGCTCAACGCCCCAAACCATCGAAGAACAACAAGCTGCTGTCGCGCAGGCGCAGGCCGCGCTTGCCGCAGCGCAAGTTGCTCTGGACAACGCATCGCTCAATGCGCCGTTTTCCGGCACGGTCCAAAATCTTACCGCGCAGGTTGGCCAAGTGGTCGCGCCCGGGACTCCGGTGCTTTCGCTCGTGAACAACGGCGGACTGAAGATAGAGACCTATGCTTCCGAAGCCGACGTCGCGAAAATAAAAGTGCATGATGCAGCAAATGTCACCCTCGATGCGTTCGGCACCGCCACGACGTTTCCGGCGACGGTAACGACCGTGGACAGCGCGGAGACGCAGGTGAACGGCGTGCCGTCGTATCTTGTCACACTACACTTCACACAACCTGAACCGCAGGTGAAAGACGGTATGACGGGCAATGTTCATATTGTTCTCGCCGAAGACGACAATGTGATCACGGTGCCGAGTGGTCTCGTGCTCACTGAGGGGAATCAATATTTTGTGGTCGTGAAAACCGCTACCGGAACCGAGCAAAAGCAGGTAACGGTGGGTCTCGTCGGGGACGGCGGCATGACAGAGATCGTGTCGGGCGTGAGCGTTGGCGACACGCTCGTAAATTTCTAATCTATTTTATCCATGGCTGATGAAGAACTGAAAATTGAACAGAGGAAAAAGACCACGCGTCGTTCTGCCGCGATCATAATTTTGGGCATCGTCATCGTCCTTGCCGTGATTGGTGGCGGGATCTACTGGTATGTTTCGTCACGGTCGGTCTATATCGACCAGTCGGTCATTCAGGCGCCGGTCATCAATCTATCGCCAATAACCTCCGGCCCTTTGCAGGCGGTCTTTGTGAACGTCGGTGACCTCGTGACCGCGAATCAGCCGATCGCGCGCGTTGGAGGTGAGATCGTGGAATCGAAAACGAGCGGCGAGATCGTATCGGTTGATAAAAATATCGGTGAGCTGGAAAATCCCGGACAGGCGATCGTAGCGACGATGGTGGATCCGACCCAGCTCCGCGTCGTGGGTCATTTGGATGAGAATAAAGGACTCGACAAGGTGCAGGTGGGGGACGTGGCGAAATTTACCGTGGATACGTTCAGCTCGAATACGTATTACGGCGTCGTGGATGAGATCGGCCAGACCTCACAGGTGAGCGTGACCTCGAATATCTTCAACCAGCGCCCCGTGAACGAATTCAACGTATACGTACGTTTCGATCCCACGAAATATCCCGAGCTCAAAAATGGCATGTCGGCCCGCATCTGGGTGTATGTGAAATAAAGTTTTTGAATTATGGATGTTGATCGAAACTCCCGCGGAAACGGGAGTTTTTGGGCTTAAGAGAGGAGGGATTTTTTGTCGCGCGCGATCACCTAAGACGCGTCAGCGAAATTGACAATGCTAATAAATTATGCTATTAATAACCCGCGCATTATATGGCGCGTTCTTTGAAAAATGAGCCTTATTTCGGTGGATGGCGCTCCTTATGTCAGCGGCAGATTGCTGGTTTACGGAGTGCTGTCCATAGAAATATGGCAGTGGATATGAATTCTGTAATAGAGGGGGATGTATGATTCTGTTTCTGATGTTGCTCGTGTGGCTCGTCCTTTCGCTTCCGCCGTTCGTTTCTGCGATACGGAAGATGAGTGCGGCAGATTCCGACGACGAAACAGCGAAGGCCGGATGGGCCATCGTGAGAGCATCGATGTGGGCGGTTTTCGTCCTCGTCGGTCTCTGGTTTACAACCTGGCTGTTCGATTTGCGCGTCGACTCTTTGTGGTTCGCGGATCTCGGCTACAGTAACCGGTTTTGGCAGCAGTTCAATACGGAGCTCGCCTTGTTTTGGGGAGGATTTATCCTTATTGGTTGCTTCTGGCTGGTCAATGTTCAGGTCATGCTTCGGCTGGCGAAGAAAATCTACGATGAGATACCCTCTTGGGTTTCGTCGATTGCTCGCGCTACCGCGGTTGTGCCCGCTCTGCTTTTTGGGTTTGCCGCGAAGACGTATTGGCTGGACGTGTTGTCGTTCTTGAATCGGCAGCCGTTCGGAAAGACCGATCCGGTTTTCGGGAAGGATATTTCGTTTTACGTCTTTACCGCGCCACTCGTCCGTTCCTCGGTCCATCTGACGGAGTTGGCTGTATTGATGGCAATAGTCGTTGCGATCATCGTATATCTTAAGATCGTGAACGGCGACTACCCGCGAGAGAAGGAGCAGCAGGCGAGGTTCAACTTCGTCGTCTCTCATCTTTCCGCGCTTGGCATTATCTGGTTCGCGGCGAATCTCATCGGCACTTTCATGGCACGATACGAGATCCTTTACTCGACCCATGGCAATGTTTATGGTGCCGGGTTTACGGATATCTTCTGGCAGCTGCCTGGCTACTGGGCATACATGGTGGCTCTCGTGATCTGTATCGGCTTTTTGGGCATTGCCATCATCTCCAAGTCCTATCAACATACGCTACGTAACGCCGGCATCGGGCTCGGCGGCGCGGTCGTTGTTTGGCTCTTGGGAGTGGCGATCGCTCCGGAAGTGGTGCAGTGGACGTACGTGCGCCCCAACGAACTTCAATTGGAACAGCCATACATCCAGCGCGAGATCGATTTCACGCGCGCCGGCTACGGCCTCGACAAAGTGGCGCAGATCGACTTTCCCGTGAAGGACGGACTGACCCCGGCGAATCTTTCCCAGGATTCAGAAACTCTGGAGAGCGCTCGCATTTGGGATTGGAACGTACTTCTCTCGACCAACCATCAGACCCAGGCGTTCAAGTCGTACTATTCTTTCAGGGACGTGGACGTCGATCGGTATGAGATTGGCGGCAAGAAAGTGCAGATCATGTACTCCGGCCGCGAGCTGGACGTCGACAAACTACCCGACTCCGCGAAGACCTGGCAAAATATGCATTTGGTCTATACGCACGGTTACGCCGGCGTCGGCAACCCGGTCAACGCATTCACTTCGGAAGGACTGCCTGATTATTGGGTGAAAGATATTCCGGTCACGTCGCGCTATCCCGAACTGGCGGTCAAACAGCCGCGCATTTATTTCGGGGAAGCATCGAGCAACCACGTCTACGTGAATACCAAAATGCCGGAATACGATTACCCCGTGGGCGACAGCAATGCAACGTCGCATTACGACGGCAAAGCAGGCATTCCGCTCGGTGGTTTCTGGCAACGCTTAGCGATCGCATGGAACTTTGATGGTCTCTGGAAGACGTGGTCAGATGAACTGACCCCGGACAGCCGGATCATCTTCGACCGTGATGTCGCGACGCGTACCGAGAAGCTGGTGCCGTTCCTTCGGCCTGAATCCGACATATACCAAGTCGTTGCCGATGGGCAGCTTTGGTACATGATGGATTTCGAGACGACGACGGCATACTATCCGTATTCGTTTGCGACCGACGGGATCAATTACATTAGGAATTCCGTTAAGGCCGTGGTGAACGCCTACACGGGCGAGACGAATTTCTACGTCTTCGATCCGAACGACCCCATCATTCAGACCTACGAGAAGGTCTTCCCTGGCCTCTTCAGGCCTGCTGCGGAAATGCCGGCGTCGCTCAGAAAGCACGTTCGGTATCCGCAGGAGCTCTTGCAGATCCAGGGTGCGATCTATGCCTCGTACCACATGCAGAATTCAACGTCTTTCTACAACCGAGAAGACGTATGGGATTTTGCGAAACAATTCTCTCCGGACATCGACAAGCCCCAGGTGGTGTCACCATACTATCTCGTGATGGCGCTTCCTGGAAATCGTACCACGGAGTACATGGAGATCCTTCCGTTCACGCCGAAGTCGACCGATGACACGCACCAGCGCAACAATCTGGAGTCGTGGCTTGCGGCGCGATGCGACGGAGATCATTTTGGCGAACTCGTGCTGTACAAGTTCCCGACGACCAAACAAGTCCAGGGACCTTTACAGGTCGGCGTCAAAATGAACCAGGACAGTGAGTTGTCCAAGACGTTCACGTTATGGAACCAGCAGGGTTCCAAAGTGGTCTTGGGCGACATGCGCGTCATTCCGTTGTCCGACAACCGCATACTGGATGTGCAGGCGATCTATCTTCAGAGCAGCGGTGCCCAGATGCCTCAGCTCAAGCTCGTTGTCGCTTCGTCAGGCGAGAAGATCGTCTACGAGCCGACGTTCGAGCAAGCGCTCGGCAGTCTGGTCGGCAGCTCTGACACGATACTGCCTCCGCCTCCAGGACAGGGGAATGGCAAAGCCGTGGCGAGCAGGATCGATCCCACTCAAGATTTTCTGAATGGTTTCGACAGCTATCTACGCTTGCTTCAGGAAGGAAAATTCTCCGACTCCGGCCGCGAACTCGACGCACTACGCGAGGCGCGGGCAAGAATGAAGAACGCGGGCAAGTAGCGTTAGTAAGTACCTTTCAGCAGTAACAACTTGGCTGCAGCGGGAATTCCGCTGCAGCCAGTTTTTTTAAATTTGCTAGGCGAATCATGAGTTTACAGAAGGAGAGGAAGTAACCTTTATTAAAAAAGTTCGTTATAAATAATATGCAGATGTCACGAACATTTTCTTGGCGGAACGACGACCTGTCTAACCAAGGCGTTGTTTATGCCGTCTATCCGAATCTGATTTCTTAGGTCTTCTATCCCGGCAATTCCCATAAAAAACCCCTTGGCTAGGCAAGCCAAGGGGTTTTGTCTAGGTAGCACATTTCACAACTCAAAAGGAGAAACATCATGAAAGCTCCAACCATCCATGTCCGTCGTTCGAAATCTCATTGTATAAACCTGATGTTTTGGACGATTTTCGTCAATTATCACTTTGTTTTTCACGTGGATAGAAAAACAAATCGTCCGTCTGCGCCTGAGCCTGACATGCCGATGAGGTATGACAACTCAAAAGGTTGGACGCAGAACCAAATGTGTCGGGAGGGCGATACGGACACTCCTGTTCTCTCGTGCATATTTTTCTAGCTTCCAGCCAAGGGCCCGTTCATTTCGGGCCCCCTTATTTTTTTATTTCTGTTTCAAAAATGACTCAAACCTACTTTCTAGTAATAGAAGAAAAATGCCACGGCCATGATGACGTAAGCACTGAGCAGCTGCACGCCTTCAAGCCAATTGCTTTCACCGTCTTGGACGACGACGCCGACGATCAGGGTCGCGAGCGCGATACACGCAAGTTCGAACGTATTGAAGATCAAATTCATGGGCGTCGTGAAGAAATAACTTATGAGCACAAGGGCTGGCGCTACGAACATGGCGATCTGCGTGGCGGAGCCGATGCTCACATGGACCGCGATATCCATCTTATTTTTTACGGCGGCGAGAATCGCGGAAGCATGTTCGGCGGCATTGCCGATGATGGCGATGAAGATGACGCCGATGAAGATCTCGCTCCAGCCAAGCTGGGCGGTCAGAGGTTCGATCGATGACACGAGAATGTTGCTCATCCAGGCCACGGCTACGGTTGAGGCCGAGAGAACGATCAATGCGCGAGAGAGACTCCACGCTGATTCATCGGCCAGGCTCTCGTCGACATAAAGACGTTTATGCGTGTAGAGGCTGAAAAGAAGACCTGCGCCATAGACGAGCAGCAAAACGCAGGATACCAATATACTGATCGGTTCGGTTGCTGACTGCGCCGCTACGCCACCAGTATTTGCGAAGAGCGCGGGGATGATGAGCGCTATCACCGCAAGAAGCAGCGAAGAGCTGGCGGCCAAGGCGGCTGTCTTATTGAATGTCTGTCGCGGTCGTCTCGCTCCGCCGATGAACATAGCGGTGCCGAGTACGAGGAGAAGATTGCCGAGGATCGAGCCGGCGAGCGTCGCCTTGACCACTTCGGTGAGTCCCGCGCGGAGCGCGAAAATGCTCACGATAAATTCCGTCGCGTTTCCGAAGGTAACGTTCAAAAATCCACCGAGCGCCACGCTGGTCCGGGTCGCCAGATGTTCGGTTGCCTCGCCGATGAACTTCGCGAGCGGCACGATGGCAAGCGCCGAGAGGAAGAACGAAGCCATCGGGTTTACATGAAACGCCGTGGCGACTCCGGCGAGCGGCACGAAGACAAGAAGTCCAAGAAAAAGATTATCCAGCATCGATGTTTTCATTATATAATATTTTCCCCATATTTCTCCTGGCCAAATTACGGAAGCTGTTTGGATCTACATCATTCAACCTCGATGATCAAGGGCAGGTGGTCGGATATTTCTATATTCAGAACGGAAAAGCTTTTGACGTTTACATCCGGACTTACGAAAACATAGTCTGAGTAATATTTCTTGTCAGGATATTTTTCCCACGCCAACCGGTTGCGGGTCGTTGCAATGTTGAAATCTTTTATAAGGTCTCGATAGCTGGCTTTCTGAAACATCGTGATACTTTCTGTTTGTGGAGAAATATTGAAATCACCGCCGATGATCTTGAGGCCGGGCTTGTCCTTGAAGAAGCCGATGAGCGTTTTGGATTGCCTGATCCGATCCGGATTGTCGAGCTTATCGCCGGGCATCGACATGCCATGAAAATTGCAAAGATAGAGATCCCCATTCTTCCATTGGAGCTGTACATAGAGACCCAGACCGATGTTTTCGTCGTGCTCCATGATCGTACCCGACGATACGATAGGAATTGAATTTTTCACATAGATTGCCTGCGGAAAATTGTCATCCTTATTCACCTCTTTATACTTTTCCATTTTGACATAGGCAGGAAGCAGGTCTCGCGCAAGTTGCTTCATGTCGTCATAAACTTCCTGAAAGCAAAAAACGTCCGTGTCGCGCGATTGCTCTTTAATGAATTCGGTCAGAGCCTCCCGAACTTTCGCGTTCCACGTGTTCAAAAATACCACTTTCATAATGGAAGAATTATAACAGAAATATTTGCGCGATGAAGGTCGGGCTTCTTCAGGAAAAGCGAGAGTATACGGGGCTAAGGAGTCTTGACGGAGCATCGATTATATCCTATATTGCGCGCAGAGTTGTTTGCGTAGAAATCTTATACGAACAGCTGGTCGCGATAGATTCGCGGCTATTCACAAGGAGGAAAGTATGGCCAACGAGGCAAAGAGGGTATGGTTTGAGAAGTGCGATTGCGGCGAGACGGACGGAGGTGTCCATGGGTACTTCTACTCCGAAGCGGGACAGTTTCCAATTCCCACATTCTCGGTCGAGGCGGGCGAGGCCGTGATGCAGTCCTATCCCGGCAGTCTCTCTGACGAAGAGAAGGCAGAGATTCGTTCACAGTTTCTTGCCGCGGGCTTGCCCGAGAAGGCGACCGAAGCCGACTGGGCAGTTGCCGAGGCGGCCGTCGAGAGCAGGAGGATAGAAGCGCTCTTGCGCGAGGCCATCTTGAATACGTTTGGTCTGGATGTAGCCGGCTAAACCCCGGGCATTATGCCAGAACCACCGCCTCTTCGGAGGTTGCCCTAAAATTTCCTTGGGCGTAATAACAAAGGGAACCAGTTCATTGTCCCCGTTGATCTGTGAAATCAATGGAGAGCCTAGAGGGAGCAGAACCTCAAAAGCCGGATCCGCGCAGGACCGGCTTTTTGTTTATTGACAGCAAGATATCGGTCGGTATATAATTGGCTTACTGCTCAAAACAGGGCAGGCAATCGGCCAGATTCGATCACCAACAGATGATCCAGGGTCTGGCCACCCAATGAATTTAGAAGCTTCGCTCACTGCGAAGATTTTTTGTTTTTAGGGACATGTTTATTCAACTTAGGCATGCTCGCAATGCGGACTGGAGGAATTTTGAGATAGGTTCTATTATTTTATATATGTCATATATGGAAAAAATTGAAAAATCAAGCGGATATATTGAGCATTTGGGTAAAGTGGTAGAAACAGGAGGAAGATATGAGCATGTCATGGCGATTTCGCTCGATCCTCGCTTGGGCTACAAAGAGGGCGTCATTCGTTGCATAAAAAGCCGCGAAGGCGACATCACTACGTCTGGTTATATCGATAGAAGCGTATTGCATAAAGTAAGCGGCGATTCACTGGAGCATTTTTCTATCGGAGATAAATTGACGATCAAGAACCAGGATGAAATCATTCAGCAGCTGAGTGGCGAAGGTTCAGATTTCCTCGGCCTTGAAGATCCGGACATTTGGATCGATGAACGAACGGGATTGACGCATCTCTATTTCACGATGCCATTCCGCAACAAGGAAAAGGATGAGCTTTTGATCCATCTCGGCCATGCGGTTGGCAAAGATCTGAATTCGCTGGAAATGACGATGCCCCTGCTGATGGATGAAGGTATGGGTGGCGCGAAGGAGATTTCTATCGCCCCGCTTAATAAAGAAGGATTCCGCTACAACCTCGTGGAGTCTTCGGTCAATGAGAAAGATTTCGCATATTCTACGGTGCGCATTGGTATAGCGGATGACATGGGAAGACCATGGAAGTTCGGGGAGACAGTCTTTCATCCCAAGGAGCAAAATATTTCGTGGATCGGAGGACATGCTTCGCCCGGGCCGTTATTCCCGAGGAATTTCATTGACGCAGGACAGGGGAAATTGGTGGGCGTTATGAATGGCCGCGAAGCGAATCAGAGAGTTGGCCATGAAACGAAATATGGCATGTTCTCCGTCGGGCTTTTTATCTATGATTACGAAAATGGAAAGATAGATTGGGTTTCGCCGGAGCCATTTATTCGCGACAGCGAGGCGAAAACCATTACCTTCGCCAGCCAGTTCGTGGAGCAGGGGAACGGCAGCGGTATTTTATATGCGCACGTTGATGATTCGTTTATAAGAGCCTACACACTCGAAGCAACGGCAATAAGAAATTTATTGCCTTAGATAACCCAAAACCTATCTCAAAATAGCTCATTTGGCTCTCGCGGCCATTTGGCGAAACTTTGTTTCTTTGATCGGTTCACTCGGCCATTCCTTCACGGGGTCGTTGTGGAACTTATAAGCTGCATGTTTCCATTGATAAGTTTATATTCTTGAGTCGTTACCGATCCATCGATTCCGCCGCTGCTTGTGGAATGGACTGTCTTTTTCGTCAAGACATATTGGCCATTTTGATATTGATATTCACCTTCTTCGTCATTTGATCCGGGACCAATATGCCAAAACGTCCCTACTGATTTCGTATCTGCATTGAATGACGGTGCGGGAAGATTGCTGAGGAAAGAATTATATATAAATCGATTGGTCGCAGGATCGTAAAGATAAAAGGAAGCGATGACATTTGCGGTCGCGCTGACTTGAGTGACGACCCGCAGGTCTTGATATCCGTCGAAATTGGCATCGACTGTCCCAACGGCGTTTTCGACAGATTGTATGGGATCGGGCTCGAGACCAAGCGAGCCGGGACCGCCAGAGTTGTCGGCGGTGAGGTCGAGTGTTTGAATGACGTTCGTACTGCTCCCTTCAGCAACCTCAATGGGATTCAGGGTATTCCATTTTTGATCTCCTATAAAATGGAATGTGAATATCGGAAGATTTTGAGCGATTGAAAATTTACAGATCATGCCACCGCGCACATCGGGCTCGCCCGGATATGTTATCGGCGTCGATGTTACGCTTCCGTCGGGAAGCGTTGAGGTATAGGACAATGCCGATAACGGCATATTTCCTGTATACGGAAGAAGTGTGCACGACGAGATCTTAACCGATGCTGTTGAAGTGGAAAGGGGAGCCGAGGTCGTACTTTCTGCGTCAATGCCAAGTTTAATGGCGTTTCCGTTTGCGGAATTCGTGTTTAAAAGTTCCTGATTGGTCGAACTGACCATGGCTGATGATGCCGATTGAGGTACGGGGTCATTTTCTCCTAAGATGAAATAATTCGGGGAGCCGCAAAAATCCATAGAGTCCGATATCGAATACTGGCCATATGGAGAGCTGGGCTTGCCCATCGCGCCATAAGCTTGTACTATGGCGCCTATTTTCCCATTCCCGTTCTTTCCTATCCATTCAGCTGCTTGGAAATTCGTGCATCTGCCGGTGCTTGGTATAGCCATACCCGCCGCGTAAACCAGTTCGATATTCTGACCTTGCGCGCGCACAACAAGCGCGCACATCCCATCTACTTCACATCCGTGGATTTGGCCGATGACCTCACCCGTCACGTACGCAGTTCCATCGTCCCAAAATTTTATACGTCCCTGATCCGCGGTGTTCGGCGGAACTCCATTCGAATGTCCATAGCGTATCCATATAATTCCACTGACCACAACTAGCGCGAGAATTATGATAATGACAACGGCCGCTACGGCTCTTTTTCTGATCATTACTTTAAGTGTAGCAAATCAATCGCGGGCGATTTTTTTATTTTTAATGTAGACTTCCAATCTTTCAATGATATCGTTATCCTTTTTTCTTCTTTTATCGATCCGATAGCCATCTTTTACGCTGAATCTGTATGCCTTTAGAAATCCTTCCGGCGTTAGGGTGAGGGCATCCATGTTTTTATATTGAACCAGCTCCGAATAGTCGGTGATTATTTTATCTCTTATTAATATTTTTTCTGAGGCAAAACCGATTTTTTGATCCTCAAACTCAAATTCATGCTCTTTTTCATCGATCAGATCGAAATCAGCCAACATTAAAGATTGCTTAAATTCTTCCCATCGAGCATTCACGAATTCATCTCTTACCAAGATATCAATATCTTCAAAAGTTTTAAAATTGCCGAGATAAACAGACGCGCCAAACGAGCCATATATCACGGGCTTAATGCTCAATCCCTTAAGTATTTCAATAACCCGAGAAAGGGTTTTTTCCATAATGAGTCTGTGCCGATGGCAGGATGGGGCGGATAGATCCGCCCGAATTGGTTCGCTCGTCGAAAATGAATAAGAATATTCACTTTCGCCTCGCTGCCAATTCGCGAACCCTAAAGGGTTCTCATCCTGCCCCGGCG